>JABAOE010002523.1_pt8 | contig 10418 bp, 9 predicted proteins | sample 7062141 | NCBI WGS metagenome assembly JABAOE01 (sample SAMN14538627, study PRJNA623070) | marine sediment metagenome | biome: marine biome [ENVO:00000428]; feature: marine pelagic biome [ENVO:01000023]; material: deep marine sediment [ENVO:00002113] | place: India: Gulf of Khambhat ...
ATTCCGATCCACAACTGGTCAAGCCAGGTGGTCATGGCTTACGTGATCGGCGGTATCTTCGAAAGCATGGGCAACAACGTCGAATACGTGCCGGCCGATACCCAGGCGGTTTACGAGTCCATTCGTAATGGCGACGTAACGATATCGCACGAAGTCTGGCAATCCACGTTTGGCAAGTCCTTCTACAACGCCATGGCAAAAGGCGGTGTCATCGATGCCGGAACGCATGACGCGATGACGCTGGAGGAGATGGGCGTGCCCAACTGGGTAATCGAACAGGGATTGTGCCCCGGTCTTCCGGACTGGAAAGCCTTGGCGAACTGTCACGGAAATTTCGTAACACCCGATTCCGGCGGCAAAGGCCGTTGGCTGGAAGGTCCGCAGAACTGGCACGGGGACTTGATGCCCGAGCGTATCAAGGCTCTCGGGCTCGATGACAAATGGATGGTCAAGTTCGCCGGCGGCGCCGATGCGCTGTGGGCGGAACTTGCGGCGGCCAAGAAAGAAGGTCGTGGTACGGTGATATTCAACTGGACACCTAATTTCACCGACGCCGAGGGTTTCACCTTCATCGAGTTTCCGGCGTACCAGGACGGTTGCCGGAAAGCGGACGGCGGGGATGGCAAGTGTGGCTCTCCGAAGGGATGGCTCAAGAAAGCGGCCAATTACCGGTTCCCGAAAACACATCCCCAGGCCTACATGACGTTCACGAGAATAAACTTCACCACGCCGCAGATCGGTGCCATGGCTGCGCTGGTGGATCTAGAGAAGATGGATCATAAGGACGCTGCCAAGAAGTGGCTGGCGGACAACGAGGATGTCTGGAAGCCCTGGACCAAACCGGGCATGTAGCACAGAACATTCCGACATCGAGCCCCCCTGGTCTCGGCCAGGGGGGTTTTTTTGTGCGTTTACAACGGCTTGGCCGCAGCGGGATCGTGTTATCTTTAAGGATGGATACCCAGTGAGAAAGCAGCTCATGTCGTCTCAAGTCCAAGCGCCAAGCAACGAGCACCCTGCCATCCAGTGCAGCTCCGTTTACAAGATATTCGGAGAGAACGCCGAGAAAATGCTGGAGAACGCAAAGGGCAACGTTGACGCCAAGACTTTCCAGGATGCGGGATGCGTGGTGGGTGTCAACAACGCCTCATTTGAGGTTCAGAAGGGCGAGCTGCTGGTCGTCATGGGGCTGTCGGGTTCCGGCAAGTCGACACTGCTTCGTTGCATCTCGAGACTGACCGATGCCACCTCAGGGCGCATTTTCATCGATGGTCAGGATTTGTTGGCGATGTCCGGCAGGCAACTGATCGAGCTCAGACGCAGCAAGATGGGGATGGTGTTCCAGAGTTTCGCCCTGCTACCCCACAAGACCGTTCTCGAGAACATCGCCTTCCCCCTGCAGATCAAGGGCAACAGCACGGACGAAAGCATCAGAAGAGCCAAGGACATGGTCAATCTTGTCGGACTCGACGGCCGGGAAAATTATTTTCCAAGGCAACTGTCCGGCGGCCAGCAGCAGCGCGTGGGTATCGCTCGCTCCCTGGCCGTCGAGCCCGACATCTGGTTTCTGGACGAACCCTTCTCGGCTTTGGATCCTTTGATACGCAGAGAGATGCAGGACGAATTCCTGAGGTTGCAGGGCGTTTTGAACAAAACGATATTGTTCGTCACCCACGATTTCGATGAAGCGCTGCGGTTGGCCGATCGAATCGCCATTATGAAGGACGGTGTCATCGAGCAGTTGGACACACCCGCCAGCATCATTCTCGAGCCCGCTACCGAATACGTGCGCAAGTTCACCGAAGACGTACCCAGAGAAAAGGTGCTCAGGATCGAGTCGGTTATGGAGCCCGTGGACAGCTCCGAGGAGGTGAGTGAGCTGAAGGTGCACAAGGATGCGATCATCGAGACCGTTGCCGAAGCGGTTCTGACCGAGCGCAAGCCGGTTCCGGTGCTGGATGAGAACGACGACGTGGTCGGCGTCCTGCATTCGTCCAACGTGATCAACGTCTTGTTCGGAGGGAGCGCGGCAAAAAGCAACTAGGATTGGGCACGGTTATGGCTTTCCTGACAAAACATCCCAAATTGCTGCAATTCGGTGTTCTGCTGCTCGTATTCCTCGCGCTTTCTCTCTCTATCGCTCCCTCCGACACGAACATATTCTGGCGCCTGCCGCCGCTGATCAAGGAGCTGCCCGTACTGATCAATCAGAGCGCCGACTATCTGATGTTCGAATGGATGCCGATTGAGATCTACGACCCGGAGATCGAGGATTACGAGCGCAAGGCGTTGCTGACGGTAGTGACCAGAGCGGTCTCCGGCACTGTTCTTTTTCTGATCGAGCTGGTTCGGGAGATTCTTCTCGGCGGGGTCAAGACCATCGTGACTTTTACCAGCTGGGATTTTGTCAGTGATAACAAGTGGGCGCGTTGGCCGGCACTTCCGTGGACGGTTGTCGCGGGCGGCGGGATTATTCTCGGTTACGCGCTCAAGGGCAAAGGTCTTGCGATGCTGGTGGGATTCGCCAGCATATACATCGCTGCGTTCGGGCAATGGGAGCCCTCGATGCAGACGTTGTCGTTCGTTCTGATTGCGGCACCGGTCTCCGTCATTCTGGGGATGATATTCGGTGTCTGGGCGTACCGGAGCAAAGCGGTCGAAGCGGCATTGAACCCATTGCTCAATGTCGCGCAGACAATGCCGCATTTTTCCTATCTGGTTCCGGTGATGGTGTTCTTCGGGATAGGCGATCACGCCGGCGCGATTGCAACCATCGTCTTCGCAACCCCGCCGATGGTGCGTTTGACCTTGCTGGGGCTAAAAAACGTGTCGCCCGAGGTCGTCGAAGCGGGCATGATGAGCGGATGCAGCAACTTCCAGCTCCTCTTCAGGGTGTTGATCCCGACGGCAAGGCGCGACATTCTGGTCGGTGTGAACCAGGTGATCATGCAGTGTCTGGCGATGGCGGTCATCGCTTCGTTCATCGGCGCAAAGGGGTTGGGACACAATTTGCTGCTCGCGCTGAATCAGCTGAGGATTGGTCAAGCACTGGAGCTGGGGATCTGCATCGTGCTGATCGCGGTCGTCCTCGACAGGGTGTCGCTGGCCTGGGCAAACAAGCAGAGAGATTATTTTGCGGATCGCACCTTCTTCAAGCGTCACAGGTATTCACTGCTGTTTCTCGCTGTTTTGCTGGTCGGCACCTTCCTGGCTTACCTAGGCACCTTCTTCTTCAGGCAGGGGTTCAATTACCTTTATATCATTCCGCATAACAAAGGCATCACGACGGAACAGTTCTGGCAGGCGGGTGTCGATTGGATCTGGGACACGTTCTTCTACACGCTGAAGGCCTTCAACGAATGGCTGATCGTCGAAGTGCTGGTGCCGATGAAGAACGCATATCTCGCCATGCCCGTAGCCGCAACCTTTGTTCTGACGATGGGCATCGGCTATATAGTCGGCGGCATCAGGACGGCGCTCGTCGTGGGCGGATTCCTGCTGTTCATAGCTCTGACGGAATGGTGGGACCGGGCTCTGATTACGGCTTACCTGATGAGTTTCGGGGTCATCGTGTCAGCCGTCATCGGCATGGTCGTCGGGACGATATGTGCCCAGAACGTCCATACGACAAGATTCATACTGCTGGTTTGTGACACCTTTCAGACTTTCCCGTCGTTTATCTATCTCATTCCGGTGATCATGCTCTTCGGAGTCACCGACACGTCCGTGCTGATTGCGGTCATCGTCTATGCGTCCATTCCCGCTATCCGCTACACCGTGGAAGGCCTTCGCAGTGTTCCGCCATCGTTGATCGATGCGGGCTCGATGTCGGGAGTCAATCGGCTGCAGAGGTGGGTCAACATCGAATTGCCCATGTCTTTTCCGCACATGATGCTGGGCGTCAACCAGACTGTCGTCTTCGCCTTGTTCATGGTGATCATCGGGGCGATGATCGGCACCGATGACCTGGGGCAGTTGATTCTGAAATCGCTGTCCGACAAGAACGGAATCGGTAACGGCATTACGCTGGGCCTGTGCGTGGCGTTCATCGGTCTGGCGATCGATCAGGTCATCCGTACCTGGGCGAACGAGAGGAAGAGGCTCCTGGGGCTGAGTTGACCGCGCGATCGCACCCACGGCGGCGTGCAAGCGATGTCCGCAGGGTTGTTCCCCGGCGCCGGCCGCTCGCGCACGGGGTCGGCGTTTTCTCGACCGGCGCGGGCGCCGCGCCGCCGGGCTCTCAGCGTCCGGCGATGGCGGCGGCGATGCTTTCGGCCGCGGCGCGCGGGACGCCGCGCAGCCGAAAGCGCTTGATCGACACGGCCGCCGGGATCGGCAGCGCCTGCACCACCTGCCCGCCCGCGACGATGACCAGATTCTTGCCGAGGGCGCGCCGCGTCGCGTCGCCGAGGGCACGCACGCCGTCCTCGGAGAGCGTCAGCTCGAAGCCGACGGTCTGCGCGTCCTCCTCGATCAGCTTGAGCGACTCGACGGCGCTCTCGTCGAGCGAGACGTCGCCGTGGCGGTAGAGCTGCTTGTCGGTTCCCGGCAGAGCGATGGGCACGAGGTTCTCCCCGGGAGCGCTCTCGGCGACGTAGAAGGCAACCAGTGGTGCATCGGCCGCCGCCGTGGTCGCTGCGAGCCACAGGAGCCAGGTCAGCACGGCGCTCGCGAGCGTGGGGCGACGGCCTCGAACGGCGCGCGTCATGGGGACATTCACCTGTCGGTCACGGCGTTGTGGGTACGGGTCACGCGCACGCCGGCTCAGCCGACCGCATCCCCTGAACTTGCCGACACGGTGCGCCGGCACACCCAGTGTAACAGAGGGCAGGGAGCCGCGGCGGCGGCGCCGCCGGTCAGGCACTCAGGTGCCGATATCCTTCGCCGCAGCGCGCTTGTGCGCCGCCAGCGCCATCAGCCGACGGTCCCGCCAGGCCGCGCGCTCGCCCCGCTGCTCGGCGGGCAGGAGCCGCCGCCTGTCCGCAGCCACCCGCCCGAACAGGCTCTCGTCGTAAGGGCGCGCTGCGGCCTGCTGCGCGACCTGATAATAAATGTGTCCGTAGCGCGCACAGTAATCCGCCACGCCGCCGGGGGCATTGAGGTCGATGGTCTCCATCGGCCCCATGAAGCTCCAACGCAATCCCAGCCCGTGACACACCGTCTTGTCGAGGTCTTCGGTCGTGACGTAGCCGTCGGCGACGAGCCGCATCGCTTCGTTCAGCAGCGCCCCCTGCAACCGGTTGAGGATGAAGCCGTCGATCTCGCGCAGCACGGTGATGGGCTCCTGGCCGACGTCGCGCATGAGCCGTCGCGCCCGCTCCACGACCTCGGCGTCGGTCCAGGGCGCCGGCGCCAGCTCGACGAGCGGCACGACCGAGGGCGGATTGACGGGGTGCGCGACCAGGCAGCGGTGACGGCCCGGCAGGTGCTCGCTGAACAGGCTCGCGCGGATGCCCGAGGTCGAGCTGGCGAGAATGGTCTCGGCCCCGGCGGCCGCGTCCAGGGCGGCGAACACCTCGCGCTTGACCGCGAGGTCCTCCGCCGTGCTCTCCTGCACGTAGGCGGCGCCGTCGACGGCGGCGGCGAGCGTGGCGACAGGCTCGACGCGCGCCGCCACGCTCGCCGCGGCTTCTTCGATGAGGCCCGCCTCGGCGAGATCCCGCGCCGCGCCGGCGATCAGGCCGCGAGCCCTGTCCACGGCGGCGGCATCGGTGTCGTAGAGCGCGACCGCGTGCCCGGCGCGGGCAAAGACGATGGCCCATGCGCGTCCCACCAGGCCCGCGCCGACAACGGCAATCTTCTCCATCACTTCCTCCGTACGTGCGGGGCGGCTTGCCGGGCGCGTGTCACCGCGCCGTCCAGCCGCCGTCGATCCTGAGGCTCGTGCCCGTGACCATGCCGGCGGCCGGCGAGGCCAGATACAGCACGGCCGCCGCCACCTCGTCGACCGTGCCGAGGCGTTCGAGGGGGATCATGTGCATCACCTGCTCGCGGAACTCGGCGTTAGCGAGAAAAGGGCGCGTCATCGGCGTGTCGACGAAGGTCGGTGCTACGGCATTGACGCGGATGCCGGCGGGCGCGAGCTCGACGGCCATGGCCTTGGTGAGCCCCTCGATGGCGTGCTTGGTCATGCAGTAGACGCTGCGCCGCGGCGCGCCGACGTGACCCATCTGCGAGCTCATGTTGACGATCGCGCCGCGCCGGCCCCGCGCCATCACCCGGGCCGCGCTGCGCGCCACGCGAAAGGCCGCCCGCACGTTCAGTTCCAGCATCCGGTCGAGGACGGCGTCGCTGACCTCGAGCAACGGCTGCGGCTCGTTGGTGCCGGCGTTGTTGACGAGTATGTCGAGCCGCGGCAGGGCTTCGATGCGCTCGAGCAGCGTGTCGCCGGTGACGTCCTCGGCCCACGCCTCAATCGCCCCCGCGCTTTCGCGGGCGAGGCTCTCGAGATCCCGCTGCGTGCGCGCGACGGCGATGACGCCGGCGCCGGCCCCGGCCAGGGTCAGCGCGCACGCGCGACCGATGCCGCGGCCGGCGCCGGTGACGACGGCGAGCTGTCCTTCCAGGCCCTGCGCCCAGACGGGCAGGGCGGGTGTGTCGTCGTGCTCCACTCTGAGTCGCTGCCGCGGTCGCTGTTGTCCGCTCTCGGACCGGGGCCTATGATACAGGCTTACTCTCACAGCGGAGTGGGTTCGTGGCCCGATACCTCAAGAGCGGCATCGGCGAGGACGCCGCGGCGCAGGCGGACGCCGAGGTGCGACGCGTCGTCGAGGACATACTCGCGAGCATCGAGACACGCGGCGACGAGGCCGTGCGCGAATTCTCCCGGCGCTTCGACGGCTGGGCGCCGGACGAGTTTCGCCTGAGCCGGGCGCAGATCGAGGACTGTCATCGGCGCGTCGGCCCGAGGGAGCGTGCGGACATCGAGTTCGCCCAGCGCCAGATCCGCGGTTTCGCCGAGATCCAGAAAGCGGCCCTGCGCGATGTCGAGGTGGAGACGCTGCCCGGGGTCGTCCTGGGCCACAAGAACATACCGGTCGCCAGCGTCGGCTCCTACGTTCCGGGCGGCAAATATCCGATGGTGGCGTCCGCCCATATGAGCGTGGTCACGGCCAAGGTCGCAGGCGTGAAGCGCATCATCACCTGCGCGCCGCCCTACGAGGGCGGCCCCAACCCCGCCATTGTCGTGGCCCAGGACCTGGGCGGCGCAGACGAGATCTACTGCCTGGGCGGCGTTCAGGCCGTCGGCGCGATGGCGCTCGGCACGGCCAGCATCGAGCCGGTCGACATGCTGGTCGGACCGGGGAATATGTATGTCGCCGAGGCGAAGCGACAGCTTTTCGGCCGCGTCGGCATCGACCTGTTCGCCGGGCCCACCGAAACGCTGGTCATCGCGGACGAGAGCGTCGACGGCGAGCTGTGCGCGGCCGACCTGCTGGGACAGGCCGAGCACGGGCCGACATCGCCGGCGATCCTGTTGACGAACTCCGAGGCGCTCGCGCGGGCGACGATCGAGGAGGTCGAGCGCCAGCTGCCGCGGCTGCCCACCGCCGAGATCGCGGCGCAGGCCTGGCGCGACTACGGCCAGGTGATCGTGTGCGAGGACTACGAGGAGATGGTGCGCGTCGCCGACTCGATCGCCGCGGAGCACGTGCAGGTGATGACCGTGGACCCGCAATACTTTCTCGATCGACTGAGCAACTACGGCGCGCTCTTCCTCGGCCCCGAGACCAATGTTTCCTACGGCGACAAGGTGATCGGCACCAATCACACCCTGCCCACACGCCGAGCGGCGCGCTACACCGGCGGTCTGTGGGTGGGCAAGTTCATCAAGACCTGCACCTACCAGCGCATCACCGAGGCCGCCTCGGTGACCGTCGGCGAGTACTGCTCGCGGCTGTGCGCCCTGGAGCACTTCGCCGGGCACAAGGAGCAGGCGGACATTCGCCTGCGCCGCTACGGCGGCCAGAGCGTGCGCGGGCTCGACGCGCTTCCCGGGACGGACGACTGAGCGCCGGACCGCGCGCGGTTGATCCGGGCGAAACGGGCGGGTTATGCTCGCGCCCTCGTAGTTGACTGATTTTGTCGGAATTAGCGTTCGCTTCCCCGCGGCCAACTCCTGATCGACAAGGTTTCTCCGTACCCACATGACGCTTGCTCGTTGCGCCTGCACCGTCGCGGGTGGATTGGCGCTGCTTCTCGGCGCGGCCGCGGCGCTCGCCCACTTCCCCGGTCAGAGCTACATCTTCCTGCGGGTCTACGAAAGCGGGCTCGAGGGGCGGGTGGAGCTGCCGACCCGGGACCTCGATGCGGTGCTGAACCTGGACGCGGACGGCGACGGCGAGGTGTCCGCGACCGAAGTCGAGGCGCGCACGGCGGACATCGAGGCGATGCTCGCCGCGCGCTTCTCGCTGGCCGCGGCGGGGCGGCCGTATGCGCTTCGGTACACGAGCCGGTCGCTGCGGGAGATCGAGATCGGCCCCTACCTGGTGCTGCACTTCGTCGTGGATCGGGCGGGAACCATTCCCGACGTCATCGACATCTCCTACTCGGTCATCATGGATGCCGTGCCCGCGCACCGCGGCGGGCTCGTGGTGGAGCACAACGCCAAGATCGGACTGGAGAACAACCACACGCAGTTCTCGTTCATCTTCGCGCCCGGCCGCGAGCACGTGGCGCTCAACCTGCTCGGCGAGGGACGCCTGCGCGCGTTGTGGCGGTTCGTGCGCGAGGGCGCGTTTCACATCTCGATCGGCATCGATCACGTCCTGTTCCTGGTCGCACTCATCCTGCCGGCAGTGATGGTCCGGCGTGCAGGCCGCTGGCATCCTGTGGACTCGTTCCGTCCCGCGATGATGCACGTCGTCAAGGTGGTCACCCTGTTCACCATTGCCCACTCCATCACCCTGAGCCTCGCCGCGCTGAACGTGGTGCAGCTTCCGGCGCGCCTGGTGGAGACGGTCATCGCCCTGTCAGTGCTGCTGGTGGCGCTCAACAATCTCTATCCGCTGTTCAACGAGAGGATCTGGTGGGTCGTGTTCGGCTTCGGCCTGTTCCACGGCTTCGGCTTCGCCGCCGTGCTGAGCGAGCTCGCGCTCACGCGCAGCTCCAAGATCCTGAGCCTGTTCGGCTTCAACATCGGCGTCGAGATCGGCCAGCTGGCGATCATTGCGACGCTCTTTCCGCTGTTGTACCTCGCGCGGCGGCAGGCGTTGTACCGGGCCGTCGGCCTGGCGGCGACGTCGGTGCTGATCTCGCTCGCGGCGCTGGCGTGGTTCGTCAGCCGCGCCTTCGAGATGGAGCTCGTCTGATGCGCCGTCACGGCGGCCGGCGACGGCGCCTCGCGGCGCCGCGACGGCGCTGCGGGGGCAGCACGAGTGGGCTGCGTGCGGCGGCGCAGCCGAGCGCCGCCGACCCGGTGCCCGCTTGTTTGCAAGGGGTAGCATGGATTTCGATCTGACCGAGGCCCAGGTCCGGCGCGTGCAGGCGACCATCGACTTCGCGCGCAACGAACTCAACGAAGCGATCGTCGAGCGCGACGCGCGCGGCGAGTTCCCCCGCGAGCTGTGGAACAAGTGTGCCCGCTTCGGTTTGCTCGGCCTGTGCGTGCCGCAGCGCTACGGCGGCAGCGACGTCGACCCCGTCAGCGCCGTGGCGACCATGGAGGCGCTCGGATACGCCTGCCGCGACAACGGCCTCGCCTTCGCCGTCAACGCTCAGGCGTGGAGCGTCGTCGACGCGCTCGTGCGTTTCGGTTCCGAGCAGCAGAAGCAGCGCTACCTCCCGGGCGTCTGTCGCGGCGAGCTCATCGGCGCCTTCGCCATGACCGAGCCGGAGGCGGGCTCGGACTGCTTCGCGCTCAAGATGCGGGCCGAGCGCGACGGCGAGGCGTATCGGCTCACCGGCGTGAAGCAGCTGGTCACCTTTGCGCCGGTGGCGGACTTCGCCATCGTCTTCGCCAGCACGGCGCCGCAGGCGGGACGCTGGGGCATCTCCGCGTTCGTGGTCGACGCGGACACGCCGGGATATCGGGCTCCGCCGACGCAGGCCAAGATGGGACTGCGCACCGTGCCGATCGGTGAGATGCACCTCGACGGCTGCCGCGTTCCCGCCCACGGCCTGCTCGGCCCCGAGGGCGCCGGGGCGAGCATCTTCAACGCCACCCAGGGGACCGAGCGAGCGCTCATTCTGGCGAGCCAGGTCGGGGCGATGCGCCACCAGCTCGAGCAGTCGATCGCGCACGCGAGCCGACGCCGGCAGTTCGGTAAACCGATCGGCAAGTTTCAGTCGGTGTCCAATCGCATCGTGGAGATGAAGCTGCGCCTGGAGACCTCGCGCCTGCTGCTCTACAAGACCGCCTGGCTGCGTCAGCGGGGTGAGCCCAACATGCTGGAGTCCGCCCTGACCAATCTGCACCT
>JABAOE010001031.1_pt3 | contig 10416 bp, 6 predicted proteins | sample 7062141 | NCBI WGS metagenome assembly JABAOE01 (sample SAMN14538627, study PRJNA623070) | marine sediment metagenome | biome: marine biome [ENVO:00000428]; feature: marine pelagic biome [ENVO:01000023]; material: deep marine sediment [ENVO:00002113] | place: India: Gulf of Khambhat ...
AGCGTGAAGGAGCCCTGCTGGTTCGTTGGAACCGCGCGGCCGGCGGCCGAGACGGCGGCGAGGTTGATCGGTTGGCCCGTGGCGTCGTCGACGACCCGGCCGGTGATCGTGCTCTGCGCCGCCGCGGGACCGGCAAAGACGAGGAGAAGCACGGCGAACGCTACCGCTACGAGTCCTGAGTTTCCTGCGCGCATGGCGGGCCTCACGATGAAGGCGGAAATCCGACGGGAGGATCCGCGGCCAACGTACACGTGCATCGGTCGGGGGAGCAATCGTCCAACCGACGTAGGCAGGCTTCGCCCGAGACGTAGACGCCGCGGCCCGACTTCGACATCATGGCGCCACCATGACCCGGACCGACATCCCGCTGGGGGCCCTCGAGGACGCCCGCCGGCTCATCGCCGGCAGCCTGCACCGCACGCCCCTCGTCCCCTCCCGCCTCCTGTCCCGGCGCGTCGGCGCGCCGGTCTACCTGAAGTGCGAGAACCTCCAGAGGACCGGCGCCTTCAAGGTGCGGGGCGCGCTGCATCGCCTCCTCCGGCTGAGCGACGAGGAGCGTGGCCGCGGCGTCGCGACGATCTCGGCGGGCAACCACGCCCAGGCCGTCGCGTGGGCTGCCTCCGCCGCCGGGGTGCCGAGCCTCGTGGTGATGCCCGAGGGGGCGTCGCCCACCAAGGTGCGAGCCAGCCGTGCGTACGGTGCGGAGGTCGTGCTGCACGGCGACGCCCGCGCGGCCTTCGAGCGCGTGCTCGAGCTCGCGGAGGAGCGCGGCCTGACGTTCGTGCATCCCTTCGACGACGTGGAGGTCGTGGCCGGGCACGCGAGCTGCGGCCTCGAGATTCTGGAGGAGCTGCCGGACGCCGGCGCGATCGTCGTCCCCGTGGGCGGGGGAGGCCTCGCCTCGGGGATCGCCGCGGCGGTCGCGGCCGTGGGCGCGCACGTGGACGTGTGGGGCGTCGAGCCGGAAGGGGCGGCCGCGATGCACCGGAGCCTCGAGCGGGGCGGCGCGGTCCACCTCGACAGCGTGAGGACGATCGCCGACGGGCTCGGGGCGCCGATGGCCGGGGTGTTGAACCACGCGATCCTCGCGGCGCATGCCCGCGGCGTCGTGCTCGTGAGCGACGACGAGATCGTCTCTGCGCTCGCGCTCCTGCTCGAGCGGACGAAGCTGTTGACGGAGCCGGCCGGCGCCGCGGGCCTCGCCGGTCTGCTCTCGGGCAGGATCCCGACGGGCGACCGTCCGGTCGTGGTCGTGCTGAGCGGCGGCAACGTCGACCTCGGCCTGCTGGCGGAGCTGCTCGGGCGCAGGGGGGCGCCGTGTGCCGGCTGATCGCCTACGTGGGAGAGCCCATCTCGCCTCGGCACCTCGTGTTCGACGGCGACCACTCCCTGTTCGAGCAGAGCTGGGCGCCGGCCGAGCTGCTGTCCGGGTCCGTGAACGCCGACGGGTACGGGGTCGTGTGGTACGGCGACGGGCGGCCTGCCCGCCTGGCGGAGACCAGGCCCATCTGGCAGGACGACGATCTGCCCCGCGCCCTGGCCGCGATCAGGTCGGGCTGCATCGTCGCCGCCCTCAGGAACTCGACGCCCGGAATCCCCGTCGATCGCACGGGGCTCCTGCCCCTGGTCTTCGAGCGCTGGTGCTTCGTGCTGAACGGCTTCGTGCCCGACTTCCGCCGCTCGCACATGCGCGCGCTGCGCGCCGCGCTGCCCGACGATCTCTACGCCGAGCTGCGCGGCGCTTCGGACTCGGAGACGCTCTTCCTGCTCGCGGTCGCGGCGCTGCGCGACGGGGCCTCGCCGACCGAGGCGCTGGAGGCGGTGGCGCGCACGGTGCGCGACCGGCTCGGCAGGGAGGAGGCCCAGCTCAACATGGTGCTGAGCGACGGGGAGCGCATCGCGGCCGCGAGAAGCAGCACGGTGCTGATGACGAACTCCCTGTACGTGGCGAAGCGCCCACCGTTCGCCCCCGACGGGGTCGTGCTCGCCTCCGAGGCACCCGAGAGCGGTGCGGTCTGGGAGGCGGTCGACGGACACAGCTGGCTCGAGATCGGGCCGGGCGCGACGACGCGGAGCGAGCTCCTCTTCCTCGATTGACCGAGCGGCACGCCCCCGACGAGGCGTCGCGATCAGTCGACGTCGACGAGCTCGAGGTGGAAGACGAGCGTCGCCCCGGGCGGCACCCGCCCGCGGGCCCGCGACCCGTAGGCGAGGCTCGGGCGCACGACGAGGCGCCGCTGGCCACCCCGCCTCATGCCGACGATCCCCTCGTTCCAGCCCCGGATCACCTCGTTGCCGCCCAGCCGGAGATGGTAGGGCTCGCCTCCGACGTTCGTGTCGAAGACGGTGCCGTCGGCGAGCCAGCCCACGTAGCGGATCCAGACCCTGCTGTTCCTTCGCGCCACCGGCCCCTGGCCGACCTCGACCTCCTGGACGTACAGCCCCGAGTCCGTCAGCTCGAACTCCGACAGGTCGACGGCGAGCTCGGGCGCGAACACGACGTCGGCGGGGTCCGCGGGCGGAGCGGACGCGGCGGGCGCCCCCGCTCCGGCGCATCCGGCGAGCATGAGCGCGAGGGCCGCGAGAGCCGGCCTCATGTCCTCGGCCGCTCGTACACGATCTCGCCGTCGACGACCGTCAGCACGACCTCGATGTCCTTCAGCTCGCTCGGATCCACCGCGAACGGGTCGCGCTCCAGCACCGCGACGTCCGCGAGGAAGCCGGGCGCGAGCTTGCCCTTGTACGCCTCCTCGCCCGCCACCCAGGCGTTGTTGACCGTGTAGGCGCGCAGCGCGGTCTCGACGTCGATCCGCTCCTCGGGGAACCACCCGCCGGTCGGGGTGCCGTCGAGCGTCTGCCGGGTCACGGCGGCGTAGATCCCCTGCAGCGGATTCGACGTGTACCATGCGGCGTTCGTGCCGGGCCAGTCGCTCCCGAAGGAGAGCAGCACGCCCGCGTCGTGCAGCGTCCGGAAGGCGTACGCCCACCGGGCCCGCTCCCCGATGCGCTCCTCCATCCAGCGCATGTCGTCGATCGTGTGGTACGGCTGCATCTCGGCGATGACGCCGAGCTCGGCCTCCCGGCGCGCGGTCTCCGGCCCGCGGATCACCTGGTTGTGGATGACCGCGAAGCGGCGGCCCTCGCGCGGACCGTTCACCCGGCCCACCTCCTCGAAGATGTCGAGGATGCGGTCGATGGCCTCGTCGCCGATCGCGTGCACGCGCGGGTTGAAGCCTGCGGAGTCGGCTCCGAACACGAGGCGGCGCATGTTGCCCTCGGGCATGAAGCCCGACCCGTGCTCGGTCACGTACCCCGTGCTGCGCTCGTCCCGCCAGGAGCCGCGCACCCCCGTGGTGAGATACGGCTCGTGGAAGCGCGCGCTGGACGCGCCCATGATCCCGTCGACGAAGCCCTTGAGCCCCTGGTAGCGGATCCAGCGGTCGCCGAAGCCCTCGGTGATGCCTGCGTCGCGCATCTCGTCCCAGGTGTCGAGCACGAGGCGCATGTTGACGCGCGCCGTGAGGTCTCCGGCCTCGCGCAGCCGGTGGAAGACCTCGACCTGGTCGGGCGGTGTGATGTCGAAGAAGGTGGTCACCCCGTGTTGGGCGAGGCGCGCCAGCGCGGCGCGGCCCTCCGCCACCTTCTGCTCCATCGTCTTCGGGGGGATGGCGCCGCGAATCGACGCGGCGACCTCGGCGCTGACCCGCCCTGTGGGGGAGCCCGCCACGCACTCGATCCCGTCCGAGCAGTCGAGCCCGGCAGCGCGGAGCGCGGCCCCGTTGGCCAGGTGCTGCGAGCGATCCCAGTTCCAGAGGATCGCCGGGTTGGAGGGGGACACCGGGTCGATCAGGCTCCGGTCGGGCCGAAACGGCTCGGGCCGACGAGACGGGTCGGCGCCCCGCCCGGGCTCGTCGCCCCGCCCCGTCGAGCTCAGCGCCCACTGCTCGTACGCGCCCCACATGCCCCCGGTCATCCAGGCCCCTTCGGGCAGGCGCTCGGACGCCTCGCCCACCGCCTCCACGAGCGCCTGGGCATCGGACACCGCCAGGAGGTTGATCCCGAGGATGAGCTCACCGGCGCGGCCGAAGTGCGTGTGGTTGTCGATGAAGCCGGGCGTGACGAACCGGCCGGCGAGGTCGACGACGCGGGTCGTCGGCCCCTGGAGCGCCATCACCTCGGCATCGGCGCCCACGGCCACGATCTCGTGGTCCCGTACCGCGAGGGCCTGGGCGTACGGGCGTGCCTCGTCGCCCGTCCACAGGCGCCCCGACCTGAGGATGAGATCGGCGCCCCGATCCTGCGCCTGCACCTCGACCGAGACCGGACCGACGCAAGCGAGCGCCCCCAGTGCGCCGCACAGGAGGGCACGAGCGCGACCGCCCCGAGGCGTCGGGAGCGAGCGGAGCCGGAGCGTCGGGCGATTCAGGGGGGCCTCCCTCGAGCGGTACGGGGGGCGGGCGACCGCCGCCCGCGCGCACCGCCAGAGTACCCGACGGTCGCGCCGCGGAGCAAGATGGCGCAGTGGCACGCCCCCTCGCTCACGGTGGCCGGATCTCGGGAGGGTGACGCTCGGGGAAGGCATCGGGCTCCACGACGGCGACACGTGGCAGTACTGGTTCGAGGACGGTCGCACGTGGCCCGTGCGGGAGCTTTCTCGCGCCCGTGAGGGCGCCGCCGAGCCGGCTCCCGACCCCGACGCGGTCGCCTTGCGGCCGAGCAAGCATTGCTCGTTGCTCGCCGTAGGCCTACTCTCTCAGGCTGGGGGCGCCGGTACCCGCGCTGCACCGCCCCCACGACATAGGGTTTCGGAGTGCCGGGCTCGCCTCGGTACCGGTCCGGAGCCGCAGGCGGAGACGACCGCACCAAGTCCAAGGAGGAGACCATGGTGTCGAACGTTGTACGTTTTCACGTTCCCAGGACGCTACGAGCGGGGCTGACGGCTCTGCTCGTTTTTGCGTTGATGGGGCTGACGTCGTCGGCGCTGTCGGCGCAGACGGGTCAGATCACCGGGACGGTCACGAACGCGGCGACGGGTGGCCCGCTCGGCGAGGTCCAGGTGTTCCTAGTGGGCCAAGATCTTGGCGCGCTGACGCGCGCGGACGGCCGCTACCTGATCCTGAACGTTCCGGCCGGAACGTACGACCTCACCGCGCAGCGCATCGGGTTCGGCTCGGTGACGCAGTCGGTGACGGTGACGTCGGGCGGGACGGCGACGGCGAACTTCTCGCTGGCGACGCAGGCGCTGGGTCTCGACGAGATCGTGGTCACGGGCACGGCGGGCGCGTCGACGCGCCGTGAGATCGGCAACACGATCTCGCAGATCAACATCGCCGAGGTTCCCGACGCGCCGTTGCTGACGACGGACATGCTGCAGGCCGCGGCCCCGGGGCTGGACGTCTACGGCGGCGGTGCGGTGGGCCAGGCGAAGATCATCCGGCTGCGCGGCGCGAACTCGGCGCTGCTCAACAGCCATCCGATCGTATACGTCGACGGCGTGCGGATCCGCTCCGAGCCGCTTCCGGACGCGAATCCGCCGGACCGGCGCGGTGGGCGCAGCGGGAACGTGGCGGTGAGCCCTCTGGACAACATCAACCCGGCCGACATCGAGCGCATCGAGATCATCAAGGGCTCGGCGGCGACGACGCTCTACGGCACCGAGGCCGCGGGCGGCGTGATCCAGGTCTTCACGAAGCGCGGCACGGGCGGCGCTCCGGTGTGGACCGCCGAGGTCCAGACGGGCACGGAGTGGAGCCGTAAGTTCGGCGTCGACGGGTCCGGCGTCGACTACAACAACCTGGACGCGTGGCTGTGCACGGGCCCGTTCAGCTGCGGGGACTTCGCGAACCAGACGTACCTGCAGAACTACTCGCTGTCGGTGCGCGGGGGCGCGGGCGGGATCAACTACTTCGTGTCGGGCGCGTTCGGCGACGGCCAGGGCCTGCTGCCCAACGACCACCAGACGTCGTACTCGACGCGCGCGAACCTGACGTTCGCGCCGACGGACGACCTGCAGATCCAGTGGAACACGTCGTACTCGAACCTGGCGCTGGACATGACGGCCCAGCAGAACAACGCGCAGAGCCTGCCGCTCAACGCGTTCCGCCAGGAGCGGAACTACTTCACGACGGGTGATCCCGACGTGCTCAACGTCCTTCTCGACCAGGACCTGCACGAGGACGTCGAGCGCTTCACGACGGGCGCGACGGTCACGTACTCGCCGCTCCAGGACCTGACGAACCGGTTCGTGGTCGGCTACGACTGGAGCCAGCGCGAGCACCGCAACCTGCGCCCGTTCGGGTGGCCGCAGGTGCCGCGGGGCTCGCTGCTCAACAACACATTCCAGAACCGGGTGCTGACGCTCGACTACGTGGGCACCTACGCGTTCGACGTGACCGGCGACGTGCGCTCGAGCTTCTCGTGGGGCGGCCAGGCGACGGGTGACGACGACCGCGAGCTCGAGGGCTTCGGCGAGAACTTCCCCGGCGCAGCCGATCCGACGATCAGCTCGGCGGCGACGCGTCAGGCGTTCGAGAACCGCCAGAAGATCTGGAACGCGGGCTTCTTCTTCCAGAACGTGCTCGACGTGTCGAACAAGTACTTCCTGACGGTGGGCGTGCGCGTCGACGGCAACAGCGCGTTCGGGTCGGGCTTCGGGCTGCAGGTCTACCCCAAGGCGAGCCTGTCGTGGGTGGTGTCCGACGAGGAGTTCTACGGGGACTGGGGTGAGATGAAGCTGCGCTTCGCGTACGGTCAGTCGGGCCGTGCGCCGGGCGCGTTCGACGCGGTGCGGACGTGGAGCCCGGAGGGTCTGGCGGGGATCCCGGCGTTCGTGCCGGAGAACGTCGGCAACGACGACATCGGCCCCGAGGTCACGACGGAGATCGAGGGTGGCTTCGACGCCACCTGGCTCGACAACCGCCTGACGACGGCGTTCACGTACTACCAGCAGACGACCGCCGACGCGCTGTTCAACGTCCCGCAGCTTCCTTCGGGCGGCTTCACGAACAGCCAGCTCACGAACATCGGCGAGATCCAGAACAAGGGCATCGAGCTGCAGGTCGACGCGACGGTCTTCGAGACCAGCGACTGGGGCCTGGATCTCGGGGTGAACGTAAGCACGAACGACTCCGAGATCACCGCGCTCGACGACCCGAGCCTGGAGCAGACCTGCCTCAAGGTCGGCTATCCGCTCAACGCGCGCTGCAACCAGAGGGTCGCCAACCCGGACCAGTCGGTGAGCAGCTTCGGCGAGGTCGAGTTCGTCGAGCCGGGCGACCCCGACTACGAGGGCGACGGCACCTCGGCGAGCCACTACCTGTGGGGTCCGAACCTGCCGACGACGTTCGTCAGCCCCTCGATCACCGTGCGCGCGCCGGGTGGCATCACGCTGGCCGCTCGCGGTGACTACAAGGGCGGCTTCTACATGAACGAGCAGGTCTTCCCCATCGGGCGCAGCGTGCGCTCGCCGCTCTGCTTCCCGTACTACGTGGATCCGCAGAACTCGAACGAGGTCCGCACGCCGATCCCCGCGATCTGGATGGCGCGCTGCGGGAGCACGAGCCAGCAGGAGGGCTACATGTGGGACGCCAGCTTCTTCAAGCTGCGCAGCGTCTCGGCGACGATCCCCATGGACTTCGCCTTCCCTGACCGCGTGAACAGCTCGCTGCTCACGATCGCGCTCAACAACTCCTACCTCTGGATGAAGGAGATGCCCTTCATGGACCCGGAGACGAGCGCCGACCCGGGCAACCCCGACGGGCCGCAGCAGGGCTACAACTTCGAGGAGACCGTCCCCGCACCCGTCACGCTGCGCATCTCGCTGCGCGTGACGTTCTGAGGAGGCGACCGACATGACGATGAGACACTTCAAGACCGGAGTGCTCGCCGCCGTGGTGGCGCTCACCGCGGCGTGCGAGGTCACGAACCCGGGCCCGATCCAGGACGAGTTCCTGGTCGAGCCGGAGTCCCGCGAGGGACTCGTCAACGGAGCGCAGCGCCAGCTCATGGTCGGCCTCGCCGGCCAGGGGGGCATCGCGCGCGAGGGCCTGCTCATGGCCCGCGAGATGCTGCCGGGCGGCCAGATCGGCGCGCACGGCCACAACCCCGACAACCAGGCCGGCACGGTCAACCCGGGTCAGGGCTCGACGTTCGGCGTGCTGCAGCAGGCGCGCTTCATCGCCGAGACCGCGCTCGAGCTCTTCGCCGACGCCGGCGGCGTCGATGCCGACCTCGTCGCCCAGGCCAACATCTGGGCCGGCTACGCCAACCGCGTGCTCGGCGAGCACTTCTGCCAGGGCGTCGTCAACGGCGGCGCGCCCTTCAGCGGCGAGCAGTACATGGTCCGCGCCGAGGCGCAGTTCAGCGCCGCGATGAGCGGCGCGTCCGACCCCGATCTGCGGCTGGCCGCACAGGCCGGGCGGGCCCAGGTGCGCGCGTTCCTGGCGACCTACGGGCTCGCGAGCTGGGGCAACGCCGCGGACGACGCGGCGGACGTCGCGGGCGCGACCGGCTTCGACTGGAGCTACGACATCGCGACCGACGGATCCGACGCCGACACGCGTAACTCGCTGTACTGGGCCATGGCCGGCACGCCCTACGGCTCCTACACCATGTGGGCCTCGTACTACGGCAACCAGCCCGACCTCACCCAGCCTCAGCCGCACGACGAGAACGGGGGCTTCGGCTTCCCGATCCCGGGCACCGGCTACTTCGAGGAGACCGGCGACCCGCGCGTCGCCTGGGCGCCCGGATCGGTGCCCTTCGCCGTCGGCGCGCTCGACGGCTACGGCCAGGCCTACTGGCAGGTGCCTACCAAGTACCAGAGCGCCGACGACCCGATCCGTCTCGCCAGCCACCGCGAGATGATCCTCATCCAGGCCGAAGCCATGATCGACGCCGGCAACCATGACGGCGCCGTGACGGTGATCAACGCCATGCGCGCCCAGATCACCACCGTCGATACGCCCAACAATCCGGGCACCGGCGGTGCGGCGCTCAGCACCTGGCCCCTGCCCGGCGCGGACGAGGCCGAGGCCTATCGGATCCTCAAGCGCGAGCGCGCCATCGAGCTCTTCTACGAGGGCCGCACGCTCGGAGATCACAGGCGCTGGGACCAGAACGGCACGCCTGGCGACCTCGAGCTGCCGAACTTCGAGGCGATCTCCGACCTCTTCATCAACAACCCGGTTGGCCTCGACGCGGCCGAGTCGTTCCTCGACCAGCCACCGACCAACCTCACCGGTCGACAGCTCTGCTTCGACATCCCCAACTCCGAGCGCGGCCTCAATCCCAACCTCGAGGAGGTCGGCTGAGCTAACGGCGGCGCACTCGCGGCGTTCACCGCCTCGCACCGCTCGCTCCACACCGCCGCCCCCTGCAACCCGCAGGGGGCGGCGGCTTTTCTTCGTGCCGGCGTCTGACGAAGAGCGGGTGCCGCCTGAGGATGGGGTGAGCGCGCGGCTAGGGGCAGGTGAGTCGGGAGGGGGATTCCCATTGACGCGTCTCGCGCCGTCAGGGTAATCTGGTGCGATTCGGAGGTTTCTCACGTGCGCTGGGAGGACGTACGCGGGAGGCCCGCACGCAGGAAGGCGCTACAGACTCAAGGAGGGCTCCATGGCGTCCAACTTTGTTCGCTCCATCCTCCCAACGACGCTACGAGCGGGGCTGACGGCTCTGCTCGTTTTTGCGTTGATGGGGCTGACGTCGTCGGCGCTGTCGGCGCAGACGGGTCAGATCACCGGGACGGTCACGAACGCGGCGACGGGTGGCCCGCTCGGTGAGGTCCAGGTGTTCCTGGTGGGCCAGAACCTGGGCGCGCTGACGCGCGCGGACGGCCGCTACCTGATCCTGAACGTTCCGGCGGGCACGTACGACCTGACGGCTCAGCGCATCGGGTTCGGTTCGGTGACGCAGTCGGTGACGGTGACGGCGGGCGGCACGGCGACGGCGAACTTCTCGCTGGCGACGCAGGCGCTGGGCCTCGACGAGATCGTGGTGACGGGCACGGCGGGCGCGGCGACGCGCCGCGAGATCGGCAACACGATCTCGCAGATCAACATCGCCGAGGTGCCGGACGCTCCGGTCCTGACGTCGGACATGCTGCAGGCCGCGGCGCCGGGTCTGGACGTGTACGGCGGCGGCGCGGTGGGCCAGGCGAAGATCATCCGCCTGCGTGGCTCGAACTCGGCGCTACTGAGCAGCCACCCGATCGTGTACGTCGACGGGGTTCGGATCCGCTCCGAGCCGCTGCCGGACGCGAACCCGCCGGACCGGCGGGGCGGGCGCAGCGGCAACGTGGCGGTGAGCCCTCTGGACAACATCAACCCGGCCGACATCGAGCGCATCGAGATCATCAAGGGCTCGGCGGCGACGACGCTGTACGGCACGGAGGCCGCGGGCGGCGTGATCCAGATCTTC
>JABAOE010004520.1_pt9 | contig 10416 bp, 12 predicted proteins | sample 7062141 | NCBI WGS metagenome assembly JABAOE01 (sample SAMN14538627, study PRJNA623070) | marine sediment metagenome | biome: marine biome [ENVO:00000428]; feature: marine pelagic biome [ENVO:01000023]; material: deep marine sediment [ENVO:00002113] | place: India: Gulf of Khambhat ...
CGCCACCTACGCCCTCACCAACGCCACCCTCCCCTACACGGTGGCGTTGGCGAGCGGAGTTCCGGCCGCCCTCCGGCGCTACCCCGAACTCGTCGACGGAGTCAACGTGGTGGACGGTGCGGTCACCAATCAGGCAGTTGCCGAGTCGCTGGGCATGGAATACGCCGAGCCCCTCGGCGCCCTCGGCGTCTAGTCGAGAGCCCCCGTCAGCTCGGTGACCAACGCCTCCTGGAGGTAGCCGAGGAGACGCAGCATGCTCTGCTCCAAGGACTCGTCGGCTCGGGCCTCCCAGCCGTCCTCCTCGAGGCCGAGCCGAGCCGCCAGTCCGAGCCGAGCCTCGCCGAGGAGCCTCATCCACGCCTCGGCTTCCGGCAGGGTCAGAACCTCCCGATCCAGCGACTCCCTGAAGAGGCGCCGGTCCGTGCGCCGGGCATCATCGAGCATTCCACCGGTGAGTTCGTGATAGCGGCGCTCGGCCCCCGGGTCGTGGCGATGAACGGTGGACCGCTCGGTGGCCCAGGGCGGACCCCCGTCGTCGAGGCGCATTCCCTCGGTCAGCTCGGGGATGGCCCCGAGGAGATCCCGCTCTGCCTCGGCGAGCCGGACCTCCACCATTCCGCCACGGAACCGGAAGGGGTCTCTCACGACCGCTCCAGCGTCGCCCACAACCCGAAGTGATGGAGCCGGTAGCAATCGAGTTCAGCCTTCTCCAGTGAGCCCGACGACACCACAGCACGCCCCTCGTGGTGCACGGCCAGCATGAGACGGGTGGCCTCTTCCGTCGAGTAACCGAACAGCCGGCGAAAGACGTACACCACGTAGCTCATGAGGTTGACCGGATCGTTCCAGACGATCACCTGCCACGGCCGCTCAACGTCGGGAGCGTCATCGACCCCCGGCTGATCGACGCGGTCGGGGGCAACCGGCCGGTTCACGAGCGCCGCGATCGGAGTGCGGCGCGCATCCGCTGGGCGTTGAGCCACTCCTCGAAGTCGACCCGTGCCACGCGCCACTCCCGCCCCATCTTCACCCCGGGGAGCTCGCCGGATCTCAGCACTCGGGTGACCACGAACGTCGACACGCCCATGTACCCGCAGATGTCGCCGACGGAGAGCCAGTCCTTGTCGATGTCCACGCGGATTCGCTCCACCCTCACACCCTATGGCGGGTCCGGGATGGGAGCAAGGGCGGTGAGCGTACACTGGCGGCCGATGGCGGGACCGAAGAAGAAGAAGAAACGCCGCAGCCGACATCGCGGCGACCCCCAGCGAGCGGCCCTGGCTGCCCAGCGCGAGGAAGCTCGGCGGCGGGCTCGCGAAGAGCGACGGCTGACGGCGATCGCCGCAGAGAAACGTGAGAAGCGACTCAAGGCAGTCCGGCGCGTGGTGACCTGGACCGTCGGTGGCGTTGCGCTGATCGCACTCGCCCTCTTCCTGTTCCGCCCGGCACCCGAGGTCGATGGTGTCTCGACCCCTGAGGAGCTGGAGGTCACCGCCCTCGCCGTCGGGGAGAGCTTCGACTACGGGACTCCGACACCAACCTCCGGCCCCTATCTGGAGGGCGAGCCGACGTGTGGTGTGTTCGCCGAGGAGATGCGGCCTGAGGATGCTGTCACCGCACTGCACTACGGAGCGGTGGTCGTTTGGCACGACCCCGAGCTCGGAGAGGCCGACGTCGCGGCCTTGGCGGCGCTGGCCGCCGACGCCGAGACCCACGTCGTGGTCAGCCCGAACGCCTCGCTCGACTCACCGATCGTGGCCACCGCCTGGAATCGACTCCTGTCCTACGAGGGCGCCGCCGACGTGGCGGATTTCATCGACACGTATCGGAAGAGGGGGCCCGACTCCGCCGACTGCCCGGTTTCGTGAGGGCGGCCGCGATCGGATCGACCGCCAAGACCCGCAGGGAGAGCGCCACCAGGGGCCCGATCCCAAAGNNGGTTCCCACCCCCACCGTTCCGCCCAGGAGCCACCCGCCGGTGAGCACCGTCACCTCGATGCCGGTGCGCCCCCAGGCGATCGGTAGGCCCCGCTCGGCGAGACCGGTCATCAGCCCGTCCCGCGGCCCCGGCCCCAGCCCGGTACCCAGGTAGAAGCCGGTTCCCACCCCGACCAGGACGATCCCCCCGATCATTGCCGGCCACCGCACTGCCAAGGCATCCAGTTCGGGGAGCAGCCACAGCGTCAAATCGACGCAGAGCCCCACCACAGTGACGTTGAAGACCGTGCCGATACCGAACCGCTGGCCCAACGGGATCCACAACGCCAGCACGAAGAGCCCAACGCCGATGCCGACGGTGCCGATCGGGATCCCGCTGTGGAGTGAGATCCCCTCGTTGAGCACCATCCAGGGACCCAGACCGAGCCGGGCGGCGACCATCAGGGCCAGGCCCACACCGAAGAGCGCCAGGCCGAAGAGCAATCGGGGGAGCCGTCGAAGCAGGACCCGACGCGGCGGGAGGGGGAGCATCGCCCGTCAGGCTACAGCGACGGTGCCACGACATCGGGGGTAGCCACCGCAGACGCGGCCACCAGCAACAGCCGGAAACGGAGGCGTTGCTCTCCGGGGCCCGATGCGGCCAGCGCCGCCTCGAGCGTGCGCCGCACGGCGGGAACCACCGAGTCCTCAGGCCACGGTGCGTCGCTGGCCCTCAGGGCGAGGGCGGCGGCCTCCGTCGGCGCTCCACCAGAGAAGACGGCGGCAAGCGCCCCCAACACGTATGACTGAACCCGTTGCATCCGAACATCGAATGCCGGAGGGGTCCCCACCCCGAGCTCCCTCGCCTCCAGACCCTCGAGGAGGCGCATGAGGTTGCCGCCGAAGACGTCGGCCAGGGCAGATTCGTCGAGTCCCGCCTGGAGCGCCGCCCGCGCCGTCCGCATCCCAGAGATCACCGGATTGCCATAGGGCGTGTCGCTGGCGTAGAGGATTCGGCCGGTGTCGACCCAGGAGAACAACGCAGCGAGATCGGAGGGATTCCACCACGCCGTGTCGTAGTAGATGCCGGGATGGGTCAGACCGGCGAGGACATCGAGGTCGCTGATGGCACAGTGGGCGAGGATGACCCGCAGCCCCGGAGCGGCCCCCAACAAGTCGATCAGTTCGGGTCCCAGTGCCGGCATCCCCCGGCCGGCATGGATCAAGAGCGGGGCTCGGTGCTCGACTGCCAGAGCGGCCAGCGGACGCAGGGCCGGGTGGCTCAGCTTGAAGGACTCCCCCCTCGGATGCAGCTTGATCCCGCGGTGACCGGCGGCCAGGCTGCGGGCGGCCTCGTCGACCGCGGCGGGCCGATTGGGATCGACCCTGAGGAACGGAATGAGCCGCTCCCCGCTGGCGACGGCTTCGGTGAGGATCCGGTCGTTGGCGGCCGCGTAGCCGTTGCGATCGAGGCTGGAGCACACCACGGCTCCGGCATGGCCTGCCTCGTCGAGAGCGGCGGTCAACTCGGACGCGGTGTTGGTGTACCCGTCCGGATCACGGTCTCCGATATGAGTGTGGGCATCCCACACCTGCGGTGGGAGACGGGACGCAGTGACCTCGTGCCATGCGGCGATGACCCGGTGCATGGCGGGCGAGAATACTCTGAGAACCACCGGGGATAGCCCTCAGGTCGGCAGTGACTAGTGCCGATGCACTAGTCACTGATGAATGACACACATGCAAGTTGCCCCTCGGATCGGCCACTGGTGAGGCTGGCGTTGCCACAGCGATGGCCCTGGGCGCCGGCGGCCGTCGGAATCCTGGCGGTCACCGGAATCGCCGTCGTCGATTGGGCGACCGGGCCCACGCTGTCGGTCTCACTCCTCTACGCCCTGGCGGTGATCGCCATCACATGGTGCGGCCCCCTCCGCTTCGGGGTCCTGGTCGCCGTCCTGGCCTCGGCCGAGAGCATCGGCGCCCACGTGATCGGTACCGACCCCTCCGACACCCTCCCGATCGCCGTGTGGAACGCCGGAGCCCGCCTCGTCGTCCTGATGATCATCGTCGGCCTCCTCGGCGGCCTGCGCCGGGCCCTGGTGCTGCAGCGGTATCACGCCACCACCGATCCGCTGACCGGTGCCCTGAACCGCCGGGCCTTCCAGTTGACGGCGGATCGCGAGTGCCTGAGGGCCCATCGGGAGGGCACGGCGATCAGCGTCGCCTACCTCGACCTCGACGGCTTCAAGAGCGTCAACGATCGGCTCGGACACCGGGTGGGTGACGACCTGCTCCAGAGCTTTGCGGCCCGGGTGCAGGATTCGATCCGGGGAACCGACCTCTTCTGCCGCATCGGCGGCGACGAATTCGTCCTGCTCTTCCCCGACACCGACGCCCGGGAAGCGGCAGCGGTAACCCGCCGCGTCAGGGCCACCCTCGCCGAGCAGCCGCTCGACCCGCCGGTGACCGCCTCCGTCGGCATCGCCACGTTCCACGCCGCGCCGGCCACCGCCGACGAGCTGGTGGATGCCGCCGACGAACTCATGTATCGAGCCAAGATGCTGGGACGCGACACGATCGTCGGCGCGGTCGTCGCCGGTCCCTGGCCGGCGTGGCATCCCCGCAACGCCCGGGTGGCGCCACCCGACGTCGACGAACTGGTGGGTGCCGCCGCCGACTAGACGGCCGGTTCGAATGCCGGGCTGTCGATCGTGATCGATCCGTCCCCGACCAGCACCTTGTGGCTATCAGCATCCGGGAACCCGAAGGCCTTGGCCAGCCCATCGTGAACCGTCAGCATGGTGGCCTGGTTGCCGGCTTTCACCGCCTCCGAGTAGGGGTGTCCGTCGCGCCACCGATCCAGCTGGGTGGGGTAATCGAAGGTGCCGTTGGTGTTGACCTTGCGGGCTCCGCTCGCCGCCGCAAACCCCGCTTCGACGAAGACCCCGGCGTGTTCGGCGCCGTAGCAGCAGGTGGAGTAGAGAAGCCGCAGACGCTCTCCGGCACCGAGTGAACCCAGATCGGCACCGACCCCGGCGACCTTTGCCCATCCATCAGCGAATTTGAGGGCATCGGGCCTTCCATGCACGTTGAGTATCACATCCAGCGCCAGCGTGTCCTTGTGGCGAGCGAGGGCCCGGATCCGGGTCACGAAGGCCAGCCTGGTGACCCGGCCCCCCTTCAAGGTGGAGATTCGGCGATAATGCGCCTTCATCATGGTGGTGCCGAGACGGACCGCGTTGTCGTCCAGCCACCGGTACAGCCACTGCCACTTGCCGACGTTGTGGCTCACGTTGCTCACGATCAGGAGCACCCGGTCGCCTCGTTCCACCCGCATGAGGCGGCCCAGCGTAACCTCAGCCCATGGCCGCCTCGGACAGTGCAACCTCACCGGCGGTGGCGTGGGCGGCCATCGCCTACGGCTTCGCCGCAGCATTCTGGGTGACCGCCGCCTCGATCGTCATCGCCGTCGGCGAAGCGGACGACTTCGACGACGGTGCGGGATGGTTCTTCTTCAGCCTCCTCTGGGTCGGGATCGCCGCCGTGGCAGCATCGATTCCGGCCATTCCGCTCCTGATCGCCGAGATCGTCCTGTGGCGTCTCGTGGTGAGGCGCTTCCCGTCCCTCGAGACAGATCGGTGGGGGGTGGCACGCTCCGCCGCGGTGCTGGCATTGCCGTGGGCGGTGCTCAACGCCGTCGACGCACCCGGAGCAGCGTTGATCACCTATGGTGCCGCCTTCGCCGGGCTGCTCCTCCCCCGCTTCGTGATCCGATCGCTGGCCCCGGGAGCACTCCTCGGAACGGCCGGCAGCGCATCCGATTGAGCCGGCAACGCCCCCGTATACTCGCCCCGGATCGGAGGGACATGAAGGGCGACATCATCCTCGTCGAGGAGCATCACCGGAGCGCGGCGGCCTCCATAGTCGCCCGACTGCTGCCCGAAATCGAATCCCACCCCAACCGCTACCTCCTCAGCGTCGCCGGTGAGTCGGGCAGTGGAAAATCTGAGACCGCTCAGGCGGTCGCCGAAGCTCTGGCCTCGGAGGGAGTCACCGCGGTCGTCCTCCAACAGGACGACTACTTCCACCATCCACCCAAGGCGAACGACCGCACCCGGAGGGCCGGCATCGAATGGGTCGGGCCCGGCGAGGTGCGCCTCGACCTGCTCGACTCGCACATGGCCGCCGCCGGCAACGGCGTCCCATCGCTCACCAAGCCACTGGTGATCTATGCGGAAGACAGAATCGACACGGAAGAGGTGAGCCTGGAGGGGGCCGATGTGGTCATCGCCGAAGGGACCTACACCTCACTGCTCGACCACGTCGATCGCCGGATCTTCATCGACCGCAATCGTCTCGACACCCTGGAGCACCGCATGCGCCGGGGCCGTGAGGAACTCGACCCCTTCATCGAACGGGTGCTCGAGATCGAACACGCCATCATCGCCGAGCACAAATCGCAGGCCGACGTCGTGATCACCAAGGAGTACGACGTCGAGTTCCCAGGTGCCTGAGCTCCCGACGCTCCCGAACACCGAATCCGGGTTCCGCACACTCTGGGCCGACCGCCAAGACGAACTGGTTCGCTCCTACACGAGCCGGGCGAGCTCATTCATCGCCGGGCTCCTGCCGGGGGATGCCGTCCGGCTCGAGGCCGAGCGGGTCATCGACATCTTCCGGGATCGGTTGGGATCCGCAGTCGTCGCCGCCGCGCTCGACCCCGTCTCCTGCGACCCGGCGACCCCGCTGCACGACTTGCATCCCGCCATCCGCAGTCCGGTCGCCCACCACGCCGATGGTCGCTGGTTGCGGCGCGCCAACACGGTCGGCATCAACGTGCGCACGGTGGGATCGCTGTGGGGGGTACCCAAGTACCTGCTCACCCAGCCGGCCCACGTCGACGCCGTTCATCTGCTTCCGATCTGGGAACCCGGCGTCGTCGACAGCCTCTACGGCATCGCCGGGTGGGGCCTCAACGACGAGTTCTTCAGCGAGGACCTCGCGGCTGCGGCGCCCCACCTCGACACCACGGCACGGCAGTTGCGGGCCGTGATCAACCTCCTTCACGCCACCGGGCGCAGCGTGGGCATGGACGTGATCCCCCACACCGACCGCTTCGCCGAACCGGCCTTGGCGCAACCCCACTTCTACGAGTGGATGCGGCGCGACGACCTGGAGATCGTCGATCATCGCGAGCATCTCCATGAGGAGGTGCAGCGGGTCATCCTCGGTTGGCTGGCGCAAGAAGGTCCGGCCGTCCCCGGCGAGGAGTGGCCCGACGACCCGGCACGATTCTTCGGAGCGGAGTTCGGCGAAGAGCGACGCTGTCGGCTCCTGTTCGGACCGCCCGAGGACCGTCCCGGTCGGAACAACCGCCGAGGCCGGCTCGTGGAGCATCTCTACTCCCTGGGCTTCGAACCCGTCCCCGCCACGATGGGAGTGCCGTTCCGCGGCCTGGGCGTGGACCCCGGCAACGCCACAGCCGACGATCACGGCATGGTGTGGCGGGACTTCCTCATCCTCGAACCCCGGGAGATGTCCCGGGTGTTCAATCCGCTGGCCCGGTTCCGGCTCTTCGGTCGCAGAGACGACAATCGCAATTGGGAGATCGACTTCGAGCGGCCGGTCATCGAGGTCTGGGACTACGTCTGTGCGCGATACGCCGACATGCAGCGCCGTTTCGGATTCGACTTCATGCGCGGCGACATGAGCCACGTGCAGATGCGACCCGGAGGGGTGCCGGCGCCGCTACCGGCGCACTACGACATCCTCGGTTCCGTCAAGGAGTCAGTCCGCAGCACCGCACCATGGTTCGGCTACTTCGCCGAGAGCTTCCTGCCGCCCCGGGACACGTTCGGCTACGGCGAGGAGATGGACCACCTGGAGGCCTCCCTCTGCGACACCACGCTCGGGGATCTCCAATCGCTTCCCACCGGGGCCCCGGAGTTCGCCGCCCGATTTCGCCGCTACCTCGATCTGCTGCAGGTCCGCTCGGTGGCCCCCAACTTCACGATCATGACGGCAGACAAGGACGACCCGCGCTTCGACGACTTCTACGTCAGCGGCAACGAGGCGCGGGCCTTCATCTCCACCTTCCTCACCGATATGCCCTCCTATGTCGGGCTCGGTTTCGAGGTCCGTGACGTGCATCGTGTACCCGCCCCCAACGAGCACTACACCAAGCTGTTCGTCTTCCATGAGACGGGCGATTCCAACGTGTACCCCTCGAAGGCCCGCCGGGGGCCCTACCGCTGGGGCGGCAACGCAGCGCTCTTTGCCGCGTTGACCAGGATCAGGGCGCTCGGCGACCAGATCCTCCCCGGGATCGCTGCCGCCGACACCCGATGGCTGCTTCCCCCCGACCCGGCCACCGGGAGCACCGTCATCGCCTGGACCCAGACCGAACCTCGATATGTGTTCGTCGCCAATCTCGACGGAGACAACCCGGGCGGTCCCTTCGGAATCCCCATCACGGATGGCTTCTCCCTCACCCCCTGCTTCAGCACCACCGGGATCGACCCCGGGCCTCCCCCGACCTTCAACGGTCATCACCACCGAATCGAATCTCTCGAACCCGGCGAATGCCGGGTGTTCGAGGTGGCGCCCTAGGCCGGGGGGGCCGTGCTCCGGCGCTCGATGACCTCCACGGGAAGCTCCACCGAGGCCGGCACCTCCTCGTCTCCGCTGAGCAGACAGAGGAGCATCTCGGCGGCGCGCCGCCCCGACCGGTACAGCGGCTGGTGAACGGTGCTGAGCCCCAGATAGGGAGAGACATCGATGTCGTCGAACCCCATCACCGAAAAGTCCTCCGGCACCCGCAATCCCCGCTCGCGAGCCGCCTCGATCACCCCAAAGGCCTGCAGATCTGATGCGGCGAACACCGCGGTCGGTGGATCTGGAAGGTCGAGCAGCTCCCCGGTGAGCCGGTGCGCCTCCCGACGGGACGCCGGTCCGAGGCGAATGAATGCCTCCCGCTCGGGCACCCCGTTCCGAGCCAGGGCGAGCCGGTACCCCGAACACCGATCGACACTGCTGCTGAACTCGAAACCGACGCTGTTGTCGTCGCCCACGAAGGCGATCTTGCGGTGGCCGAGCTGGATCAGGTGCCGAGTGGCCGCTTCGCCACCCGCCACATCATCGACGAACACGTGGGGCAGCCCCGACACCCGCCGGTCGAGGAATACCACCGGGACCTGGGCTCTGCCCAGGCGATCGGCCACGTCGGGTGGCACGGCGAGCGACACGATCACCAGGCCGGCCGCCCGATCGGTGCGGACCGCCATGTCGTAGCGGCGGTCGCGCTGGTCCGGCGTCTCGACGTCGAACAGCATCAGGTCGAAGTCGCTCTCCTTGATGACGTCGGCGAGACCGCGGAGCCGCTCAACAGCCGACGGCTGGGTGAAGAACGGCACGATCACAGCAACGGTCGTGCCTCGACCCAGTGACAACGCCCGGGCGATCGTCGACGGCAGGTACCCCAGTTCGTCGATGACCTCCTGGACCCGGGCCCGGGTTGCCTCGCTGACGAGAGCACTGCCGTTGATGACGCGAGAGACGGTGCCGACGCCGACACCCGCTTGCCGAGCCACGTCCTGGATGGTGGGCACGAGCAGCCTCTCTTGGAACGGGTTCCAGGCTCTCGTCACCGTACCGAGCCGCCGGAGGCGGTGTCAATGTCGCCGGCTTCCACTCACTCCTCGTCGGCGCCCTCCGCAGCCGGCAACGGTGGCGCCAGCAGTCGGAAGGCAATGGGGGCCAGCGTGGCGGTGACCGCCGCCAGCACAATGATGCTGGCTTCGAGCGTTCGGTCGATCACCTCGAGCCGCACACCGAGTTCGGCGACCGCGATGATCAGGCTGAGCCGGGCCGAGAGGAGCGTCCCGGCCGCCAGCGACTCCCGCAGCGACATGCGCCGCAGCAGGTAGGCGAGCGCCGGGACCATCTTCACGAGAACGGCTGCGCCGAAGAGTGCCGCCAACCCGGTGAGTGCCCCCGGCTCTCCCAGGGCATCGAGATCGAAGCGAATTCCGACGTTGATGAAGAAGATCGGGATGAGGAAGCCGTAGGAGAACCCCTTCAGCTTCTGCTCGAGCTGGCCGCGGTGGCGAAAGACCATGGCGAAGACGGTGCCGGCAAGGAAGGCGCCGAGGATCGCCTCGACGCCCAGCAGGTAGGAAACGCCCACGAAGACGAACATGAGAAACAGACAGGTGCGGATCCCCATCTCCTCGGGATCCTCGGGATCGAACAGCCGCTCGNNAGCATCAGGGCGAGCGACGCTCTCGTGCCGATCTCCTCCGGGTGATCGACCTCGAAGAGCCGGTCGAACCACTCGGGACGCCACCAGACCACCCACCGGAGGAGCACGAGCGACACTCCGACGACCACGAAGAACCCGGGGATCGCCAGCACGTTGAATCCCGCCCCGTGCTCCTCGACGAGAGCAAAGACGGTGACCCCCAGGAGCGTGAGGAAGTCGGCGAGCAACGCCTCGACGAG
>JABAOE010001359.1_pt3 | contig 10414 bp, 11 predicted proteins | sample 7062141 | NCBI WGS metagenome assembly JABAOE01 (sample SAMN14538627, study PRJNA623070) | marine sediment metagenome | biome: marine biome [ENVO:00000428]; feature: marine pelagic biome [ENVO:01000023]; material: deep marine sediment [ENVO:00002113] | place: India: Gulf of Khambhat ...
GTGATCTTCGAGGAGTTCAAGGGCACCGGCAACATGGAGATCAACCTCGACCGCAAGCTCGCCGACCGGCGCGTCTTCCCCGCCGTCGACCTGCTGCGCTCGGGCACGCGCAAGGAAGAGCTGCTGCTGACCAAGAAGGAGCTGGACCGCACCTGGGTGCTGCGCAAGGTGCTGCAGCAGATGTCCCCCGTCGAGGCCATGGAGCTGCTGCGGGAGAAGATGGTCAAGACCGCGTCCAACGAGGAATTCTTGGACACGATGGCCGGTTGACCGCCCCGTTGGGGTCAGGTCTCGCATTGCGTCATTTGACCGGCTGAGGCGGTCGATTGGGTCCCCAAATGACGCAATGTGAGACCTGACCCCGTTCCTGCTATAGTGCGGCGCTTGGAGAGTCATGCGATGAAGAAAGAGCTACACCCCGAATACCACGAGATCGAGGTTAGCTGCGCCTGCGGCAACACGTTCAAGACGCGCTCGACGTCGCCCGAGATGAAGGTCGAGATCTGCTCGAATTGCCATCCGTTTTTCACCGGCAAGCAAAAGCTGATCGACTCGGCCGGTCGTGTCGAACGGTTTCAGAAGCGTTACGGCAAGACTTCCTAGCTCCCCCCGATCGAATCCACGACTCGGTGCCGCGCTCGCGGTAAGCTAATGGCGATGTCTGTCCTCGACCCCAAGTTGCTGGCCAAACTGGAGGCGCTCGAAGAGCGTTCGAACGAGCTGTCCGCCCAGCTGGCCGAGCCCGGCGCCACGTCGGACATGCAGCGCTACCGCACCCTGACTCGGTCGTATTCCGATCTCTCGCGTGTGATCGAGAAGTTCACGGCGTACCGCAAGACCGTCGCCGATCTCGACGGGGCGCGCGAGATGCTCGAGGAGGCCGAGGACGCCGAGATGCGCGCGATGGCCGGCGAGGAGATCCGTGAGCTCGAGGCGACGCTCGAGGCGCTGGAACAGGAGCTCCGCATCGCGTTGTTGCCCAGCGACCCCAACGACGACAAGAACGTCGTGCTGGAGATCCGCGCCGGAACCGGTGGGGACGAGGCCTCGTTGTTCGCGTCGGAGCTGTTCCGCATGTACAGGCGATTCGCCGAGGGTCAGGGCTGGAAGACACGCACGACGGACGTCTCCGAAAGCTCGGTCGGAGGGATCAAGGAAGTCATTGCCCTGATCGAGGGCGATGGGGTCTACAGCCGCCTCAAGTACGAAAGCGGGGTGCACCGCGTGCAGCGGGTCCCGGAGACCGAGACGCAGGGACGCATCCACACCTCGGCGGTCACCGTGGCCGTGCTGCCCGAGGCGGACGACGTCGAGGTCGAGATCGACGAGAAGGAGCTGCGCATCGACACGTTCTGCTCGTCCGGTCCCGGCGGCCAGAGCGTCAACACGACCCAGTCGGCCGTGCGCATCACGCACCTGCCGACCAACCTCGTCGTGCAGTGCCAGGACGAGAAGTCGTGGCACAAGAACAAGGCCCGCGCGCTGCAGGTGCTGCGCTCGCGGCTCTACGACAGGATGCAGCAGGAGCAGCACGACGCGATCGCCGCGGAGCGCAAGGGCATGGTCGGCTCCGGCGACCGCTCGGAGAAGATCCGCACCTACAACTTCCCGCAGAACCGGGTGACCGACCACCGCATCGGGCTGACCACGCACAACCTCTCCGCCGTGATGGACGGCGATGTCGGACCGATCCTCGACGCGCTGATCAGCCACGACCAGGCCGAACGGCTGAAACAGGAAGTCGAGGCCTGACCGCCCGGACGATCGGGGAGCTGCTCGTAGCGGCCGAATCCACGCTGGGCGAGGCCGGGTTGGACGAGCCCCGCGAAGAGGCGCTCTTGCTCCTCGGCCTGTTGCTCGACCGCCGACGTGGTCGGTTGTTGCTCTCGAAGGCGGAGCCCGTCGATGCCGATACTCGAGAGCGGTTCCGGGAATGGGTCGGGCGTCGCGCGCGCCGCGAGCCCGCGCAGCACATCGCGGGCAAGCAGGAGTTCTACGGGCTGGCGTTCCGGGTGACCCCGGACGTGCTGATCCCGCGGCCCGAAACCGAGATGCTCGTCGACGAACTGCTCGCACGGACCCCGCAGGGGGGCCTCGTGATCGACCTCGGCACGGGAAGCGGTTGCATCGCCGTGGCTGCGGCCAAACAACGGGGTGACCTGACCTTCCGTGCTCTCGATCGCTCGACCGCGGCGCTCGAGGTCGCCATGGAGAACGCGTGCAGCCACGGGGTGGCCACGCGGATCGAGTTCGTGGCGGGAGACTTCGGCGACCCCCCCGAGTCGTGGCACGGTTCGGCGCACGTGGTGGTGTCCAACCCTCCGTACGTGCGGCACTCGGATTGGGAACGGCTCGAACCGGAAGTGCGCGACCACGACCCCGCCGCAGCCCTCGTCGCCGGTGAGGACGGGCTGGAGGCGTACCGAGCGTTGATCCCCGCCGCACGCGGGTTGCTCGTTCGAGGGGGGCGCTTGATGCTCGAGCTCGGGGCGGGGCAGGAGAGCGACGTACGCGCTCTCGTCGCCGACGCGGGGTTCGAATCGCTGTGCATCAAGCCGGATCTCAACGGCATCCCGAGACTGCTGACGGCGGTGCTACGCTGAGCGCCATGATCACGGTTGAGGAAGCCATCGAACGGCTCGACGCTGCCGTGCAACCGCTGGAGCCCGTCTCGGTGCCCCTCGCCGAGGCGACGCGGCACGTTCTCGCGGAGCGCATCGTCGGCGATCGAGACTTCCCGCCGACCGATCGATCCGCGATGGACGGTTTTGCCGTGCGTAGCGCGGACCTGGGAACACCCGCCACGTTGAAGGTCGCGGGCGAGGTCCAGGCCGGAGCGACCGTCGCGCATCGCGTGACGGCGGGCCAGGCGTGCCGTGTCTTCACCGGCGCGGTGATCCCGGAGGGCGCCGATGCCGTCGTGATGGTGGAAAAGACCGTGGAGGATCGTGCCGCCGGCACCGTGCGGATCGATGACACGCCCGCACACGGTCAACACATCCGGCCTCGGGCGCAAGATTTGCAACGGGGAGAGCAGGTCCTCGCTGCAGGCCTCGCGATCCGTGCACCCGAGATCGCCGCGCTGGCGTCGGTCGGTTGCGTCGATGTCCCCGTCTACCGCCGGCCCCGCGTCGCCGTGCTGTCGACCGGGGACGAGATCGTGGCACCCCACGAGACACCCGGGCCGCACCAGATACGCAACTCGAACACGCCGATGCTGCTGGCTCAGGTCCGCGAGGCCGGCTTCGACGCGACCGACCTGGGTGCCGCACCCGACCGGCGGGAACTGCTCCGGCAGAAGCTCGACCTCGGCCTGGAGTCCGACCTGCTTCTCGTGACCGGGGGTGTTTCGGTCGGCGACTACGACTTCGTCGCCGCGGAGCTCGAGCGTGCCGGCGTCGAGGTGTTGTTCCACGGGATCGCGATGAAGCCGGGCAAGCCGATCCTCGCCGGCCGGCGACGGGGGAGTCTGGTGCTGGGCCTACCCGGCAACCCTCTGTCGGCGTTCGTCGGCTTCAAGCTGTTCGGCGAACCGCTGCTGAAAAAGATGTCCGGGATCGAGGAGCCCTGGCCGTCGCCGATCCGGGTCCGGCTCGAAGGTTCGTTGCGACGGCGGCCTGGGCGCCAGACGTACCACCTGGCCCGCGTGGAGATCGGGAGCGAGGAGGCGGTCGCGACACCCGTGAAGAGCAGCGGATCCGGCGACGTGCTGTCGCTCTCCCGCGCCAACGCGCTGGTCGTCACGCCGGCCGATTCGAGCGGGGCCGAGGCAGGGGACAGGCTAGACGCCTTGCTCTTCTAAGTTGCCCTGGAACGCCTGTGCGATCGTCGAGATCGATGTGTAGGCGAACCCGAACTCGAACAGCAGCAGGAACGGCACCGCGCCCCAGTTTCCCGCCGACATCACCATGCCCGTCGCCACGGCGAAGTGGAGGGCGAGCGCGAGCTCGATCCAGGTGTCCCGGTTGATCGTGATGCGGTAACGGCGCCGCGCGAGCTGCTCCGTTCGTTCCAGGTTGTACTTGGGCGTTCGCCGGAAGGCCGACTGTCGGCCGGCGAGCGCCTCGAACACCGCGCGGGCGTTGTTGATCGAGAGCCCGATCCCGATCGCCATGAGGGCCGGGATCCAGCGCAGGATCGCCCGCCGCGAGCCGACCGCCTCCTGTCGCGCGACCCAGTAGAACGCCGCGACGGACAGGCTCGACAGCGTGAAGATCGGCAGGTCGACGAGCGCGACCATCCACGGGGCGACTTCGAGGCGCAGCCACACCGCGGGAACGACCAGCAGCGCGAGCAACACCATCAGCACGTAGCCGATGTTTGCCGTGAGGTGCGCCGTGGCCTCGAGCTTGACGGCCCACGGTAGATCGCTGCGATAGATCCGGGGGAGCAGCTTGCGCGCGGTCTGGATCGAGCCCTTGGCCCAGCGGTGCTGCTGGGACTTGAACGCGCCCATCTCGACCGGGAGCTCGGCGGGCGCGACGTGGTCGGGGAGGAACACGAAGCGCCAGCCGGCCAGCTGCGCCCGGTAGGAGAGATCCAGATCCTCGGTGAGCGTGTCGTGCTGCCAGCCGCCGGCGTCCTCGATGCAGGCGCGCCGCCAGATCCCGGCCGTGCCGTTGAAGTTGAAGAACCGCCCCGAACGGTTGCGCGCGGTGTGCTCGATCATGAAGTGACCGTCGAGCAACATCGACTGCACCCGGGTCAGCGGCGAGTAGTCGCTGTTCAGGTGGCCCCAGCGCGCCTGGACCATGCCCACGCGCTCGTCGGTGAAGTGCTGCACGAGGTCGCGGGCGAATCCCGGACGGGGAACGAAGTCGGCGTCGAAGATCGCGATCAGCTCGCCCTTGGCGACGCGTAGCCCGGCCTCGAGCGCGCCGGCCTTGAAGCCGGTTCGGCCGGTACGGTGCAGGTGCACGATGTCGAACCCGCGCGCCTGGCACTCGGCCGTCTTGGCCGCGACGATCTCGCGGGTTTCGTCGGTCGAGTCGTCGAGGACCTGGATCTCGAGCCGATCGCTCGGGTAGTCCAGCGCGCAAACGGCGTCGATCAACCGCTCGGCCACGTACATCTCGTTGAACAGCGGGAGCTGGACGGTCAACCGTGGCAGCCGCTCGAAACGACGCGGCGGTTCCGAGCCGTCACGCCGGTGACGACGGTACAGCCACAGCAGGTACCAGCGGTGGGCGCCGTAGGCGCTCAACACGAGCAGGCAGCCAAAGTAGGCCGATAGTATGAGCCAGCGCACGAGCCCCTCGGCGACGGGCGAGCGTGTTACGCTGGCCCATCCGCCAGCATGATTCAACACACTCCGCCCGATGACAACCCGACGGCGCCCCGCGTCATTCTCGCGGCGGGCCTCGTTTCCGGTCTTCTCTACGTCGTGCTGGCGCTCATCGACTTGCGGGAGCACCTGGCGACCTACCTGGTCGTCCACGCGGCGCTGCTGGCCCTGATGGGCCTCGCCTGGCGCCGGGCTGTCGCGACACCCTCGGTCCTGCGCTGGGTCTTCGCCGGGGCGGTCCTGTTCCGGTTGATCACGGCCTTCGCGGCGCCCACCCTTTCCGACGACCTTTACCGTTACGTCTGGGATGGACGCGTCCAGGTCGCCGGGATCCACCCCTACGTCCACGCGCCCGAGGACCCCGCCCTGGCCGCCCTGCGCGACGACGCCTGGTCGCGTATCAATCACCCCGAGCTACGCACGATTTACCCGCCGCTGGCCCAGGTGGTCTTCGCCGCGCTGGCGTTCCTCGGCGCCGGCCCACTCGGCTTCAAGCTGTTTTTCGCCGCTGCCGATATCGGTGTGCTGGCAGCCCTGATCTGGCTGCTTCGCCGCACGAAACTGCCACCCGACCGCGCCGTGCTGTACGCCTGGAATCCACTCGCTGTGATCGAGACGGCCGGGAGCGGGCATGTCGAGCCGGTCGGCGTCGCTCTCGTCGTGCTCTGTGCCGTCTGGATGAACGCCCGGCGGGCCAAATCAGCCGCCCTCGCTCTCGCCGCGGCGGTGCAGGTCAAGCTGCTCCCTGTGGTGTTGATCCCGGGCGCAATCCGTCGCTGGCGCAACCCCGCCGTGCTCGTTCTCGTCGCGGTCCTCGTGCTGCTGGCCTTGCCCTACGCCCTCACCGGACCCGCGATCGGCTCCGGGTTGTTCGACTACACCGCACGGTGGGAGCGCAACGCCGTGGTCTACAGCGGGATCGAAGGTCTGTTGGAGTGGGTCGACACCGGCCGACGACTCAAACCCATGGTCGGCACGCTCCGCGACAAGCTCGGCGGAGGCGAGGACTTCTGGAACCGGGTTTACACCAAGGTCTGGCCGCGGGAGATCGCGCGCGGCATCGTCGCGGTGCTGGCGCTCGCCTGGGTCGTCCGGCTGAGCTTCCGGCGTGGCTTGACCGCGCCGCGTGAGATCTACCTGGGACTCGCCGGCGTCCTGCTGCTCGTGCCGACGTTGCACCCCTGGTACGTCCTCTGGGTCCTGCCCTTCGCCGCGGCCTACCGTTCGGTCTTCTGGCTGTGCTTCGCAGGTCTCGTTCCGCTCGCCTACGTCGGTGGCGCTTCCGACGTCCCGTGGCTGGTCCGTTCGATCGAGTACGGCCTCCCGTTGTTGACCGCGATCCTCTGCCATCGGTTCTGCAGTACCATGCGCCGGTGAGCGTTCTCGATCAGATCCTCGCGCGCGCCGCCGAGCGCAAACGGCGGATCGTATTTCCCGAGTCGGACGATCCGCGCACCGTCGCCGCCGTGAAACGGCTGGCACGGGAACGGATCGTCGAGCCGGTCCTACTGGATTTCGGCGGCGATCGTTCTACCTATCCCGACCAGGTGGAGATCGTGGACCCGTCGAGCCACGCGGGTCACGCGACCTGCGTTCGCGCGGTCGAAGAGGCGCGGCAGGGTCGCGGGGACGCGGCGGAGCTGATCGCCGAGCCGTTGCACTACGCGGCGGCCTTCGTGCGCGCCGGACTGGCCGACGGAACCGTCTCGGGGGCGACGCATACCACCGCGGAGACGCTGCGCGCCGCGCTACGCATCTTGAAGCCGGCTCCCGAAACCGGGGTCGTGTCGTCGTTCTTCCTGATGCAACTGGCGGCGCCGACGGAGTCGGGGGACAGCGTGCTGGCCTATGCCGATGCGGGGCTGGTGCCGGAGCCGGACGCCGAGCAACTGGCCGAGATAGCGAGAGGCACGGCCGACCAGTATCGGCACCTCTGTGCGGCCGAGCCGCGCGTGGCGTTGCTCTCCTTCTCGACGAAGGGAAGCGCGGAACACGAATCGATCGACACGATCCGCCGCGCCCTCGAGATCGTGCGCTCGGCACAGCCCGACCTCGAGATCGACGGCGAGTTGCAGGGCGACGCCGCGCTGGTGCCCGCGGTCGGTGCCGCGAAGGCGCCGGGGAGCTCCGTGGCCGGCCGCGCGAACGTGCTGATCTTCCCCAACCTTCATGCCGGTAACATCGCCTACAAGCTGACCGAGCGACTCGCCGGGGCCCAGGCCATCGGGCCGTTGTTGCGTGGTCTCGACCGCCCGGCAAACGACCTCTCGCGCGGGTGCGGCACGGACGATATCGTCGTGGCGGCGGCGGTCACCGCACTGCAGGCCGGTTCACCTTATACTGGCCCTGATGTCACGACCTCCGCGCCAACGCCCCACCGGCCGCCGTAAGCCGCCGCAGAGCGACACCGACATGGAACGCCGGTTCCTCCATGGCCGGCTGAAAGCGGGGGACCGTCTGGCCGTCGAGCTGATCGACGGGACACGGGCCGAGGGTGTGTTGCGGCGGTACGCCGAGGATGCGATCGAGCTGGACGGCGGCGAGCAGTCCAAACGGTTCCTCAAGTCCCAGATCCGCTACATCGAAGAACTCTGATGCCCGGGGGCAGACTTGAAGTCTGTCCCCTTTCCTTGTTCAGCGGACGCGGGTGCCGGGCGCGACGTCCTCGCCGAAGGTCGCCACGATCGGGCGGCCACCGAGGTCCGCCGCGAGCAGCATGCCCTGGCTTTCGACCCCGCGGATGCGCGCGGGTTTCAGGTTGGCGACGATCACGATCTTCATGCCGACCAGTTGATCCGCCTCGTACGCCTCGGCGACGCCGGCAACGATCTGCCGCGGACCGAGATCCCCGACGTCCAGCTGCAGCCTCAGGAGCTTGTCCGTGCCCTCGACGCGCTCGGCCTCGGTGACCCGTGCGACCCGCATGTCGATCTGCATGAACTTGTCAAAGCTGAGTTTCTTCGGTTCTTCCTTCCGCGGCTCCGCTTCCGGTTTCGTTTCGTCCATCGGGAATGACTCCTTGTCGCGCGGCGCTGAGCGCCGCCTGCTGCACCTGCACGAACGGCACGCCGTGATTCCGGGCGGCCGCCGCGCAGTCTTCGTACTCCGGCCACACGTTGAGCGTCTCACCCTCGAGCGTGCCGACCTTCAGCCGGATGGTGCCGAAAGGTGTCGACACGGTCTCGAAGCGGCGCTCGAGCTCGACGCGGTGCTCGCGGCGAAACCTTAGACCCAGCGCCGGTGTTTCCGCCAGCACGATGCGCCCCAAGCGATCGGCATCGGCGGGCCGGGCGAGGATGGTGAGGAGATGGCCTGGCCGACCCTTCTTCATGAGCGCCGGCGAAATCATGGCATCGAGGGCTCCGTCGTCGAGCAGCCGCTCGATCGTGAAGGCGAGCGCCTGCGGCGTCGCGTCGTCGAGGTTGGTCTCGATCACCACGACGGAGCGGGTCGTCTGCGCGTCGATCTCGAGGTCCTCGCGACCCAGCACGCCTCGCAACACGTTGGGTGTCTCGCCGAAATCGGCACACCCCGAACCGTAGCCATTCGTTTCGACCTCGAGCGCCGGCATCGTTCCCCAGGCATCGGCCAGCGTGGTCAGGATCGCCGCGCCCGTCGGCGTCAGTCGCTCGGCCTCGATCGAGCCCGCCTCGACGGGGATGCCTCGGACCAGGTTCAGCGTCGCGGGACCCGGCACCGGGTAGACACCGTGGGCGCAACGGACGGTGCCGAATCCGGTGGTGAGCCGCGAGACGACGATCCGCTCGACACCGAGCGCGTGAAAACCGACACAGGCCCCGACGACGTCGACGATCGCGTCGATCCCCCCGGCCTCGTGCAGATGGATTTCCTCGAAAGCCCTTCCGTGTGCCCGGGCCTCCGCGTCGATCAGGCGCCGGAACACGGCAAGCGCGCTCTGCTTGACCGGCAGATCGAGGCGGGCGCTCTCGACGATGTCGCGGATCTGCTTCCAACCCCTGCCGTGCGCGTCGGCCGGCACGTGAACGTCGATCTTGCACGCGGCCACCCCGGATCGCTCGACGCGCCGCTCGGTCAACGACCAGCCGTCGATCGGCAGTGTTTCGAGCGCGCGCCTCAAGTCGTCGACCGGGAGACCGAGATCGACGAGCATCCCGAGCACCATGTCGCCCGAGGCGCCCGACGAACCGTCGATCCAGAGAATCTTGCGCGACATCAGTCGGCACCCGGGGAGGAGGCTTCGACCAGTGCCGGCAGGGCCGAGCCCGAGGCCGCCGGGACCCGCTCGTCGACGCGATCGGAGATCGCGGTCCGTTCCGGGTTGATCTCGACCGTCCAGGCGCCCGCCTCGCGGCCGATCTCGGGAAGCCCCGCCGCGGGGTAGACGATGGATGAGGTGCCCGCGACGAGCACGATGTCGGCGCGAGCCGCGGCCTCCGCAGCCTGTTCGTACGCTCCCTCGGGAAGCGGCTCGCCGAACCATACGACGCCGGGGCGTCGCCGCCCCCCGCAGCGGCAACGATGAGACGCGGTGAGGTCGAGATCCTCGTCCTCGTCACCACATCGCGTGCAGCGAAGCCGCCACAACGATCCGTGCAATCTCACGATGCGCCTGTTGCCGGCGCGCTCGTGCAACCCGTCGACGTTCTGCGTGACCAGCAAGAACCGCTCGCCCAGCGCCTCCTCCAGTGCGGCGAGGGCCCGGTGCCCGGCGTTCGGTGACGCCTGGGCCGCCTTCTCCCGGCGCTCCGTGTAGAACCGCCAGACCGTTTTCGGATCTCTGCGGAACGCCTCCGGGGTCGCCAACTCCACGGGATCACGGCCCTCCCAGAGGCCCCCCTCGCCGCGGAAGGTCGCCAGGCCGCTCTCCGCGGACACTCCGGCGCCCGTCAGGACCAGCACACGGCCGGACCGCAGCCGCTCGATCGCGGTGCCGGAGAAGCTCACCCGCTCCATCGGAACTCCCGGAATCACAGGAAAAGCTATCGTAGCACTCACCGTCGCGCCGCGTTGACCCCCCCGCGGACATCGTTGTACGTTAGCCGCCATGCCCGACAAGCCTCCGCACGATCGCAAGGCGGAGTTCGAGGAAACAGCTCTCGAGTACCTGACACCGCTGTTCAACCTCGCGCTCAACCTGACGAGAAACCG
>JABAOE010014480.1_pt5 | contig 10414 bp, 10 predicted proteins | sample 7062141 | NCBI WGS metagenome assembly JABAOE01 (sample SAMN14538627, study PRJNA623070) | marine sediment metagenome | biome: marine biome [ENVO:00000428]; feature: marine pelagic biome [ENVO:01000023]; material: deep marine sediment [ENVO:00002113] | place: India: Gulf of Khambhat ...
CCGGTGGTGAGTCGGACGAAGCGGTCTTCCCGCTCGCCATGAGCACGGAGCTGCTGCACAACTACCTGCTGATCCACGACGACATCATGGATCACAGCGAGTTGCGCCGCGGGCAGCCGTGCGCGCATGCGCGCTTCCGGGAGATGCACCGCGCGAGGGGCCGCGGGGGGGATGCAGAGGACTTCGGACGATCCGTGGCCATCCTGCTCGGAGACCTCTCCCACACGTGGGCCGTCGAGCTTTACTCGACGGCGCGGGCCTCCGTACCGGATGCAGCGACCGGGGGAGCGCTCGACGAGACGTTTTCTCGAATGTGCGAGGAAGTGATTCGCGGTCAGTACCTGGAGATGTCGCTGCCCTTCATGCAGGAGCCCCAGGAAGAGCAACTCCTGCGCGCTCTGCGTCTCAAGTCGGGCCGCTACTCCGTGGAAAGGCCGATCGAGCTGGGAGCGCTTCTGGCCGGGGCACCCGCAGGCACGTTGGCAGCGCTCGCCCGGTACGGGCGTGCGGTGGGCGAGGTGTTCCAGCTTCAAGACGACGTGCTCGGCACGTTCGGCGACGCCGCTGCGGTCGGAAAGCCGGTCGCATCCGACCTCAAGGAGGGGAAGTACACCTTCCTCATCCATCAGACCCTGAAGCGAGCGGGCCCGAGCGAGGCGGAGGAGTTGCGGGCGATGCTCGGGCGAGCCGATCTCGATGAGGAGGATGTACGGCGCGCCCGCCGGATCATCGTCGAGTCGGGCGGCCGCGATGCCGTGTCGGCGATGATCGAAGATCGTCTTGCAGAAGGACGAGCGGCGCTGCGCGATGCGAGGTTGCAGGACAGCCAGCGGGCGTTCTTCCAGGGCTTGATCGACTACTCCGGCNNTGAGCGGGGACGAGATGACCGCCACCGCGGTCGAGCGCGATCGGAAGGCCGAGCACATACGTCTGGCGCTCGACTCTGCCAACCAGGTCAGGCAGAGCTTCTTCGATGATTATGCCTTCGAGCACAACGCGCTGCCCGAGCTATCGATGGACGATATCGATCTGTCCGTCGAGTTCCTGGGAAAGCGGCTGGACGCTCCGATTCTGGTCTCCTGTATGACGGGTGGCACCGAGGAGGCTGCGGAGATCAACCGGAATTTGGCGCGTGCGTCCGAGGCCTGCCGGATCGCCCTGGGGGTAGGCTCGCAGCGGAAGGCGATCGACGATCCGATCCAGGCTTCCAGCTTCCAGGTGCGCGATCTGGCTCCTTCGGTGCCCTTGCTGGCGAACCTGGGAGCCGTTCAGCTTAATTACGGGTACGGAATCGCCGAATGTCGGGCGGCCGTCGAGATGATTGACGCAGACGCCCTGACGTTCCATCTCAATGTGCTCCAGGAAGCGATTCAGCCAGAAGGGCAGACCGACTTCAGCGGCCTGTTGCCGAAGATGGGAGCGATCGCCGAGCAACTCGACGTTCCGGTGATCGCCAAGGAGATCGGCTGCGGGATCTCCGGCGAGACGGCACGAGCCCTGGTGGAGCAAGGGATTCGAATCNNGCGATGTGGCGATCGGCGAGATGTTCGCCGATTGGGGGATTCCGTCCCCCGACGCGATACGCGAAGTCGCGACCGTGCCCGAGGCCTACGTGATCGGCAGCGGCGGCCTGCGTAGCGGCGTGGATGCGGCGAAGGCCATCGCTTTGGGCGCGCGTGTCGTTGGCATGGCGTACCCGTTTCTAGAGCCCGCCACGGTGTCGGCCGAGGCGGTGATCGAAAGGGTCGGGCGGATCGTGGACGAACTCAAGATCGCGATGTTATGTGTGGGGACACGAACGATCGACGAGCTCCGGCACGTCGACCTGGTTAAAAGGTCCTGAACATGAGCAAAGCATCGACCGTAGCCTCCAAGGTTCGCACCAGACGGGAGCTCGTTCAGGCTCTCATCTCGGGTGAAATCGGGTTTCACGAGCTTCCGCAGGATCTTCCGACGGACGTTCAGGCCCAAATCAGACGCGAGGCTCTCGAGCAGATCACGGGAGCGAGCTTGCAGGATATAGGACAGTTTTCGCTCGACTCGAGTCGGGCCGCGTTACGAAACTGCGAGAACTTCATCGGCGTGGCCCAGGTTCCGATGGGGATCGTCGGCCCGCTGAAGGTATGCGGAGAGCACGTGGACGAAGAGGTGTACGTGCCTCTCGCGACGACCGAGGCGGCTCTGATAGCCAGCACCAACCGCGGCTGTTCGGCGCTTCTCGCGGCGGGCGGCGCCCGCGTGCATGTCGAGGATGTCGGCATGACCAGAGCTCCCGTGTTCCGGACCGCTGGTCTGGACGCGACGAAGAAGTTCCTGCAGTGGATCGAGGAGCGGCTGGATGATATCCGCGGCATCGCCGAGAAGACGAGCCGCCACCTGAAGCTGCTCGATGTTCGCCCCAAGAGCTTCGGGACGACCGTCCTGCTCCGCTTCCGATTCGCTTCCGGGGATGCGATGGGGATGAACATGGCGACGATCGCCTGCGACCGGATCGTGCGCGACTTGATCGAGCCCGAGACCGGTGTCGACTGCGTGGCCCTGTCGGGCAACTACTGCGTCGACAAGAAGCCGGCGGCGATCAACTTCCACGAGGGACGGGGCAAGCGGATCTTCGCCGAAGTGATCATGGAGGCGGCGGTGCTGCGCAGGATTCTCAAGACGACGGCACGCGCCCTGGTAGAGGTCCAATACCGGAAGAACCTGCTCGGCTCGATCGCAGCGGGCGCTCAGGGATTCAACGCGCACTATGCGAACCTGCTGGCGGCGCTGTTCATCGCTACCGGCCAAGATCCGGCCCACGTGGTCGAGGGGTCGCTCGGGATCACCTGCATCGAGGCTTTCGGTCCCGAGGCCGTGTATGCTTCCGTCTACCTGCCGGACGTGCCGATAGGAGCCGTGGGTGGAGGGACCGAGCTGGACACGCAGAGACAGGCTCTGCGCATGCTCGGCGTCGAAGCCGACCCCAGCCGGCCCGGGCGTGCCGCTCTCCGTCTTGCGGAGATCTTCGGCGCAACGGTGCTGGCCGGCGAGATGTCGCTGATGGCCGCGTTCACTTCACAGGACCTCGCCAGCGCCCACGAGAAGCTGGGGCGCGGAGCTGGATCGCCGGACGGCCATCACGGCCGCGGCTGATCCTGCCCCGGCGGTTTCCGGGGCTTTCTGGACAACGAGAGCGGGCGGCGGTGGCCGCCCGCTTCGCGCTTATAGTACGATAGGCTCCTAATGAATACGGTACGTTCCTCCGTTCCGGGAAAGCTGATCTTGATGGGTGAACACGCCGTGGTGTATGGCCACCCGGCGCTGGTGACGGCCGTGGATCTGCGTCTCGTCGCAGCGATTACAACGGGCGATCTGCACAAGCCGTCCGACGCGCACGTCATCATTCGGGCGACGGAACGAGCCGGCGGAGTCTTTCAGGCCCTCGAGCTCGAATCCGACTGGGCGGAGCTCACCGGCTACGCGGCCGCGGTGCGCACGAGATGGGAGAGATACGCGGAGGCTCCTACGGCCGAGGGCTTCGAGGGCGTGGGCGATGATGATCCGGCCCATCTCATCAAAGTGGCCGTCGGCGAGACGCTTGCCTACCTGCTGGAGGACGAGGCGGCGTCCGCCCGAGATGCTTTCCCGGGCCTGACTCTGGAGGTGGAGTCGCGGATACCGCTCGGCCGAGGGATGGGCAGCTCCGCCGCGCTCGCGGTGAGCGTGGTAGCCGGCATCTTGGCGGCCTGCCATCCGACGCACGGCGACATGGTCATCGAGCGCCTGGCCCTCGAGGTCGAGCGACGGCAGCACGGGTTTCCCTCCGGTGTCGACGGGTCGACCGTCCTGCAAGGTGGGATGGTGTGGGCGGAGCCCGACGCGAAGGGCATGCTGCAGTTCAGTCGGGCTCTCGATCGCTCCAAGCTGCTGGCCGCGATCCGGGTCTACGACACCGGTCCGCCCGCCGAATCGACCGGGACGGTCGTGGCGGCTGTTCGCGAGCGGGTCGAGCACGAGCCCGAGCGGTATGGACGGCTCCTCGAGGAGATGGGCGAGATGACGCGGACCTTTCGTGCCGAGCTGGCGGAGAGCGAGCCCGAGCCCGCTGCGNNGCCTGCATTCGAGAGTACGAGCGGGCCCTGGAAGAACTCGGCGTCGTCCCGAGGGAGGTGCGCGAGCTGATCCGTGAGATCGAGCGTGAGGGTGGCGCGGCGAAGATATCGGGGGCCGGTGCGCTGGCATCGCATCCCACGGAGCCGGGCGGCGGAGCCGGTTGCATCCTGGTCTTCCATCCCGATCTCGAGTTGCTCGAGGAATGGTCGCTTCTCAGCGGTTTGCGGCGCTACGACGTGAGCCTCGGAGCGCCCGGCCTCCGGCTGGAGGCAGCGTGATCGGCCGGGCCACCGCGAAGGCTCCGGCCAACATCGCGTTCATCAAGTATTGGGGTGCACACGACCTGGAACGCGGCGTGCCGCTCAACGATTCCATCTCGATGACCCTTACCCGGTGCGTCAGTACGTGCACGGTCGAGGTGCTCGAGCCGGGTGGACCGTCGGACTGCGACGAGATCTTTCTGGCGGAGCCCGGAGGCTTGAGGCCGGCGCCGGAGGAGTTCGCGGCCCGCATACTGGCTCAGCTCCACCGCTTGCGGGACCTGGCAGACGGCGAGGGGCGCTTCCGCGTCGCGACGCGAAACAGCTTTCCGGCCGGCGCCGGACTCGCCTCTTCCGCTTCCGGATTCGCCGCGTTGACGCTCGCGACCATCAAGGCTCTCGGACTCGAGCGTTCGCCCGATGAGCGCTCGGTGCTGGCGCGTCGGAGCGGGTCCGGTTCGGCGGCACGCTCGGTGATGGGTGGCTACGTGGAGCTGCCGGGCGGCCCGCCCGAGGACGATGTGTATGCTCGCCAGCTGGCCTGCGCGGAAGACTGGGATCTCCGGGACGTCATCGCCGTCGTGGCGACCCAGCCGAAGTCCGTTTCCTCGTTGGATGGACACCGACGTGTCCGATCGAGCCCCTACTTCCGCGAGCGGCTGGCGACCTTGCCCGGTCGGCTGGCCGCAGTCAGAGAAGCGATAAGCCAGCGAGACTTCCACCGCCTGGGCCCCGCCGTGGAGGAAGAGGGAATCGATCTCCACCTCGTCGCCATGTCGGCCGTGCCACCGATCTTCTACTGGTCGCCGGGCACGGTGGAGGTGCTCGAGCGCGTGCGAAACTTGAGAGCGAGCGGGTTGGAAGCCTATTCCACGATGGATGCCGGNNNCGCGGAGGAGCTGGCTGCGCTGGATTCGGTGCAAGACGTCATTCGCGATCAGGTAGGCCCCGGTCCCGAATACAGCGAGGCTCATCTCCTGTGAGCTCGGCGGTCCTGGTGAAGCTGGGCGGCAGCCTGGTAACCCGGAAGGAGATCCCCGATACGCCGCGGCGCGACGTGATCGCACGTCTGGCCGGCGAGCTCGCGGAGGTCTGGCCGCTTCTGGATGGCGGCGTCGTCTTGGGGCACGGAAGCGGCTCTTTCGGCCANNTGGCTCAGGGGGCGTCGCTTACGCAGGCCAAGGCTGCGGAGCTCAACGGGATCATCGTGGAGGCGCTGCGTCAGGCAGGCCTACCGGTCTTCACCATCCCGCCGAGCGCTGCTTCGGTCGGAGCCGGCGCGCGAATCGATTCGTTTCAGGCGGAGCCGTTCGCCCTCGCCCTCTCCCGGACCTTACTCCCCGTGACGTATGGAGATGTGGTGCTGGATCGCGAGTGGGGGGCATCCATCCTCTCGACCGAGACGGTGCTTGCTCACCTCGCGGCGACGCTGCCCGATTACGGGTGGCCGGTGGAGAGGGCCGTGTGGCTCGGTGTGACGGACGGCGTGCTCGACGATGCCGGCAGGCCGGTGGCCCGCATATCTCCCCAGTCGTCTGGCGCGCTGCGCGAAACGGTCGGAGCCTCCCGCGCGACCGACGTCACCGGCGGGATGGCCCACCGCCTGGACACGGCCCTCGCCCTGGCCGCGCGCGGCATCCGCTCCTGGATCGGCGACGGCACGGCCAGCGGCGCGTTGACGCGAGCGCTGCGCGAGGATGGAGTGGGCGGAACCTGGGTCGTGCCGGACGACGCCTGATCGCAGCGTGATCCCACCTCCGGTCGTCCGCGACGACGCGATCGCGCGTCTGCTCGCGTGGTGGACCGAACTCACGAGCCGCGCGGCTTCCATCGTGGTGCTTCTCGCCCTCTCGGCTGCCACGGCCGCCGGATTCCATACCGCCAGCCATCTGCGNNCTGCGCATCGATACGAACACCGTCGACATGCTCTCGCCGGATCTGCCATGGCGCCTCGAGAACGAACGCCACAAGCGCGCGTTTCCTCACTATGCCGACAACATCGTCGTCGTGATCGAAGGGGCGACGACCGACCTGGCGGCGCAGGCGCAGCGACGGCTCGGAGAAGCGCTAGCCCTCGAGCCCGTGCTCTTCGAAGACGTCCATCTGATCGGCGGAGGACGGTTCTTCGAGCGTAATGCCCTTTTGTACGTCGATTCATTGGAGCTCCGGGACCTGGCCGAGGGCCTGGAGAGTGCCGCTCCGTGGCTCGCTTCCCTCGAGCGCGATCCGAGCCTGGGGCACTTCATGAGTGTCCTGGACAGCCTCCTCACGGATGACCCGAGCTCCGCTCCGCTGCTCGGAGCCGTCGGGATCGCGTTCGAGGGTTCGATGGTGGATCGGGTCCAACCGCTGCCCTGGCGAGATCTGATGAGCGGCGCGGCCAGCCCACGGAACGAGCGAAGGCGCTACATCGAGATCCTCCCCCGCCTCGACTTCGAGCAGCTGCTTCCCGGGGAAGTCGCGATGGCCAGAATCCATGCCCTGTCGGACAGCCTCGGCCTGCACACCAGCGAAGGAGTCAGGGTCCGGCTGACCGGCTTCGTGCCGATGTCGGACGAGGAGCTCCGGAGCTCGATCGGCGGCCTCAAGACCGCGACCCTGTTGGCCCTGATCATGGTCGGCCTGATCCTGTATGCCGGCCTGCGCTCCGGTCGACTGATCGCCGCCTCGCTGATCACCCTGTTGGTCGGCTTGTTGCTCACGGCGGGGTTTGCCGCCCNNTCGCTCACGGCGGCCTTCGCCGCGCTGGCCGTCGGCCACCTGAACCTGATCAGCATGGCGTTCGCGGTCCTGTACATCGGCCTCGGGATCGACTACGCGATCCATTACAGCCTGAGATACCGGGAGCTTCGGACACGCGGAGCGGACAACGTCGCTTCACTTCGCGGCAGCGCCGCCGACGTCGGATCGTCTCTCATGCTGAGCGCCGCAACGACCGCGCTCTGCTTCTACGCCTTCGTGCCCACGGACTTCGAGGGCGTATCGGAGCTCGGTCTGATCGGCGGGACGGGGATGCTGATCAGCTTCGCGACGACCGTCACGCTGCTGCCGGCGCTGCTCAGCCTCCTTCCGTTTCGACCGAAGCCGGAAGAGCCGCCGTTGGTGGGTGGTGTCGTTCCCGATTGGCTCGGAGACCGACTCCCAGCGCATCGGCGCGGTGTCCTCGTCGCAGCGGTTTTCGTCGGCATGGTCAGCGTGATTCTCTTGCCGCGGGCACGCTTCGACCTGGATCCGCTCAGCCTCCGGGATCCGAACGGCGAGGCCACGGCCACGTTCCGAGCACTGCTCGCGGACAGCACGGCCGCGCCGCTCACGATCTCCATCCTCGCGGAAGGCCGAGAGGAGGCGGCTGAGCTGTCCCGCCGGCTGGAGACGCTCGACGAGGTCGCTGCAGCGATCTCGCTCCAGGACCTCGTGCCGGAGGGACAGCAGGCCAAGCTGGCCTTCATCGAGCGGATCGGCGGTGCGATCGGGCCCGCGGCGCCTGCGCCGGAGACCGCGGCTGCCGGTATCGAGGACGGGAGGACCGGGTTCGAGCCGAGCCGAGTCGAAGAGACGCTCCGGGAAGTCGAGCGATTCCGGGAGAGAGTGCGCGAGTTGAAGCTGGAGGGCGATGACCTGGACCTGGCGCGCTTTGCCGTATTTCAGATCCGAAGCTGGGAACGTTGGGTGGAGAGCGTGTCCGATCGGCGGCGCGCGCGAGCGATCCAGCGCGTGGAGGACAGCCTGCTCGGTGGGCTGCGCTCCAGCCTGAACGCGTTACGCGCTTCGTTGGAGGCGCTCCCGTTCGCGGAGAGCAGCCTGCCGCCCGACGTGATCCGGCGCTGGGTCGCGCCGGATGGCAGCTACCGGGTGGAGGTGATCCCCAGCGAGACTCTGGACGAGCAGACGGCGCAGCGGGCGTTCGTCGACGACGTGCGAACCGTCGCGCCGCGGGCCACCGGTGAGCCGGTGATCAACGTCTCGGCCGGCGTCGCCGTGGTGGGCGCGTTTCGCCAGGCTCTCGNNCCTCTCTCTCCGGAGCGTTTTCGCGGCTGCCCACGTTCTGCTTCCGCTCTTGCTCGCCGCCGCCATGACCGGTGCGTCCACGGTGCTCTTCGGCCTCGATTTCAACTATGCCAACGTGATCGCGCTGCCTCTCCTGCTCGGAGTGGGCGTGGACAACGGCATTCACATGGTGCACCGGATGCGCGTCAATCCGACCACACAAGGGGAGATCCTCGGTTCCAGCACCGCGCGGGCGGTGCTCTTCGCCTCGCTCACCACCGTCTTCAGCTTCGGCAACCTGGCCTTCTCCACCCATCCCGGCACGGCGAGCATGGGGCGGCTTCTCACGATCGGTATGCTCTGCGTGTTGGCATGTACGCTGGTGCTCGTCCCCGTCCTTGCGTCCGGGCGCCGCCCGTCGGCCCGACCGAGCCCGGATTGACGCGATCGAGGCGCGGTCGCTAGACTCTGCGTCGACTCATCCGGGTTCGAGCCGTCTGATCGAGAACGGGAACCATGCCTGATCTGGATCTCCTCCTAGAGAAAACCAGCCGGACTTTCGCTCTTTCGATTCCGCTTCTTCCGGAGCCGACTCGGCGTGAGGTGACGGTGGCCTACCTGCTTTTCCGCATCGCCGACACCTTCGAGGATTCTTCCTCGTGGCCCCGGGAAAACCGCATGGAGGCGCTCGAACAGTTCTGCGGCCTGCTCGAGAGGGCCGATGCGGCCAAGGANNGCGTCTCGCGAGCTACTGGGCGGAAGAGATGCCGCTCACTCACGAGGGATACCGCGAGCTGTTGCGGGATTCGCCGTACGTTCTTCACGAGTACGCGGCCCTGAACCTGGATGCCAGGCGATTGGTGCGGGAGCACACCGTTCGCACGGCGCTCGGCATGTCGGGCTTCGTGGCCAATACGGGAGATGACGGTCAGCTGCAGCTCGAGACGCTGCAGGACCTGCGTGACTACTGTTACGTGGTGGCCGGCATCGTCGGCGAGATGTTGACCGAGCTCTTTTTGCTCGAGCGCAGCCCGCTCGAGTCGGTCGGTCCGTACCTGCGCGAGCGATCTCGCGCCTTCGGCGAGGGCCTCCAGCTCGTCAACATTCTGAAGGACTCGGCGGCCGATGTACGGGAGGGGCGTGCCTACATTCCGGCCGGAGTCGAGCGATCGGCCGTGTTCGATCTCGCGCGGGCGGATCTGGAGGCTGCATCCGAGTACACCGTCGCGCTGCAGAATGCGGGAGCGGAGAGCGGCCTGGTCGCGTTCAACGCCCTGCCCGTTCGGTTGGCGTGGGCGACCCTCGACCGAGTCGAGCGGGAGGGTCCCGGAGCCAAGATCTCACGCGAGGAAGTGTGGGAGATCGTGGCGAGCCTCGAGCGAGCCCTGGAGGCGGATGAGCCCGCGGTCGCGCCCGCGGCCAGTCAGCCTGCCGGCTGACCCACCGGCTCATTGGCCGCAAGCCAGGGTAACCCCCGCAGAAACCGATACACCGAATCACCGACCATGAGACGTATATGATCACGCCGGTTGAAAAGCTGGAGCGGCAGCTCGAGCCCGAGGAGTGGTTTGGACTGCGGCCGGACGACGTGCTCTCCCTCTACCGCACCATGTACATGTCGCGCTGCATCGATNNGTACATGTCGCGCCGCATCGACGACCGAGAGATCCCGATGAAGCGGCAGCAGAAGATCTTCTTTCAGATCAGCGGGGCCGGGCACGAGGCCGTGCTGGCTGCCGCCGGCCGGGCCACCCGGCCCGGATATGATTGGTACTTCACGTATTATCGTGACCGTGCCCTCTGCCTGGAGCTCGGAGTCANNCACTACCGGGACCGGGCGCTGTGCCTGCAGCTCGGCGTCACGCCGTACGAGATGTTCCTGCAGGCTGTCGGGGCCGCGGATGACCCCTCGAGCGGCGGACGGCAGATGCCGTCCCACTTCGGGCACATCGAGTTCAACATCCCGAGCGCCTCGAGTCCCACCGGGACCCAGTTTCTTCAGGCCGTCGGTTGTGCGGAGGCGGCGGTCAAGGCGGCGAAGCTCGAGCTGCAGGATCTCGTCGAGTTCGAGGGCG
>JABAOE010072487.1_pt1 | contig 10413 bp, 11 predicted proteins | sample 7062141 | NCBI WGS metagenome assembly JABAOE01 (sample SAMN14538627, study PRJNA623070) | marine sediment metagenome | biome: marine biome [ENVO:00000428]; feature: marine pelagic biome [ENVO:01000023]; material: deep marine sediment [ENVO:00002113] | place: India: Gulf of Khambhat ...
CAGCGCGCCGGGGCGGTGACCTTCGACTACGGCAACAACATCCGCACCGAGGCCTCGGACGCCGGACTGCAGGACGCGTTCGACATTCCCGGGTTCGTGCCGGAATACGTCCGGCCGCTCTTCTGCCGAGGCCAGGGGCCGTTTCGCTGGGTGGCGGTCTCGGGCGATCCCGCGGACCTGGCCAGGACGGACGAGCTCGTCCTCGAGCTGTTTCCGGAGAACGAGCACCTGGCGCGCTGGATCCGGATGGCGCGGGAGCGCGTAGCGTTTCAGGGCCTTCCGGCCCGGATCTGTTGGCTGGGGCAGGGGGAGCGTGCGAAGTTCGGCGTGGCGTTGAACGACTTGGTCGCCTCGGGCGTGATCTCGGCGCCGATCGTCATCGGGCGAGACCACCTCGACACCGGCTCGGTGGCGTCACCGAACCGCGAGACCGAAGGGATGCGGGACGGGTCGGACGCGATCGCCGACTGGCCGATCCTGAACGCCCTGCTCAACACGGCGTCCGGCGCCTCGTGGGTCTCGTTCCACCACGGGGGCGGCGTGGGCATCGGCAACTCGCTCCACGCGGGGCAGGTGATCGTGGCCGACGGGACGGCGGCCGCCGGGCGGAGGCTCGAGCGGGTGCTCACCAACGATCCCGGGATCGGCGTGGTCCGGCATGTCGATGCCGGGTACCCGGAGGCGGTCGAGACGGCCGAGCGGCACGCCCTCCGAATCCCGATGCGCGAGGTGGGCGACTGAGCACCTTGCTGACCGGGGCGTCGCAGGTCGTCACCTGCCGAGGCGCCGCGCGAGCCCGCAGGGGCAGCGAGATGGCCGCCCTCGACGTGGTGACCGGCGGGGCCGTGGTCATCGACGACGCCGGATCGGTGGCCGGGGTGGGTCGGTTCGCCGACCTGCGACGCGACTTTCCGGACGCCGCGGTGGAGGAGGTCAGCGGCGTGCTGTTCCCCGGGTTCGTCGACTGTCACACCCATGCCGTCTTCGGGATGGCGCGCGTCGAGGACCAGGAGCGACGGGCCCGTGGCGTCGGGTACAAGGAGATCGCCGCCCAAGGGGNNAAGGGGGCGGAATCCTGTCGTCGGTCCGTGACGTCCGGGAGCGTACCGCGGACGAGCTGCGTTCCCTCACCACCCGCCGGCTGCGACGGCTCCTCGAGCACGGGACCACGACCGTCGAGGTGAAGTCGGGGTACGGGCTCAGCCTGGAGGCGGAGCTCAAACAGCTCGAGGTCATCGCCGAGGTCTCTGCGGACGGTGCGCCGAGCGTGGTACCCACGTTCCTCGGGGCGCACGAGGTGCCGTTGGAGTTTCGGGAGCGTCCCGACGCCTACGTCGACCTGGTCTGCCGCGACATGATGCCGGTGGTGGCGCAGCGGCGGCTGGCACGCTTCTGCGACGTGTTCTGCGAGCCGGGGGTGTTCACGGTCGCTCAGTCGCGCGCGGTGCTGGCGGCGGCAGCGGCACGCGGGCTCGGGCTGAAGATCCACGCGGACGAGCTCGACGGCTCCGGAGGTGCCGAGCTGGCGGTCGAGCTGGACGCGGTGAGCGCGGACCATCTGGCCGCGGTCTCGGAGGCCGGGGTCGAGGCGTTGGCGCGTGGGACGACCGTGGCGGTGCTGCTTCCCGGCACCATGATGTTCTTGGGCCAGCGGCGCCAGGCACCGGGCCGCAGGCTGATCGACGCGGGCGCGGCGGTGGCCTTGGCGACCGATTTCAACCCGGGCAGCTCGCCCGGGATGAGCCTCCCCCTCATGGGGACGCTGGCGGTGTCGCAGTGCGGGCTGGTGCCGGCCGAGGCGGTCGTGGCGGTGACGGTGAACGGGGCGGCCGCCGTCGGCGAGGCGGCGCGCCGGGGTCAGATCGACGTCGGGTTTCGGGCGGATCTGGCCCTGGCGGCGGTTGGGGATTGGCGCGAGTTGGTGTATTGGTACGGAGGGAACCTGATCACCGAAGTGTGGGTGGGCGGCGTAGCTTGTCACCCACGAGCGGGGCCCGTAGATTTATTAGTTTGAAGCAGTTAGACGCCGGTGGCGCAACCGGGAACACCATGCGAGGTCAGTTCTGAATATCGAGAGGGCGAAGGAAAAGGGTCGAAAGCTCGAGCTGAAGGAGCAGTTCGACAAGGCGATTCAGGTCTACGTCAAGGTCGTCGACGGTCTCGAGGGCACCCCCGAGCTCGACAACGAGTTGGCGCTGTTCAACAAGATCGGCGACCTGTACATCAAGACCGGCGACGTCGGGTCCGGCATCGAGATGTACGAGCGGGCCGTCACGCGATACACCGAGTGCGGGTACCCGAACAACGCCATCGCCCTGTGCAACAAGATTCTCCGGAACGCCCCCGGGCGGACGCACATCTACCTGAAGCTGGCGAAGCTCATGGTGCACCGGGGCTTCGTGGCGGAGGCCAAGCAGAACCTCCTCGAGTACGCCGACCGGATGCAGAAGGGCGGAAGGACCGAGGAGGCGTTCCAGGCCCTGAAGGAGTTCGCCGACCTCTCGCCCGACAACGAGGAGATCCGGCTGTTGCTCGCCGAGCAGTTGAAGGGGGCCGCGCGCACGGACGAGGCCCGCGAGCAACTCTCGAAGCTGTACGCCGAGGTGAACGCGCAGGGTGATCAGCGGCGCACCCGCACGACCCTCGAGAAGATGAAGGCGATCGACCCGGACTACGACGTCGAGTCGGCGCCGGCCCCGAAGATCAAGACCAAGAAGGAAAAGACGTCCGAGCTGATCTTCCTGGACCTCGACGAGCCGTCGCCGGCGATGCGGGAGGAGGAGGGGTTCATCGCGCCGCCCGGCGAGGAACCGGCGCCGGCGCCGGNNACCGAGCCCGAGGTGGAGGCGCCTCCCCCCGCGCCCGAGCCGATACAGATCGAGAGGGCGTCGATCGAGCTGGACGCGGCGGCGATCCACGAGGCTGCCGAGGCGGCCCCCGGCGAGCCGATGGAGCTGGAGCGCACCGCGGCCGAGGAGCCGCCCGAGCTCGAGGCGGCGGAGCCGGCGGCCTCTGCGGAAGGCCTGGGACTCGAGCGCGCCTCCCGGGAGATCGAGTTGGACGCGGCGTCGGTGAAGCCCCTCGAGGGCCTCGACCTCGCCCCCGACTTCGACGTCTCGGAGCTCGAGCCCACGGGGGAGTCCCTGGTGGTGGAGCCGACCGCCTTGGACGAGTCCCCGGGAGCGACGGCCGAAGCCGAGCCGGAAGTCGAGGACCTCGAGATCGAGATCCTCGGCGAGGCGGCCGAGTCGCAGGTCGACGAGCTGATCGCCGAGGCGGCCGGCGGTGAGTTCGGCGGAACGGATGACGTGGTGATCGCCGAGCCCGAGCGCGCCTCGGTCGAGGTGCCGGACCTGGATCTGGCGGGGTTCGACGAGGCACCGGCGATCGAGGCGGTCGGAACGGACGTGCCCGACGTCGATCTGAGCGCCGCCGTGGTGGAGGAACCGGCGCCGCCCGACATCGACACGCTGGAGAATCAGATCGTCGACGATCCCGACAACCCGGCCCTGCATCGCCTGCTGGCCGAGGCACTCATGGAGCGCGGTGAGCGGGACCGCGCNNCGACTGGGCGCGCGCCGAGTCGGTGGCCGAGGAGGTCCTGCGGGCCGATCCGAACAGCGTGCGTCACCACCAGAAGCGGGTCGAGTACGCCTACCGGAAGAACGATACCGGCAGCCTGGTCGACGCCTACCTCGGACTGGCGGCGGCCCTCATGCGCAGCGGAGCGCTCGAGCGGTCGCGCGCGGTGTACCTGCGGGTGCTCGAGCACGACCCGGGGAACCCGATGGCGGCGGCGGCACTGGAGACGTTGGAGCCTGAGGCCCCCGAGGTCGAGGAGGCGGCACCCGAGGTTGCGCCCGCGGCGCCCGCGTCCGGCGGGGACTTCATCGATCTTGGTGCCCTGGTCCTCGAGGACGAGCCGGAGTTGAGGGCGAAGGACACGCGGATGCGGATCGAGGAGGAGGAGCCGACCGGCGACGAGGAGCGGGACTTCGACGAGATGCTGGCGGCGTTCAAGAAGGGGATCAAAGAGAACCTGGACGAAGAGGACTGGCAGGCCCACTACGACCTCGGCGTCGCGTTCAAGGAGATGGGCCTGCTCGACGAAGCGATCGGGGAGTTTCAGAAGGCGTTGCGCGCGCCACCCGGCCGTCTCAAGGCGGCGGAGGCGCTCGGGCAGTGCTTCTACGAGAAGGGGCAGTTCTCCGTGGCGGCGACCGTGCTGCGGCGGGCCGTCGAGACGGACCCCAGCGGGGACGAGTCCAAGATCGGCCTGCTGTACTCGCTGGGGCGCTGCGAGGAGGAGCAGGGCCGCGTCGACCGGGCGCTCGAGAGCTATCAGCGGGTCTTCGCCGTGGACATCGGCTTCCAGGACGTCAGCAGCCGGGTGAAGAACCTGGCAGGCACCCGAGGTTGACCGTGGAGCCACAACTCACGCGGGCCGGTCTCGCGACCATCCAGCAGCCGGTGCGTGAGGAGCTCGACCTGGTCCTGGCCGAACTGGGCCGGATCATTGCGTCCGACTTCCACCTGATCGACGACGTGAACCGCTACCTGATGGGCATCAGGGGGAAGTTGTTCCGGCCGATGCTGGTCCTCCTCGCCGGCCGCGCGACCGGCGAGCCGCGACCCTCGGACGTGACGCTGGCGTCCGTGGTGGAGCTCATCCACCTCGCAACGCTGATCCACGACGATTCGGTGGACCACTCGGTACTGCGGCGGGGGCGGCCCACGGTAAACGCGATGTTCAGCCATCAGGTTGCGGTCATCATGGGCGATTACCTCTATTCCCGGGCAATCGTCGAACTCGTCGAGTTGGGAGACCCGGAGCCGCTGCGGGTCATGAGCCGCGTGACCAACGACATGACCGTAGGCGAGATGCGAGAGCTCGAGGCGCACGACGTGCTGGACTTCTCCGAGGAAGCCTACGAGGCGCTCATCGAGGCGAAGACGGCATCGCTCATGGCGGGCGCGTGCGAGGTCGGTGCGATCGGCCGGGAGGAGGCGTTCCGGCCACCGTTACAGCGGTACGGGCGGAACCTGGGGATGGCGTTCCAGATCGTGGACGACATCCTCGACTACATCGGGTCCGAGGCCGTGACCGGGAAGCCGGTCGGGTTGGATCTGCGGGAGCACAAGATCACGCTGCCGCTCATCCAGGCCCTTCCGCGGATGCAGGCGGGGGAGCGGCGGGTGGTCGAGCGGTTGATGGGTGACCCCGCCCCCTCCGACGAACACGTCGCCGACGTCATCGACCTCGTCGATCGGCGGGGCGGCATCGACGCGGCCCGGGGCCGGGCCCACCAGTTCGCGCTGGAGGGCGAAGCCGAGCTGCTCCGATTGCCCGAGTCCCCTGCCCGGGAGGCGTTGCGCGACTGTCTCTCCTACGCGGTGGAGCGGCAGAGTTAGCCGGTGGCGATCGGACCGCACCGCCCGCTATTTTACGTTGTCGTCCTGACGATCGGGTTCGTAGTCGGGGGCCTGCTGTCGGCCCTGCTGGAGTGGGCGCTCCCTCCGAGTCCGGCGAAGGAGTTCTTTACGTTTACGGTCACGCCGTCCATTGGTGCGCTGTACGTGAACCTCTTGGTGTTCAGCGTGACCGTCGGGCCGATCGCGCTGCAGGTGTCGCTCTTGGCGATCGTCGGGGTCGTTCTCGCGTACCTCGTGGCGCGGTCTCTGTTTTAGCGAGGCTGAGATGCTGCCGAACGTCGGGCTGCCAGAGCTGCTCATCATCCTGTTGGTCGCCTTGCTCGTCTTCGGCGCCAAGCGGTTGCCGGAGATCGGATCGTCGATGGGCAAGGGAATCCGGGAGTTCAAGCGCAGCATCCGCGACATGCAGGACTCGATCGAGGAGGGCGACGAGCCGTCGTCTCCCCCCCGGCGGCTGGACGCGCCCGACGATCGGGGCGGCGAACCCAAGAAGCTGAGCGAGTAGCGCTCCGCTAGAATCCCACCGGCCCCGGTTGTTGCCGCAGCGGGCCGGGCAGGTCCTCCAGGTCCCTCAGCGCGCGTTCGAGTTCCCGTCGTCGATCGAGCACGTTGGCCCGCTCGCGCAGCGAGGTGAGGGCCAACTGCACGCGCACCTGCTGGGCCGTCCGGACGACCTCCTGCCGCAGGCTGTCCGCCTGCGCGGCGAACACCACCGAATCGGCCCCGACGCGCGCCGTCGGCTCCACGAAGAAGATCGCCAGGTCGCTCTCGATCGGGCCGCCGACCTCGCCGAGCGGGAGCCCGAACGCCTCGCCGATCGCCTCGGGCGCGTCACGCAGGAACGGCGGCGGCTCGATTCGCGTGAACGGACCGACGGCGCNNCCGGTTTCGAGGGATCCTGCGATCCGCCGCGCGAGCGCGCGGGTCTCCTCCCAGCGCTTCTCGTTGCGGGCCGCCAGGCGGGCCTCCTCACGGACCTCCTCGAGGGGGGCGATCCGGTCGGGCGCCAGGCTGTCCCGCCGGAAGACGTAGTACGCGTGCTCGGCCTCCACCACGTGGCTGGTCTCGCCATCCACCGCCTCGAACGCCCAGATGTCGACGTCGGGAACCTGATCCCCGTCCGCGACCATCCGCGTCCCCTCGGCGAGCTGGGCCCGTCGCAGCGGGATGCCGAGTTGCTCGGCCGCGTGGTCGAGGGCGTCGGGATCGTCCCGCTCGGCCGCGATGATGTCGAGGGTGTCCGCTCGGGAATCGGCGACCTCCATGCGGTCTTCGGTTTGCTCGATCGGGATCAAAATGTGGCGCGGGTGATACCGATCGGCACTCTTGGACTCGAGCTCGATGACGTGATAGCCGAACGGCGTCAGTACGGGTTCGGAGATCTCGCCAGGCTCCAGCGCCAGCGCCGCGCGCTCGAACTCCGGAACGAAGTCCCCGAGCGCGACCGACGAGAGATCGCCTCCCAGGTCCCGGTTGGCCGAATCGGCCGATTCCCGTGCGGCGACCGCGGCGAAGTCCGCCCCCGCGGCGAGCTCCTCTCGCACCCGACGGGCACGTGCGAGAGCCGCCGCCGTGTCCTCCGGCGCGGCGAGCCGCGACACGCCCACGAACGAGAGAAAGACCCGCGGCGCGCGGCGGAAATCGTCGCGGTTGGCTCGATAGTACGCGCGGATCTCGTCCTCGGTCGGCTCGACGACGCTGTCGGGCACGGCAGTCTGCGGGAGGAGCGTCGCGAGCCGAACGGTGGCGGTCTCCCGCTGGTCGCGGTACATGACCCACAGCTTGCCGTCGGAGACNNCTCGAAGAGCTTGTACCGAGGGATCTCGGCTCGGTACTGCGCCTCGAGCGCCAGCGTGAGGACCGGATCGACACCGGACTGGAGATAGCGCTGGTACTTGGCCAGATCGAACTGACCGTCGGTCTGGAAGTCGGGGACCGCCTGCAGGTCTTGCGGCGGTGCGTTGAGCAGCGCCTGCCGCACCTCGTCGTCCGTGGCGGAGATCCCCCGTCGGCGGTACTCCTCCTGCAGCAGGATCTCCTGCACCATCTGCTCCAGGACGGCGTCTTCGAGGGCGCGGTCCTCCTCCAGGGTGTACGTCCACGGAAGCCCAGCCTGGCGCTGCTGGTCGCGGCGCTGCTGCACCCGCGCCAAGAACGACTGCTGGTCGATCTTCACTCCGTTGACACGCGCGACGTCGGTCGCCAGCGCCGATCCCTGGCCGGTCACGTCCATGCCGACCTGGAATACGCCCCAACCGGCGAACGCGACGGCCACGACCACCATGATCCATTTGGTGGCGGCCCGCATCGATCGCATCATGGCTCTTCGCTCGCTGCTCGCTCGTTCGTGAGGAGCGCTAAGTGTAAGCGGGACAACACGAAAACTCAACCCGGAGAGGCCGCGATTCGGTTGACAGTGCTCCCGAGCGGTCGCTAAGTTGCAGGGCGGATCATCACCCCTATTCCCCGGCGCACGGCATGGCATATCAGAGCGAGATCGAAAAGCTCGCCCAGCGCTTCGACGAGAAGCCGGAGCAGTGGTTCGCGGCGTTGGCCGATGCCTACCGAAAGGCCGGAGATTTGGAGCAGGCGCTCGCCATCGTCGAGGCGTGGGTCGAAAAACGGCCCAACTACGCGAGCGGGTACATCGTGTTGGGCCGCTGCTTGGTCGATGCCGAGCGTGACCCGGAGGCGTCGGCCGCCTTCGAAAGGGTCCTGAGTCTCGACGCCGAGAACATCATCGCCATCAGGGCGCTGAGCGACATCGCCCAACGCTCGGGAGACCTGACGATGGCCCGGCGGTGGCTCCAGCGACTCCTCGAGGTCGATCCGATGAACGAGGAGGCGGAGGAGGCCTTGCAAGCGCTCTCCGCCGAGGCTCCCGAGGATATGGCGGTGGCGGTCGAGGACATCGAGCCCGAGTACGCCCCGGCCGAGGAGCCGGCGTCGATCCCGGTGGCCGGGTTGGAGCCGACGGCGGTCGGTGATGCGGGGCCCGACGTCGCGAAGACCCTCGAGGAAGAGGCGATCGTCCTGGAGGCGGAGCAGCCGACGCCGGAGTCGCTCACCCCCGCGGCGGGTCCGGACGAAGAGATCCCCGAGCTGGAGGAGGCGGACGAGACCACGCTCGAGACGCCGGCCATCCGTCTCGACGCGGTGGCGCAGGAGCCGAGCCCGGAGCCGGCAGCGGGCCCGCGCACCGGGGAGCACACCATCGACCTGGCCGAGGAGCCGGAGGAGGAGCCGTTCGTCGTCGTGCCCGAGGTGTCTCCGACCGCGCCGACCCTGGAGATCACCGGAGCACGCGCGTCGAGCGAGGACGCAGCGGGCGTCGAGCCGCCCGACGTCGGCGCCGGAGACATCGTCGTCACGTCGTTCGACGAAGGCTTGGGCTGGGACGCCGGCGAGCGGGTCTCGAAGGCGATCTCCGCGGAGGAGCTTGCGGAGGCGCGGGAGGCGCACGCCGACGACCTCGAGCCGACGGCGTACGACACGGGAGCAGAGGAGCTCGAAGTCGAGCCGGCGGTGCCCGAGCCGGCGGAGGCGGGGGAACCGGCCCTCGACGCCGCGGCGCCGGCTGAGCCGACTCCCGTCCCTGCGGCCCCGGCACTGTCCGAGGCCGCCACGCTCCCGCTGATCATGCCCGAGAGCGTCGTCGCGGCGGGCGAGGCCGGCGACGACGCGGAGCCGGTGGTCACCGAGACCATGGGCGAGGTGTACGCCACGCAGGGCCTGTTCGACAAGGCGGTCGGCGTGTACCGGGCCCTGCTCGAGCGTGNNGCGTGAGCCCGACAACGCCGCGTTCCGCGCGCGCCTGGAAGAGCTCGAAGGCCAGGCTGGCCAGGCGGTGCCGAGCAGGCCGTCGCGACCGGCGGCCGGACGCTTCTCGGTCCTGATGACGGGAGGCCAGTCGGCGGAGTCGATGCTGCAGGAACTGCTTGCCCGCGGCGGGGCCCCGCCCGCCGCGCCGGCCGCCGGCCCCGACGGCCCGAGCCCGATGGAGTCGGCGTTCGAAGGGGAGTCGCCGGAGGCCCCCGGAGCGCCCACCGTCCCCGCCACCGACGAGGTCTCCCTGGCGTCGCTGTTCGGGGACGCGGCCCCGCCGGTACCGGTTCCGGACCGGCTGCCCGCGGACGGAGCCCCGGTGGCCCGGAGCGGGCCGACGTTCGACACCTTCTTCGGGACGCCCCCCCGCCCGTCCGAGGCGCAGGAGGCCGAAGCACCGGACGACGCCGACGAGTCCGATTCCGACTTCCAGGATTGGCTCAAGGGCCTCAAGACCTAAGTGCGCGTCGCCGTCCTCAACGGTCCCAACCTCAATCTGCTCGGCTCCCGCGAACCCCAGCGCTACGGGCGAACGCGGCTGGAGGAGATTGAGCACGACGTCCGAATGCGAGCCGACCAGCTGGGGGTCGAGGTCGAGTGGCACCAAACCAACCATGAGGGGACGTTCGTCGACCTGGTCCAGGCGCTGCCGGCGTCGGTCGACGGCGCCGTCGTGAATGCGGCCGCGCTCACGCACACGTCCCTGGCGGTCCGCGACGCCCTGCTCGCCGTCGGCGTGCCGTTCGTCGAGGTGCATCTCACCAACATCTACGCGCGGGAGGAGCCCCGGCGCCGCTCGCTCCTCGCGGACCTCGCCGTGGGGATCGTGGCCGGGTTCGGGCCGCAGAGCTATCTGCTGGGCCTCGAAGCGCTGGTCGGGCACCTCAGGGCCCGTGCCGGCTGATCGGAGGCCCGAGCGGCGCGCCAGCGTGCTGGCACAGCTCGACGACNNATCCGCTACCTGACGGGGTTCTCCGGATCGTCCGCCGTTGTCGCGGTCCTGCGGGACGAGACCATCCTGTGCTCGGACTTCCGCTACGCGACCCAGGCGGAGGGGGAGGTCGGGGGGTCGGCCCGGATCGAGATCGTGCCGCAGGATCTCTGGAAGCGGCTCTGGGATCTCCTGCGCGACCGACCGGGGGTGGGCGCCCTCGG
>JABAOE010010316.1_pt4 | contig 10411 bp, 9 predicted proteins | sample 7062141 | NCBI WGS metagenome assembly JABAOE01 (sample SAMN14538627, study PRJNA623070) | marine sediment metagenome | biome: marine biome [ENVO:00000428]; feature: marine pelagic biome [ENVO:01000023]; material: deep marine sediment [ENVO:00002113] | place: India: Gulf of Khambhat ...
ACCAGTCGGTCGCCACCGAGGGCACGGAGGGCGACGGCTTCGCGGCGCCGGCGGGGAGCGCCCACCCCGGAGGGATCAGCGACACGCCGCCCTCGCTCGACGTGATCACCGCGGCCCCGCCCGAGGCCGACGACGACGGCGACGACCTCCTCGACCAGGCCATGGAGCTCGTGGTCGAGACCCAGCTCGGGTCGACATCGATGCTGCAGCGCAAGTTGCGGGTCGGTTTCGCCAGGGCGGGCCGGATCATGGACCTGCTCGAGCAGAAGGGCGTGGTCGGGCCGTCGACCGGCTCGAAGGCCCGGGAGGTGCTGATCACCCCCGAGGAGCTCGAAGCCCGGCGCGGCCGGGGCTGAGCGCGGCCGGTCCGGGCGGATGTTGCTGGGAGTGCTGTTCGCGGCCGGGGGCCTCTCGGTCCTCACGGTCGCCGCCGACCAGTTCGTGAAGGGGGCCGCCCGCCTCGCGGTGATCCTGAAGGTCGCACCGATCGTGGTGGGCGCCGTGATCATCGGGTTCGGGACCAGCGCCCCCGAGATGGTCGTGTCGGGCCTGGCCGCGGCCGACGGCAACCTCGACATCGGGGTGGGCAACGTGGTCGGTTCCAACGTCGCCAACATCTCCCTGGTGCTCGCGGCCGCCACCCTCATCACGCCGGTCCCCGTGCATTCGGGCGTGCTGCGCCGCGAGGCGCCGCTGTCGGTCGCGGCCGTCATCGTGTTCGCCGGCCTGCTCCAGGGCGACGTCAACCGCTGGGAAGGTGCGGTCCTGTCGGCGCTGCTCGCCGCGGTCCTCGTCTACATCCTGCGGACGGCCCGGGAGACCGACGCGCTCACCGACGACGTCGACGAGCTCCTCGGCCACGACCGCCCCGACACCCGTGTCGAGGTGGTCCGCACCATCGTGGGGCTGGTGATGGTCGCCGCGTCGGCCTGGTTCATCGTCGACGGGTCGGCGCGCATCGCCGAGGAACTCGAGCTGACCGGGGGGTTCGTCGGCTTCACCCTCGTGGCGGTGGGGACGTCGGCGCCCGAGCTGGTCACCGCCATCGCCGCGGCCCGCCAGGGGGAGACGGAGCTGCTCGTCGGCAACCTCCTGGGGTCGAACGTGTTCAACAGCCTGGCGGTGGGCGGCGTCATCGCGCTGATCGGGCCCGGACCGGTCCTCGACACCCGTCTCGCCGAATGGGGCTCGCTGATGATGATCTCGATCGTGGTCGTGAGCTGGCTGATGATGATCACGGGGGCCCGGGTCAGCCGCCGGGAGGGTCTGGTGCTCGGCCTCATGTGGATCGTGGCCGTCGTGGTGCTCGCCGGCGGCGAGGACGTCGAGACCGCGCTCCGGGCGGTCAGTCCGTGAGCACCGCGGCGAGGTCGTCGAAGCCGGGCAGCCCGCCCGGTGGTCCGATCAACGTGATCTGATCGTCCGCCTCCAGCTCGAGGTCGTCGTCGGCCCGCAGCACTCGGCCGTCGCGCCGGACCGCCTCGAGGTGGAAGCCCGTGGTGATCGTGAGCTCTCGGACCGTGCGCCCGATGAGCGTGCCGGTCGGGAGCTCCGGCAAGAGTGCGTACTGGCCGATGGACAGATCGGGGAGCAGCGCCTCCTTCACCTCGGCCTCGTAGGCGGCGTCGGCGTCGGCCACCGCCGCGGCGTCGTCGGTGTGGAGGTAGGCGGCGAGTTCCCCGGCGAGCCGCAGCGCCCGGCCCGGGGCGTTGGTGCACCCGGCGAGGAAGAACAGCGCGTTGACCCGCTCACCCCGCCCTCCCCAGGCGGTCGGGATGCGCAGTCCGCCCTCGGCCCGCACGATCACGAGATGGTCGTCGTCGCTGTCGAAGAACGCCACGGGCGTGGCCGTCGGGTGGACCTCGGAGGGCTGGATCCACAGTGAGCCGCTCTCGAGGAACCGGCTGGTGACGGTGTCGACGTCGACCTCCATGCGCCGGCCGAGCACCTCGGCGGCCCGTCGGGCAGCCTCGTTGATGTCGTACCCGGCCGGCACGCTGACGACCGCGGCCCGGGCGATGAGGCCCGGGTACTCGTCGTCGGGCCGCAGGCCGTGGCTCTGCATCGCCGCGCTGATCTCGCGGTCGATGCCGCGGTCGACGAGGCGTCCCCACCGTTCGAAGACGTGGTAGATCGCCCCTGCGTGCCGCGCCCGCCGTCGCCCGTAGTAGAGGTACCAGCCGGTGCCGAGCGCGATCGACGCCAGCGTCAGGCTCAACGCCAGTGCCCCCAGCTCAACGATCAGGTAGGCGTCGACCCCGATGCCGAAGAGCTGCAGCCACGGGAACAGCGGTGCCCGGAACCCGGGTGCGTACGAGGGGATGCGGGCGGCCCGCAGCACGATCACCGCGCCGTTGACCAGCAGCAGCGTCAGCAGCACGAAGGCGCTGGCCAGCTTGGCGATCGCCCCCACGTCGAAGGCGATCACCACGGTCGCCATCCCCGCGCCGGTCACGAGGATCCCCCAGATCGGGGTGTTGAACCGGCTCAGTTGCTGGAACCGTCCGGCCACGAGGCGGTCCCGGCTCATGGCGAGCGGGTAGCGGGCCGCGGCGAGGATTCCGGCATTGGTGGCCGAGGAGAACGCGGCGATGGCGGCGATCACCACGAGCACGGCGCCGGCGGCGGGCAGGACCTCTTCGGCCGCGGTGTGGATCGGGGCGAGGTCGTCGTGGAGGGTCGCGGGGGCCACGATCGTCACCGCCACCAGCATCCCCAGCGTGTAGACGGTCGTGCTGACGAGGAGCGACAGCGACATCCCGAGCGGGATGTTGCGCGAAGGGTCCTCGATCTCCTCCGCCGCCGAGGCGACCTTGGTGAGCCCGCCGTAGGACACGAAGACCAGGCCGACCACCGAGACCATGCCGCCCACACCGTCGGCGAAGAAGGGATCGAGTCCGCCGTCACCCGTGTCGATCCGGATCAGGCCGGCGGTCAGGAACCAGGCCAGCACGGCGAGCACGAAAGCGACGAGCACCATCTGGAGCGCCGCGCTCGCCCGCGACCCGAGGATGTTGACGATCGTGAAGCCCGCGATGAGCGCGACCGCCAGCGGGCGGGCCGGGATGTCGAAGGCGATGTTCAGATAGGCGCTCATGCCCACGAGGGCGAACGCGTCCTTCAGGACGAGCGAGAGCCAGGTGGCCATCCCGGCCACGGTGCCCACGGCCGGGCCCAGTGCCCGCTCCAGGAAGTAGTAGGCCCCGCCGGCGCGGGGCATGGCGGTGCTGAGTTCGGCCACCGACAGCATCGCCGGGACGGCGAGCACGCCGGCGATGGCGTAGGCGAGCACCGCACTGGGTCCCGCCTCCTCCGCGGCGAGGCCCGGCAGGAGGAACAGGCCCGAGCTGAGCATCGCACCGGTGCTCAGCACGAAGACGTGGCGCAGGCCGAGCGACCGGGTGAGCCGCCGCTCGTCCGCGCCGTCGGGGTCACGGGCCATCCGACACCCTAGCGGCCGGTCACCGCCGGCCAGGAAGGGTCAGGTGATCGCCAGGCAGCTCGGGTAGTCCACGGTGTCGTAGGCGATCCAGAGGTCGTCGTCGGAGGTGTCGAGGACCGCCAGCTTCAGCGTCATCCGGCGACCGCCGCGGAAGGTGTGGTCGACGGTCCCGAGATCGATGGCGACTCGGGTCCACGTCGCGGGCCACGGATCCAGGCTGAGGGTGCCGCTGGCGATGAGTGAACACGAGGTCCCCGCGCCGTTGCAGTCGTAGAGGCCGGCGGTGATCGACGCCGCGTTGCCGGTCGCGAAGTCCTTCATCGCGGTGTAGATCTGCACGGTGGCCGTCCCGTTGATCGTCAGTGGCGAGGCCCCCGGTCCGGACCGCCATTCCTGGTACTTCGCGGGGTCGGTCTCGGACAGGCCCGATCCCCTCTGCAGGAGCAGGCCGGGGAAGGCGTCACGGTCGTCGTCGTAGTTGTAGAGCGTCGTGGCGGTGGGGGCGAACTCGTCCATGCCGAGGGAGGGTCGCGACGACGAGTCCCCGGTCGGCGGGGTGGGATGGTCGTGGAGGAAGAAGCCGGTGCCGACGGCCGATCCGGCCGCCGCGGCCACCGGATCCAGCCGGAGGATCGCCGGCGCGACCCACGTGCCGACGCCCGCGGCGGCGCCCATCGTGAGCATCTGCCGCCGGTCGAGCGCACGCGAGGTGTCGGTAGAGGCGTTCTCCACCCGTCTCCATCGGCGGCGGCGGTCGAGGTTGTAGCTCCGGCGCACTCCTAGGCTGTCCGGATGGCCGATTCGGGGCGGACAGGGGGCACGTACGCGATCGTGACCCTCGGCTGCCCCAAGAACGAGGTCGACTCCGAGAAGCTGGAGGGAACCCTTCGGGCCGACGGGTTGACGCCGGCCGAACTCGCAGAGGCGGACCTGGTGGTGGTCAACACGTGCGCCTTCATCGAGGAGGCCCGCCGCGAGTCGATCGACACGATCCTCGACGTGGCCGAACGACGTCACGACGGGGCGCGACTCGTCGTGACCGGTTGCCTCGCCGAGCGTCACGGCGCGGAACTGGCGGCCGAGCTCGACGAGATCGATCTCGTGGCGCCGTTCGGCGTGCGTCTGACCGCATCCGGGCCGGGTCCGGTTCCCGTGACCCTGGGGACGACCCGGCGGGTCCCCGACTTCGACCTGCTCAACCTTCCCCGGCCCCGGGCGTCGCGGCCCTGGGCCTACGTGAAGATCGCCGAGGGGTGCGACCGGGCGTGCGGCTTCTGTGCCATCCCGACGTTCCGGGGGCCGCAGCGGAGCCGGGACATCGAGGCGATCCTCGCGGAGGTCGCCGAGCTCGAGGCGCAGGAGATCGTGCTGGTCGCACAGGACCTGGCGGCGTACGGCCGGGACCAGGGCGTGGGGGAGCGGGCCGTCGTCCCGCTCGTCGAGGCGGTCGGGGCCCGGGTCCCGCGGGTCCGCCTGCTCTACCTGTACCCCTCGGACCTCGACGACCGGCTCGTCGACGCCATCTGCGCCACGGGCGTCCCCTATTTCGACCTGTCGCTCCAGCACGTCTCCCGGCCCCTCCTGCGGGCCATGCGGCGATGGGGTGACGGGGGCCGCTTCCTCGACCGGATCCGGACGATCCGGGCCCGGGAGCCCGAGGCCGCGTTCCGCTCGAACTTCATCGTGGGGTACCCGGGGGAGACCGAGGCCGACCACGATCTGCTGCTCGGCTTCGTCGAGGAGGCCCAGCTCGACTGGTGCGGGTTCTTCGCCTACTCCGAGGAGGCCGGGACCCACGCCGCGACGCTCGACGGTGCGGTCGACCCGCACCTGCGCGACGAACGGCTGGCCGAGCTGCGCGAGCTCCAGGACACGATCACCGCGGGCCGGCGTGACCAACTCGTCGGTCGGCGGGTCGAAGTACTCGTGGACGAGACAGGCATCGGACGGACCCACCGGGAGGCACCCGAGATCGACGGGATCGTCGCCGTGCCCCAGACTCTCGGTGTGGGAACGTTCGCCACGGTGACCGTCACGGGTGCCGCCGGCCCCGACCTGGAGGCCGCGTGACCGACCACGAGCTCACCGCGCCCCGGGAGGTCGGGATCACCCATCCGGCCAACCTGCTCACGATCACCCGCCTGGTGTTCGCCCCGTTGCTGTTCTGGTTCGTGCTCGAGGCCGAGGAGACCCGGGGGGTGTCGTGGGAGGCGTTCGGGCTCGGGGTGGCGCTGGCGAGCACCGACTTCTTCGACGGCAGGGTGGCCCGCCGGTCCAACGTGGTGAGCCGCAGCGGGGCCTTCCTCGACCCGCTGGCGGACAAGATCGTCATCCTCGGGTCGGCCTACTGCCTGGTGGCGGTCGAACGGTACTGGTGGGTGCCCGTGACGATCATGGCGATCCGGGAACTCGGCATCACGGCCTGGCGGAGCCGCTGGGCCCGGGAAGGGCTGTCGTTGCCCGCCCGCCGGTCGGCCAAGTACAAGACGTTCGTGCAGGGACTGGCGCTGGCCATGGCGGTGATGCCCACGCTCGAGGACGCCGACACGGCGGTCGACATCGCCCTCTGGGTGGCCGTCGTGTGGACGGTGGTCAGCGGCGTGCAGTATCTCGTCGATGGGCAGAACGCGTTGTCCACCACCGGCGACTGAGCCGGAACCGACGCCGAGGACGGGTGAGGGCAGGTGACTCGTGAAATGTGAGGTGGTCGCCGTCGGCACCGAGCTGCTCCTGGGACAGATCGTCGACACCAACTCGTCGTGGATCGGTGAGCAGCTGGCGCTGGCCGGGATCGACAGCCACTACCAGACCAAGGTGGGCGACAACCTCGACCGGATGACCGAGGTGCTGCGGCTCGCGTTGGACCGCAGCGATGCGGTGATCGTGTGCGGCGGGCTCGGACCCACCCAGGACGACATCACCCGCGAGGCGATCGCCGCGGTGATGGGGGTCGGCCTCGTGCGGGACGAGGCGATCGTCGAGCGGATCCGGGCCATGTTCGGCGGACGGGGCCGGCCCATGCCCGACAACAACCTGCGTCAGGCGGAGGTGCCCGAGGGGGCCTCGGTCAACCCGGCCATGCCGGGCACCGCGCCGGGCCTGATCTGCCCGGTCGGCGAGAAGGTGATCCACGCGGTGCCGGGCGTGCCCTGGGAGATGCGGGAGATGATCACCGTCGGGGTCCTGCCCGATCTCCAGCGCCGGGCCGGCATCACCTCGGTGATCCGCAGCCGGACGCTGCGGACCTGGGGACAGTCCGAGTCGGGACTGGCCGAACAGCTCGACGACGAGATCCGGCGTCTCGACGACGCCGGCACCGCCACGATCGCGTTCCTGGCGAGCGGGTGGGAGGGCCTGAAGGTCCGGATCACGGCCAAGGCCGCGACCGAGCACGACGCGATCGCCGTCCTCGACGACGAGGAGGCCCGCGTCCGGGCGATCATCGGCGATGTCGTCTTCGGGCTCGACGACGACACGATGGAGTCGGTCGTCCTCGACCATCTGCGGGGCCGGGGCCTCACGCTCGCGTTGGCCGAGTCGCTGACCGGCGGCCTGATCGCGAGCCGCTTGACGGCCCACCCCGGCTCGAGCGGCGTGTTCCGGGGCGGGGTGATCCCCTACCACCGCGACCTGAAACAGTCGGTCCTCGGTGCGCCCGACGTGCCCGCGGTCAGCGAGGAGATGGTGATCGCCATGGCCGAGGGGGTCTGCCGTCTGCTCGGCGCCGACGTGGGTCTGGCGGTGAGCGGCGTGGCCGGTCCGGCGCCGCACGAGGGGATCGACCCGGGTGTGCTCTGGATCGGACTCCATCTCGCCGGCCGCTCGGAGGCCGTCAACCTCACGCTGCCCTTCGATCGTGAACGGATCCGGCAGTTCACCTGCATCATGTCGCTGAACCTCCTCCGCACCCGACTCGTCGAGCTCGACTGAATGCGCACCGAGATCGATCCGGAACTGCTGGGCCGCACCGTCCAGGACCTCTACCTGATCAAGCAGGGCGAGATCATGAGCGCGGTGGTCCATCTGGGCGTGCGGCTCGGCCTCTTCGAGGGTCTGGCCGCGGCGCCCGGCTCGACGAGCGGGGATCTCGCGTCCACCACCGGCCTCCACGAGCGGTGGNNTCTCGCGTCCACCACCGGCCTCCATGAACGGTGGGTCCGCGAGTGGCTGCACGCCGTCGCCGCCACGGGACTGGCCGAGCACGACGGCGGCCGGTTCAACCTCACGCCCGAGGCCGTGGCGGTCCTCTGTGACCCGGACCACCCCGCGGCGACCGCGGGGGTGTTCGGTCCGCCCGTCACGCACCACGAGATCGACCGCACGGCCGAGGCGTTCCGCACCGGGATCGGCATGACCTGGGACGAGCACGGCGCCAACACCTGCCACGTCCAGGCCGCCATGGGGGCGGGCGGTCAGCGGACATGGCTGGTCCCCGTCATCGTCGACTCGATCGACGGGATGACCGATCGCCTGCGGGACGGTGCCACGGTGGTCGACATCGGTTGCGGGGCCGGGGTCGCCGCCTGCACGATCGCCGGGGCCTACCCGGCGTCGACCGTCATCGGGCTCGACCCGTCGACCCACGCGATCGACGCAGCCGCGGCGCGGGGCCGGGCGGCCGGGCTCGCCAACGTCGAGTTCCGGCCGGGGTCCTTCGACGACCTGGCCGATCTCGCGGGAGTCGACCTGCTCCTCACCCTCGACGTGATCCACGACCTTCCCCGGCCGGCCGAGGCGGTGGCCGCGGCCCGCCACTGCCTGGCCGACGACGGCGTGTGGATGGTGGCCGACATCAAGACCCGGGGCGGCCTCGAGGACAACCGGCACATCCCGGTGCTGCCGCTGATGTACGGGATGTCGATCCTGTACTGCATGTCGTCGGCGATGTCGGAGCCGGGCGGCGCGGGACTCGGCACGCTCGGGCTCACCATCGAGGTGTTCGAGGAGTTCGCCGAGGCCGCCGGATTCTCCGCCGTCGAGACCCGTGAGTTCGACATCGATCCGCTCAACCGCTACTTCGAGGTGCGGGCCTGACGGACCCTGCGGGTTCAGACGGCCAGGGCGCGGCGGTAGGTGTCGAGGTCGGCCTGCCAGCCCCCGGAGCGGTTGGTCGGCACGAACCCCATGGCCCGGTTGATCGAGAGCATCGGGTCGTTGTCGACCGCGTTCCCCGTGCGCAGACGGGTGGCCTCGGGCGCCGCCTCGCGGAGGTACTGCCACATCGCGGCCTTGATCCAGCGCCCGATGCCCCGCTGCCGGTGCCGGGCCAGCACCACGGTGTCCCACTGCCAGGAGGCCGCCGGCCGGTACGGGTTGACCTGAACGGCGGTGTGGCCGACCGCGGCGCCGTCCGGGTCGACCGCGAACAGCGTGTGGATCTCGTAGCCGAGTGCGAGGCGTCCGGCGTCGGACGCCATGATCCCGTCGGCCGTCTTGATCTCGTCGTGCAACTCGAGCTCCCCGACGGGTGCGTCGTTCATGGCCGTGCGGCTCACCGCGTAGGCGTCGACGTACTCCTCAGGGCACAGCCCGGTCCACTGGACGAGCTGGACGTCGGCCGCCCGTTCCGCCCGCCGGTCGATCCACGCCTGCATCAGCTCGGGGTCGACCCCCGGGACGTCGAGCATCGACACCTGCTCGACGTACGCCAACCGGGCGCCGAGCCCGGTCCAGAACCGGTCCTCGTCTCCGGTCAGCGGTCCCCAGCCCAACAGCGTCGTGCGCCCGTCCGCGGCGCAGCGGTCGAGCGTGGCGGCGACCGCGACCCGGCCCGCCTCGACGTCGGCGGCCGCGCCGAACAGCTCGGTCTCCGCCAGGTGGAGGTTGGCGTCGTGGCTGACGAGCTCCAGATGACCGAGCACCCGAACCCGGCCGTCGTCGACCACGGCGCGTCGCTCGTGCACGTTGCCGCCGCTGCGGTCGTGGTGGACGAGCGCCTCGAACTCGGCGGGTGTCGTCGGGGGCAGCCCCGGATCGGCCGCCAGCTCGTCGCGCTGCTGGACGGCGAGCGCGGCGGCCAGACCGTCCGGATCGAGATCCGGTGCGGGGACGATCTCCATCTGCGGAGTCTCCCACCGACCGGTCGCCCGGGGCCCGCGAATTCCCGGTGGAAGCTCCGGTAGCGTCGGCCCGTGCCTCGGTTGTTCGTGGCTGTGTGGCCTCCCCCGTCGGTCGTGGACCTCCTCGCCCGGTTGCCCCGGCGCGAGGAACCCGGCGTGCGGTGGACCACGGAGGCCCAGTGGCACGTCACCCTGCGCTTCCTCGGACGTGCGGACCCGGCCGACGCGACGGCCGCCTTGGAGGCCGTGAGCGCGGAGGTGACGAGGGCCCGCCTCGGGCCCCGGGTGGCGCTCCTCGGGCCGTCGGTCGTGATCGCCCCCGTGGCGGGGCTCGAGGCGGTGGCCGGGGAGGTCGCCCGGGCGATGACGGGGATCGGATCGCACGTCGAACCCCGGCCGTTCCGCGGCCACCTGACCCTGGCCCGCCTGCGGGAGCGGGCCCGCTGCGGCCTGGTGGGCACGGCGGTGTCCGGTGAGTTCGGGGTGACCCGGCTCGCGTTGGTCGAGAGCGAGACCCGTCCCGGGGGGGCCCGCTACACCACCCGGGCGACGGTGGAGTTGGCCGACCCCGGGGTCGGGGGATGAACCCCGGGGTCGGGCTGTCAGCCCGACGGTAGACGGTCGCGACGGGCCCGCGGATGGGCCGGAAGGATCATTCCGGCCGGTCCGGTCCGCGGTCCTCTTCGACCTCTTCGTCCCGGTCCAGCCGCAGACTGGCGCTGTTCATGCAGTAGCGCTGCCCGGTCGGCGCCGGCCCGTCCGGGAAGCGGTGCCCCAGATGGGCACCGCAGCCCGCGCAGACGGCCTCCTCGCGCACCATGCCGTGGCTGGTGTCGGTGCGGATCTCGACGACCTCGTCGCCGACCGCTTCGAAGAAGCTGGGCCAGCCGGAGCCCGACTCGTACTTGGT
>JABAOE010000715.1_pt2 | contig 10407 bp, 10 predicted proteins | sample 7062141 | NCBI WGS metagenome assembly JABAOE01 (sample SAMN14538627, study PRJNA623070) | marine sediment metagenome | biome: marine biome [ENVO:00000428]; feature: marine pelagic biome [ENVO:01000023]; material: deep marine sediment [ENVO:00002113] | place: India: Gulf of Khambhat ...
AAGGCGCTGCCGCGCCTGGAGGCGTTTCTGCAGTCGAATCCCAAGCATGCCGAGGCGCGCTTTCTAAAAGGTCTGGCGCTCGCTGAGCGGGGAGAGAGCGAGCGGGCACAGGACGTATTCCTGGCCTTGACCGATGACTACCCGGAGTTACCGGAGCCGCACAACAATCTGGCAGTGCTCTACGCGGCCAAGGGTGAATTCACCCTGGCGCGCGCATCACTCCTGCAGGCCATCAGCAATCGCCCGAATTACGCCACAGCCCACGAGAATCTCGGAGACATCTACGCGCGCATGGCCGGTATCGCCTACGGTAAGGCACTCGAGCTCGATGACGCTAATCAGACCGCAAGGGTCAAGCTGGCGATGGTCCAGGAGCTGTTCTCGGAGCGAGGTCCCGCGGCCGCATCGATTCCCTAGCGCGGCAGGCTCTACGGCCGGGTCGCGTAGTGTGCGACCAGGCCGAGAAAAATCACCGCGCCCAGCCAGTTGTTGTTCAGGAAAGCCTTGAAACAAGCGCTCGGCACGCGATCGCGGATGAGGTATTGCTGGTATATCGCGAGCCCGCCGGCGGCGACGAGGCTCAGGTAGTAGTAAATGCCGAGGCCGAGCTGTTGACCCAGCAGCAGCATGACCACGAAGAAGCACAGCTGAACGATGCCGATCATCACGCGATCCAGCTCACCGAACAGAATCGCCGTGGATTTCACTCCCACATAGATATCGTCTTCGCGATCGACCATCGCATACATCGTGTCGTAAGCGACCGCCCAGAGCACGACGCCGATCAGAATAAGCCACGCCACGGCAGGAACGCCGTTGGTCTGCGCCGCGAATGCCATCGGCACGGCCCAACCGAAGGCGACGCCGAGGTGCACCTGCGGCAGGTAGGTGAAACGTTTCATGAACGGATAGCTCGCCGCCAGTGGCAACGCCACCAGCGACAACATCAGCGTCAGTCGGTTGAGCGTCAGCACCAGCGCGAACGCCGTCAGGCACAGCACCACGAACAGCGTCAGCGCTTCTCTCGGGGTGACGCGCCCGGCCGCCAGGGGGCGTTCGCGCGTGCGGGCGACGTGGGGATCCAGATTGCGGTCGGCGTAGTCATTGATGACGCAGCCCGCCGAGCGCATGAGGAACACGCCGAGTACGAACACCAGCGTGATGAAAGGATCCGGCCGGCCCTCGCCGGCGATCCACAGTGCCCACAGGGTGGGCCACATCAGCAGTAGCGAGCCGATGGGACGGTCCACGCGCATCAGAAGGCCGTACTGGCGCACGCGTTCGCCCACAGAGGCTGCCGTTCGCGGGGCGTTCACGGAATTGGCGATGCTTGCGGTCCGCTCAGGGCCGGCTGGTTCGACGATTCATACACGCGCGTAGTTTATCGCATTCCCTATCCAGCGCCTTATGAGCGGCTCGGCGCACTCGGGACGCGTCGAGAGGATCTCATCAGCAGCCTTCGAGACGGCCGGCAGAAGCGCCCGATCGCGCACCAGGTCGGCGATACGCAGCTGCATCAGCCCGGTCTGGCGGGTGCCGAGCACGTCGCCGGGGCCGCGAAGCTCCAAGTCGCGCTCCGCGATCCTGAATCCGTCGCTGGTCTCGCGCAGGGCATCCAATCGTTGCCGCGCCGGCCCCGAGAGTGGCGGCTGATACATGATCACACACGCGCTCCTGCGCGTACCGCGCCCGATGCGGCCGCGCAGCTGGTGCAGCTGCGAGAGCCCCAGGCGCTCCGCGTTCTCGATGATCATGAGGCTCGCGTTGGGAACGTCGACGCCGACCTCGATGACCGTCGTTGCCACCAGCAGATCCAGCTGGCCCTCCTTGAACGCCGCCATGGTCTTCTCCTTTTGCGCCGACTTCATGCGTCCGTGCACCAGGCCCACGCGCATCTCCGGCAACGCTTCGCTGAGAGCGAGATGGGTCTGCTCGGCGGCCTGCGCCTCGAGCGCCTCGGAGTCCTCGATGAGGGTGCAGACCCAGTAGGCCTGCTGGCCCTGCGAGCAGGCCGCGTGAACCCGGGCTACCACCTCGGCGCGCCGCGAGTCCGGCACGACGGCCGTCTCCACCGGCTGTCTCCCCGCCGGCAGCTCGTCGATCACCGAGGTGTCCAGGTCGGCATACACGGCCATCGCGAGCGTGCGCGGTATCGGCGTCGCGGTCATGATGAGCTGATGGGGCCGCCGGTTGTCGCGCAGGCCCTTGTCGCGCAGCGCGAGACGCTGATGAACGCCGAAGCGGTGCTGCTCGTCGATGATGACGAGGGCAAGATTCTCGAAGGCCACCTGCTCCTGGAAAAGCGCGTGGGTGCCGACCACCAGCATCGGCTGGCCGCTCTGGATGTTGTCGAGCGCGGTCTGCCGCGCCCTCGCCGTGACCGTCCCGGACAACCAGGCGAGCGGCACGTCGAGCGGCGTGAGCCAGCTGAGAAAGTTCGCCATGTGCTGCTCGGCCAGCAGCTCGGTGGGCGCCATGAAGGCCGCCTGATAGCCGGCTTCGATGGCCTGAAGCGCTGCTACCGCAGCGACCACGGTCTTGCCCGATCCCACGTCGCCCTGAACCAGACGCTGCATGGGATGGGGTCGCTCGAGATCGGCGGATATTTCCTCGATGACCCGCTGCTGGGCGCCGGTCAGGGCAAACGGCAGGGCATCGACGAAGCGCCGGCGCAGGTGCCCGTCGCTGCGCATGCAGACCGCGGAATCGGCGTCGAGCCGCTGGCGCAGCAGCCGCAGGCTGAGGCGGTGCGCGAGCAGCTCGTCGAAGGCAAGTCGCCGGCGCCCGCGCCCGGTTGCCGAGTGCGGGTTGTCGGGATCGTCGCCGGGTGGCGGACGATGGACTGCGCGCAGCGACTCCTCGAGCGGCGCGAAACCGTGGCGCTCGAGGATCTCCGCGGGCACGAAATCCGCCAGCGTCGCGTCGCTCGCTATGCGTTGCAGCGCCTGATCGGTCAGGCGCCGCCAGTTGTTCTGATTCAGACCCTCGGTGCTCGGATAAATCGGTGTCAGGTGGTCCTCCACGCGCGCCTGCTCTTGTTCTGCGAGCAGGCGGTACTCGGGATGCACGATCTCGAGGCCCTTCGGCCCGCGGCGCGCTTCGCCGAAGCAGAGGACCCGCTTGCCGCGCGCGAGCCGCTGTTGCTGGCTCTGACTGAAATGGAAGAAGCGCAGGCTCAGGCGCCCGGTGCCATCGTGAATCACGCAAATGAGGGAGCGGCGGCGGCCGTATTGAATCTGAGTAATCTGGATCTCGCCGCATACCACGGCTTCCTCACCGGCCCGCAGCGAGCCGATGGGACTCAGGCGGGTACGGTCCTCGTAACGCAGCGGAAGGTGGAAGAGGAGATCCTGTAACGATTCGATACCGAGCGCCGCGAGACGCTCGGCGACGCGCGGGCCGACGCCCCGCAGCGCCGTGACGGGCACGCTGTCCGACTTCTCTGCTACAGCCACACCGGCGCCGGCGCGGCTCAGGCGTCGAGCACCATGATGCCCTCGATCTCGACCTCGGCGCCTTTGGGCAGCGAACGGATGCCGACCGCCGCGCGGGCGGGATAGGGCTCTTTGAAGTGCTCGCCCATCACCTCGTTGACCAGGGGAAAATTCGACAGGTCGGTCAGGTACACAGTCAGCTTGACGACATGGGAAAAATCGCCGCCGGCTGCTTCGGCCACGGCGCGCAGATTGGTGAACACGCGCTCGATCTGCGCACGGGTGCCCTCGACCAGCTCCATGGTCCGCGGATCCAATCCGACCTGCCCGGACAGATAAACGGTTCCGTTGACGTCGACCGCTTGGGAGTAAGTGCCGAGCGCCTCGGGTGCATTCGGCGTGCTGATTATCGTTCTACTCATTTGCGATCTCCTCGGGCAGAGGTCAGCTTCCCTTGCGCATTATACGGGTCACTTCGTTGATGTTGCGGATGCGGCGAATGATGTGGGCAAGATGAACGCGATCGGTTACGCCGATCACGATGTTGAGCGTTGCATTGCTGCCTTCGCTGTTCTCCATGGACACGTTCTCGATGTTGGCGCCCATGTCGGCGATGGCCGCCGCGACCGTCGCGAGCACCCCCTTTTGATTGGCGGTGTCGACGCGCACCTCGACGGGAAACTCTCCCTCGATGGTCGGTTCCCACTCCACGTCGACCCACTTGTCCGGCTTGTCGGCGTACTCGGCGATGTTGCGGCAGGCCGCCGTGTGAATGACGACACCACGCCCCGTGCTCACGAAGCCGAGCACCGGGTCGCCGGGAATCGGGTGACAGCATTTGCCGAGGCTGACGACCATCCCCTCGGAGCCCTTGATGTAGACCGGATGGCCGTTGCGCGGGCCCTCGGCGCCCGGCTTGGCCTCTTCGGCGGAGCGCGTGAGGCGCCGGGTGACGAGCGCTGCGGGCCGTTGGCCGAGGCCGATGTCCTCGAGCAGCTCGTCGAGCGTCTCGAGCTTGAGCTCTTCCAGAAGCGCTCCGATGCGCTCGTTGTCGATTTCGTCGAGCGTCCGCGATTCCGAGGCGAGCGACTGGTTGAGCAGCCGGCGCCCGAGCTCCACCGCCTCCTCGGAGCGCAGGTTCTTAAGATAATTTCGAATTGCGGCGCGCGCCTTGCCGGTTACCACGAAGGTCAGCCAGTTGGCGTTTGGCCGACCCCAGGACGCCGTCACCACCTCGACATTCTGACCGGTCATCAGCTGGCTTCTGAGTGGTGCGTAGCGGCCGTCGATCTTGACGGCGATGCAGGTATTGCCGACATCGGTGTGCACGGCGTAGGCGAGATCGACGGCGGTCGCGCCACGCGGCAGCTCCATGATGTCGCCGGCCGGCGTGAACACGTAGACGTCTTTCGGGAAGAGATCCACCTTGACGTGCTCGATGAACTCCATGGAGTCACCGGCCTCGGTCTGCATCTCGAGAAGCTCCTTGATCCACTGGCGTGCCCGCTCCTGGGCTGCGCTGCTGCCTGCCTTGCCGCTCTTGTAACCCCAGTGGGCGGCGATTCCGGATTCGGCCACACCGTGCATGTCGTTGGTGCGAATCTGCACCTCGAGCGGTGCTCTGTACGGGCCGAACAAAACCGTGTGCAGGGACTGGTAGCCGTTGGCTTTAGGCAGCGCGATGTAGTCCTTGAATTTTCCAGGCACCGGCTTGTAGAGATTGTGCATGATGCCGAGCACGCGATAGCAGTCGTCCACGCTGTCGACGATGATGCGGAAAGCATAAACGTCCAGCACTTCCTTGAATGACAATCCCTTGCCGCGCATTTTCTTGTAAAGGCTGTACAGGTGTTTCTCGCGTCCCAACACCTTGCCGCTTACGCCTTCCTGGCGAAGCCGCCGTTTGATGGCCGTCTCGATCTTGCGCACCACCTGCTTTCGATGGCCGCGTGCCTTTCGAACCTCCGCCGCGAGCACGCGGAAGCGCATGGGGTAGAGCGCCTGAAATCCCAGATCCTCGAGCTCCTGACGGATGCTGTTCAGGCCCAGCCGGTTGGCGATGGGGGCATAGATTTCGAGCGTCTCCCGCGCGATCTGCCGACGTTTCTCGGGGGCCAGCGCCGCAAGCGTGCGCATGTTATGCAGGCGATCGGCGAGCTTGACCAATATCACCCGGATGTCCCGGGCCATGGCGAGCAGCATCTTGCGGAAGTTCTCGGCCTGGAACTCGGCCTTGCTCTTGAAGCTTATCTGGGTGAGCTTGCTGACGCCGTCGACGAGGTTCGCCACCTCGTCACCGAACGCCTCGGCGATCTGGGCTTTGGCGGTTTCCGTGTCCTCGATGACGTCGTGAAGGATGGCCGCGACGATGGTCTCGTAGTCGAGGCGCATCTCGGCGAGAATCCGGGCGACTTCGATGGGGTGATGAATGTAGGGCTCGCCCGAGGCCCTGTGCTGGCCCTCGTGAGCCTCGGCGCCGAACAGATAGGCGCGATAGATTTCCTTTACCTGGTCTGACTCGAGGTAGGTATCGGCGAGACCACAGAGATCGCTGATGAGAAACACGCGGCCTCCAGACTCTAGAAGCCCGCCCAGGGAGGGGGAAGGTCGTTCCCCTTACTCGCCTCCGAGGATTTCGCTCGGTTGCGCACCTTCCTCCTCGAGGGGCTCCTCGACCATGTCGTTGAGGGTGGCGGCGTCGATCTTACCCGCGGCGATTTCCCGCAGCGCGATGACGGTGGGCTTGTCGTTCTCGACCTCCACGAGCGGTGTCGAGCCGAGGGTAATCTGCCGGGCCCTCTTGGTGGCCAGAAGAACCAGCTCGAAGCGATTGGAGACCCTTTCGATGCAATCTTCGACGGTGATGCGCGCCATATCAGATGAAGCTCCTGCTGGGCGAAAACGTTAAAGTCTATTTAACAATAGTTAATTATACCAGCAGACTCGCGATCAGATCCTCGTGGGCCGCGCTCTGGCGTCCGAGGCACAGGCGCCGGCCGCGGACAATGCTGCGCAGATCCTCGACGGCGGCCTCGAAGTCGTCGTTGACGACCAGGTAGTCGAACTCCCGGTAGTGGGACATCTCCGCCACCGCGTCGCGCAGGCGCCGGGCGATGACCTCGTCGGAGTCCTGGGCACGGTGGCGAAGCCGCTCGGCAAGGGCCTCCCGGGAGGGCGGCAGGATGAATACGCCGATACAGTCCGGGTGGCGCTCGCGGACCTGGCGCGCTCCCTGCCAGTCGATCTCGAGGATCACGTCTTCTCCGGCGGCGAGGTGCGTCAGCACCGACTCCCGGGCCGTGCCGTAGCGGTGGTCGAATACCCGCGCGTGCTCGAGAAAGGCGTCCGCGTCGATCATGGCGACGAAGTCCGCCTCACTGACGAAGTGGTAGTCGACGCCGTTGGTCTCGTTGGCACGCCGCGGTCGCGTCGTGTGCGACACCGACACGTTCAGTGCGCTCTGCGAGGATAGCAGGGCGTGCACCAGGCTGGTCTTGCCGGCGCCGGAGGGGGCGCTGATCACGTAGAGATCGCCCTTCGCGTTCTGCTCCATGCGGGCCAATCACTCCGCGTTCTGGATCTGCTCGCGCATCTGCTCGATGAGCACCTTGAGATCCACCGAGGCGCGCGTCGTTTCGGTATCGATTGATTTCGACCCGAGGGTATTCGCCTCGCGATTGAGCTCCTGCATGAGGAAGTCGAGTCGACGCCCGGCTGGCTGTTCCTCCTCGAGCACGCGCCGCACCTCCTTGAGATGGGCATCGAGGCGATCGAGCTCCTCGTCGACGTCGGTCTTCTGCGCCAGGATGGCCATTTCCTGCTCGAGGCGCTCCTCATTGAGCTGCTCGACGAACTCCGCGAGCCGGTCGCGAAGCCGCTGGCGGCAGGTCTCGAGCACTTCGGGCATGCGTGCGCGCACCGCTTCGACGATTTTCTCGATCTCGTCGCAGCGTTGGGCAATCGCGGCGTGGATGTGGCGGCCCTCCCGCTCGCGCGACGCCACCAGCTCGGCGAGCGCGTCGTCGAGCAGTTCCAGCACGGCCGTTCCGAGGGCGTCGGAATCGGGCGCCTGGGTTTGAACGACGCCCGGCCAGCGCAGCACGTCGACGGCGCTGACGCGGGCAGGATCGTGCAGCAGCGCGTCGATCTCGCGGGTCGCGTCGGCTACGCGTTTGGCGAGATCCAGATTCAGAGTAAGGCTCACGTCGTTGGCTGCGCCGAGAGTGAGACGCAGCACGCAGTCCACCTTGCCGCGGCTCAGGCGTTTGCGGATCCGCTCGCGAACGGTGCTCTCGAGCGCACGCGCTTCCTCGGGCAGGCGCGGATTCACTTCCAGATAGCGGTTATTGACCGAGCGCAGCTCCCAGTACGCCGTGCCCCAGTCCTCGGTGCGCTCGCTGCGCGCGAAGGCGGTCATGCTTCGAATCATGGTGCGCCAATGGTAAACCCCCGGGCGGGTGCGTGTCTGCAAAAGCGCCGGCCCTATATAATGGCGGGCGCGTTCCACTGTGCGAAGGATTCCCGTCATGCGCCCGAGCGGCAGAGCCAGAGACGAGTTGCGCGATGTCTCCATCGAGCGGCATTACACGCGCCATGCAGAAGGATCGGTGCTCGTGAGCTTCGGCGACACGCGGGTCATCTGCACCGCCAGCGTCGAGGAACGCGTTCCGCCGTTTCTTCGCGGTCGCGGCCAGGGATGGGTCACGGCAGAGTACGGCATGCTGCCCCGGGCGACCGGTGAGCGCAGCGCCCGCGAGGCGGCACGCGGACGCCAGGGCGGGCGCACGCTGGAGATTCAGCGCCTGATTGGGCGCTCGCTTCGCAGCGTGGTCGATCTGGCCGCTCTCGGAGAGTGCACGGTGACCCTCGACTGCGACGTGATACAGGCCGACGGCGGCACCCGCACCGCCGCCATCACGGGCAGCTACGTGGCGCTCGTTGACGCCATGCGCACGATCGAGCGCGCCAGGCGCATCGCCGCCTCGCCCATACACGGACAGGTGGCGGCGGTATCGGTGGGGATCTTCCAGGGCCAGCCGGTTCTGGACCTGGACTATGCCGAGGACAAGGAGGCCGAAACCGACCTGAACGTCGTCATGAACGACAACGGCGGTTTCATCGAGATCCAGGGCACCGCCGAGGGTCACGCATTTCGTCGCGATGAGCTCGACGCGATGCTGACGCTGGCCGAGGGCGGCGTCGCGACACTGATCGAATTGCAGCGCGACGCGCTCGAGGACTGAAGTGGTGAAACGGGTGGTGCTCGCGAGCGCCAACGCCGGCAAGCTTCGCGAGCTCAATGCGCTGCTCGCCCCGGTCGGCATGGACGTCGTGCCGCAGTCGCAGTTCGCCATCGAGGCCGCTGAGGAAACCGGAGAGACGTTTATCGAGAACGCCATCATCAAGGCGCGGCACGCGGCGCGCCTTTGCGCCCTGCCGGCAATCGCCGACGATTCCGGTCTGATCGTCGATGCGCTCGACGGCGCACCGGGTGTGCGCTCGGCCCGCTATGCCGGCGTCGGGGCGAGCGACGAGGAGAATCTCCGGCTCCTGCTCGATAACATGCGCGGCATTCCCGATGCGCGGCGCGGCGCGAGCTTCGTCTGCGTGATGGTGTACATGCGCGACCCGCATGACGCCTGTCCGCGCGTGGGCGAGGGCCTGTGGCGCGGCCGCATTACGCATGCACCGCGGGGTGACGGCGGATTCGGCTACGATCCGGTGTTCTTCGTCGAGGAGCGCGGCTGCACCTCCGCGGAGCTCGCGCCCGCGGACAAGAACAGCATCAGCCATCGGGCCACAGCGATGCGTGCCCTGCTCGCGCATCTCGAGGCGTCGTGATGCGTTTCGCATCGATTCCGCCGCTCGCGCTCTACGTGCACCTTCCCTGGTGCGAACGTAAGTGCCCATACTGCGACTTCAACTCCCACGCCGCCGAGGACATTCCACAATCCGAATACGTCGCCGCGCTGCTCGCCGATCTGGACGAGGAGCTCGCGCGCGCCGCGGGGCGGGCCCTCGACAGCGTGTTCATAGGCGGCGGAACACCGAGCCTTTTCTCGGTCGCCGCCATCGGCGCACTCCTCGAGGGGATCCGCACGCGCGCCGAGCTCGCGCAGGGTTGTGAGATCACGCTGGAAGCCAATCCGGGCAGTGCCGAGGCGGAGCGTTTCGCCGGCTATCGCGACGCCGGTGTCAATCGCCTGTCCATCGGGGTTCAGAGCTTCGACGACGCGGCATTGAAGCGTATCGGCCGTGTCCACGATGCCCGCGGCGCGCACCGGGCGGTGGAAATGGCGCGTGCCGCCGGCTTCGAGCGCATCAACATCGACCTCATGTACGGCTTGCCCGGGCAGTCGCTCGGCGGCGCGCTCGCCGACCTCGAGCAGGCGCTTAATCATGGCGTGGGCCATGTTTCCCACTACGAGCTCACCATCGAGCCGAACACGCTTTTTCACAGGTTCCCTCCCGAGCGCCCCAACGAGGACGTCATCTGGGAGATGCACGGCGAGAGCGTGGCGCGCCTCGAGGACGCCGGGCTGCAGCGCTACGAGATCTCCGCTCATGCCAGGCGCGGCGACGAGAGCAGGCACAATCTCAACTACTGGCGCTTCGGGGACTATCTCGGCATCGGCGCCGGGGCCCACGGCAAGCTCACCGATGCCGCGCGGGGCGTCGTCGAGCGAAGCGCGAAGCAGCGTCACCCGCGCCGCTATATGCTGCACGGCGCTGTCCGGACGGCGCGCCGCTGGGCGGTACCGGGGCCGGAGCTGCCGCTCGAGTTCATGCTCAATGCGGGGCGTCTGCTGGAGGGCTTCTCCGAGGCGCTTTTCGAGGCGCGCACAGGGGTCCCGGTGGCGGCCATCGACGCGCCCCTGGAGCACGCCGTGGCGCGCGGGCTCGTCGAACGCCGCGACGGCATGATCCGTCCAACGGCCCGGGGAACGCGGTTCCTGAACGAGTATCTGCTGCT
>JABAOE010006245.1_pt6 | contig 10406 bp, 9 predicted proteins | sample 7062141 | NCBI WGS metagenome assembly JABAOE01 (sample SAMN14538627, study PRJNA623070) | marine sediment metagenome | biome: marine biome [ENVO:00000428]; feature: marine pelagic biome [ENVO:01000023]; material: deep marine sediment [ENVO:00002113] | place: India: Gulf of Khambhat ...
ACCTCGTTCTTCGAGGCAATACGCCGCAGCCGGGCGAGCACGTCGGGTTCCGTCGAAGGCTCTCCGACATCGGCCACCTCGTCGTTGCGGATCACCGCAGGCAGCGCCCGGTCGATGAGCTCGTCGAGGTCGGCGACCCCGACCCGCTCGAGCATGACGTCGATGTCGGCCGGCGAAGGCCCGATGTGGCGACGGATGAAGTCTTCGCTCTGGCTGAGGCTGCTGAGTGAATCTGGCATCTGCTGGCTCCCGACGGCGTCCGTGACGAGAACACATGTCNNCTCCGCACCCCGTTCTGTCATCGGCGCCTGAGAGAATCACCGGCCTGGCCGGCTTACACCTTCGGCGGGGCTCGACCGCAGTCTTCGACGACGGTTGCCCTCTTTCCAGAGTTGCCTTCCCCTGCGGTACGGGTGCCTGAGAGGTTCCCGGGGCGGTTGCTCCTTCGGCGCCGGGCGAGAGCCCGGTCTCTCCCGCGAGGGATCGACGGCGTCACGAGCGTACACGACAGTGGGCCGGTGTGGTATCGCCCGCGTGGCGCCGGCGGCGGATCGGTACACTCGCCGCCGAGGAGGGACCGTTGGGATCGTCACCGGACGGGCTGACCGCCGTACAGCGCATCGAGCTGTACACATGGATGAAGCTGACCAGGCTGCTGGACGACCGGATCATGACGCTGTGGAAGCAGGGTCGCGGCCTCGGCGGCACGTTCAGCGGCAGAGGGCACGAAGCGATCGCGGTCGGTGCGGGATACGCGCTGGGACCCGACGACGTGGTGGCCCCGATGCACCGGGACCTCGGCTGCTACCTGGTGCGGGGCCTGACCCCGCGGCGGATAGTGGCGAACCAGCTCGGCCGTGTCACCGGGGTCACCGGCGGGAGGGACGCCAACCTCCATGGTCTGGGCGATCTCGAACTGGGCATCATCGGATTCGTCTCCCACCTCCCCCAGTCGATGTCGACGGCCGTCGGTGCGGCAATGGCCTTCACCTACCGCGGAGAGGCCCGCGTGGCCATGACCTTCGTCGGCGACGGATCTTCGAGCACGGGGCTGTTCCACGAAGCGCTCAACCTGGCTGCCGTCCAGCGCGCACCGTTCGTGGTGATGGTGGAGAACAACCAGTACGCCTACTCGACACCGCTCAGCCAGCAAATGCTCGTCGAAGACATCGCCGAGCGAGGCGACGCCCACGGAGTTCCGGCCACCATCGTTGACGGCAACGACGTCGAAGCCGTCTTTACCGCTGCACGAAGGGCAGTCGAGAGAGCGCGCGCCGGGGATGGGCCGTCGCTCATCGAGTGCAAGACCATGCGGATGCTCGGTCACGCCATCCACGACGGCGCCGAGTACGTCCCTCGCGACCTCCTCGAGGCGTGGGAACGCCGAGACCCGATCGCACTCCACGAGCAGGCACTGCGTCGCGCCGGCGTGCTCGACGACGACACGGTCGCCCGGATCGAGAGCGACTGCGCCGCCAGGGTGGACGATGCGATCGCATTCGCCGAGTCCAGCGACTTTCCCGATCCCGACACCGTCGGTGAAGGGGTGTACGCGCCGTGACCACGGAAACCTTCGGCTACGCCGCCGCCCCCCGATCCGCCGGGCGTGAACTCACCTATCTTGAGGCGATCAGCGAGGCTCTCGCCGACGAGATGCGGCGCGACCCCGACGTGCTCGTGCTGGGCGAGGATGTCGGAGGGACGTTCGGTGGAGCCTTCAAGGTGACCCGCGGGTTCGCCGAGGAGTTCGGCGATCGACGGGTCGTCAACACTCCGATGACCGAGCACGCCTTCACGAGCGCCGCAACCGGCATGGCGCTGATGGGCCTCCGCCCCGTGATCGAGATGCAATTCGCCGACTTCATCACGACGGCATTCGACGCCATCGTGCAGTTCGCTGCGACGAACCACTACCGCTGGGGTGGTGCCGTGCCGTGGGTGGTCCGAGCACCTTCCGACGGAGGCATCTCGTCGGGTCCCTTCCACAGCCAGAACCCGGAGGCCTGGTTCGTCCACACCCCCGGGCTCAAAGTCGTCGCACCGGCGACACCCGCCGACGCCAAGGGTCTGTTGACTGCGGCGATACGTGACGACAACCCCGTCGTCTTCTTCGAAGCAAAGCCGCTGTATCGCTCGCTGCGGGGGGTCGTGCCCGAGGGCGAGCACGTCGTCCCGATCGGCACGGCCGCCATGGCTCGCGAGGGCCGCGACCTGACGATCATCACGTACGGCACGATGGTCCACGATTCGCTCGCCGCGGCGGAGGCCGTCGGCGCCGAGGGAATCGACGTCGCCATTCTCGACCTGCGCACCCTCAAGCCCCTCGATCGCAACGCCGTGCTCACCGCCGCAGCGGCGACGGGCAAAGTGCTCGTCGTGCATGCCGCCAACAGGAACACCGGAGTCGGCGCCGAGATCGCGGCGTTGGTCGGCGAGAGCATCTTCGAGGATCTCGACGCCCCGGTGCGGCGGCTCGGCGGCCTCGACGTCCCGGTTCCGTTCAGCCCACCCCTGGAGAAGGCGTACCGTCCGAACGCCGCCACGATCGCCGAGGCGGTGCGGTCGCTGGCGTCGTACTGACCGGCACAGGCGCCGGCGGCCTCCGCCACATAGGCTGGGCCCATGCGCCGCATCGCAGTACTCACGTCGGGAGGGGATGCCCCCGGGATGAACACCGCGCTGTGGGCGACGATCAAGCTCGGGGCGGCGAGCAACCTCGAGGTCGTAGGTGTCGAACGCGGCTACGACGGCCTCATCGAGGGCACGATGCGCGAGCTGACCCGAGCCTCCGACGAAGGGCTGCTGCCCGCACCCGGGCTCGCCTGGCTCGCCGGCACCGGCGGTACCTTCCTCGAGTCCAGTCGGAGCGAGGCGTTCCGCACCCCGGAAGGAAGAGCCGAAGCAGCCGCCACGCTGGGTCGCGCCGCCATCGACGGCCTCGTCGTGATCGGCGGCAACGGATCGCTCACCGGTGCCCACCTCCTCGCCCGGGAGCAGGGGGTCCAGGTCGTCGGAATCCCGGCTTCGATCGACAACGACATCGGCGGCACGGCCGACGCCATCGGGGTGGACACCGCCCTCAACACCATCCTCGACGCATGCGACCGGATCTCCGACACGGCACGATCGCATCACCGGGCCTTCATCCTGGAGGTGATGGGGCGCCGCTCCGGATATCTCGCCCTCACCTCAGGCGTCGCCGCCAGCGCCGATGCCGTCCTGCTCCCCGAGCGGCCGAAGACGGCGTCCGAGATCCTCGATCAGCTCGAGGACCTGGTGCGGCACAGCTTCACCGCGTCCCGGCGCAAGCGGCGTCTGCTGATCATCAAGGCAGAAGGCGTCGACGCCCCCACCATGCAGCTCGCCGCAGACCTGGAGGCACGCGTCGCCGACCTCGGCACCGTGACGGTGCGGGCCACGATCCTCGGCCACATCGTCCGCGGCGGACGGCCCACCTATCACGATCGCATGCTGGCAGGACGGCTCGCCTTGGCCGCCGTCGGAACCCTCACCGGGGGTGCCGGCGACGTGATGGTCGCCTGGAACTCCGACACGGGACGACGCACGATCGACCCCGCGGTGACACTCGTGCCGCTCGACTCGATGATCACCGAGACCGACCGGATGCTCGACGGCTCGTCCGAGGTCGTGCAGCGCCGAATACGGCTCCTCGAGGAGGTCGAGGGCGTGCTCGCCCTCTGAGGCCCGTCGCACCTCCCGGCGTCCCGCCTTCCACACCTGCTCGATGCGCTCGCGCAGGCCCACATCGACGGTCCGGCCCAGTCGATCACGACGTCCGCAAGGCCCCGCCCGGCATCCGGGTCGCTGACCGTCCCTCCGGCAAACAGCGTCCTCATCATGCACTCCCGTGCACGATCAGCGGAATGAGACGAGACTAGAGACAGCGTATCGTGGAGGCGCCTCTGGAACGCCACGGGTTCACGGCACACCTCTTGCACGTGGGGCTTCGCTACGCCGTCCTCGTTCCTGCCGATGTCGTCGCGGCCCTCGGTGGCGGCCGCTACATCGACGTGGAAGGACGCGCCGATGGGGTGCACTTCGCCTCTCGGCTCACTCCTGCAGATGAGGGACAACGGCTGCTCTATCTCGGTCAGGACCTGCGTGCACTCGCCGGCATCGAAGTCGGCGCCGACGTGAACGTGGAGCTGTGGCCCGGGGTCGGTGGGAACCTCAGGGCCAGAGAGGCTCGGACCGGGGCCTAGAGTCACGAACCGCAGGCCTCCTCCACCCACGGAGTACAACGGCGCGATGCGAGTGCACCTCACATGCCCACCGGGCGACCGCTTCGTCGCGGGGTTCGCACGCATCAGGGAGGAGTTCGGGGTCCCGGCCGCTCATCCGGCCGCCGCCATCGCCGCAGCAGCCGGCGCCGCTGCAGCCGGGGCGGGCGACGACAGACGCGACCGGCGCGACCTCGCCTTCGTCACGATCGATCCCGAGAGCAGCCGGGACCTCGACCAGGCGTACCACGCGGTGCGTCGCCACGACGGGTACCGGGTGTCGTACGCCATTGCCGACGTCGGGCACTTCGTCGCTCCGGGAGACCCCGTCGACACCGAAGCGCGACGCCGCGGCGTCACGTTCTACNNAAGCGCCTCTGCACCCGGACGTGCTCGGCGAGGGCGCAGCGTCGCTGCTCCCCGGCCGGGATCGCCCGGCGCTCCTGTGGACCCTGGACCTCGACGGCGGCGGTGCCCTGACCGACGCCCGTGTCGAGCGTGCCCTGGTTCGCAGCACTGCGGCGCTCTCCTATCGCGAGGTCCAGGACGTGCTCGACGCGGAGGCGGCCGGCGAGCCGCTGGCACTCTTGCGCGAGATCGGCACGCTGCGGCAGCGTCGTGAGATCGCCCGCGGCGGCGTGAGCCTCGGACTTCCCGGCCAGGAGGTGGTTGCGGCGAACGGCCACTTCGAGTTGCAATACCGCTCGACGCTCCCGGTGGAGCGCTGGAACGCCCAGATCTCGCTCATGACCGGGATGGCGGCCGCCCGCATCATGATCGAGAGTGGAGCAGGGCTCCTGCGTGTCCTGCCGGGACCGAGAGAGGACACGTTGCGCCGGTTGCAGCGGTCGAGCCGGGCACTCGGGGTCCCCTACCCCGAGGGGATGGACTACGGCGACTGGGTCCGCTCGCTGGACTCGACGACGTCGTCGCACGCTGCCCTGCTGACCCAGGCGACCCGCGCGTTCCGAGGAGCCGGGTACGTCGGGTTCTCCGGGTCCCCACCCGACGTCCACACCCACGCTGCGATCGCATCGCCGTATGCACACGTGACCGCCCCGCTGCGAAGGCTCATCGACCGCTTCGCCAACGAGATCGTCCTCGCCCACTGTGACGGTCGGACGCCGCCGGGGTGGGCCGTCGAGGCGCTCGAGGAGATCCCGGGACTCATGACCGAGACGAGCAACCACGGCAAGCGCTTCGAGCGTGCCCTGATCGACTTCGCCGAGGCCATGGTGCTCGCACATCGCGTCGGCGAACGGTTCGAGGCCGTCGTGACGTCCGTCGAGAACGGGCGCGCAACTCTTCAGATCCGCGAGCCCGCCGTCATCGCCCGCACCGCGGCCGCCGGGGCTGCTCCCGGTGACGTCGCCGAGGTTCGCCTGACCCGTGCCGATCCCGAGCGCCGCATGATCGAATTCGAAGCCGTCTGATCTCGACGGGCTGAGACCCGGAGCAGAAGGTAGGTTCTCGGGCCGGGACGGAACGAAGCAACCGCGATGACGACACGGGGAATCGCGTAGTTGGCAGAATCGTTGCAAGAGGCACACTGCGCAGGAGCGGAAGAATGAACGACAAGCCACGAGTCGGCGTCGTCGGCGGGGCCCGCACCCCGTTTGCCAAGGCCGGCACCGACTTCAAGCACCATCGGGCTCTCGACCTCGGCACGCACTCGATCGACGGCCTGGTCGAGTTGCTCGGCATCGACCCCTCCATCGTCGACGAGCTCGTGTACGGCATCGTCGTCGTGGACCCGAAGGTCCCCCAGCTCGCCCGCGAGATCAACTTCCGCTCGATGCTGCCGGAAGGCGTGCGCTCGTACACGATCACCGACAATTGCATCACCGGGATCACCGCCATCTCGAACGTTGCGCGCTCCATCCGCGGCGGCCGGGCCTCGGTCGGGATCGGAGGTGGTGTCGACTCGATGTCGAACCCGGCGATCCTCTTCTCGAAGAACGCCTCGCGGGTGACGTTCGACCTGGCCCAGAGCCGCTCGCTCGGCGCACGTCTCAAGCTCCTGGCCAGGCTGCGCCCCGGCGACCTCAAGCCAAACGCACCCAGCGTGAAGGAGCCGTCGACGGGTCTGTCGATGGGTGAGCACACCGAGCTGACCGTCAAGGAGTGGGGTGTCTCCCGCTCCGAGCAGGACGAGATCGCTTTCCACAGCCACATGAATGCTGCTCGCGCCACGGCCGACGGCTCGCTCACCGCAGAGATCCACCCGCTCGAAGGCATCGACCACGACACGATGGTCCGCCCCGACACATCCATGGCGAAGCTGGTGAAGCTCCGTCCCGTGTTCGACCGCTCCGAGAGCGGCACCCTCACCGCGGGCAACTCGAGTCCGCTCACGGACGGCGCCGCCGCCACCCTTCTCGCCTCCGAGGCCGCCGCCGACCGGCACGGGCTCGAAGTGCGAGCATGGTTGAAGGACATCGAGTTCGCCGCGATCTCGCCGGACGACGGGTTGCTGATGGCGCCCGGCGTCGCGGTGCCGAGGATGCTCCGACGCCACGGCTTGACGCTCGAGGATCTCGACGTGATCGAGATGCACGAGGCGTTCGGCGGGCAGGTCGCCGCCAACATCGCCGCCTGGGAGCAGGGGTGGAAAGAAGAACCCATCGGCAAGCTGGACAGGGCCAGGCTGAACGTCAACGGCGGTTCGATCGCCATCGGCCACCCGTTTGCCGCCACCGGTGCCCGCGTCGTGACACAGGCCGCCAACGAGCTCACCCGGTGCGATGGGAAACTGGCGCTCGTCAGCGTCTGCGGCGCCGGCGCCACCGGAGCCGCGGTCCTGCTCGAACGCACGTGAGTCGTCCGGACCACTCCCGGCCCGGACCACCAGACCCGGGGAGGAAGACGTGACCCGAGCCGACGAGCTCCGTCACCTCATGCTGCACTTCACGAAGACGAAGGCGTGGCGCACGGGGTCGATACCCGTGTACGTCCGTGGCGACGGCTGCCACCTGTGGGACGACGAAGGCCGCCGGTACTTCGACGGCCTCGCCGGGCTGTTCGTGGTCCAGATCGGGCACGGCAGAGCGGACATNNGCAGATGGAGCAGCTCGCCTACACACCGGCCTGGGGCGCTGCCCATCCACCGGCGATCGAGGCTTCGAAGCTGATCACCTCGATCTCGCCGGAGGGGATGGACACGGTCTTCTTCGTCACATCGGGGTCCGAGGCGGTCGAATCGGCGATCAAGTTTGCTCGCCAGTATCACGCCGCCCGTGGCAACCGGGCCAAGACGGGCGTGATCAGCCGCGATCTCTCGTATCACGGAACCACGATGGGAGCCCTGTCGGCGACGGGTCTCACGTCGATAACGGAGCCGTTCGAGCCGCTGCTGCCCGGCTTCCACAAGGTACCGACCACGCTCGGGATCGAAGACGGGGTCGCCGCGGCCGCACCGGTCGAAGAGGCCATCGTCACCGCGGGACCGGAGACGATCGGTCTCGTCATGGCCGAGCCCGTCCAGAACGCCGGCGGGTGCATCGTGCCCCCCGACGGGTACTGGCGCGAACTGCGCAGGATCTGCGACGAGTACGACGTGCTGCTGCATGCCGACGAAGTGATCACGAGCTTTGGCCGCATCGGCGGTTGGTTCGCGTCCGAGGACGTCGACGCCGACCCGGATCTCATCACGTTCGCCAAGGGCGCGACGTCGGGGTACGCCCCGGTTGGGGGCCTGCTCGTCCGCGATGACGTGGCCGAAGTGGTGCTCGACTCCGAACCCGGCATGTTCAGCCACGGCGCCACGTGGGGCGGCCATCCGGTGTCGATGGCGGTGACGATCGCCAACATCGCGGCGATGCGGGACGAGGCCGTCCTCGAGAACGTGGCCGCCAACGAGGCCTACTTCCGGGACGGGTTGGCCGACCTCCGCATCGGGCACGACGTCGTCGACGACGTACGCGGTGCAGGCTTCTTCTACGCGATCACGCTCGCCGCGAGCCGTGATCGGGGCCTTCCGCTGGATTCTGCCCAGACCGCAACCGTGGTCAACGAGACCGCTCCGGCCCTCTTCAAGGAGGCGGGGCTGCTCATGCGTGCCGACGCCAGAGGTCAGGCCAAGCTGGTGCTCTCGCCTCCTCTCATCGCCGGACGCCACGACCTCGACGAGCTGTTGGCGGGTGTGGACCAGGTGCTCGACGGGATAGGCGACTCGCTGGCGTCGCCCGTGGCCTAGGGTCTCGAAAATGTCCTTCGTCACGCACCTCGAAGCCGCCATCGACGGCACGGTGCTTCCCCACGATCGGCTCCAGACCCTCCACGAAGGCCGCCCGCTGTGGGTCCGCTACGACATCGACGCCATCGCGGCGTCGGTCGATCGCAGCACCATTGCCGCCCGTCCCCCGACCATGTGGCGCTATCACGAGCTGCTCCCCGTCGACCGCGACGAGCATGTCGTGAGCCTCGGCGAGGGCATGACGCCGCTGCTCAAGTGCCACCGGCTCGGCCAGGAGCTCGGCTTGCGTGATCTCTGGGTCAAGGACGAGTCACAGCTGCCCACCGGGTCGTTCAAGGCGCGAGGTCTGTCCATGGCCGTGAGCCGGGCCAAGGAGCTGGGTGCCAAGCGGCTCGCCATCCCGACTGCGGGCAACGCCGGAGGGGCACTTGCAGCGTACGCGGCGCGCGCCGGCATGGAGGCCTGGATCTTCATGCCGAAGGACACGCCGATCGTCAACCAGGCCGAGGCCGCCAACCACGGCGCGAAGGCCTTTCTCGTGGACGGGCTCATCAACGACTGCGGCTCGATCATCCGTGAGGGAAACAGCTTCATGGGGTGGTTCGACGTCTCGACCCTCAAGGAGCCCTACCGGATCGAGGGCAAGAAGACCATGGGGCTCGAGCTCGCCGAGCAGCTCGGCTGGCGGCTGCCCGACGTGATCTTCTACCCGACCGGCGGCGGCACCGGCCTCATCGGCATGTGGAAGGCCTTTGCGGAGCTCGAGGCACTGCGGTGGCTCGAGGACGAGAAGAAGCCGCGCATGATCTCCTGCCAGGCGGCGGGCTGTTCACCGATCGCCAAGGCCTGGGAGGCCGGTGAGCGGTTCGCCGCGGTGTTCCCCAACGCATGGACCGCAGCGAGCGGTCTGCGCGTCCCCGCCGCAGTCGGAGACTTCATGATCATCGACGCCGTCAACGAGTCAGGCGGCCAGGCACGTTCGGCGGAAGAGGANNAAGAGGACCGCCTCCTGGAGTGGGCCGTCCGCGGCGCCGCGCTCGAAGGCATCTCGTTCTGTCCCGAGGCAGGTGCCTGTCTTGCCGTCCTCGAGGACATGGTCAACGAGGGAGCGATCCACCCCGACGAGCGCGTCGTCGTCTACAACACGGGCGCAGCACAGAAGTACCTCGAGGTGATCGAGTCCGACCTGCCGGAGGTGCACGCTCCCGTGGACTGGGAGGCGCTCCTCGCCTCTTGAGCGGGTGCCTCGGGCCCGCCCCACATCCGGGGCAGTCGTATAGCCTCACAGGATGCGCAGGGGATCGCTTGCCGTCACGCTCACCGTCGCGCTGGCCACTGCGTCGTGCTGGGGTGGAGAAGGGCCCACCGGGTCGTCGTCGGACGATCCGACCGGAGAGTGGCTGCTGGTCGAAGGCATCCTCGACGACACCCCGATCGAACTCGTCCCGGGCTCCCGGGTGACGATGAACTTCAGCCCGGACGGGACCGTATCGGGCACCTCGGCGTGCAACGGCTATGGAGGGTCCTACTCGGTCGCCGACGGTCGGCTGCGCATCGGAGAGATCGGTATGGATGCGGCGGCGTGCGAGCCTCGAGCCATCATGGAGGTCGAGATGGCGTTCCACGAGGCCATCCGGCGACCGCTCACACCCATTCGCGATGGTCGCCGTCTGCTGCTGTCCGGGCCCGGCGTCGCCTTCACCCTCGAAGCGACGACGCCGGTCCCTTCCGCGTTGCTCGTCGGAGTCGAGTGGGTGCTCGAGTCGCTCGTCGACGACACGGCTGCCACCCCGCCGGCAGGAGAGCCCGCCACCCTGCTCCTCACCGTGGACGGCTCGGTCCTGGGGAGCACGGGCTGCCGCTCGCTCTCGGGCGAGTACACGATCGAAGCCGACACGGTCCAGTTCACGACGTTCACGGCGTCCGGGGAGTGCCCGCCCGCGCTCCAGGACCAGGACGCGCACGTCGTC
>JABAOE010005877.1_pt2 | contig 10403 bp, 8 predicted proteins | sample 7062141 | NCBI WGS metagenome assembly JABAOE01 (sample SAMN14538627, study PRJNA623070) | marine sediment metagenome | biome: marine biome [ENVO:00000428]; feature: marine pelagic biome [ENVO:01000023]; material: deep marine sediment [ENVO:00002113] | place: India: Gulf of Khambhat ...
GCGTGGATCGCATCGGCGAAGATCTTGGCGTCGTGCAGATCAGCGGTTTTGGTCTCCATCCAGAGGATGTCAGCAAAGGGAGCGACGGCCAGGGACTTGGCGATTGCGTAGGGGATGCCGCCCTTGACCTGGTAGTAGCCTTCCGGGGTGCGGGCAATGTCGCAGTTCCAGATGATATTGATCCCCATGGAGCGGGCTTGTTGTCTCGCTTCGACGAAGGAGGCCGTCTCATTGAAAGCGTGCCACTCCTCAACCGTCATCGGCAGTTCGGCGCCTTCGTCGATGTGGAAGGTCATGACGTCGGCGACGGCATCGCCATAGGTCTTCAGGCTCGCTTCCATCTGCCACAGATCGAGCAGGCGTGTGGCCGCCTTGTCCAGCGCCGCGTTGATATCGGCAGTGCTTCGGCTCGGCAAGTTTTTGATCGCGGTTTCAATTTCCGCTGCAAGACCGGTTTTTATCAGCCACTTGTCTGCTTCGCCGTACATTTCGTCGGAGATGCGATACATCAGGTGGCCGTTGATCTCCGGAATCCCCTTGCTGTGGAACTGGCGCATGATCGCCAGGAACGCGGTCTTGTAGTTGGGGATGTTGGTATTCGTCGCCCCGAGGATGAAGCGGTGGTCGCGTTCATCGCCGCGGCCATCAAGGAAGGTGGCGGCCTCCGCGTCGGTGCGCGCGACGATGATGCCTGGGACCTGCATCAGGTCGAGCTGAAAGCGTGCCGCATTCAGGCGTTTGATCTGTTCATCCACCGCTACCAGCACCTTGCCTGCCTGGTGACCGCACTTTTTCACGCCGGGTTTCTGGTCCTCGATATGGTACCCGGGGACGCCGACTTCGACGAAGCGCCGCACCAGGTTGCGGACATGGGCATCACCGCCATGACCGGTGTCGGCGTCGGCGATGATGAAGGGTCGATAATCAATCTCCGGTGTGCGCGCCCGCTCTTCTTCACTCATGCGCAGGCGCTGAAAATACTGGTTGCGGTCGGCGGCGATCAACGCCCTGACCAGCGGTGCGGCCTCTTCGGGGACCTGGCTCAAGGGGTAGCTGGCCAGGTCTGGGCCGGGGTCTTCTTTGGCCGAGCCCTTGGCCGAGGTTGCCCAGCCGCCGAGATAGATCCCCTCGATCCCCATGCGCTTCATCGCTACGGCCTGGCCGGGAGAGTAGGGGCCGAAGGTCGTAATCGATTTATGGTCGGCAAAAAGCTCACGCAAGCGTTTGAAAAAGGCGTCTGCGGCGTCCTTGGCGACGGTGTACTCAATCGGGATGGTGCCGCGCTGCTCGACGATCTGGTCCGGCGTGTACAAGCGTAGGATGCCTTCGAACCTGGGATCGGCAAACCATGCAGCGGTTGCCTTGACGTCTTCACTGAAGCTGCTCATGGTATCCTCCTTCACGCCGGGCGCGTGTCGATATTTTCTGTAATGCGGATACCTTCGTTCTTGAAGGTCTCCATGTACTGGCGAATCCGCTGCCTGGCGACATCGAGATCGTGGTTGTTCAGGTTGATGTTCAGGAGGTCGATGTACCAGGGGGCCTTGACGTCATCGAGCACGTAGGCTTCAACGATAGCGCGGGCAATCGGCAGGGTGGTTTGCTTGGAGTTGTCATGCACGTCACGATTGCTCGCCGCCTGCAGTTTGGCGTATTCCTCGTCGAGCAGGCGGTTGAAAATCTCCATGCTGAATACATCGCCGGCCTTTAAGCCGGTTTCGGGGTCGTCTTCGGTGAGCGCCGCACCCTTGTGAATCCATTCCCACAGGATGCTCAGACGGATCTCGCCGGTAGCCATGTCTTCCATCAGATAAAGGATATCGTCATTGCCGAAAAAATCAGCCGGTTTCAGTGCCGCGGCCTGCATCCCCTGGCCAAAGGCGTTGCCGTACTGCAGGGCTACGCTGAGCAGGTTGCGGGCGCCGCGCACGGTCCGTGGTGCCGGTTCAATCAGCGTCAAGCCCCTGGCATCATCATCGGTATAGGTCAGGCGTGGGAAATCGCGGCCGCTCTGGTTGTCTTCGCCGACCTCTTCCCAGACCGGCCTGATAATGTGGGCCATCTTCCAGTGGGCGATCCACTTGCCGCAGGCCCCTTCCTGTTGTTCGCGGACAGCGCCGGCCTTGGCTTTTTTCATGCTGTTGGCAACACCCTCTTTTGAACCGACCGGGATGTTCGGTTCCATGCCGCCTTGCCAGAGCGCGAACCGTCCGTTCTCGTCCGGGGTGTTGACGGCACGGCGCACGCGATCCTCGTAATTGCGCATGTAGCCGTAGGTCATGACGATCGATTCGATGTTCGGATTGATGAAGTCCGGATCCCAGCAGTTGGCATCGGAGACGCTGTTGATGTAATCCCAGCGACCGGTATTGAAACCGACGAAATGCAGGCCCAGGGCCGCGCGGATTTCCATGAGCTGAAAAGTCGCCTCCAGTTGCTCAACCAGGACATAGACCTTGATGGCTCCTGCTTCAAGTCCGAGATAGCTTTCCAGGGCAGAGAGCAGTCTGTTCCAGAAGCCGGCTTCCTCGGCGGTCTGGATTTTGGGCAGATAGAGAACGATGGACGAGCCGGCCGCCTGCAAGGTTTCGTAGTTGTTCACCACGTAGAGGGTCATGTCAACGATCGATGCAGACAGAGACTCGCCATTATAGCGGATGTGGCGATCATCGAGATGCAGGCCGCGGGCGCGGAAAATCTTGGTGGTGAAATCGAGCTGCTCGCGCCAGTCGGAAATGATTTCATGGCCGAAGAAATCTTTCGCCCAACTGTTCATCTCCTCGGCAACTTGCGCGGCGACTTCTAGAAACTGCGGGTCGCGGGCTATGGCCAGCTTGAGGCTGCGCTGGTTGTCCAGCGACATGGTCGTGATCTGGCCCAGGGCATCTTCGCCGTCGAACATCCAGCCGTCGGCACCGGAGAGCAGGGCGTAGGCGACGTTGCGCAGGTTTGCCTTGACCGGGGAGTTTGGCTTGGCGGCAGGGCCCGTTCCCTGCAGCCACTGGCGTTGCAGGTCATGGGGGATGGACGTGCCGACGAATTTGCCGTCGCGGGCATCCTGGACCTTGATACCCGTGCCCTTGATTTCTGCCTCCGCGGGTAAAAAGCCAATCGCTTGGCGGTCTCGCATGCGGACCAGTCGGCGCTTGGTCCGCTCGTCCATCAGGCGCTTCTGCTCGGTGTTGAATTGGGCCATGTGGCTCAGCGCGGCCAAAGCCTGGGGGGTGTAAATGTCAGAGTATTCTGCTGCGAGGTTGTTCCGGATCTGTAGCTCCGGGCCTGCTGCGGTCGTTGAGCTCATCTGTTCCTCCCTCTTGCTAATACAGTAAAGTCAATTTGTTGACGTTTTTGAGAGCTTCCTTTTAAATATGACTAATTTAGTCAGTTAATATATTTTTAGGATTCAGTCAACTGATTTTTATGTGTTTACAATTTTTTTACTGTTTTCATCATGATTGAGGGTGAAATAGAACAGGGGAAGCCTCGGTGCGACTTCCCCTGTTAATGTCATGTCTCTACGCAAAAGCTAGCCAAGAGCCTTCTGCATCGCAGCGAGTGCCACGCCGCGGTTGATGTCGGCTCCCAGATCGCCCAATACGGATTCGAGGGCGCCGACACACAGCAGGATGTTTTCTGTGCGACTGGAGTGACCCATCAAGCCGATCCTCCAGACCTTGCCGGCCAGGGCACCGAGCCCGGCGCCGATCTCGAGGTTGAAATCATTGAGCAGGCGCGAACGAACGACAGCATCATCGACACCCTCGGGAATGGTGACAGCATTGAGCTGTGGGAGACGATCTGCTTCCTTGACAACGAATTGCAAGCCCATGGCTTCCAACCCGGCTTTCAAGACCCGGTGGTTCTTCGCATGGCGGGCCCAGGCGTTTTCCAGCCCTTCTTCCTTGAGCATCAAGAGCGCTTCATGCAGCGCATACAGGGCATTGATCGGTGCCGTGTGGTGATAGGCACGCTTGGCCCCTGTGCCCCAGTATCCCATCACCAGGTTCAGATCCAGGAACCAGCTCTGGACCTTGCTCTGGCGGTTGCGAACCTTTTCCAGGGCGCGCTCGTTGAAGCTGACCGGCGAGATGCCGGGGGTGCAGGAGAGGCATTTCTGGGAACCCGAATAGATGGCGTCGATTCCCCACTCGTCAACCTTGACCGGAGAACCACCCAGGGAGGTCACCGTGTCAACGATCGTCAGGCAGTCATATTTGTGGGCGAGTTGCACAAGCTTGGCGACATCGGACTGGGCTCCGGTCGAGGTCTCTGCATGCACCATGGCGACGATCGCCGCATCGGGATGTGCCTTGAGAGCGTCTTCCAGCTTGTTGCTATCGATCGCCTCTCCCCAGGCATCCTCGACCATGACCGGCGTACCGCCGCAACGTTCAACATTCTCCTTCATGCGCCCACCAAAGACGCCATTCTGGCAGACGATCACCTTGTCGCCCGGTTCCACCAGGTTGACGAAGCAGGCTTCCATTCCTGCCGATCCGGGTGCCGACACCGGCATCGTCATGGCGTTGCCGGTTTGAAAGGTGTACTGCAGCAGTTCCTTGAGTTCATCCATCATGCGGATGAATTCCGGGTCTAGGTGGCCGATTGTCGGTCGCGACATGGCTTCGAGGATTCTTGGGTGGACATCGGATGGCCCTGGGCCCATCAGGGTGCGGACAGGTGGGTTGAAAGCTTGCATAGGGATTCCTTAAAGTTGATGAGTTTGTTGGCCGTTAGCAGAATCAGGCAGAAAGGTTTGTCCGCCGAAATACTAGATGAATAATACCGTTTTCTTCTAAGGGGTCAAGAATGAGAGTGCTGCTTTTAAGAGTAGTGAAGGCAGTTAACCGTTGTAAAAGATTTGGACGACCCTGTAGGTTATGTGGGCTTCTGTCAGGCCAGCGATCAAGAGCAGATTGATGATCATTTTTATGTCTGACTGCAATTCCTGAGATGTGGCGATGCGGTTTATGCGTCGGAAAGCTTTGTCCGGGTTTTGACTCGTAATGGGAGGCTGAATAACCGACCAGATGGCAACCGGAATGCTGCATGCCAGCAACAGGGCCGCAATCTCGGGAATACCATGGGGCACGATGTAGGCGAAAGCGATCGCAGACGAGGAACTTAACATGTGGGCAGAGCCAAGTAGCGCGCCTGTTATCAGACCTAAAGTTATGGTCGCAAGATAAGGGACACAGAGTAAAATAAAAGCAGACAAGCGTAATTGTTTCGAATGAATCCTCGCAAAATAGGGAATGAACTTCAAGTGCTCGGCAGTGCTGTCTTTCTGTAGCCGATGGCGAAGGAAGGAAAACCGCCCTTCTCCAGTGTTGGGATTCAGCAGCCGTGCCCAGCAAACGATGGAAAGAATCAGCAGCNNTGCAGTGCTGTCTTTCTGCAGCTGGTTGCGCAGTAAGGAAAAATTTTCATTTCTGGTGGATGGGTTCAGGAGTCTTACCCAGCAGACGATGGAAAGAATCAGCAGCGCAACACTTAGATTACAGAAAAAAATCATAACCCCTTCGTCGATGCCCAGGGCTGTCCCTTCTTTCAGGAGAGGGATTCCGACATGACGAATACCATAAGTTGCCGTGCTCAAGATTGATTCCGGTTTGGCTAAGCCACTCATAACAGCTATTACGGTCGCGTAGTAGCTGAGTGATGCCGTTATAATCATGTGGGCCAATAACCATTTCCAGGCCCGAACAACATGTGCCCGATACATTCATGATCTCCAGGTAATCAACATAACGAGTGCCTGAACAAACATTTTTTACAATAAGTCTATATTTAAACAATATAAACCCGATAAAGGTGCTGTCAAATTCATCTTGGCAGCAGTTTCTTTATGGCTTGCCGTGGTTTGGCTGTGCTTGCCAGAGTCTAGGGCGTAAACATTTATGCCGATCAAATGGCTGCCTTGCTTTTAGGGGAGTCCTTGGCGATAATGATTATTAAAAAAGAGACTGGTTTTGTGATGTCTGCTTGTTCTTCTGGCAATGAAATGGAAAGATCCCCCTGGATGTGCCATGTCTGCGATTTCAAATCAGCAGATACGGAAAGCCAGGTCTGCGATCTCTGCTTTAGGGTGACCTGCCAACTGCACCTGCGATCGGCTTCTGTCTACAATAAGGAGAATGGTCTTTATGAAACGGCCAAGGTCTGTATCGCGTGCGGCAGCAGCAAGATGTAAGCAAGTGATTCCATCTGTTGAACCGCCCTGGCAGGACGTCCGGTTCGCCTTGCTTTCTTGCCTTCTGTCCTCAAGTCGATATGATATCTAGTCACATTTAAATAAGGATCAGTTTGAACCATGAGTTTTGGCGATGGAAAAATCCTCCTGTTCGATGGTGCCTGCGGCACCAACCTTCAGGAGATGACCGTTCCGGTTGAGGCCTGGCAGGGGTGTGAGGGTTGCAACGAACTGCTGAATATCACGGCCCCGGAAGTGATCGTGGAGCTGCACGAATCATTTCTTGATGCCGGCGCAACGGTCGTGGAGACAAACACCTTCGGGGCCAGTTCCATCGTGCTTGATGAATATGGCCTGGGTGACAAGGTCGTGGAGATTAACCGTGCGGCAGTCGCCAACGCCCGCACAGCAATAGGGGCACGCAGTGACCGCTATGTGGCAGGCTCCGTAGGCCCGACCACCAAGCTGCCGTCGTTGAACCATATTTCCGTCGATGAATTGGCAGCATCCCTGGGCGAACAGATTCGTGCCCTGGTTAAGGCCGGTGTCGATGCTCTGGCCATTGAAACATGTCAGGACCTGCTGCAGGTTAAAACAGCGCTGGTTGCGTGTTATGAAGTGCTCGATGAGCTGGGACGCGATATCCCGGTCCTGGTTTCGGTAACGATGGAGCGCCAGGGCACCATGCTGGTCGGCAGTGACATCGCCGCGGTCTGTGCGACCCTGGAACCATTCCCGATCTTCTCACTTGGCCTCAACTGCGCCACCGGACCTACCGACATGTCATCGCATATCCGTTACCTGAGCCACAACTGGCCAGGACGTATCTCCTGTATGCCGAACCAGGGGCTGCCGGAGGTTGTGGACGGCAGGACCTGCTACCCGATGTCGCCTGACGAATATGTCCACCATATGCGTCATTTTGTCGAGCATGACGGGGTCTCTGTGATCGGTGGCTGTTGCGGCACCACGCCGGAACATATCCGCGCCCTGGCTTCTGCCTGTGCCGAATTGAATCCTGCTGCGCGGGAGGTCCAGTCATGAAACCTTCACTCGCAAGTCTGTACCAGGCCGTCGAGATCGCCCAGGAAACCCCGCCACTACTGATCGGTGAGCGCTCCAATCCGAATGGGTCCAAAAAGTTTCGCGAATGTCTTTTGGCCGATGATTACGATGGCTGTTTACGGATCGGACTTGATCAGGAGGCCAAGGGAGCCCAGGTGCTGGATATCTGTGCCGCCTATGCCGGTCGCGACGAGCTCGCCGACCTGACGCGCCTGGTCCGGATGCATGCCGAGACGCTCAAGATCCCGATCATGATCGACTCGACCAACCCTGATTGCATCGAGGCGTGTCTCAAGCTCTACCCGGGCCGCTGCATCATCAACTCTATCAATCTCGAAGATGGCGGGAAGACTCTGGAGAGGGTCTGCCGCCTGGCCAAAAAATACGGTGCCGCGGTGGTGGCGCTGACGATCAACGAGCAGGGCATGGCCATGACCGCCGATGACAAGGTCGCGGTTGCCCGGGCCATCCATGATCTCGCGGTGAACGAGTACGGTCTGCGCCCACAGGACCTGCTCTTTGACCCTTTGACGTTCACCATCGGGGCCGGGGATCAGAACCTGCTCGATGCGGCGATTCAAACCCTCGACGCGATCCGTCGCATTAAGACAGAATTGCCCGGAGTCTACACGCTGCTCGGCTTGAGTAATATCTCCTTCGGCCTGCCGCCTGCGTCACGCAAAATCCTCAACTCGGTGTTCCTGCACGAAGCCGTGGAAGCCGGGCTCGATACGGCGATTATCGATGCTGGCAAGATCCTGCCTCTGGCGCAGATCAGCGAAGAGGATCGCACCTATTGTCACGACCTGATCTATGATCGCCAGGGTGATGCGGAGCTGTCTCCACTGATGCGTTTCATCGAACATTTCTCCGAGCGTTTAGAGGCTGAAGAGGAGGACTCCGACCAGGCCAGGCGCCCCGAAGAGGAACTGCACCAGAAGATCCTGACAGGGGACAAGGACGGGATCGAGGATATCCTTGCCGTACTGCTCGACCGTTACCCGCCGCTGGAGATTGTCAACCAGATCCTGGTGCCGGCCATGCGTCATGTCGGCGACCTGTTCGGCAAGGGCGAGCTGCTGCTGCCCTTTGTGCTGCAGTCAGCCGAGGCGATGAAAAAGAGCGTTGCCTGGCTCGAGCCGCACATGCAGAAGGTTGACCATGAGGAAGGCGTCAAGGTGCTGCTCGCCACGGTGCAGGGTGATGTCCACGATATAGGCAAGAACCTGGTCGATATCCTGCTTTCCAACAATGGCTACAAGGTTTTTAATATCGGCATCAAGGTGCCGGCTGAAACGGTTATTGCGAAAGCCCGGGAATTGAATGTCGATGTCATCGGTCTGTCTGGCTTGTTGGTCAAGTCGGCAATCGTCATGTCGGAGAGTATGCCGCAGTTTAAAGAGGCGGGTCTGAATATGCCAATCCTGCTCGGCGGCGCCGCCCTGACCCGCGAGTTTGTTGCCAAGTCCTGCGTGCCTGATTACGATGCCCCGGTGGTTTACTGTGCGGATGCCTTCGCCGGGCTCAAGGCCCTGAAGGATTTCGAAGCCGGGACATTGGCGGCGACGGAAATGGCTTCGAAAGATGGCGTGGAAAGAATGAAGCCTGGGTTGAAAAACGTCGACATCGACCGCACGAACCCGATTCCCGATCCCCCGTTTCTCGGTGTGCGACACGTCACGGATATCGATCCTGCAGCCATCTTTCCTTTCGTCAATGAACAGGCCCTGTTCCGTGGCCGATGGGGTTATCGCAGGTCGTCGAAAACTTCTGCAGAAGAGTATGAAGCACTGGTAAGGGACAGGGTGCAGCCACTTTACGAAGACCTGAAGCAGCGTTCGCTTACGCAAGGGTTGCTGCAGCCGAAGGTCGCCTACGGCTATTTCCGTTGCTACAGCGAGGGGGACGCTCTCATGGTCGAGGCCGACGGTGAGGTCATGAAATTTGATTTCCCGCGCCAGCAACTGCCACCTAACCTCTGTATTGCCGACTATTACCGCTCACGAGATGAAGGGGGCGATATCGTACCCTTCTTCGTGGTGACCATCGGTGATCAGATTGCCGAAGAGACCAGGCGCCTTTTCGAGGCTGACAGTTACCACGATTACCTGATGCTGCATGGTTTCAGTGTCGAAGTCACTGACGCCCTGGCTGAATACTGGCACGAAGTAATGCGCCGCGAACTTGGCATCGCTGGTGAGAAACCGGACGATATGACCGGCTATGTCACGCAGGGTTATCAGGGCTCGCGCTATGGGTTTGGTTATCCGGCCTGCCCCGACCTGGATGCCCATGAGTTGTTGTTCAGATTGCTCGAACCGGAAAAGATCGGTGTGACCCTGACCGAAACGATGGAAATGGTCCCCGAGGTGAGCACTTCGGCAATTATTGCCCATCATCCGCAGGCCAAGTATTTTGCGGTTTGAGATGATAACTTAAAGCCAAAAATCTAAGTCAGGAGGGTGAGCATGCGTTATATTTGCGCGAACTGTGGTTATATTTACGATCCGGCCCAANNCCAAGGCGATCCGATGAATGATATCCCTGCCGGGACCGCTTTTGAGGGGCTGCCCGACAATTGGGTCTGCCCCCTGTGTTACGCCGGCAAAGACACCTTTGATCCGTTGGATTAAAGATGCCCTAAACCAATTCGGGGACACATTACGAATGTGTCCCCGAATTACGTAAAGTCGTGATACGGCTGCGCACGTTCTTATAGCAGACCCTCGAGATACTTGACCAGATCGACCCGGATCGGCATGAAATAGAGGTTGGTGTCCGTACGTTCGACGAAATCCAGTGCCTGGCGGGCGAAGTCTCTGTTCCATTGCAGCGTCGGTTCGAAGTCGGGCGGGAAGATCGCATTGTTGAGGTTGTCCCAGTAGTCCTTGCTGCGAACACTCATGACCGGACTGATGCCCCAGAAAACCTCAAGGCCGGCCAGCAGGTCGCGGTAAATCTCCATCAGGCGCAGATCAAAGAAGGGCTGGGTGAAAAAGCCCTCGGCCCCGGCATCGAGCTTGCGCTTGACGTAATCCAGTTCGGTCTTGATCCCGGTGCGGTAGGGGTCGATGCCGGCGTAGACTTTCATGTCGGGCAAGGCTGCCTTGATGGCGCGTATCAGTTCTGTTGACGAAGTACGGTA
>JABAOE010001260.1_pt3 | contig 10401 bp, 10 predicted proteins | sample 7062141 | NCBI WGS metagenome assembly JABAOE01 (sample SAMN14538627, study PRJNA623070) | marine sediment metagenome | biome: marine biome [ENVO:00000428]; feature: marine pelagic biome [ENVO:01000023]; material: deep marine sediment [ENVO:00002113] | place: India: Gulf of Khambhat ...
CACATCGAGCTCCAATTGTCCCAATTTCAAGTGTTGTGTCGATGAAACGACGACGCAAGCAGCAAGGGCCTGTTCGTGGCCGGCAGCGGCGTTCCGTGCACGAACGCGACCCGTATTTCGAGCGGGAGCAAGCCCGCTATGAGCACCCCGTGCCAAGCCGCGAGTACATTCTACAAACGCTCGAGGCGCAGAGCGAACCAACCAGCGAGACACAATTGTTTCGATTGCTCGATATCGGTGAGAGCGAACAATCGCTGATGTTGCGGCGGTTGGCGGCAATGGAGCGTGATGGTCAAATTATCCGCAATCGGCGCAACGCAATTTGTGTGGTTGACAAGATCGATCTCGTGGCTGGACGCGTGCAGGGGCATCCGGACGGCTTTGGTTTTGTAATCGCGGATGAGGGTGGCGCAGATTTGTTCCTCGGAGCAGCGCAAATGGCGCGCGTGCTGCATGGTGACCGCGTGTTGGCACGCCCTGGCAGGGTCAGCCCGCGTGGTCTTCGCGAGGCTTCCATCGTCGAGGTGCTCGAGCGACTCAATCGGCAACTTGTGGGCCGCTATTTCCAAGAACGTGGAATCGGTGTGGTGGTGCCCGAGGAGCGTCGTATCAGTCAGGATGTGTTGGTGCCCGCAGGAGCACGTCGCGGTGCTAAACCTGGACAGGTCGTGATGGTGGAAATCCTCGAGCAGCCGACCCGACACGCACAGCCAATCGGCCGCATTGTCGAAGTGCTTGGCGATTACGATGATCCGGGCATGGAAATAGAGATCGCGCTTCGCAAACACCATCTACCGCATGAGTTTTCACGAGACGTGCTGCGCCGGGCGGCAAGATTTGCCGACGCTATTACACAAAAAGACATGCGAGGTCGTACCGATATCCGGCACTTGCCTTTGGTTACTATCGACGATGAGACGGCGCGCGATTTCGATGATGCCGTCTATTGCGAACCACGCGGCGCTGGCCATCGTCTATGGGTGGCAATTGCCGATGTCAGCCACTACGTCAAAGCGGGTGATGCTCTCGACAAGGAAGCCAGGCAGCGTGGCAATTCCGTCTATTTTCCGCGACGAGTTATACCCATGCTACCGGAAGTTCTTTCCAATCAGCTATGCTCGTTGAACCCGCAGGTGGACCGGTTATGCATGGTATGTCAGATGGATATCGGTGCCCAAGGGCAGATCGACCGTTACCAATTCTATCCCAGCGTGATGCGTTCGAAAGCGCGCTTGACCTACGATGCAGTGGCCGCGGCTTTTGAGCATCCGACCGGCAGGGCAGCAAAACCACTCAAGCCACTAATGGCGCAACTCAAACATCTCAAAAATTTGTACGGCGTATTGGTACGTGCCCGAACACGTCGCGGCGCGATCGACTTCGATACCATCGAGACAAAAATGCATTTTGATGATGAGCGTGGCAAGATCGATCGCATCACGCCGGTCGAGCGCAATGTCGCGCATCGGATCATTGAAGAATGTATGTTGTGCGCCAATGTGAGTGCTTCTGACTTTTTGCAGAAGCGCTCGCATCGATTGTTGTATCGGATACATGAGGGACCTACCGCAGAAAAACTTCTCGCCCTTAGACAGTTTCTGGCTGAGTTTGGGCTGCAGCTATCCGGTGGTGATGAGCCGCATGCCAAGGACTATGCCCGTTTGCTAAGCAAAATCAGGCGACGGCCAGATGCGCAGCTATTGCAGACGGTAATGCTTCGGTCACTGCAGCAGGCCATCTATAGTCCGGACAACGAGGGACACTTCGGGCTGGCCTATGATTCCTACACCCATTTCACCTCGCCGATCCGTCGATATCCGGATCTGGTGATACATCGCTCCATCAAGGCAGTACTGGCGTCCAGGCGATACGAGCCCGATGATTGGAAGGATATGGCGCGACACTGTTCGGAAACGGAGCGACGTGCTGACGAAGCAACCCGCGACGTCGAGTCATGGCTAAAAAGCTACTACATACTCGATCGCATTGGGGAACGCTTTGAAGGTTCGATCAGCGCAGTGACCGGGTTCGGTGTGTTTGTGGCGCTCGACGCCGTTTACGTAGAGGGTCTAGTGCACGTGTCTGAATTAGGAAGTGAGTATTTTCACTTCGATCAGGCCCGTCACCAGTTGCTCGGGGAGCGGACTGGCCAGCGCTACCGTCTCGGAGATCGGATCACTGTCAAGCTGGCGCGAGTTGATCTGGAACAGGCGCGGATTGACTTTACCTTGGCAGGGCAGCAACAGCGCCCAACTCGGCGGAGACGCTGATGTCGGGACCAACAACGGCGGTTTATGGTTTTCACGCAGTAACTGCGCGCATCAGGCACCACCCGCACTCAATTCGCGAAATTCTAGTCGATCAGAATCGTCGTGATCCTCGCTTGAAGCGCTTGCTACTCGCCGCTGAGGAAAGGCGATTGCCGGTCAATGTAGCCAAAGTCCGAGAACTCGATCAGCTTGCGGGCGGTCGGCGTCATCAAGGCGTCGTTGCCCTTGTCGATTCTCGGTCAGTTTTACTTGACCTCGCTGATGTGCTTGATTCTATTGATGAATCAGCTTTAATGTTGGTCCTCGACGGGGTTCAGGATCCGCACAATCTAGGAGCGTGTTTGCGTGTGGCTGACGCGCTTGGCGCCCATGCAGTGGTGGCGCCGAAAGACAGAGCGGTGGGGCTCACTGCAACGGTCGAAAAGGTTGCCTCGGGAGCCGCCCAAACCGTACCGTATCTTGTTGTAACCAACCTCGCACGTGAACTTAAGGCAATGAATCAACGGGGTATCTGGACAGTGGGCGCGTCGCAGGCTGCTTCGATCCCGCTCGCAAAATGTGACTTGACGCGGCCAGTGGCGGTGGTGCTCGGGGCCGAGGGTGAAGGGTTGCGACGTTTGACTGCTCATACCTGCGATGAACTAGTGAGTATTCCGATGATGGGTACGGTTGACAGTCTCAATGTTTCAGTTGCGGCGGGAATCTGTCTTTATGAAGCGAGGCGCCAGCGGCAGGTTGCTAACACCGCGGTCCCGGAGCCGTAACCCTTTGACGATCTGGAAAAATGCTTGAGCGCCCCGGGCGGGCGTGCTAGACTTCGCGCCCAATTCTGAGGCCAGACGGGCCTCGGAATAATTCGCACGCCCGCAAACAGATGGGTGCCCGCTAAGACGGGTTCCTGCGGGCGGAGGCTAACCCAGACTGGAGGAATCATGTCCGTTACGATGCGGGAAATGCTCGAAGCGGGAGTCCACTTCGGGCACCAGACCCGATTCTGGAATCCCCGGATGGCCCCTTACATCTTTGGCCATCGCAACAAGATTCATATTATCAATCTCGAAAAGACCCTTGAGATGTATCAGGAGGCGGCCAAGTTTGCCCGCCAGCTAGCATCGAACAAGGGCACAATCCTTTTTGTCGGAACCAAACGGCAAGCGCGTGAAATAGTTCGCGAAGAGGCGCTGCGCTGCGGGTCACCTTTCGTCGACTATCGTTGGTTGGGCGGTATGTTAACCAATTTCAAGACCGTCAAGCAGTCAATCAAACGTCTGCGTGACATGGAGCAAATGGTTGAAGACGGTTCAATGGACAAGCTTTCCAAAAAGGAAAGTCTGCATTATCAGCGCGAAATAACGAAGCTTGACCGCAGCCTTGGTGGCATCAAGGACATGGGCGGGCTGCCCGACGCGCTGTTTGTAATTGATGTCGGTTTTCAGAAAATAGCCGTCGAAGAGGCTAACAAGTTAGGAATTCCGGTTATCGGCGTGGTTGACACAAACCACTCGCCCGAGGGTGTCGACTATGTCATTCCGGGAAATGACGACGCCAGCAGAGCGGTGCGGTTGTATGCGCGCGGGATTGCGGATGCCATTCTCGAAGGACGCGCACAAGTCGTAGAAGAAATCGTCAACGACGAATTCGTGGAAGTCGACAGCTCGGAGGAGCAAGCGACAGCCTGATTTGTCGGGGCGAAACGTAAAGGGGCCTCGGCCCCTTTATTTTTGACTTGAAGTTCGAACAGCAACCGCCGCTGCATTGCTGTGCAGCACGGAGATAACGTAAGGAGTTGGTGGTTATGGCGGACATTACCGCAAGTATGGTCAAGGAGTTGAGGCAGCGAACCGGCCTGGGAATGATGGAATGCAAGAGAGCGCTCACGGAAGTTGATGGTGACATGAAAAGGGCTGAAGACCTGCTGCGGGTGAAGAGCGGGGCGAAGGCCAACAAGGTTGCTGGCCGAGTCGCGGCGGAAGGCGCAGTTGGGATTTATGTCAGTGCAGATGCAAAACTGGGCGCGCTGGTAGAGGTTAATTGTGAAACCGATTTTGTTGCCAAAGACAGCAATTACCTCGATTTCGTCAATGGCCTTGCGGAATTGGTTGCCAATTCAGGTGAGGCGAATGTGCAAAAACTTGCCGAGCTCACACTCCCGAGCGGGGAAACGGTTGAGGAGAAGCGTCAAGCGTTGATCGGCAAACTAGGTGAAAATATCACTGTCCGCCGGGCCGCGCTGCACCGGGCAGAAGGCAAGCTGGGGCAGTATCTCCATGGCATCCGAATCGGCGTCATTGTTGACGTTGACGGTGGCGATGACGCGCTTGGCAAGGACCTGGCAATGCATGTTGCGGCATCCAAGCCGATTGCCGTGTCGCGTGAACAGGTACCCCAGGAAATGGTCAATCGTGAGCGTGAGATCGCCAAGGCCCGCGCCCTTGAGTCGGGCAAGCCGGACAACATTGTCGAAAAGATTGTTGACGGCAGCGTACAGAAGTTTCTCGCCGAGATCACCTTGCATGGTCAGCCCTTTGTCAAAGATGATAAAACCAGCATCGAGAAGCTGCTTCAATCTAAGGAAGCGAAGGTTGCTTCTTTCACGCTGTTCGTGGTTGGTGAGGGAATAGAAAAGAAAACCGCGGATTTTGCAGCTGAAGTTGCGGCGCAAACGGCGCAGGCGCGCTGATCGGGATCGACAGGCAGCGTGGCAGCGGACCGCGACACAATGAAACCGGCCTACGGGCGCATCCTGTTGAAGTTGTCCGGAGAGGCCCTGATGGGTGAGGACTCCTTTGGTATTAATCGCGGCACGATCGAAAGGATAGTGTCGGAAATCAAGGAAGTCATCGATCTGGACGTTGAGGTTGCTGTGGTGATCGGTGGTGGAAATATCTTCCGTGGCGTGGCGCCCGCTGCTGCCGGGATGGACCGGGCAACAGCCGATTACATGGGGATGCTGGCTACTGTGATGAATGCGCTTGCCTTGCAAGATGCGATGCGTAGGATAAAGCTGCGTAGTCGCGTGCTCTCCGCACTAACAATACAGCAAGTTGCGGAGCCATATATTCGCGGCAGAGCGATGCGTTATCTGGAGGAAAAGCGCGCGGTAATATTCGCAGCCGGTACAGGCAATCCGTTTTTCACGACCGATACGGCGGCCGCGCTGAGAGGTATGGAGATGAACGTCGACGTCGTTCTGAAAGCCACCAAAGTCGACGGAGTCTATGCCGACGATCCAAAAACAAACCCTGATGCAATGCGGTTCAAAAAAATCAGCTTTGATGAAGCCATTGTCAAGAAATTGCAGGTCATGGATGCTACGGCGCTTACATTGTGCCGCGATCAAAAACTTCCCATCTGCGTTTTCAGTATAGTTAAACCGGGAGCGCTGAAGCGCATTGTTCTCGGGGAGGACGAAGGCACGCTGGTTCATAGTTAGGTAAGGGGATAGCAATGTCAGACGTTATGCAAATCAAAAAGTCTGCTGACCAAAAAATGACCAAGACGGTGGAAGCGTTAAAAGCGGATATGCACAAGATACGTACAGGGCGGGCCCATACCGGCATACTTGACCATTTGCAGGTCGACTATTATGGAAACCCGACGCCTCTCAATCAGGTGGCAAATATCAGCGTACTTGACGCGAGAACACTTGGCGTTGCCCCATGGGAGAAAAATATGGTGGCGGTTGTCGAGAAGGCTATTAGGAACTCGGATCTTGGGCTGAACCCGGCGAGTGTGGGTGAAGTGGTGCGGGTACCCATGCCGCCACTGACGGAGGAGCGCCGGAGGGAACTCATCAAGGTTGTCAAGCGTGAGGCTGAGAATGCGCGCGTCGCCGTCAGGAACATTCGCCGTGATGCCAATCACGAACTTAAAGAGTTGCTGAAGGCCAAGACGATCTCCGAAGACGATGAGCGAAGGGCGCAAGATGACGTGCAGAAGTTGACGAATAGTCACATCGCGCTGATTGACGAGGTGCTGGAAGCGAAAGAAGCTGACCTAATGGCGGTTTGACTATCGTGTTCTCATCGACTACCGCTGCTGTTCCGCAGATTCGCTCCGTACCGCGCCACGTCGCGATCATCATGGATGGTAACGGGCGTTGGGCCAGAAACCGGTTCTTGCCAAGAGTAGCTGGCCACCGCCGTGGGCTCGAGGCTGTGCGCGTGACCGTTCGCGCGTGTGCCGAGGCGGGCGTCGAATATTTGACCCTATTCGCATTTTCGAGTGAGAACTGGCGAAGGCCAAAAGAAGAAGTGTCCTTCCTGATGGAGTTGTTTGTCAGTGCGCTACAGCAGGAGGTGGTCAAACTTCACGACAACAATATTCGATTAAAGGTGATTGGTGATCGCTCAGAGCTTGAACCACGGCTGATCCAATTGATTACCGACGGCGAAAAAAAGACCGAGAGGAATGCCGGATTGACGCTGACGATCGCGGCGAACTATGGGGGCCGTTGGGATATTTTGCAGGCAGTCAATAGAATGGTCACTGAACACCCTGAAAAACGTGGCGGTTACAACGAAACGGACCTGGCGCCGTATCTTGCAATCAACTTTGCACCGGAACCTGATCTGTTCATCCGGACCGGCGGTGAGCAGCGGATCAGTAACTTTTTGCTGTGGCAGTTGGCGTACACAGAGTTTTTTTTCACTGACGAGCTATGGCCCGATTTCGATTCGGCTTCGCTGGCTCGTGCCTTTGCATCGTATCAATCTCGAGAACGCCGTTTTGGCCGTACCAGCGAGCAGCTAACGGACGCGCAACGGCAATTCGAGTCCGAAACACCGAGTCGTTGACTTCAGTGCTTGCGGTAAATAACGATGCTTAAGCAGAGGTTATTCACTGTGGCAATAGTGTTGCCGTTATTTCTGGGACTGATGTTTCAGGCGCCAAATCCCGTGTGGGCAGGGGTACTGGCGGCGGCAGTCATGGTCGGTGCTTTCGAGTGGGCGAGGCTAGGCGGTTTTTCCTCAATTGGGCGCATGGCTTTTGTAATAGTACTGTTCCTTTCTTGCGCGACACTTTTGCTTCTGTACATTTTTCTACCAGATAGGAGTTTCCTTTCCAGGGTGTTATACCCACTTTGTCTTTTAGCGACGTTGTTCTGGATTGTAGTAGCGCCGGCTGCGCTGCATTTTGGCTGGCAGGTCCGGAATCCGGTGGTCCTTTCGTTAACTGGCTGGCTCATTCTCGTGCCGACTTGGCTCGCGGCTGTGGTATTGCAGAGAAAGCCACATTGGCTACTGCTGATTCTTGGAGCGGTTTGGCTCGCTGACACCAGCGCGTATTTAACTGGCAGGCGTTTTGGCAGACATAAACTGGCGCCACGCGTTAGTCCGGGAAAAACGATTGAGGGGCTTCTTGGCGCATATGTGGCAGTGCTGATTTATGTCACCATTTTTTTGCGCATCTATTTACCAGAGGCAGGCCTGTCGACCTACCTGTCGCTCCTTGTGGCCGGTTTTATTCTGACTTCGCTTAGTGTCGAAGGCGATCTTCTTGAGTCGTGGTTCAAGCGGCAGGCTGGCGCCAAGGATAGCGGCGGTCTATTACCGGGGCATGGTGGTGTACTCGACCGTATCGACAGCGCGACGGCAACCTTGCCTTTTGCGGTACTGTTTTTTGCCGAGGCGGTCCAGCGATGACGCAGGCCCGTGCTTCTTCTGTGGCTGTTTTGGGTTCGACCGGAAGCATTGGCTTGAATACGTTGGCAGTGATGGCACGGCATCCAGAGCGGTTTTCGGTGTTCGCGCTTGCGGCCAACAGTGACGTCGAGACGATGTTGTCGCAATGTCTTGTTTTCAAGCCACGTTTCGCGGTGCTTGCTGATGAAACGGCGGCTAAAAAACTCGAAATGCGATTGGGAAAAGCGTCGGTTGACTGCGTTGTGCTGGGCGGTGCTCCTGCCTTGGAGTTTATAGCGACGCATTCGGAGGTCGATGCAGTCATGGCGGCAATTGTTGGTGCCGCCGGTTTGGCGTCCACTCTTGGTGCGGCGAAAGCAGGCAAGAAAATCATGTTAGCGAACAAAGAGTCGATGGTGATGGCTGGGCCGCTACTGATTGAGACTGCGCACAGGAACGGTGCCAAGCTGTTGCCAATTGACAGTGAGCACAACGCGATTTTTCAAGCGCTGCCGCCTGACTACTCGCGAGATATGGGGGCGGCCGGCGTTCGCAGATTAATTCTGACAGCATCTGGCGGCCCGTTTTTGCAAGCGTCAGCGGAAACGATCGCGGCGGCAACTCCGGATCAGGCCTGTGCCCACCCTAACTGGTCGATGGGGCCCAAGATCTCCGTCGACTCGGCAACCCTCATGAACAAGGGGTTAGAGGTTATCGAGGCACATTATCTCTTCGGTGCCAGTCCGGACCAGATCGAGGTGGTGATCCACCCGCAGAGTATTGTGCATTCAATGGTGGAGTATGTGGATGGGTCAGTGATCGCCCAGTTGGGCAATCCAGACATGCGAACTCCCATTGCGCACGCACTTGCATTTCCGCAACGGGTGGAAGCTGGCGTGTCGGCNNGTCGGCATTAGACTTGCTCTCAGCGGCCAGCTTTGAGTTCAGGGCGCCCGATGTGAAGCGCTTCCCGTGCCTGCGACTGGCATATGAAGCTCTGCGTGCGGGGCAAAGTGCCCCGGTTTACCTGAATGCCGCCAACGAGGTGGCGGTAGACCGGTTTCTGAAACGTCAAATTACTTTCAACGCGATCGCGGCAATCGTGGAACGCGTACTGCAGCAGTTACCTGCGGTGCCGGTTGAATCAATTGATCAAATCCTCACGGCGGATCGCTCGGCCCGCGCTGCTGCAGAACACGTCAGTAATCGTCTTGGCAGGACCGATCTGTCAGCATTGCAGGGATCGCAACACTAATGGAGCTGATTTCAACCCTGGGCGCTTTTGTGTTGGCGCTCGGCATCCTGATCGTCTTCCATGAGTTCGGGCACTACGTCGTTGCCAGAGCGGCCGGCGTCAAGGTTTTGCGGTTCTCCGTCGGGTTCGGCTCCCCGTTGGTGAACAGGCGATTTGGACGTGACCGCACCGAATGGGTGATCGCTGCATTTCCTTTTGGCGGGTTCGTCAAGATGCTCGATGAACGGGAGGGTGAGGTTGATCCCGCCGAGCGTCATAGGGCGTTTAACCGGCAGTCGGTGTGGCGTCGTAGTGCGATCGTAGCTGCCGGACCCATTGCCAATTTTCTTCTTGCAATTGTTCTTTATTGGATTTTGTTCGTATCCGGCGTTCCGGGGCTGAGGCCGATTGTCGGTGAGCCGCCAGCGCACACTCCGGCTGCGCTGGCGCAGCTCAACGCTGGAGACATTGTTAGATCGGTTGACAGAGTGGCGATCGAAACCTGGCAGGAACTGCGGTGGGAGTTGCTTGAACATGCTGTCGCGAAGAATGAGGTCGAGCTCGAACTCGAGAGTAATCGAGGCATTCGTTATGCAAGGCTTGATCTGTCGACATTGGGCCCGGAGGAGTTGGACGCTGGACTGCTGCAAAAAATCGGCGTTGTGCGCTTCGACGCACCGATCGCACCGATCATTGGCGAAGTAATCAAGGGAGACCCTGCAAGCCGCGATGGTTTGCTTGCTGGCGATCTAATCAAGTCGGTTGATGGCGCGCCAGTTCAGCATTGGTCTGAGGTTGTAGCGGCGGTAAGGGCAGCCCCGGGAAGGCCGATCGCATTCGACATCGTGCGCGAAGGCGTGCCGCTGACGATTACCGTGGTGACCGACGTGACACTCGACGGTGAGACCTCCGTCGGCAGAATTGGTGCCGGGCCCGAAATCGACAAAAAGCGGCTCGAAACACTGATCGTGCAGGTGCGTTATCCGGTTGGAGAAAGTCTGTATAGGGCGGCACGAAAGATGAGCGAGGTGTCCGTATTCACGCTTCGTATGCTAGGACGTATGGTCATTGGCGATGTTTCACTGAAAAATCTTTCTGGGCCGATTACCATCGCTGACTATGCAGGGCAATCGGCAAAAGTTGGTTGGATTGCTTACCTCAATTTTCTGGCCTTGATTAGTATTAGCCTCGGCGTGCTCAACTTGCTACCGGTGCCGGTGCTGGATGGTGGGCACCTTATGTATTATTTGGTGGAAATCGTAAAGGGAAGTCC
>JABAOE010001850.1_pt1 | contig 10401 bp, 9 predicted proteins | sample 7062141 | NCBI WGS metagenome assembly JABAOE01 (sample SAMN14538627, study PRJNA623070) | marine sediment metagenome | biome: marine biome [ENVO:00000428]; feature: marine pelagic biome [ENVO:01000023]; material: deep marine sediment [ENVO:00002113] | place: India: Gulf of Khambhat ...
CCCGAGCACAACCCCGAGCATCCCGACGGTCACGGTAGAACAATTCTACCTGGACAGCGCCGAGGAGCTGGAACTGAAACTCCTGGCCGGTGGCGCCGGCCTGACACGCAAGATCCGCGAAGGATCGGTGAACCGGCCGGGGTTGGCCCTGGCAGGGTTCTACCGGTATTTTGCCTGGAAACGGGTGCAGGTGGTTGGCGGAGCCGAAGCGCAATTTCTCAAGTCACTCGACACGGACGAGGCCACCCGCCGGGTGGAGAAGTTGTTGGCCAGCAAGATCCCCTGCCTGGTCTACGCGCGCAACATGAACCCGACGGCGCGGGTGGAAAAATCGTGCGATGCCCTCGAGGTCCCGCTGTTCAAGACGCGGATGACAACGATGCGATTTATCAACACCGCGACGATCGCCCTGGAACTGCAGTTTGCGCCGCTGGTGAGCGAGCACGGGTCGATGGTGGATATCCTGGGAGTCGGAGCCCTGATTCGGGGCGAAAGCGGGATTGGCAAGAGCGAAGCGGTCCTGGCGTTGCTGGAGCGGGGCTACAGCCTCGTGAGCGATGACGTGACCCGGGTGCGGTTGCTCGAGGGACGACAACTGATGGCCACTTCCTCCGAGACCACCCGTTATCACATGGAAGTGCGCGGGATCGGGATCATCAACGTCCCGGCCGTGTTCGGGGTGGCGAGCGTGCGGACCGAAAAAGAAATCAACCTGGTCGTGACCCTGATGGACTGGGAAAAGATGGACGAGGTGGACCGGGTGGGGATCGAGCAACAAACCTACGACATCCTGGGCATCGAGGTGCCGCACGTGATCATCCCGGTTCGTCCGGGGCGGGACATTGCGCGGTTGATCGAGGTGGCGGCGCTGGACCAGAAACTGAAACGGCTGGGGCACAACGCGGCGCGGGAATTCAACGAAAGATTAATTGAAAAGATGCGGGGGAATAGGCGATAAAATAACCGGCGAGTCAAACCGATGAGCGAATCCCCCAAAGAACACCAGGGCCGGGCCACGCTGGAGCTGGAAGTCATCAACAAGCTCGGCATTCACGCCCGCCCGGCGGCGATGTTTGTCAAGATCGCCAGCAAGTACCAGAGCCAGATCCTGGTCGAGAAAGACGGCGAGCAGATCAACGGCAAAAGCATCATGGGCCTGATGATGCTGGCGGCCGGCCAGGGCTCCAAGCTGGTCCTGATCGCCGAGGGAACGGATGCGGCCGACGCCGTGGCCGAGCTCGCGGGCTTGTTCGAGCGCAAGTTCGACGAAGAGTAGCTTCTCCCCCGCGCGCCACCAACGGGGCGCGGGTTCCAAGCGGACGATGCAAAGGAAAACTACAGAAGAACAAAAGTACCAGGGTATCGGTGTCTCACCGGGCGTCGCCCGCGGCACGATCTACGTCTATCGCATGGCCGAGGAGGTCGTGCCGGAGTATGACCTGCAGATCGACGAGGTCGCCGGTGAAATCGTCCGCTTCGAGGAAGCGTTGATCGCCACCCGCCGCCAGTTGCACGAGATCCAGGAACGGATCGCTACCGGGACCGGCTCGGCCGCCCCGTCCAGCATCATCGATGTCCATCTCTCGCTCACCGAGGACCCGGCCCTGATCGAGCCGGTCACCGCCCGCGTGGCGGCGGAGAAAAAAAACGTTGAGTACATCTTCCGCGAAGTTGCCACCAAGTACACCCAGACGCTGTCAGAACTGTCGGACGAATATTTCCGCGAACGAGCGGCGGATATCCGCGACGTCAGCAGCCGGGTCTTGCGCAACCTGATGGGACAGGAACACCGCTTGCTCACCGACCTGCCGGCGGACACGATCGTGATCGCGTATGACCTGGCGCCGACGGACACGACCTCGCTCGACCGCGAACACGTGATCGGGTTTGCCACCGACGTGGGCAGTCACACCTCGCACACGGCGATCGTGGCGCGGTCGATGAACCTGCCGGCGGTGGTCGGCCTGCACGATGTCAGCCAGCACGTCCACGACGGCCAACAGGCGATCCTCGACGGCTACAGCGGCACGCTGATCGTCGAACCCACCCGCCAAACACTGTTTGTCTACGGCCAGCTCGAATCGAAACGTCACTCGATCGAGGAACGGCTGGCGTCCCTGCGCGACCTGCCGGCGGAAACGACCGACGGCCATCGGGTGGTGGTGTCCGGCAACATCGAGCTCGCCAACGACGTGCCGGCGTTGAAACAGGTCAACGCGGAAGGGATCGGCCTGTTCCGCACGGAGTTCCTCTACCTGAACCGCAAGGATTTCCCGAGCGAGGACGAGCAGTTCGCGACCTACCGCGAAGTGGCCGAGGCCATGGCCCCTCACCCGGTCATCATCCGCACCCTGGACCTGGGCGGGGACAAGTTCCACAGCGAAGCCGGCACGCCGCCGGAGATCAACCCGTTCCTCGGGTTTCGCGGGATCCGCTATTGCCTGGCCAACCCGGCCGTTTTCGAGACCCAGCTGCGCGCGATTCTGCGGGTGAGCGCCGAGCACAACGTCCAGATGATGTACCCCATGATCAGCGAGGCGCAAGAGATCGTGAAGGCCAAGGAAGTCGTCGAACGCGTCAAGCAATCGCTGCGTGATCACGGGGTGGCGTTCAACGAACAGATCAAGGCCGGGGCGATGATCGAGGTCCCGTCAGCGGCGTTGACGGCGGAGATCATCGCCAGCGAGGTGGATTTCTTCAGCATCGGCACCAACGACCTGGTCCAGTACACCCTGGCCGTCGACCGGGTGAACGAGAAGGTGGCGGATCTCTACCAGCCAAGTCACCCGGCGATCCTGCGCCTAATCCGCAGTTGCGTCGAGTCGGCGCACAACAACGGCATCTGGTGCGGGGTCTGCGGTGAGATGGCCGGCGACCCGTTGTATGTTCCCCTGCTGATCGGCATGGGCGTGGACGAGCTGAGCGTGGGTGCAGCCAACTTGTCGCGGGTCAAGGAGATCACGCGGCGGTTGTCCTACGCCGAGGCCCAGGAACTCGCCGCCAATTCCCTGCACGCCCAGCACGCCCGCGACGTGGTCGACATGCTTACGGCCCTGGTGCGGCGGATTGACCCCGATTTGATTGACTAACCGGTTCTCCACGATGAAACACTTGAAACGCGCCCGCACCGTGTTCGATATCGAGATCGATGCCCTGCGCCAGACCAAGGCGGCGCTGAACAAGGAATTCGAGCAGGCGGTGGATCTCGTGGTCGCCGCGCTGAAAAACAAGGGCAAGATCGTGGTCACGGGCGTCGGCAAATCCGCCAACATCAGCCACAAGATCGCCGCCACGCTAACCAGCACCGGCGCGACGAGCGTGGTGTTGGACTCGACCAACGCGATGCACGGCGATCTCGGGGTGATCAGCGACGGGGACGTGGTGCTGGCGTTGAGCTACAGCGGCGAGACCGAGGAACTGTTGCGGGTGTTGCCGGCCATCAAACGGTTTGACGTGACCCTGATCGGCATGACCGGCGATCACGGCTCGAGCCTCGCCCAGCACAGCGACCTGGTATTGCCGGTCTGTGTCGTCAAGGAAGCCTGCCCGTTCAACCTCGCCCCGACCTCCACCACCACCGCGATGCTGGCGCTCGGCGATGCGCTGGCAATGTGCATCCTCGAAGCGCGCGGGTTCAAGCAAACCGACTATGCCCGGCTTCACCCGGCCGGCGCGATCGGACGATCGATGCTGTTGCGGATCCGCGACATCATGCGCACGGGCGATCGCAACCCGATCATCCAGCGCGGCAAGACCGTCAAGGACGCGATCCTCGCCATGACCCGTGCGCGGGCCGGCATGATCAGCGTCACCGATGCGCACGGCAAGCTGGCCGGGGTGTTCACCGACGGTGATTTCCGCCGCCAGATCGCCCGCGACACCGCGGCGCTGGACGCCAAGATCGAGACGGTCATGACACGCCAACCGACCACCATCCGTGAAGACGCGCTGGCGGTGGAAGCGTTGCGGGTGTTCCAGGAACGGAGGATTGACGACCTGATCGTGATCGATGATAAACAACGACCGGTCGGGATCATCGACTCGCAGGACCTGCCGAAGTTCAAGGTCATGTAATGCCCGGTCGTGTTGCCGATGAAACCCTGAAGCCTGAACCCCGAAACCTGGAACGCGAAAGATTATGCCTTCAGCCAACGACATGCGCAAAGGAATGGCCATCAAGTACAACAACGACCCGTGCATGGTGATGGACCGCGAACACCGCACGCCGGGCAACAAACGCGCGTTTGTCCAGGCCACCCTGCGCAACCTGCGCACCGGCCGGTCCCAGGTGGTGAAATTCAGTTCGACCGAACAAATCGAAGTGGTCACGACCACGAGCCTGCACCTCGAATTCAGTTACCAGGACCAGGCCGGGTATCATTTCATGGACCCCAAGACCTACGAGACGGTCGATTTCACTGATGAATTCGTCGGGGACGCCCACCAGTATCTTACCGAGAACATGAAGGTCACGGTGCTGTGCGTCGACAACAAGCCCGCGGAGATCGAGCTGCCGTTGACCGTCAATCTCAAGGTGATCGAGGCGCCGCCCGGCGTGCGCGGGGATACCGCCACGAACGTGACCAAGCCGGCCAAGCTGGAGACCGGCATGGAAGTCGGGGTGCCGCTGNNNCCGCTGTTCATCAACCCCGGCGACACCATTTCCGTCGATACCCGCACGGGCAAGTACGTCAGCCGGGTCTAACGCCGGCCCCCGCTCACCGCCGGCCGCGGCCGGTTGTCAGGCGCGGGGATGAGCTTTCTCGTAGACTTTCTTCAGCCGTTCAGGGGTAACATGCGTGTAGATCTGCGTGGTGGACATGTTGGCGTGACCGAGCAGCTCCTGGACACTCCGCAGATCCGCGCCCGCATCGAGCAGGTGGGTCGCAAAACTATGCCGCAGTTTGTGGGGCGTAAGCGATGGGTCCAACCCAACCGCCAGCAGGTATTTTTTTAGCATCCGCTGGATACTGCGCGCCGTCATCCGCCCGCCGGACCGGTTCACGAAGAGGGGTCGCGCTCGGCCGGGCGCGTGCTCAGTGCCGCTCGGGCGCCGCTCAAGATACGATTGCAGCGCGGCTACCGCCGGGCCGCCCAGCGGCGCCAGCCGCTCTTTCTTGCCCTTGCCGCGCACCAGCACGACTTCGCCCAGCAGATCGACATGCTCGTCGTTGAGGCCGACCAGCTCATGAATCCGCAACCCGGCACTGTACAACACCTCGAGGATCGCCTTGTCGCGCCACTGGAAAGCGGCCTGCGCCGGCTCGGCCGGCCGCGCGGCCGGGACTGTTAACGGCGCTTCCAGCAACGCGTCCACCTGCTTGGTGGTCAGGAACTGCGGCAGCCGCCGCGCTTTCTTGGGCAGGGTCAGACCGGCCAAGGGGTTTTGCTTGAGTTGCTCGGTGCGAACAAGCCAGCGGTAAAAGCTCCGCAGGGCAGAGATCTTGAGATGAATCGTCGACCGCGCCAGCCGCCGCTCGGTGAGATGCACGAGATACCCGCGGGCATGAAACTGGTCGAGCGTGGTCCAGTCCACCGCCTGGCGGAACTTTTCCCGGTACCAACCGGCAAAGTGCTCTAGATCCGTTCGGTAATTGCGAACGGTAAGCGGCGACGCGTTGCGCTCCGCCCCGAGATAGGCCAGGAACCCGGCCACCAACGGGTCGCTCGTCACGCCTCCGCCGGCTTGATCTTCTGGATGTTTTTGCACTTCGGGTAAGCGGAGCAACCGAGGAACGGACCGTACCGCCCGTGCCGTTTCAGCATCGGCGCCCCGCACTTCTCACATTTCTCGTCGGTCGGTTCCGGCTCCGGTCGCTTGGCGGCGCCACCGGCGGCGGCGACCTTTTGCTTGAGCTGATCGGGGATCGGCTTGGCGTTCTTGCATTTCGGGTAGCCGGAGCAGGCCAGGAACGGACCGCGTCGGCCGCGCTTGACAACCATCTCCGCCCCGCATTTGTCGCAGGTCTCGCCGGTCTTGATCTCGGCCGGCTTCGCGATCGGCGTGATCTTGCCGTCGGCATCGCGGCTAAACGAGAGCGCGTTCTTGCAGTCCGGGTACGCCGAGCAGGCCAGGAACTCGCCGCGGCGCCCGCTGCGGATGATCATCGCGGCGCCGCACTTGTCGCAGTTGATGTCGGTCTTGGCCGCCGCGGTGGTGGCTTCGAAATCAAACTCGACCTTGAACTCGTCGTTGAGCTTGAGCACCGCCTCGAACGGTTTCTTGGCCTTGCTGCGGAACCCGCTCAGCGGCCCGATCTTGCCGTCGGCCACCAGGGTTTCGACCTCTTCCCGGGTCAGGATCCGCGCCGCGATCGTTTTCCAAACAACAAAATCACAGTCTTCACCGCTGCATTCGTAGCTCTTGAACCGTTCGTTCAGTTGACTGCCGCATTTCGGGCATTGACCGAACGGTTCCGCGTTCTCGACGTGGTCGTCCGGGTTGAAATTCTTTGCTTCCTCGACAATCCGCTCGGTGATCTGGCGAATGTCTTGCATGAACTCCTCGCGGGTAAACTGACCGTGCTCGATCTGGTGCAGGCGGAACTCCCATTCACCAGTTGTTTCCGGCGTCACAAGTTCCGGCACCGGGATGCTGCGCAGTAACCCGATCGTCTGCAACGCCTTGGCGGTCGGTTGCAGGGCTTTGCGGTGCCGCGTCAGGTAGTGGGTGGCCACGAGATTCTCGATGATCTGCGCGCGCGTGGCCGGCGTGCCCAAACCACGTTCTTTCATCGCCTCGGCCAGTTCCTCGTCCTCGACCAGTTTGCCGGCGCCTTCCATCGCACTCAGGATGGTCGCCTCGCTGTAGCGAGCCGGCGGCTTGGTCTGGTCGGTCTTGATCTCCACCCGCTCGGTCGCGACCGACTCGCCCTGGGTCACGGCCGGCAGGTGCGCCCCGTCATCGTCGTCGGCGGTTTTGTCTTTCCCGTAGATTTCCATCCAGCCGGGATCGACAAGGATCCGGCCTTCGGTCTTGAACGCCTCGCCCGCCACGCGGGTGATCCGCGTGGTCACCTCGAACCGGGCCGGCGGGTAGAACACCGCGAGGAACCGTTTCACCACCATCTCGTAAACCGCCGCCTCGGCATCGCCCAGCCCGGCCGGGATGGTGCCGGTGGGGATGATCGCGAAATGATCGCTGACGCGGGCGTTGTTGAAAATGCGTTTGTTCGGCCGCACCCAACCCTCGTCAAGCACGCGCTGGGCAAACCCGCCCAGGGCCGTGCCGGCCAGTCCTTTCAGTGTCTTCTTCACCGTGGCCGGGTAATCTTCCGGCAAACAACGCGAGTCGGTGCGCGGATAGGTGATCGCCTTGTACTTTTCGTACAATGCCTGGGCCACCTGCAACGTTCGCCGGGCGGAGAACCCGAGCCGGGTGTTGCCGTCCCGCTGCAGGCTGGTCAGGTCGTAGAGCAGCGGCGCGCTCTGGGTGGTCGGTTTCTTTTCCTCCAGCTCGACCACGCCGGGCTGGCCGGCACAGCGTTGTTCGATCGCGTTGGCCAGGTCGACCAGCCAAAGCCGCGGCGCCTGGCGGTGCTCGTCCCAGAGCGAGCCATGCGCCTCGTCGAGCCGGTCGCCGGCGCGGCCGGGGTCAACCCCCAAACGCTGAAGAATACGTTGCAAGCGGTCCGGTTCGGGTTCCTGCTTGTCATAGGCCTCGTCAAACCACCGCCCGGCATACCCGCCGGCGGCGGCGCGGAAATGGCCAAACACCTCCCAGAAGTCGCGCGGGTTGAACTGCTCGATCTTTTTCTCGCGATCGACAATGATCGCCAGGGTCGGCGTCTGGACCCGGCCGAGGCTGGTGACGGTGCTCCCCTTCCCTCCCGTCAACCGCAACGTGAACGCGCGCGTGGCATTGATCCCGACCAACCAATCGGCTTCGTTGCGACTGCGGGCGGCCGCCGCCAACGGTAGCATCTCCTCGTCGGTCCGCAGGTGATCGAAGGCGGCCCGGATCGAGTCGGTCGTCATCGACGACAACCAGAGCCGCCGGATCGGTTTGGTTGACTCGGTGTACTGCTGGATGTAACGGAAGATCAGTTCGCCTTCACGTCCGGCATCGCAGGCGTTGACAATCTCGCTGACGTTCTTGTCACCAAACAGTTTCTTCAGCACCCGCACCCGGCTGGCGGTCTTTTCTTGCGGGTTGAGATCGAACGTCGGCGGCATGATCGGCAGCTTGTCCAGGGCCCACTTGTCCTGGTCTTTCAGCTCCGCCGGCACGACCAGCTCAAACAGGTGGCCGACCGCCCAGGAAATAATCGCGCCATCGCTCTCGAAATATTCTTTCCGTTTCTTGAACCCGCCGAGGGCGCGGGCAATATCCTGCGCCACGCTCGGTTTCTCCGTGATGATCAGGGATTTGCCCATCGCGGTTGTCAGAGTTCGCGGAAGACCGGGTTGCGGGAATAAACCCGGCCCGGCGATTGTTTGACCAGCCGTTTCATTTCCAAGCCCAGCAAAGTGGAGGAAACCACGGCGCTTGTCAAACCACTCTCGTGGATGATCTCGTCGATGATCATTTCCTCGTTACCGAGCGCGGCGAAGATTTTTTCTTCCAACTCGCTGAGTTGCAGCCGTGGCCGTTGCTGGTCGCCGGCCAGGTGGGCGGTCGCCGCCGGTTCGCGCGGCGCGGCAAACGCCTCGGGCGCCAGGTATTCGAATTCGCCGAGGATATCCTCCGCGTCCTCGGTCAGCTTGGCGCCGTCCTTGATCAGCCGGTTCGCGCCGCGGGAGAGATTGGAATCGGCGCGGCCGGGAACGGCGAAGACCTGGCGACCCTGTTCGCTTGCCTGGTGCGCGGTGATCAGGGCCCCGCTCTTGAGCGCCGCCTCGACCACCACCGTCCCGAGCGACCAGCCGCTGATGATCCGGTTGCGCATCGGGAAATGCTGGCGGTCGGGCATCACCCCGAGCGGGAACTCGGTGACCAACGCCCCGCCGCCGGCCACGATCTCGTCGGCCAGCGACTCGTTTTCCGGCGGGTACACCCGGTCCAGGCCGCACGCGACAACCGCAACCGTCCGGCCCTTGGCCTGGAGCGCGCCGCGGTGGGCATGGGTATCGATGCCGCGGGCGAGCCCGCTGACCACGGTGACTCCCACCCGCGCGAGTTGAAACGCCAGCCGGCGGGACATTTCCTGGCCGTACAGGGACGTGCGGCGGGAACCGACCACGGCAATGGCATAGCGGTCTTGCGGCCGCAGCGTTCCCCGTGCGTACAACACCAGCGGTGGATCATAAATCTCGCTCAGGTTGACCGGGTACAGCGGATCTTCCCGCGTGACAACCTGCACCCCGGTCTCCTCGATCCAGGCCAGCTGACGTTCGAGGTCGACCTGGTCCCGCCACTGGTTCAGGTTGCGCGCTACCTGGGCCCCGACACCGGTCACCTGCTGCAGGGCGCTGGCGCTGGCCGTTAAAATGGCTTCCGGTGTCTGGAACCGATCCAACAACGCGCGCACCCGCACGGGACCGATCTCGTCGATCATGTTCAGCGCGATGTAGGCGTCGCGGGAGGTCATGGACGGGAGAACGCCTCCTGGCACACCGGGCTGGTGGCTCGTCGCCGACCCGCCCGGAATATGTTTCCAGCCGGCCGGTCATCCATCAGCCACCGCCTTTCCCTTTCCGCTTGGTCGACTGTTTGCGGGAAAACCGGAACTCGAGCTGCGGATCCTTGAGCAGCTTGTAGTTCTTGAGCAGGCGCAGGATCTGGAGCAGGTCGGATTTCTGGTAGTTGCGGTTCGTTTTGACGTTGGCCGCAAGATCCTCGAGGATCGACCGGAACCCGAGCACACCGTCGACCCCTTTCTGGCGGAGCAGCTCGATGCTTTGCTGGCGGGAACGCAGCCCGCGCGGCAGACCCGGGATGACCAGGATCTTGAGCAGCCGGTCGGCCCCGACAAGGCGCTCGGCCTCGGCAATGACCTTGCGATCGAGGAACCGAAAGATCTTCGGTTGATGCCGCAGTACGCTCTCGGAAAACACCTCGGTATGCCAGCCTTTCACGGCGATGATCGCGCGGGAGATGTTCCCCAGGCTGGCGGACGTGATCTCGAACGGCGGCGGGTCAGCCGCCGGCTTGGCCCGCGGATTGAGAACGATGAAATTGATTTCCTCGTCGGCAGATTTCTGCCGCGTCTGCGCCAGGTACTTCCGGCGCTGGCACACCAGGAACCCCTGCGACTCGAAATACTCGCGGACAATGGCCTCGTCAACGGCCGACACGCAACACCTCCTCGATGTCCGCATCGGTGACCGCCTCGGACAGGACCGTTTCGCCGAGTTGTTTGAGCAGCACGAACCGCAGTTTGCCGTGTTGGGCTTTCTTGTCCAGTTTCATCGCCGCCTTGAGCTGGACGAGATCGAGTTGCCCGGCCGGCTCGGTCGGCA
>JABAOE010001260.1_pt1 | contig 10400 bp, 9 predicted proteins | sample 7062141 | NCBI WGS metagenome assembly JABAOE01 (sample SAMN14538627, study PRJNA623070) | marine sediment metagenome | biome: marine biome [ENVO:00000428]; feature: marine pelagic biome [ENVO:01000023]; material: deep marine sediment [ENVO:00002113] | place: India: Gulf of Khambhat ...
AATTACTCGACACCCAGGCGCAGTAACAGCTGACGAGTTGATCGAAGGCGTCGCGCGGTCCGACGTTGATTGGAGGCGGTGATGGGGCCAACGGGGCGCGAGTTGTGTCCTATTGTTTTGAGCGCACTGACTACTGCCCAGGCCGTGACCATTACCTGCTTTCCTTGGCGAGGCTCCATGCTGCCAGGTTTTGCGTGCGGAGGTCGTGGTCGGCGGGAGCGATCAGATACGAGGATTGGGGGCGCGCAAAATGCGTCGGGCTGACGGGCAGATGCCGCAGGGAAAAGAAGAGCGACATGCTGATGGCGGTTCTTGTGGTGGCAGCGAATCTGTCGCAGTGTTTGATCGCGCCTGCGAAGCATTTGTTCGTTCACAATCGGAAGCTCGATCCGATGAGAGCAGTTTCCGCTTGCTTACTACCGGTGAGGAGGCGTTTCTGGCTCGGTCGTCGTTGATCGCCTGTTCCAAAAACACACTCGATTTACAGTATTACCTCTTTAGCGGCGACAACTCCGGCGCGCTGCTGTCTAACAGCATTCTTCAGGCTGCCGACCGTGGAGTGCGGGTACGGTTGCTTGTGGACGGATGGTCGCTGATTTGGCGCAATGCGGAAGCCGCGTTGTTGAACATGCACCCGAACGTGGAAATCCGCCTATTTAACCCAGCTTCGAATATCGCCGACGGACCACTGCTTCGGTTGATAGGTCTTTTAGTCAATCCGCGACGCCTTAACCGCCGTATGCATAACAAGGTGTTCATTGCCGACGGCAAGCTAGTGGTGATTGGCGGGCGAAACGTGAGCGACCGTTATTTTGGTTTCGGTGATACCCCAGCATTTCATGATATCGATATGCTTTGCAGCGGTGCTTTGGTCAGGGATATATGTTCCAGTTTTGCAGCTTATTGGAGCAGTGCTGCCGCCCGGACGCTACGATCGGTCGGCATTAGAAGTCGGTCGGCTGCTGAATTCGCGCGTTTTCGGAACGGCATTGCGGCATTGCGTAGGCAGCGGCGCATCGCACAGTACGAGCGACAGATTTCTCAAACTCAGCTGGCTCGCGATCTGTCTGAGGGACAGCTTCGCTTGATTTCGGGGCAGGCACGTCTGATCGTTGATTTGCCTGAAAAGGTGACCGGTGCGGTAGAGAACGTTGCGCTACCGCTGGAGCAACTTGTCGAGCTAGCGAACGCAGTGACACGAGAATTGTTGCTGGTATCGCCGTACTTTGTGCCGGGTGAGCGCGGCATGTNNTATCCGTGTGGTGCTGGTAACCAACTCGTTGGCCTCGACCGACATCATCGCCGTGCATGCTGGTTACAGGCAATACAGGAAACGCCTTCTCGACATCGGTGTCGAGATTCACGAGACTAAGCCTTCCTCGCATAGTCGTACTCAGCCGCGAGAGTTGCTCCATTATGGCCGCGTCAGCCTCCATGCGAAGGCGTATGTGTTTGACCGTTCGCATGTGGTGATCGGTTCGCTCAATCTTGATCCCCGCTCCATGTTATTGAACACAGAAATTGGCGTTCTGGTCTCAAATGTGCTATTTGCAGAACGCGTTGCCGAGCACATCATGTCTCTTGCGTCGGATGCGTCCAGTTACCGCTTGTGCCAGGAAGGCGAATTCGAAACTCTGGTGTGGGAAGATCGCCGAGGCGAGCAAACAACGCGGTATTTGCGTGAACCCAAAGCGAGCCTGTGGCGACGAACCAGCGTGCATTTTCTCTCATGGCTGCCAATCGAGGATCTACTTTGACGAACAAGTTGGTACGGTTTCAAACGAGAATTTTGCTGCGGTGGTGATCGGCGCACAGGGTCTGCCACCGATCACGCGTAGACTGACCATGTATCGAAAAGTGGATCAACAATGAACCGTTCAGAGGGTGTCGACCGAATACTCGGTCTTGGCTTACTACTGCTGGTCTTTTTTGGTTGTTTCATTATTTTGCGGCCATTTCTGACTGCTGTATTGTGGGCCGGAATTCTGACGTTTTCGACCTGGCCGGTTTTTCTGCGGCTGGTGGACCTCTTGTACGGGCGGCGAACGTTGGCCGCGGCGATCATGACGGTGGCGATCTCCATTCTGTTGGTAGCGCCGTTCGTTATTGTTGCTGGTGGACTCGCCGATAACTCGGTGACATTGGTGACCGCGGCCAGGCGCGTAATTGACCAGGGATTGCCTGATCCGCCGTCCTGGGTATCCCGTCTGCCCTTTTTAGGATCGAGCTTGGAAGTCTACTGGCGCAGCCTCGCACACGATGGTGCTGCATTAGTCGATGAGGCGCGCCTTTTGCTGCCGTCGCTGCGCCGTATCTCACTCGTCGTGGGCGAGGCTCTCGGACTAGGGTTGGTTCAGCTCGGCCTGAGCGTGTTTTTGGCGTTCTTCCTTTACCGTGATGGTGAAGTGGTGGCCAAGCACTTGCGCGGCGCCGGGTCGCGATTGGTCGGCGAACGGGCGCAGCGATTGTTCGAGATTGCCGGCAGCACTGTCATTAGTGTCGTTTACGGGATACTTGGTACTGCGCTTGCGCAGGGTCTGTTGGCGGGAATCGGACTTGCGATTGCCGGCGTCCCTGCAGCGCCTTTGCTTGGTCTTGCCGTGTTCTTTTTGTCAATCGTCCCGGTTGGGCCGCCAATTGTTTGGGTGTCGGCGTCAGCCTGGTTGTTGTGGAATGACTCTGTAGGTTGGGCGATCTTCATGGCGTTATGGGGCATTTTCGTGATCAGTGGCGTCGACAATATCATCAAGCCGTGGCTGATCAGCCGCGGCGCCCGCCTGCCATTTGCGACAGTTCTGCTCGGGGTCGCTGGCGGCGCCTTGTCGTTTGGACTCATCGGTGTGTTCATCGGTCCGACCTTGCTCGCTGTTGGTACTCGATTGTTGGCCGAATGGACCGAGCGCGCAGCGGACACCGATTGACGGGCATGACATTGCGGGTGGTAAGCGAAAAAACAAGCCTTGGCAAAGGAATATGCGACGTATAGAGACACAGAAGAGAACCGAAAGTGGTTTTTTTGTCGGGCGCAAATGGATCCCGTTGATCGCAGCCAGTATTTTATGGGTCGCTTTGTCACTCGCGGCGCACGCGGCCGAACATACCTGTGCAATTGCATCGGCGCATCCGCTTGCTACGGATGCCGGTTGCAAAATCATCGCTGAGGGCGGCAACGCGTTTGACGCCGCTATCGCGGTAACCGCTGCGCTTGCGGTAGTCGAACCTTACTCGTCGGGTATCGGTGGCGGCGGATTTTATTTATTACACCGCGCTGAGGATAGCTTCGAGGTGTTCATTGATGCCCGCGAAACTGCGCCAGCCGACGCGATTACGGCTCGGTTTCTCGACCAGGATGGTAAGCCCGTTTCCAGTTTGTCGCGGCGGGGACCGACCGCGGCTGGCATCCCGGGGATTCCCGCTGCTCTGGATTGGCTCACGCGGCAGTATGGAACATTGCCATTGAGCCGTACGCTGGCCCCAGCGATTCGCCTGGCGGAACATGGCTTTGCGGCGGATTCTCGTTATAGCCGCGCATCCGATTGGATGGTGGACATGCTTAACCGCTTTCCTCGAGCTGCTGCCATTTACCTTGACCATGGCCGACCAGTGACAATCGGGCACTTGGTTCGCCAAGAGGATCTTGCCATGACCCTACGCCGCATTGCGGCAGACGGTAGCCGTGTTTTTTACAGTGGTGAGATCGCTGAGGAGATGGTGCGCTCGGTCCGCGCAAGCGGTGGTTTCTGGACATTGGATGACCTGGCGCGCTACCGCGTGGTCGAGCGCGAACCGCAGCGTTTTAGTTATCGCGGCGCAAAGATTACCACCGCTCCTCTACCATCATCGGGAGGATTGGTGATGGCCCAGGCGCTGCAAATTCTAGATGTCCTCGGGGTGGAACAGATGCCAGAGAACGACCGGATTCACGTCGTCATCGAAGCAATGCGCCGCGCTTTTAACGATCGCGCTCGCTTCATGGGCGATCAGGATTTCGTCGATGTGCCCGCAGCCAAACTTGCGTCGAAAGAGTATGCACGTGAGCGCGCGCAGAGCATTAATTTGGGTCGTGCGACACTCAGTTCCGAACTTCCATCAGTTTTCGATGTTGCGGACGAAGGTGTCGACACAACCCACTTTTCAATTATTGATTCGGATGGCAACCGGGTGGCGGCGACCCTCTCGATCAATGGGCCATTCGGTGCTGGTTTCGTCGCCGGTAACACCGGTGTGTTGCTCAACAACCACATGGACGATTTTGCGATCGCGACGGCTGCCCCCAATCTCTACAAACTGGTCGGCAATGCCGCTAATGCAATTGAGCCGGGTAAGCGACCATTGTCTTCGATGTCGCCAACATTTGTCGAGGACAAGCGCGGTGTCTTAGTGTTGGGAACGCCCGGTGGGTCGCGTATTATTAGCATGGTGATGCTCGGCATCATCGATTATTTGAGCAAGCCTGCCCCCGACGTGCAACGTATTGTCAGTTTGCCGCGCTACCATCATCAATACCTTCCCGATCGCGTCCAGGTCGAACCAGGCAGCTTCAGCGAGGATTGGATCGAGGCGTTGAGAGACCGAGGCCATGAGGTAGAGATCTACCGGCGCCAATGGGGAAATATGCAGGCGGTTTTTTTCGATGCAAGATCGGGGGAAAAGCAGGTCGCCAACGACCCGCGCGGCCGGGCAGGCGTCGTTTTCTGAAAACTGCTCGCGAACCATCCCGGCTACCGCAACGGTGGCTGGCCTGCGTTGAACAAAGTTGTTTGCTTGAGGCCGCACGCATGTTGGACCGGGCTTATTGTACCCGTCGATTTGTTGGCTGCCCTATGTACCTGGCATTGTTCGCGCTTGCGGTCGTGCCTGCTTTCTGGCTTTGGTCAGTGTCTGGCCGGTAGAGCAAGATTCGTATTTGCTTGAGCATGGCCGCAGACAACTGTCCAAGCCGATCATCTGGCGTGAACAAAGGCAAGATAGGTTCTAGAATAGACGCAAATGAAAACGACATTTCTGGATTTTGAACAACCGGTCGCGGAACTCGAAGCGAAGATCGAGCAACTTCGCTATGTGCAGGACGATTCTGCTGTCGATATTTCGGAAGAAATTGCCCGGCTACAGAAAAAAAGCACGTCGCTTACCAAGGATTTATATGCAAAGTTGTCAGCTTGGCAGATTTCGCAGGTCGCGCGTCATCCGCAACGTCCTTATTCGCTCGACTATATCGGAGCCCTGTTTTCCGATTTTGAAGAGTTGCATGGCGACCGCGCCTTTGCAGATGACCCCTCCATTGTTGGCGGTCTCGCGCGTTTTGGAAGTCAAACGGTCGTAGTTATCGGACACCAGAAGGGGCGCGATACCAAGGATAAGCTGCATCGTAATTTCGGCATGCCCAAGCCCGAGGGATATCGTAAAGCTCTTCGACTAATGAGATTGGCCGAGAAGTTTTCCGCTCCCGTATTTAGCTTCGTCGACACGCCGGGTGCCTACCCTGGGGTCGGCGCTGAGGAGCGGGGGCAATCAGAAGCGATCGGACGCAATCTATTTACTATGGCTGAACTGCGCGTGCCGATTATCATAACCATCATCGGGGAAGGGGGTTCCGGTGGGGCGCTGGCGATCGCTGTGGGCGACGTCGTGCAGATGTTGCAATACTCGATCTACTCGGTGATTTCTCCGGAGGGCTGCGCATCGATCTTGTGGAAGAGCGCTGACAAAGCGTCGCTAGCGGCCGAGACCCTGGGAATTACCGCTAACCGCCTCAAGACACTAGGCCTCATCGACAAAGTTATCGTGGAGCCGCTCGGTGGCGCTCACCGCGACCAAGAGGCAATGATGCAGACCATACGGAAGTCGTTGCAGGAGGCACTGGCCTCGCTCAAGCGCAAATCGGTAGAGGATCTGCTCGAAAAGCGTTTTGAGCGCGTGTTGGCATACGGAAAGTTCCGTGACAGCGATTAATGGGCGGGCTTGGTTCGTCAATCTACCCCGCCCAGGCGGGGTATTTTGTTTGTGGTGTGGCGATGTCCCGTGTCGGGTATGAAGTGATCGAGACGGTCCGCGCGGTGCTCGATACCCATGCTGTGCGGGGCTGTAATGTGTGTATCGCCCTGAGTGGCGGGCTGGACTCCGTTGTCTTGCTCCACGCGATGCTGGTCTTGGCGCCAAGTCGTGGCATCAAACTCAAAGCGATCCATGTCGACCATGGGTTGCATGAAAGTGCCAGTCAATGGGCCGAGTTTTGTCGCGACATTTGCGACAAGCAAGGTGTGCCGCTCTCGGTTGAGTGTGTGACCGTAGTTCGTGACTCGGGCCTTGGCACCGAAGCCGCGGCACGGAATGCACGATACGCGGCTTTTGCAAAAGTCGAGGCAGATTTTCTGGCACTCGCCCACCACCGGGATGATCAGGTTGAGACGTTTCTGTTGCAGCTACTGCGAGGCGCTGGCGCTACCGGATTAAGCGCAATGCCTGTGCAACGAAGCCTGCGCGATGGCGGGCCGAGGCTGCTTCGACCGTTGCTCGGGGTCACCCGTTTACAGGTGGCCAGTTTTGCCGTCGCGCACAAACTCAATTGGATCGACGACATCTCGAACGCTGAGCTTGCATATGACCGTAATTTTGTCCGACATGCCGTGCTGCCTGTTATCGAGAAACGCTTTCCCGCGTATCGAAAAACGTTCGCACGAGCAAGCCGCAACCTTGCTGAGGCAGCGGAGCTCGCCAGCATTTTGGGGCAGAGGGACCTGGCAGAAGTACGCACCGGCGAGGGCGTGCAGCTGAACAAAATGAGGTCATGGCCCGAGGCACGCGCGCTGAACTTGCTGCGCATTTGGATTCGGGAGTTGGGTTACCAGGCGCCACGGCGGTCCCGGCTCAGCGAGGCCTTGCGACAGGCGTTCGAAGCACGGCAGGATGCCGGCGTGCAGGTTGATTTCGGTAGCTTTAGCTTGCGCCGTTACCGTGACTGTCTCTTTGTTGTTGGGCAAATACGGTTTCCGGAAGACTGGCGGGCTGTGTGGCGGGGCGAAAGTGAAATGATGTTGCCACAAGGGCTCGGTAGATTGCTTTTCCGCCGCAGCTCAGGCAGTGGCATATCCGTTAAAGCGCTGCAAGGGCAGGAGGTGAGTGTCGCGTTTCGCGCTGGTGGCGAGTGCCTGGCACTCGCCGCTAATCGGCCGCACCGTGAGTTGCGGAAGCTGTTTCAGGAAGCTGGCGTAGCACCATGGCAGCGCGATTGTACGCCGTTGGTGTTTTGCGGCAGGCGCCTGGCATTTGTGCCGGGATTGGGTGTCGGGGCGGAATGGCAGGCCGGGTCAGGTGAGGAGTCTTGGGAAATAGACTGGGTTGAAGGCTCAGTTGTCGAGCTATCGGATCGGGGCTGAGGGTAGCTGGCGCGGCTTGCAACTTGTCATTCCGCGCAGGCAAATTGGAGAGGGTGCAGCCGGTCATTCCTGTGACTCAACGAAAAATGCTATCCTTCTGAAATTTTTATAAAACCTAAGGAAAAAGTGGAGAAATAATGGCTGTTGAACGGACATTGTCGATCATCAAACCCGACGCAGTTGCGAAAAATTTGATCGGACAAATTCTGTCGCGCTTCGAAGCGGCAAATTTGAAAATTGTTGCCATCAGGATGGCGTTGCTGTCGGAGGCGGAAGCCGCCGGTTTTTATGCCGTTCACAAGGATCGCCCCTTTTTCAAGGACCTGATCAACTTTATGACCTCGGGTCCAGTTTCGATCCAAGTCCTCGAGGGGGATAATGCTATCCAGAGCAACCGCGTCTTGATGGGCGCAACGGATCCGAAGAAGGCGGACAGGGGGACGATCCGTGCCGATTTTGCCGAGAGCATTGATGCCAATGCGGTGCATGGGTCTGACTCGCCGCAGACGGCAGCGGTAGAGATCGCCTATTTCTTTCCTGCCATGAACATTTACTCACGTTGATGAAAATAAACCTGCTGGACCTAGATGCGCAAGGACTTGCCGAGTTGTTTGCTGAACTTGGGGAAAGGCCATTTCGAGCACGGCAAGTCTTACGTTGGTTACATCAGGCTGGGGAGACCAATTTTGCGCGGATGACCGACTTGTCAAAAGGTTTGCGCGAGAGGCTTGCCGCGAGCGCATTAATCGAGGCACCGAATTGCGTTTCGCAGCCGCGCGCACAAGATGGTACGCGAAAATGGCTGTTGTCAGTGGGTCGGGGCAACGCGATAGAGACGGTGTTCATACCAGAAGAAAATCGAGGCACGCTGTGCATATCCTCTCAGGCCGGTTGCGCTCTCGAATGTGCTTTCTGTGCAACCGGACGGCAGGGTTTTAATCGCAATCTTTCGACGGCGGAAATAGTCGGTCAGTTGTGGTGGGCCGTTAGGGTTCTTTCCTCCGAACCGCAGCACGCAAGGCTCGGCGAGGATGGAGTTCCACGGCCGGTTAGTAACGTCGTGATGATGGGGATGGGTGAGCCATTGGCGAACTTTGATAACGTCGTTCGCGCCATGCGCATCATGCTCGATGATCATGCTTATGGCCTGTCGCGGCGCCGGCTTACTCTGTCGACTTCGGGGATCGTGCCGGCGATTGATCGGCTGCGCGAGGAATGTCCGGTGGCGCTCGCGATTTCCCTGCACGCACCAAACGATGCGCTCCGTGACGCGTTGGTCCCAATTAACCGAAAATACCCGTTACGTCAGTTGCTGGCAGCGTGCCAGCGCTATGTCGATGCTTCGCTCGGCGTTGAAATCGCAGGAGCGAAGTGGCAGAGAAAAGGCGCACCGAGAGATTTTGTGACTTTTGAGTACATCATGCTTGATGGCGTTAATGATAGCGCGCAACATGCGCTCGACCTGGTAGCGTTAACGCGCGATGTCCCGTGCAAATTTAACTTGATTCCCTTTAATTCGTTTCCTGGTTCAGGGTTTGTTCGATCGCCCGATTCAAGAGTGCGCGCATTTCGAGAAATATTGCTTGGCGCTGGCCGAGTGGCGACGGTGCGTAAGACACGGGGCGATGATATTGATGGCGCCTGCGGGCAACTGGCGGGACGCGTGCAAGATCGACGCACGCGCCGTCCCGGGCGGGCACTACGACGTGAACGATTGTTGTCAGGTGAGCAGCTATGAAAGACCGTTTGATCATGGCAGCCTGTTCGATCGTGCTGGCAGCATGCGTGCAAACGTCGAAAAACGGTGAGGTGGAAAACCAGGAGTCGAAACAGCGCGCCAGAGCACGGGTGCACACTGAGCTCGCGACCGCTTATTATGGGGCGGGGCAGTACGAGGTCGCTCTCGAGGAGGTGCGGATCGCCCTGGAGGCCGATAACAAATACCTGCCGGCAGTGAATCAGCTCGGATTGATCCATCTGGCCTTGGGTCAGACGGAAGACGCCCAGCGCGAGCTAAAACGGGCAATGCGCATTGACCCCGAAGATCCCTCGATCAACAACAATTACGGCATGCTGGTGTGTGCGATGGGTGATCCCAACGAGGCAATGCGTTACTTCGAAAAAGCGCTCAGTGACCCGTTGTATCGCAATCCCGAGTTCGCCTACGTAAATGCTGGAGTCTGTTTGAAGGACCAGGGTGATGACGTGCGCGCCGAGCAGTTTCTGAGGCGCGCGCTAGCAGTGGTGCCTGACCAACCTCAGGCGCTGTATCAAATGGCGGACCTGGAATTCCGCAACGGCGAAATCGAGAGCGCCCAATATTTCATTACGCGCCATCTTCGTGTTGTTTTACCGGGTCCAGACGCGCTGTGGCTTGCTGCCAGAATCGAAAACAGGTTGGGAAATCGCGTTGCTCTCGAAGCCTACGGCGCTCAGCTGAACCGGCGCTTTCCCGACTCGGAGCAAACGGAAGCGTTTAACCGGGGAATGTTCTAGTGAGCGAGTCGACCGAATCACAGAGCAGCCAAGCCGATTCGCCGGGGGCAATACTTCACGCCGAACGACGCCGCCAGAATTTCAGTGTTGGTGACGTGTCGCGACAACTAAAGCTGTCGGTGCGACAGGTCGAAGCACTTGAACGTGACGAGTACGAGATGTTTGGCAGTGCGGTTTTCGTGCACGGGTTTTTGCGCAACTACGCTAAGTTGTTGGGACTCGATACATCTTCTCTGATCGCTGCGGCTGACCGTAAGATGGATCAAGACGGGATGCTGAGCCAGACCAAAGGGAACGCCAACCAAGAGAAAATGGATGCGCCAGTAATCAGCGAAACCGAGCAAAAAAGCCTGGTGCCTCTGTTTATTGCGGCGGCGGTTCTGATTGCGGGAATTGCTGGCTGGGTGCTGGTGCGCGATGAAAAAGTGGTCCCTGAACAGGACATCGCAACCATGGTCGTGCAGTCCGAAGAGCAAGTGTTGGTGACTAGAGAAAGTGACGCGCCTTTGACCGAGCCAGGCAAGGAAG
>JABAOE010037534.1_pt1 | contig 10400 bp, 12 predicted proteins | sample 7062141 | NCBI WGS metagenome assembly JABAOE01 (sample SAMN14538627, study PRJNA623070) | marine sediment metagenome | biome: marine biome [ENVO:00000428]; feature: marine pelagic biome [ENVO:01000023]; material: deep marine sediment [ENVO:00002113] | place: India: Gulf of Khambhat ...
GTCCGGGCAATAGCTGTAAGTCTCACAAGTAGGGCATTGCTCGCAAGGGCTGTTATGCTCGCTGCAATAATGAAGTCTTTCGGTCTGACCTCCAGGTTTTGCGGGACCGTTCGGCATTCGAATCTCCTGCATCTATTTGGGCCCGACGACAAGCAGGCCCGAACCAATGTGCTGACAGCATATAACCTTAAAAAAATTGTTCAAGCACCTTCAACGCAGTTTCTACCTGTTCGCCAAGCGCTGTTGCCAGGGTTTTCGTCGATAATCGGCATTGTCCACGACTACCTGCAGATTTTGTCAATTACCGTCATTACGGCAATGCATATTTTTCCACGTTCCTTACATAAAATTTGACGCAGTTCCACATCGTATTCGTGATGCGGATAAGCGACTTTCGCAAGGCTTTATGCCAAGTTATATAGACCAATGATATTAGCGACAGAGCGACCTGAACGGCGCAGTGGGCAACGCCGGTTACACAGGGAAACAGGTCATGCGATATACCAAGTGGATGGTGCTATTTCTTATCGGTGTAATGTCGTCGTCGGCAGGTCTGGCGGACGATGCCAATCACACCAGCGACATTTTCAGGCCGGCGGCAAACCAGTCGCTGGCGGATCTGCTGGCCGAATCGACGTATATGCCCCGCTGGCAGCTTTACCGCCCGGTCGAGGCAACGTCGTATTCGGAGCGCTTGCTGCAGCCCATAGCCGACGTCGAATTTCACGATAACAGCGCACTCGGACACGCGTGAGCAAGCTGCGTAACCTGTCCTTGCTGACGCTGGCGGAAGGCAGGCAGTCGCGCCTGTTCCTGGGGGTCAATGATGATGGCCTGGTAGGCCTGCATTTTATCGCTCTTTCGAGTAATGCCGATGAGCGCTACCTGTCGATCGCGCGCATGCCCTACCTCAAGAAAAGGGAGCCTCCTCGCAACGGGACCGACTAGGCTGATTCAAACGGATTTCGGTTCGGCCAGGCGGGGCAACACTCTCTCCATCGCTTCCGCAACATCGAGCAAGCGCTTATCCTCGCCACTGTAACCATCGAAGGTAACAGATAAGGGCAATCCCGCCGCATCCAGCCCCGAATACATCGAGATGGATGGTGTTCTCATTGTCGGAGCAAACAACATGTTTGCCCCAATTAGAAGTTCGGGCAAAGTCTCACCGAGCGGGCCCGGGGCTTCGATAACGTCATCGCCATCGTTGGGCGTATTGGGTATTTTTGTACTGGCATAGAACAATACGTCAATATCATTGTCGCTCATGGTTTTCTGGTAAACATTCCGAGCGTCCAGCAGTTTTACGACCAAGTCGAAGTATTCTTCCCTGGTGGGGGGCTGATTCAGGCCTGGCAACCACGCATTCTTCAGGCTTTCCATGTGCATTTCATGCATCAACCCGAAAACCGAGCGATCATAAACGCCGTGTCGATTGAAATAGCCAGCAACAGATGCCGGCATGTCCGCAAATGACATAGCTATCAATGTCTCGTACATTTCTGCGAGCGGCAATCCGCGAATTTCCACAAATGTCGCACCGGCGTCGGACAGCGTGCGCATTGACTGCTCGACATTTTCCTGCACCCATGGATGCAGCTCGTCGAAGAAACCTTCCCGCTGGTATCCAATGCGGATATCTCGCAAATTTACCTGGCTTGCAGCGTTTTCGGGTTGATCAACGGCACACAGGCTATCCAGGAATTTGATGTCAGCGACAGAGCGTGCAATCGGGCCGAGCGTGTCGGAAAAACCGATCGGCATGGTACCGGCAGTGGGCCAGCGCCCGGTCGTTGGCCGGAGCCCCTGGACGCCATTGACGGCAGCCGGAACGCGCACCGAGCCGCCAGTATCCTCTGCGACCGCAAACGGCACAATGCGGGCTGCAACCGCCGCGCCGGAGCCGCCGCTGCTGCCGCCGGTCTTGTATTCGCGGTTGAAGGGATTGCCTGTGTCACCTGTCATGGGGTTCTCTGTCGTCCACCACATAGACAAGGCCGGAATCTGTGTTTTACCGATGCAGACTGCGTCAGCCTCTTTGCAGATCCTGACCAGATCGGCGTCAATTGTCGGCCTGAATGTCTTCAATGACGGGTGGCCGGAGATCGTGTAGTACTCGACCATATCGACACTGTCTTTCAGTGCGTATGGAATGCCTTGCAGCGCCCCTATAGCTTCGCCTCTCTTTCTTTTTGCATCGACGTCTGCCGCAGTACGTTCCACGTAGTCCCGAGAAATTTGCGTGAAGATATTGTAATGATCGAATTTTGCCGCCTGTTCAAGGGCCGCCATGCAATAGTCGCTTGACGAAAGTTTGCCAGTACGCAATGCCTCCAGGCCATCAATGAGGCCCAGGCGCACGATGGAATCATTGGACAAACTTGCAGCACGGTTAATCGATGGAAAGCCTGCCAAGGCAAGCGCGCCGAGGGCTGCTCCGGTCTTTTTCAAGAAATCTCGTCTGCCGGTCGCAACCTGGGGTTCCTTCTTATTCATCTGTGCTGGCATGACAATACCCCCCTTCGTTTATTGCTCCCGCGGCTTGAGCTGCGGCGACATCGGATGCGGCTGGCCTTGGAAATTGCCGCTATATCAGTGTTTGCAACGGGCGTGCTCGCAATGGCATTACTGTCCAACGTTGTGCCGCAGCTAAACCGGAGGTTGCGAAATCAGTGACGTTGGCGGCTTTATTTCGAGGTCTGCCAGGCGTCGAGCGCTTCGCGCGCGGTGCGTTTGGCTTCTTCCAGTGGCGGCGATTCTTCGGTCCTCGTGGTCAGCTCGATGACATAGCCATTGGGATCCCGGAAATAAATGGAGTGTATGAAACCGTGATCCGCAATACCCCGCGTCTCGATGCCCTGCTCTTTCCCGCGTGCAAACATCTCGTGCAATGTGTCGTTATCGACTTCGAGCGCAATATGTAAGTCAAAATCATGCTGATCTTTGAATTCAAACGGATAGCCGGGGGCTTCGAAAAATGCCAGGAATGATCCATCTCCCATTTGGTAAAAGGAGTGCAGTACGCTGGTCTCGCGCCCGGTCTTTGTTTCCTGGATTTCAAATGCGTTAACCAGCGGCAATCCAAGGAATTCCTCATAGAATCGCCGGGTTTCTTCAGAATCGCGGCAGCGGTACGCGTTGTGATGGAGACCGTTGATCATCGCACTATCCTTCCTGTTTCCAAACCATGCACACATCGCCGTCACGGGCAGCCGGGATGTCTGCGGAGCGCCGATGTTCGCACCTTCACCAAAGGTCTGCAACGGCACACGACACCATCACTGTTTCCAGAACGGCCGCTGGTTGGGCGTACACGAGTGATAACCTGAAGGGACCGCAGCGGCCGCCGCGTTTCGCGACTCTATTTCTAAGTTATTGTTATTAATAGATAAATTGGAGGACAACCGCTGTGTCCAGGAGACGATATGTATATTCTCGGATCGCGCCCGAGTCAGGGGTAGCGGTATATTGCATTGTCTGTCTGTCTCAAACGGCCCCATAAGGTCTTGCAAAACCGCCTTATGGTTCCGCCATTGCGCGAACCGTACCTGTTGAACCGGGAGTGACGGTATGGCAAGTGACATAGATATCGACGCGCTCATCGAGCAGCTCGATATGATCATGGACCGGGCCGGGGAACTGGAGACGCGGTTTGCGGACGCCCTGGCCCAGGTTGATCCCACATTCCACGAAAGCGCAAGAAACCTGATTCATTACGTGGCAATGCGCCGCGTCGATTTCCGTGACATCCAGGAGCAGTTGAGTTTTCTCGGCCTGGCGTCACTTGGCAGAGCCGAAAAGAGCGTCTTGTCTTCGATCCGTACGGTAAAGAACGCTTTGCGGAAGATCTCCACAGGGCTGGACTATGACATTGAGGCGGGTCACCGCGAATTTGAGGAAAGCAGCCGCAGGCTGGATACACACATTAATGACATACTCGGCGCCGCTTCCGACGGGCGAGATGTGCGCATTATGGTCACCCTGCCCGAGGAAACTGCAAAAGATTTGCAACTCGTAAAACAATTGATCACCTCGGGCATGAACATTGCTCGCATCAACTGTGCACACGATGATGATGCTGTGTGGCTACGCATGATCAAGAACATACAGCGTGCAAAGAAGGAGACCGGGCACGACTGCAAGATCTTCATGGATCTGGCCGGACCCAAGATCAGGACGGGCGATTTACGGCCGAGCCGTGGCGTCCTGCGTATTCAGCCGAAGCGAAATGCGCAGGGTAAAGTAATTAAGCCCAGGCGTGTGTGCTTCGTGCCCGAGAACGCGCGCTGGATTCCCAAGAAATGCGTGGTCATCCCTGTCTCCACCGAGTGCATAGAGTATGCCGAGGTTGGTGACATAGTTCGGTTCAGGGACGCGCGTGGCAAGAAAAGGAAAATGGAAGTCGTGCGGAAGAATGAAAAAGGCTTGCGACTTCTTTGTTACAAGAATTCTTATATTGCGAGCGAGACACCGCTGAGAATCGAACGGGACGCAACAGACGAGACAGCCGAATTTCACGTCGGCAAGTTACCTCAGATGAGCGAACCTCTGTTACTCAGCGAGGGGGACACGCTGATACTACATCGCGACAGCACGCCGGGCGAACCGGCAGTCTTTGACGTTGCGGGGGCGATCGTAGAGCATGCACATATCCCCTGCCGCCAGCCCGAGGTGTTTAATTTTATTTCAGCAGGCGATCCCGTCAGTCTGAATGACGGCAAGATACAGGGCATCGTCACCTCTGCCAGCGAACAGGAACTGGTAATCGAGATTACGCACGCCAAACCTTCCGGCAGCCGTCTCCGCGCAGACAAAGGCATCAACTTTCCGAAAAGTGATATCGAGCTGCTCGGTCTTACCGAAACGGACAGATCGCATCTCGAATTTGTCGTGCAACACGCCGACGCGGTATGCCTGTCCTTCGTACGAAAACCAACGGACATCATTGCTCTGTATAACGAGCTGCAAAAGTACCCGTCAAAGAACCTTGGTATCGTCATCAAGATCGAGACTGTGAAGGCCTTCAAGGACCTTCCGAGGCTGCTATTGACGGTAATGCATCACTACCCGGCCGGCGTAATGATTGCGCGCGGCGATTTGGCTGTGGAATGCGGCTGGGAACGCCTCGCGGAGATCCAGGAGGAGATCCTCTGGATGTGCGAAGCCGCTCAGGTGCCTGTCGTCTGGGCCACCGAGGTGCTCGATCGCGAAACAAAAACGGGCCGGCCGTCACGCGCGGAAATTACGGATGCCGCGATGTCACAACGCGCAGACTGTGTAATGCTAAACAAAGGCCCGCATATCCTGGCCGCTATCCACATGCTCGACAACATCTTGCGGCGCATGCAGGACCATCAGCAGAAGAAAACCCCGAAACTCCGGAAGTTGAGCATCACGGAGATCTGAACACCTGCTACCCGCGCTTGGTGAACCAACAATCAACTGAAACAGCGTGGCTACCAGGCGACAAGGAATTGTTTTGCGGCGCATAGTTGTCGCGCCCTACGAGAATATCCACTTTCTGGTGAAAGTGAATGAATCCCATGACTTTCAGATACCTACAAACGCACTACCTGCCACAATGCGGGCACTGGCCTTTCAACACCTTGATTACGTAGTTGACCCACAGCCATAGCAGGGCCACATTGCCTAAGAACAGCAATGTCCACAGCATCGGTATGCCCATAGCAACCTCCGTGGCGCAGCCCAAGCGCCAGATGAGCCCATATTAAGTTAATTCTGCCGATCAATCGTGTCGGCCAGGTCACAGATTCGGGTGATGAAGCGAAGAAGATGTGATCCGGGTCAGGTTTGTCGCGCCGCGGCGGGAAATAGCGAGGTCAGAGTTTGCTGCCGGAAACGAGCATGAGCATTCGTTTTAACAACGCCGCATGTGCTCGTACTCGCCGCTCGAGCGGCAATTTGCCCGCTGGTGTTTCGAAAACCAGGACCACAGGTGCCCCTGGCCCACTGTGCCGCACACCGTCGACGATGATTTCATGCGCACCCATGAGTTCATCGATCGAACTATCAACCACCGGTCCGACAATACCCGATATGATCTTCTCGTCGAATCGCGTATAGCCATCCAGTTTGATCGGAATCTCGTTGTCCCTGAGTATGCGCACGGCCTCTGTTGCCAATGGTTCCTGTACGCCTTTCACACCCTGAGAATAGACGTAACCCGCGTCGATCTTGTCGTCCTCATGCAGATCGATGCTGATGACCGGTGGATATTCCGCCATCTTTTGCAGGATATAGCGCGTGATTGCAGCGGCTTCGAGACTTGATGCAACGGCCGCGCGCGCCTGGCGTACATTATCCGGATCAGGAAGCAAGTGTGACGAATCTCCTACACTTTGTACTTCCGTGTCATCCGACCATACCGGTGAATTGAGGTAGCGCCAATTACGAACATAGCCGTGCGGATTGCCGAGGGGAATGAATACGATGGGTTGCAATTCACCGGCTGCCACAATGTCATCAATAGCGGCTGCGATCGCATTTGGGCCGGCGGGTTCCTCGCCATGAATGCCGGAAATTATCCAGATCGCCGGTCCGCTTTGCGCCGAGCGCAGCGCAATTATCGGTATTTCGTATCCGGTGTCCTCGGGCTGCGAGTACGCAATGATGTCGAGTTCCCAACCCCTCTCCAGGACCCCGCCAAATGACGAGAAGAGTTGATGAATAGTGGCACGCCCGTCATCGACGGTCGTCAGCCTGGCGGGCAGGCCGAGTCCCTCCCCTGCAGCGCAAAGCGGCCCGGCATAAAAAAGCAGTGCTGCGAATAAGCGTCCGAGCCTCATTTGAGAATCCTGTGACTCGATTGCATCGGATTATCAGGCGCGATGTGCTCGCCTAGTCCTCTTCTGCCTTGGTCCTGATTCGGTAAATCAGGCGAACCGCAAGTATAAGAGTGCCACCAATCAGGCTGAATATTCCGATCAGCCATGTCAACAAGGTGGGAGCATATTCATAACGATTCACGGCAAGCACTATTAACAGTGTTCCCATGATTATCAGAAAGAACGGCAAAGCTTCGTAAAGGGGTTTCGGTAGTCTCAAGATTTGATCCAGTTTGCAGATAGACCTTCTGCAGCCCAGCGTGCATTATACCGAAGCAATACGCAGTGTCAGATCAAGCCGTCTTGCTTGATTTTGTTTTTACCGAGAGCTTTGACACATTTGGCATTCATGTCACATACGTGGTTAAGGAATTACAAAGCGCACTTATTGGCGGCGATCCTGCTGATCTCGGCGGGTTGCGCGAGACAAGCCGGCTCTGACCAGGAAGTCGACACGCTGCGATTTGCGGTCATGACCTTTTCCCACGAGACCTGCACGTTTTGTCCTGGCGGTGACAGCGACGTCGAGCGATGGACACGGATTCGCGAGCCATACGTCGGCGACGAGGTATTGGCTGCAGGATCATACATTCGAGGATTTGTGGCGGCTGCAAGGGAATACCCGGATGTGGAACTGATCGGGCTGGAATCCCCAGCCGGTGTTTACGGGGGGTCCTCGGCCAGCTGGTCAACTGAGGACACATTCAATCATTTCATGGATCGGATGCTCGAGGATCTGCGTGAGGCGATGCCGGTCGATGGCGTCTATCTCGCGTTACACGGCGCCATGGCGGTAAGAAACATACCGCGGCCGGAAGCTGAAATCGCAAAACGGTTTCGTTCAGTCGTCGGACCTGAGGTCCCCATCGTCGGATCTTTCGATCTGCATGGCAACGAGGATGAGGAATTTCTGCGCTGGGCGGACATGGCATTCGTCACAAAGCGCTATCCACATTATGACGCGGCCATCCAGGGCGCACGCTCTGCGAGATCTCTGGTACGCATCGCACGTGGCCTGTACGAACCAACCTCGGCTACCCGCAAACCGGGCATTATCACACCTACTGTGTTGCAATGGACTGGCAAGTCGCCATCCATGGACATCATGGAACGGGCTCGCCGCTGGGAAGCGCGGCAAGCGGGTGTATTCGTCAGCGTATTCTACGGTTTTCCATGGTCGGACGTTCCCGATGTTGGCGCGACCGTGCACGTCATGACGAACAATAACCAGGAGCTTGCCGACCACATTGCGGACGACATGTCCGAATATATGTGGCGTGCACGTGAGGGGCTGTTCGGAGAAGAATTTGTACAGCCGGACGTTGCCGCGTCCATGGCTGCCGCAGCGTTTGCCGCCGGCGCAACACCGACCGTGCTGGCGGATTACAGCGATCGTAGCGGGGACGCGACCCACATGCTTCGCGAAGTCGTAGGCCAGGGACTGAGCGGCGTGCTGGTCGCCACGGTGCGTGACGAAAGAGTACTTGCGGAACTGCTGCGGCGAAATGCACAGGTCGGCGATCTGTTTGACATGGAGGTGGGCGGGTTTGCCGGGCCGGCGAGTGGCGCTCCGGTGCGGATCAGCGGCACCCTCACCTATCTCGGGCCGGGCGTAAATTTTGACGAAATTGCAGTCGTGGAATTCGGCGATCGTAATGCACTCATCATCACGCCGGCCCTGAAGCAAATCCTGTGGACCGAGGAGCTTCGATTCGGGCCTCTTGATCCCGACGACTTCGATTCTTTCGTGCTCAAATCGAGAGTCCATTTCCGGCGCGGCTTCGATGAAACGGGCTATGCAAAGACCATCATCATCGTCGATGCGCCGGGTCCGTTCGTGGGCACTGTACACCTCGAAGCATTACCCTATGAAAATGTAACGCTCAGCGACTACTATCCGTACGGCACGCCGCCTCACCGGCGTTAGCACGATGACAACAATACCCGGGGCATTCCATGGACAAACTGTTTTCCCTGAAATCTTCGCTCGACCTGGCGGCCGTGATTGTCGCGTTTGTGGCCTTACTGGGCGTACTACAGACATTCATCGTCGGCCAGCATTTCGTCATTCCGACTTTGATTCTTATCCTTGCGGTTGTTTTTGCGAATCTTGCGGCGTTCGCGATGCGCGGTGAAAGGTGGGCGAAGCATATCCTGTTCTGGATCTTTGCGATCGCGGCCTGCCATGCTTTCTTCGCACTGTTCTGGGCCAAAACGCCGCGGGAGCTACTGGGCGACGCGTTTCTATTCGTTTACGGCGCCGCATTCGTGATCCTCGCGTTCCTGAGCTGGCAATATGCGAAAAAGAACGAGCTGTTCAAATAAGGACAGGGTCACCGTAGCGGAATACACGAATGATAAGCGGCGCTCACTCGATCATCTACAGCACTGATCCGGAGTCGGACCGCGCCTTTTTTCGGGACATCCTTAAATTTCCGCACGTCGATGTCGGTGAGGGGGGGCTGATCTTCGAGTTACCTCCTTCCGAGCTCGCCGTTCACCCGGCAGACATGAACAACATTCACGAGACGTACTTGATGTGTGATGACGTAAAGAAAGTTCGCGCAGAACTGTCGGCTCACAACGTTCCTTGCAGCGCGATCGATCAGCAATCCCGGGGATCGGTAATTCGCATTAGCCTGCCCGGCAGGGGATCTCTCGGCGTCTATCAGCCACGCCGCCGAGGACCGGGATCCGATGACTAGCCAGTGACGGCGGAAGAAGCGGCTTTGCGATACGAGACCCTGCTCTTCGATCTCGACGGGACGATCAGTGACCCCTTCGTCGGCATTTCCCGCAGCATCAATTATGCTCTCGAAACGCTGAGCTACGAGTCGGTCGATCCGGAGACCGTGCGTCCGCTGATCGGCCCTCCGCTCAACGAGATATTCGAGCACTTGCTCGGCAAATTGCCGGAGCCGGAGATGCTGGAACTCGTCGACAGGTACCGGGAGCGATATGCCGAGGTCGGATATGCCGAGAATGAAATTTACCAGGACATCCCAAAAAGCATCGCATCACTTGCAGAAAGTGGATACCGCATGGGTGTTTGCACCTCCAAGCGCGAGGACTATGCGCGGCGCATCGTCGAGATGTTCGGGCTTGCTCAATATTTCTCGTTTGTCGATGGCGGCGGCGTTGGCGTCGAGAAGCGTCAGCAGATCGAGGCGCTCGTCGCGAACGGATTAGAGCCCGGTTCTACAATCATGATTGGCGATCGTGCCGTTGACATACTCGCCGGCAAATCGAATGACGTCGCATCGGCCGGCGTGCTCTGGGGATTCGGTGAGCGTGCTGAGCTCGAAGCAGCAGCACCGGATTATTTGCTCGAATCTCCCGCAGAATTGCTAGATCTGCTTCTAAACTGAGAATCAATCATGGTTTGCGACAACGTCGCAAGCTGCAGGGAGCTAAAATATGAAATTCCTGATTGGGTCGATATGCCTGTTGCTCGTGTTGATTGCGAACACTGCGGCACAAGAACTCAATTATGCGGTGTCCGGCCTCGAGAAAGAGGCGGAAATCATCGTCGACGAGTGGGGCGTCCCCCACATT
>JABAOE010006333.1_pt3 | contig 10399 bp, 11 predicted proteins | sample 7062141 | NCBI WGS metagenome assembly JABAOE01 (sample SAMN14538627, study PRJNA623070) | marine sediment metagenome | biome: marine biome [ENVO:00000428]; feature: marine pelagic biome [ENVO:01000023]; material: deep marine sediment [ENVO:00002113] | place: India: Gulf of Khambhat ...
AGATGCGACGGTGATCGCAATTCTGGCGCGGGGCCACGTCCTGCTCGAGTCCGTGCCGGGAGAAGGAAAGACCTTGCTGGCAACCGTCCTTGCGGCATCCATTTCAGGGATCTCGACAGGACGGATTTCGGGTCAGCCAACCTTGAAGCCTTCCGACCTACTGGGAGCCGAGATCATCGGGCAGGGCGAGGAGCAATTCCAGCTCGTCAAGGGACCGATTTTCAATAACATCGTGCTTTTCGATGAACTCAATCGCACCGATCCGCGCACGCAGTCGGCCCTTCTCGAATCCATGCAAGAGTTCCAGGTGACGATCGGCGAGAAGCAGCACGCCTTGCCGTTACCATTTCATGTCATCGCCACCCAGAACCCGCTCTCTCATGAGGGCACCTGGGAGCTCGATGCTGCAGCCAAGCAGCGGTTCCTGGTCAAGATCGAGTGGAAAGCGCCGTCTAGAGAGGTCGAGTTCCAGATTGCGAGCGAGTCCAAGGCGTTTTTGAAAGAGAATATCGAGCGCCTGACACCGGCACTGTCTATCGATGAGCTGGCAGAAATGCAAAAAATCGCCGCAAGCGAGGTCGCACTCGGTCACGACGTCATCCATCTGATGAATGCGATCACGGTGGCGACGCGGCCAACCGATGATTCGTATCCCGCAAACGAGCTCGATGCCAACGGCTTCGGGCGCGAAGCCATCAGCCGCAACGGCGGTGTCAGCTCACGGGCGTCGAGTTTCTGGCCGCCGCTTCTGAAAGCGCATGCCCTGTTCCACGCTCGCCGGGAGGTCGTGCCCTTCGACGTCTTTGCGACCGCTTATCCGATGCTCAATCATCGGATCGAGACCAACTATCCCGTGGACATGCGGGGGCTGATCCACCTGATCCTGCGTGAGCGGGGATATGCCTTCTAAGCACGACGAGGTCGGCGTAGAGGCGATTCTCGACAAGCGCATGCTGCAGGAACTTGGCGTCCTGCTGCCGATACGACTCAGCGCGCTCGCATTTTTCGCCGGTCGCCATCCGCTCGGTCGTGCCGGCGAGGGCATGAGGTTTTTAAGGACACGGCCCTATGAGCCAGGGCAGGATAATCCTCGCGATATCGATCGCTTCAGCCCGCCGGGGGAATACTGGATCAACGAGTGGGAGGCAGAAGCCCAGGCCAACGTCATGGTTTATGTCGATATTTCGGCCTCGATGCAGTTTCCGCCGAAGGCGGGTCTGCTGCACCTGACCTTACTGCAGCTGACTTATTCGCTTTGGCGTGCCAGTGATCGCGTGCGCACCGCGCTTTATCACCGGTCCGGTGTCGACCTTATTGCCAAACGCAACCTGAAGAGTCAGCTCGAGAGCCTGATGCGCCGGCTCGAGAACCCGCCGCTGCAGGCGGGCAGGGACGCGGTCGATTTGTTGGCGGCGCAGGCCAGACGCCAGGGCTCGTTGCGCGACGACCTGATATTCATCGTTTCGGATTTTGCGCCGGTATCGGGCGAGGTGGACGCCCCGGACCCAGGAAGCTGGCAAAGCGTTGCCCGCAATATCAGTTGCGACGTCGTGGCGGTGGTAATCAGTTTTGAGCTCGAGGCGGACCAGCACGGCGCGATCCGCCTATGGGACCCGGAGCGCCAGGCCGAACGACTTACATTGCTGACGCCGGCGCGAATCGCCGCGATCAACATCGCCGAGCGCGAACGTGTTGCGCATCTCGAGGGGCTGTTCCGCAAAGCGGGACTCGACTCGTTGGTTCTGCGCCGGGAGCAAGACGTCTACCCGGGACTCGTGCGCCTCGCAAGCTGGCGCCGAAGGCGGCGCAATTGAGCGCTTCTTGCGGGCAACGGCTGGGCAGCCTCGGGGCCTTTCTCAGCTTGCTGGCAGCCCCTGTCGGGGCCAGCCCGGATTGGCTAGTTGCCGAGGCCTACCGGGATCCGGCGATCCGGATTCACGCCGGCCTGGCCGGCGGCGGCGAGCGCGTGATCCACTTCGGTGACGAGCTCGTCATGGTCGTCGACGTCGCCTTCGACCCGCAGCAAGTTGCCGTTTCGAACTTCAACGAGTCGCTGTTCGCGGATGCGTTTTCCAGTGTCAATGGCGTGTACCTGTCGCGTGCGGACATTGGCGCGCGGCGCGGTGATCCGCCACTGGCCAGGCACCTCCGCGGCGAATTCCGATTTCAGTTAGCCGCTTGCCCGAATGCGGGCCGGCCGACCTGCCCGGGCGAGCGTTACTTCCCGGTGCCTGAATTGCAGATCGAACTCGAGGATCGGGCAACCGGCGAGATACGCGTGCTGGCGGTCCAGCCAGAGCCGCAGAGCCTGACGGTGCTGCCAACCTTACAGCTCGATGCCAACAAGCAGCTATTTCCATTTGAAGTCTATTTTCCGAACGGCGGTTATCCGCAGCCATTGACCGGTCAGGACGGGACGCGCACCTCGATCATCGCGACCGGGCTGGCCATGGTCTTACTAACCGGAGGTCTCTTTATGTGGCCATTTCGCAAACGCAGCAAAGCCGCGACCGCAAAAGCGGTTGTGCGATGGAAAGAAGAGCTCGACGCCCTGCGCGCAGGCGATGTCAAAGACGAGGCGCGTTTTCTGGACCGACTGCGTCGCTGCCTCGTATGGTACTGCAACGACGAGTTGGGTGTGGACGCGTTCATATGGCTCGATCTTGCCGAGCGCAGTGACGACGAGCGAGATGCGGCTGAGGACGACAAGAGTCTCTCGGGACTTCGCGATCTTTTTGTCGATGTCCTGCAGAGTCAGGGCGGACAGACGACAGAACTTCTGGGCAGGCTCGAAGCTCTGATCGCGCGCGGCGGGAAACCCTAGGCCTCGGGAGACGCGGATCGATGCTTCTCGACAGCCTGCGAGTCGGTCACTGGTGGCCCCTGATATTACTCGGCGTAAGTCTTGGCGCCTATCTCGTCGTCCGGGGGCGTTACCACGGCGCGTTGTTCCCGGACATCAACCTGGTCAAGCGGACGGCAAGCGCTGGTCTCGATCGGCTACCGCTGCAGCTCGGTGCACTCATCGCCGCGCTTTTGTTGCTGTCACTTATGGACATTTCGGCTACTCGGCGCGTCGAAGTCGATCGCCGGGCCCGGGATTTTCTGGTGATAGTCGATACCTCGAGATCGATGCGCGAGAATACGGCGCTGCTGCGCAAGGACTTTCCGCCGACCTACGAGCGTCGTGCCGACCTTTACGTCGGCCAGTCCACGGACCCCGCATCGATTCCAAACCTCGGTCGTTATGAAGTCGCGAGGGAGAGCCTGTTGCAATTCCTCAGCTCGCGTGACGCAGCCGATCGGGTCGGGTTGATCTACTTCAATTCAATGGTCTATCTGATGTCGGGATTCACGTCGAACTTCCAGTTTATTCGCGATCAACTCGAGGCAATGGACCCATTCGTAACGTTCGGGACGAACATGCGCTGGGCACTGGAACAGGCACTCGATCTCGTCGAGCGCTATCCCGGCGAGAATCGCCGGGCGATTATCCTGCTGACCGATGCCGAGGCGCGCAATACCGAGTTCTTGCAGCAGCAACTCGATCGCCTGCGCCGGCTCGATACCGCGTTCTACCTGTTATGGATTACGCCGGAGTCGGCCGACGGCCAGTCGCTCCTGGCAACGGAGTTCCTGCGGACGGTACGGTCTTTTGGCAGCGTGTTCACGATCGACGATGTCACCGAGGGATACCTCGACGAGGCGCTCGGTGAGATCGCAGAGCTCGAGGATTACGCCTACCGGGAAGCCAATTACGAGCAGGTGGGAGTTTCCGATCACATTTTGAGGGTTGCATTGTGGGGGTTGCTGGTCTGGGTGACGATGGTCGGTACGCTCTGGCTCCCGTTGCGCAAGGGCCCTGTCTGGAAGACGGGTTTGGGTAATGGCTGAGTTTTTGCATCGGCACAGTATTGTGTTCGCTCGCGCCGCGATACTCTTGATTGGGCTGATATTAATTGCCGGTCTTCAGGCGAGCGCGTTCTTTGCCCGCTACACGCCGCGGTTCGACGAGGCCAATGTCGAGCTGCATGCCCTGATCGTCGAGACCGCGAAGCGGCAACAGTACGTCGACATTGCCAGGCAGTTGAACCGACTGGCGGGTCGCGTGGAGGCGATAGAGGGGCAGGAACGCTCTCTCGCGGACGCATGGCAGGATTTCCAGGCCCATTTCCTCGACGCGCCGGAGGCGGCCATCGCGGAGCTGAAACAGGAACTCCCGATATTGCTGGTCGGGAGTGACCTCGAGCCCGCGGCTCTCGATGATCTGCTCGGACGCCTCGATCGATTGCAGTCCGTGTATGCGGATCACTACAAACCGCTGCTCGATGAAATGCGCGATCCGCCGCTCTATTTGTGGCCCACTGCAGCCATGCTGGCCAACCGCTCGGGATATTTGCGCTCGGCAAAGTTGAATCGGGCGCTGTACCTCGCGCAGACCGGCGACATCGGTACGGCGCGCGTCATGCTGGCAGGACTCAACGCCTCGGTGGACGATGAGCGGGTTCTCGGTACGATTCTTTATACGCTTGGCCGACTGCAGTTCGAACTGTTCCGCGAGATGCCGGAAGTGGAGTACTACACGCAATCCCTGCAGTATCTGCGGCAGAGCCTGGCCGCCGATCCCGAATCGCAGCGGGCGAAACGCCTGTTGGACTTTTTACTGTCACTGCCGCAGGCAGCGACAGCCCCGCAGTCGGCGGAGGGCCGGCCCGAAAATCCTTCCGAGGGCGAGGGCGCCGCCATCTCCGCCGAGAAACGAATCTTCTGAAAAATCGTGCTGTTCAGTCTCGCCGCCATCGTTATTCTGCTGCTCGTCGCGAGCTATGCGATTCGCACGCGCGCCTGGTCGAATCCGAAGCGCTATCTCTACTTGCCTTTATTGCTTGCAGGAATGCTGCTGCTCGCGATCTATGCGCAATCGAATATCGATGCCGCACGCACGCCGGACACGCCGCTGCTGATCACGATCGTGGCCGATGTTTCACTGAGCATGGGGACCCTGCCCGAGCCTGGATCGCACGGCGACATGCCAACTCGCCTCGAGCGCGCGCAGCGCGTTCTATTGCCGCTGTTGGCCTCTTTGAGCTCGACTGCACGGCCGAAGATGGCGAGTCTGATTGCCTTTACATCCAGGGCGGAAACGATTCTCGCCTGGGATGACGACTTGTCGCTGGCAGAGGAAATTGTCGAATTCGTGCTCACTACCGGCCTTTTGACCGAGGCGGGTTCGGATGTCGGCGCCGCCCTTGCCGCTACCGCGCCGCTCTACGAAAGCCTGCCCGAGGCCTACCGGGATCCTGACTACGCGAAATACCTGATCCTCGTCTCGGACGGTGAGCAGACAGCCGAGGGTGACGCTAACGACACGGCCCTGACCAGGCTGCGCGAACTCGGCGTACGCATCATTGCGCTGCACGTCGGTCTGTCCGATGTTCAGGAGGGGCTTCCCGTTTACGATGACGACGGCGACTACGTTGGGTTCGAGGAGGTCGGTGGCCAGATTTTTTCGAGCCCGAATCCCGAGCTGATGCGCCTGCTTGCGGGTGACGGTCCCGAACAGGGCCTGTTCGTCCAGGCCGAAGCCAGTGGCGCCGTCGGAACGATCGCCGATTACGTGGGCCTGCAAACCGGGGGCGGCCGTGACGGCGGAGCGCAGCTCCTTGCCGTGCTCTTGCTCTGGGGTCTCTTGATGTTCATCCTGCTACGGACACTGTGAGGAGAAGATGATGAAAGTCGGCCTGATGTCCGCTTTTGCCCTGGCGGGACTGCTGTTCTTCGGTACTACCGCCGTGGCGCCGGTACACGCGCACGGCGGTGGCAATTGGGAGCCGTTCACGATCAAGGTCGTCAATGACAGGGCGCGCACGCGCATTACGGAGTTTCAGGTAATGCTGGCCGATGTCATCCGTCGCCGTTCTGCTGCCGGAAACTGGCCCCTCGCCGCTGACGCCGAGCGGCGTGACGAACTGATAACGGCTAAAGAAGAAGTGGACGAGATTATCGAACATTACATCAACGATGGCATCAACGTGCAGTTGACGACGACGCTGCACAGCATGCCCCAGGCCGGGCGAACCGTTGCGGCGAGTCAGGCGCTCGGCGCGGCTCTAGCTTTGCTCGAGCACTCCAAGCGGTTCGAGGCTGCCGCCGATTTCGTCGACGAGTTCTACTCGGGCGGGGTCGTCGCAAGGCTTCTTGAACTCGTCGACGCACAGCGCGACCGCATGGACCTGTATGCGCTTTTGGTGCAGGCCGAGGAGTGAATGCGCAGACGCCGATCGTTACCGGGGTAACGGATTGCCGGCAATGCGGTGTTCTCAAGCACGCGCGCATGCAACCGTAACAGTTGCAAGGGCTGCGTTGATTCGCATTGGGCTTTTGGTTGTAATGTCCGAACCCTGAATCGGGCTATTCGAGTCTGGAGGATACCAATGAATTACGAAAACCAGAGCGCCTGGCGCGGCACGGTCTGGCTGTCGCTTATGGCACTCGTTGCGGCAGGGAACGTTGCCGCGCAATCGGCCTCGTCGCTGCCGCCGGAAGTGCTGAGATACGCGGACACTGTGTATATCAACGCGAAGATCATCACGCTCGATGAGCACGCGGTGAACCCCGATCCCGGCTTGATCGTCGAGGCGATGGCCGTGCGCGACGAACTCATCCTCGCGCTCGGCGCCACTGAGGACATGCTCGCGATGGCCGGCCCGGCGACCAAGATCGTCGACCTCAAAGGCAAAACCGTGATCCCGGGTTTCGTCGAGAGTCACGTGCACCCCATGAGCGAGTCCGAGCGGTTCGCGCGCGAGCAATACAACTTGCGGATGACGCCCGAGGGATACGTGTTGCGCATGGACATAGCGGCAACAACCGACGATACGATGGCCAAAGTCGCCAGGGCCATGGACCTGCTGCTGGCGCACGCGACGCCGACGCCGGATGAGTGGCTCAACATCGAGCTTCTGCACGCACCGGAACTCGGGTTTGCGACGCCGGCTTCCGTCTCGACGCTGATGAGTGCGCCGCTGCTGTCCGATGTCAGGATCACGCGAGCGGATATTTCGGAGATCGTTCCCAACTATCCGCTCGTGTTGTCGAGTGCGACCGGAATCATGGACGCGCCCGAGGACAACATCTGGTTTCACATTACTGCAGGCCCCGACGGCCGGCCGATCACCGAAAAGGTTGTCGCGCTCGATGGGAGTGTCGAATGATGACGGGACTAAAAACAACTTTCATGCGGGCAGCCGTGCTGACAGCCGGCCTGTTCCTTGTTGCGACGGCCTCGGCGAGCCACCGCGTCATCCTGTTCAACGAAAAAGCGATGGAGAAAGTGCTCGATATGTGGCCGGATTTCGTGCAATCGGTCAACAATCAGGCGCGTGGCGTCGACGACCCGGGCGGGCGCGGCATCATCCTGCAGAGCCCGCTCAGGGCACATCTCAACCAGCTGCTGCGCGAGCAGCCCTCGCCGGAGCAATATGGCTACGGCTTCAAGCAACTCGTCAGGGACTACTATCACAAGGCCGGCATGACCACCTTCGGTTCGCGACTCAATACGAACGACCAGGTCACGGCATACAACTACCTGTTGCGTAAAGACGGCAAACTGCCGATCCGCTTCGCCTACAGTTTTGACCTTGCGCGCCAGGCGATTCCGGAGCCGGCCGCAGCGGGCCTTTACGAGACCGTCGGTTCGCTGTGGCAGACCATCGATGCGAACCCGTGGCTCTGGATGCATGGCATGAGCAGCGAAGGCGACTGGGATGCACCGAATCGTGGTTGCCAGGGCGAGGATCTGCCCGTCAAGCCCGGTGTCGACGAACGCCAGGTCAAGGAAATCCTCGAGACCTGCCCGGATTTTGATTCCGCCACGGTGCAGGCGCTGATGCGTGGGCTCCGGGCCGGCTGGCGCTTCGCTGGAGTACACGGCGTTGGCAGCAAAGCGCTGCGGATTTTCGTCGAGCAGCTCGAGCTGCAGATGTCGCGCAATCCAGGGCTCCTGACGATGGATTACGTGCTCGACATGCGCAACGGGTTCGCCCACGGCACGCTGACGGGAGCTTTGCCCGACGTTGTCGAGCAGCTCAACAAGTACAATCTGTATCTGCCGATCAATGCCCGTCGGGCGCTAGCGATCGAGCCGACGAACATCGAGCAGCACTACGGTGAGCCCGGTTACGCCTTTCTCGCACCGATCAGAACGCTGCTAGATCAGGACGTCAAAGTCGTCGGCGAAGGTGAGATCGTACTGCCGAATCCGGGTACCTACCCGGGCCTGCTCGACGTCTACGTGAATCGCGAGGTCGGCGAGGACGGCGAGGCGCCGGAGAACTCGGGCGAGGGTACGGTGTATGTCCCCGAGGAGGGCATCCACCGGGTCGAGGCTTTGAAGCTGTTCACGTTGCGATCGGCGGAGTTTTTGTACGCCGACAGCAAAGTGGGCAGCCTCGAGCCCGGTAAATATGCCGATTTCGTCGTGCTCGAGTCCGATTATCTCTCCGGTCCCGACAGTGATATCAAGCACAACCGGGTCATCATGACCGTGCAGGCCGACGAGGTGGTTTACCAGGACGGCTCCTACTCACCCGAGGTGCGCGAGGCGCGTCTGAGCGCTGGCACGCAGTAAGGGGGAGTTTGCGACCCGTGCCGACTACGATCCGATCCATCTCGAGCTGGGGGGCGCTCTTTGCGTTGACCCTGGGGCTGGGACCTCTCGGCGCGGTTCGGGCGGCTGATCCCGTGGTCATCGAGCTCGGTTCGATGACCGTAACGCGATCGGAACTCGACACGCGCTTCGCCATCGTGCTGCGGCTCCTCGCGAGGCGCCAGGGAGTCATTCTCGCGCAGCAGGATGCGGAGCTCGTTGCGAGATTGCGCAGCCAATACCTCGATAAGCACGCCACCGAGCTCGTCATGTTGGCCGAGGCGCGGCGTCGGCAGATCGTTGTCTCCGATGCCCAGGTCGATGCCGCTCTCGGCGAGCTTTTTGCAAACGATGCCCAGATGGAAGCCCTCCTGGCGGACAGCTCGCTCGATACTGACCGGGGCCGCGACCTGCTAGAGGAGATCGTGCGCGATGAACAGACCGTCGAGCTGCTCACCGAGCACATGCTGCGCGAGATAAAGATTCCTCCCGGGGATGTCATCACTTTGCATCATGATGCAGGCCATGTGCTGGCGACGCCGGAGGAAGTCTGCGTCCGCCACATCCAGCTCGCCGAGGTGCAGACCGCCAAGTCGGTGCTGGCCGAACTCCAGAATGGCGCGGATTTCGCTGCACTCGCCGCGAAATACAGCACGGATCAGGCGACGTCCGCCGCCGGCGGCGATCTCGGCTGCTTCGAACGCGGGGCCGCCGGGCCGCGCACCGAATTCGAGCGCGCCGCCTTTGCTGCGGAGGAGAACCGGCCAACCGGGCCGGTGGCCTCGCGCTTTGGCCAGCACGTGTTGCTCGTCTACGAGCACAAAATGCCCCGCGAGCCAACGCTCAATGAGGCGTATGCTCAGNNGATTGAGCGTGACCTCGCGCTAGAGAAACTGCCGCAGCGCATCCAGGCCCTGATCGAGCGTAGCGGCTTGCAGGTTTATCCGGACAGGTTCGGTTAATCAGATGAGGAGCCAGCATGACTATTCGTAACGGCATACCCGCCGCGCTATTAATGATCGGTATTGCGGCTATGGGCGTCACGTCGATTGCGGTTGGCCAGGAGCAATTTCCTGACGACCCGGGTCGCGACACCTTGGTGCTCGCGTGCACGCAGTGCCATTCGCTCGGCAAGATGGTAACGGCGGATCTGACGGCGGATGACTGGCAGTTCGTCGTCTACGATATGATTTCGCGGGGCGCGCCCGTCGAGCAGAAGGACATCCGCAATTTGACGACTTATCTGCAGAGCAATTTCGCAACAGATCGCCGCTGAGCGGTCTATCGATCAGGAAAGGACGGAACGATGCAACAACTAGTAGACGATCTGATCAGCGGGAAAATTTCGCGGCGGGGCTTTCTCGCCAGTATGGCAGCAGCAAGTTTCGGGCCGGCAGCGGCCAAGTCCGCGCTGGCCGCCGTGGAGCCGCTCGTGCCCGGCTCGCCGGTGTCGGAGGGCTACGTCCGCTCGATGACCGGCACCGGAGCCGACCTGATGCTTGCACAGATGATCGAGACCGGTGCGGAATACCTGTTCGTGTCCAACGGATCCGGCGTCGGGCCGATCTGTGATGCCCTGGTGGACCAGCCGGGTCTGCAGCTCATCCAGGCGACGCAGGAGGGCCAGGTGGTCTCGATCGCCGATGGCTATGCCAAAGCATCGGGTAAGCCGGGCTATGGCTTTTACAGCCGTGTCGGGCTGCCGCATTCGAGTTCGAACATGTACAACTCGATGAAGGACCGGACGCCGTT
>JABAOE010004397.1_pt6 | contig 10395 bp, 11 predicted proteins | sample 7062141 | NCBI WGS metagenome assembly JABAOE01 (sample SAMN14538627, study PRJNA623070) | marine sediment metagenome | biome: marine biome [ENVO:00000428]; feature: marine pelagic biome [ENVO:01000023]; material: deep marine sediment [ENVO:00002113] | place: India: Gulf of Khambhat ...
CGATCGGCTGCGGGCCGGCGAGTCGAACTTCTATGCACGGCAGCGGGCCTTCGAGTTCATGGGCAAGACAATCGGATTGGTGGGGTGCGGCCGCATCGCCCGGCGCGTCGCCGCCATCGCCGCAGGGTTCGGTATGCAGGTCGTCTCCCACGACCCGTACGTGGACGATCCGCCCGCCCACGTGGAGATGGTCGGCGATCTCGGGGAGCTGCTGGCCCGCTCGGACGTCGTAACCGTCCACGTGCCGCTCCTGCCCGAAACGGCCGGCATGTGCAATGCCGGGTTCTTCGGCGCGATGAAGCCGGGCGCGGTGTTCGTCAATGCCGCCCGCGGTGGTCTGGTGGTCCAGGAGGATCTGCTCTCCGCCCTCGACGAGGGCCACCTCCTCGGCGCCGGACTGGACGTCACCGATCCCGAGCCGCTCCCGCCCGATCACCCCCTGCTCACCCATCCTTCGGTTTTCGTGACGCCCCACGTGGCGGCGGCCACCGACGAGGCGAAGCTGGGCAACTTCATGGGAGCGTACGAAGGCGTGCAGGCCATCCTGGAGGGCCGGCAACCCGACAACCTCGTCAACCCTGAGGTGTGGGATCGGGTGGCCGCTCGAATTCGGAGCTCGGCGTGACCTACCGACCCCGCATCGGCTTGGTCGGCTTCGGCTGGATGGGCCAGGCCCACTCCCGCTCGTACCGCGCCATCCCCACGTACTACCCCGATGACGGGATCGTTCCCCGGCTGGTGGCGGTGGCGGACACCGTGCCCGACCGGGTCGAGCTCGGCGTGGCGAACTTCGGGTTCGCCACCGGCACCCCGGACTGGAGGGACCTCCTCGAACGGGACGACATCGACGTCGTCGACATCTCCGCTCCCAACGCGCTGCATCAGGAGATCGCCGAGGCGGCGGCGGGCGCCGGCAAACACATCTTCTGCGAGAAGCCGGTCGGGATCGAGCCGGGGGCGACCGCCGCCATCGAGGCCGCCGGGCGCAGGGCCGGCGTCATCACCGGCTGCGGCTACAACTACCGGTGGGCGCCGCTGGTCCAGCACACGAAGCGGCTCATCGACGAGGGCCGGCTCGGTGACCTCACCCATTACCGCGGGCGGTTCTTCTCGATGTACGGCCGGGACCGCCTCGGGGTGTTGAGCTGGCGGTTCCTTCAGGACGAGGCGGGCTACGGGGCGCTGTCGGACATCATGTCGCACGCGATCGATCTGGCCCAGTTCCTCTGCGGCCCGATCCGCCGGCTCGTGTCGGTGAAGGAGATCTTCGTCAAGCAGCGCCCGCTGCCGAAGCCCGGCAGCGGCACCCACTACGACCGCGGGNNGCCCGCTGCCGTCGGACGGCGGCACCCACTACGACCGCGGCCGCCCGGGTGATCCGACCGGCGAGGTGACGAACGAGGACTACGTCGGCGCCCTCGTCGAGTTCGAGAACGGTGCGCGGGGCACGCTCGAGGCCGACCGCTCGATCTTCGGCCCCCAGAGCCAGATGGCCTTCGAGCTCAACGGCTCGAAAGGGGCCGCCGCGTGGGACCACGAGATGCTCAACCGGCTCCGCCTCTATCTTCCGGAGGAGCAGCCCGAAGACGGCTACATCGACGTCCTCGCCGGCGACGCGTTCCCCAACCAGGGCAAGATCGTCCCCGGGGGTGGCAACTCGCTCGGCTACGAGGACTTGAAGGTCATCGAGGCCCTCGAGTACCTGCGGTCCGTCTCTTCAGGACGGCCGCACCGGCCCGGGTTCGAAGATGCGCTGGCAAACGCCTCCGTCGCCGCCGCGATGATCCGGTCCTGGGAGTCCGGGGGATGGGAAGACGTCGTCAGCCTCCGCATTGACTGAGATGGCGAGTCAGAGAGGTGCACAGATGCTCCGCAACATCGTGAAGGCGAAGCTGGAGGCGGGCGAGGTCGTCCTCGGGACGTTCTTCAAGTATCCGGAGCCGACGCTCGCCGAGTACGTCGCCATGCAGGGGTGGGACTTCCTCGTCTTCGACGCCGAGCACGGGGCGCTCGAGCCGAGGCACGTCGAGGGCCTGTGCCGGGCGGCCGAGTTGCGCGGCGTCACCCCGATCACGAGGGTCACCACCAACCAAGCCCACGTCCTCCTCCGCTTCCTCGATGCCGGCTCCCACGGCGTGCACGTGCCGTGGGTCAACACGCCGGACGGGGTGGAGGAGGCGGTGCAATCCGTCAAGTACTGGCCGCGGGGCCGTCGCGGCCTCGCCGGGAGCCGGGCTTCGGAGTGGGGGATCGGCGAGCCGATCGGCGAGTACACCCGGCGGGCGAACCGGGAGACGATGCTCGTCGTCCACATCGAGACGATCGAGGCGGTCGACGCAGTCGAGGAGTTCGTGGCCGTCGACGGGGTCGACGTGCTGTTCATCGGCCCCACCGATCTCTCGCACTCGCTGGGACATCCCGGCGAAACGTCGCATCCGGACGTCGTCACCGCGATGAACCGGGTCGCCGAGGTCGTCGTTGCGTCCGACAAGACGCTCGGGCTCTTCGCCGCCACCGACGAGATCGCCCGGGAGTGGATCGAGCGCGGTGCCCGCTACATCGCAACCGGAACCGATGCCTTCCTCGGTCGCGGGATGAAGGCGTATCTGGAAGCACTCCGAGGCTGAGGAGAGAACCATGCAGACCATCCGGCTCACCACGGCCCAGGCCATCGTCAAGTGGCTCACTGCCCAGCACACCGTCGTCGACGGTGAGGAGGTCCCGCTCTTCGCCGGGGCGTTCGGCATCTTCGGACACGGGAACGTCACGTCGCTCGCCGAAGCGCTCGAGCCCATCCAGGACGTGCTGCCGATGTGGCGGGGCCACAACGAGCAGTCGATGGCACTCGCCGCCGTTGCCTACGCCAAGGCGATGCGGAGGCGGCGGATCATGATCGCGACCTCGTCGATCGGCCCGGGGAGCACGAACATGGTGACCGCCGCCGCCGTCGCCCACGCCAACCGACTCCCGCTGCTCCTCTTCAGCGGCGACTACTTCACGCACCGCATCGTCGACCCCGTGCTCCAGCAGGTGGAGCACTTCGGGGATCCGACGGTGTCGGTATGTGATGCCTTCAAACCGGTGACGAGATACTGGGACCGGATCACCACTCCGGAGCAGGTCGTCCGTTCGCTTCCTCAGGCGCTCGCGGTCATGCTCGATCCCGCAGAATGCGGGCCGGCGTTCTTCGCGCTGCCTCAGGACGTTCAGGCCGAGGCGTACGACTACCCGGCGGCGTTCTTCGCGAAGAAGGTCCACTACATCCGCCGCCCCGGGCCCGACCCCCGCGACGTGGCGGCGGCGGTCGCGGCACTCGCCGCCGCCGAGAAGCCGATGATCATCGCCGGAGGCGGCGTGCACTACTCGGGAGCGGTGGCCGCGCTCACTGCGTTCGCCGAGCGGAGGGGGATCCCTGTCGTCGAGACCGTTGCCGGCAAGTCCACGCTCGTCCACGATCACCCCAATTACGCAGGCCCGATCGGGGTGACGGGGTCGGCCGCGGCGAACGCCGTCGCCGAGGACGCCGACGTCGTCGTCGCCGTCGGCACCCGCCTCCAGGACTTCACCACGGGGTCGTGGGCGGTGTTCAAGAACCCAGACGTGCGGTTCGTCTCGGTCAACACCGCCCGCTGGGACGCCACGAAGCAGCAAGCGCTCCCCGTGATCGGCGACGCGCTCGTCACCATCGAGCAGATCGACGACGGGCTGGGGGAGTACCGGGCGCCGGCCTCCTGGCTCGAGCACGCCGCGGCGCAGATCGGGGCGTGGCACGAGTATCTCGACTCGTGGAAGGAGCACCACGGCGATGGGCCTCCCGCCTACGCGTCGGTGATCCAGACGGTCCACGAGCTCTGCGACGACGGCGCCTACATTCTCTCGGCGGCGGGGGGCCTCCCCGGTGAGCTGACGATGGGGTGGAGGTCGAAGTCGGTCGGTACGTTCGACTCCGAGTACGGCTATTCGACCATGGGGTACGAGATCGCCGGCGCCTGGGGGGCGAAGATGGCCCGCGGCGACGGCGACGTCATCGCCTGGGTGGGCGACGGCTCCTACCTGATGATGAACTCCGACATCTACTCGACGGTGTTCACCGGGCACAAGGTGATCTTCATGGTGCTCGACAACGGCGGCTTCGCCGTCATCAACCGGCTCCAGGTCAACACCGGCGGGGACGAGTTCAACAACCTCCTTCGCACCGCCCGCCACGAGCGGTACTTCCAGGTCGATTTCGTCAAGCACGCCGAGTCGATGGGTGCGATCGCCGAGCGGGTGGAGCGCCTCGACGACCTTCCGGAGGCGTTCGCCAGAGCCAAGGCTGCGGACCGGACCTACGCCATCGTCATGGACATCGACGAGTACACCTGGACCGAGGGCGGCGCGTGGTGGGAGGTCGGTGTGCCCGAGGTGAGCGACCGGGAGCAGGTGCGGGTCGCTCGTGCCGAGTGGGAAGCCAACAGGAAGCACCAGCGTGTCGGGGTCTGAGCCAGATCGGGCTCGCCCGGTGACGCCGGCGGGAGAAGGCATGGGAGCGAAGGTGGCCATCGTGACCGGGGGTGCATCGCTCATCGGCATCGCCAGCGGCCGAGCCTTCGTCGCGGCTGGATGGCGGGCGGTCCTTGCCGACCGCAACGACGAGCCGGGCGCCGAAGTCCGGGACGCGCTCGGCCCCGACGGCGTGTTCCTCGCGGTCGACGTCACCGCCGACGACGGCCTCGACCGTCTCGTGGCGACGGCGTTGCACGAGTACGGAGGTGTCGACGCCGTCGTCAACGCCGCGGCCGTGTTCGACGACGCCGGTCTCGACACGACGCGCGGCGGGTGGCACGACGCGCTCGACGTCAACGTCGTTTCGGCCGCCCGGCTCATCGCCAAGGCGGCGCCGGTCATGGTCGAGCGAGGTGGCGGTGCCGTCGTCAACGTGGCGTCCGTCAGCGCCACGAGGTCTCAGCCGAACCGGATGGTCTACAACGTCACCAAGGCGGCGTTGGTCGCGTTGACGCGCAACGCCTCCCAGGCGCTCGCCGGGAGCGGGATCAGGGTGAACTCCGTGTCCCCGGGGTGGACGTGGAGCCGCAACATCGAGGTCCGCTACGGGTCCCGGGAGCGCGCCGACGCGCTCGGCGCCGAGTTCCAACCGCTGGGCCGCATGGCGGACCCGTCCGAGGTGGCGGCGGCCGTGGTGTTCCTCGCATCGGACGAGGCGAGCTTCATCACCGGCGTCGACCTGCCCGTAGACGGCGGCTATTCGGCGATCGGGCCCGAGGCGCTGGGCCAGCCCTTCGACGAGGTCCCCCCGCTGGTGGCACCCACGCATCGGAGCGAGGAGCCGCCTCGATGAGCTACGACCTCATCACCGTGGGCCGGGCGAACATGGACCTCTATTCGCTCGACGTCGGCGCGCCGTTCGAGAAGGTGCGGCGATTCGAGGCGATGGTCGGGGGCAGCCCGACGAACATCGCCATCGCTACCGCCCGGCTCGGGCTGCGATCGGTGGCCTTCACCGGCGTCGGGGACGACCGGGTCGGGGACTTCGTGCTCGACTACCTCGCAGCCGAGGACGTGGTCACCGACTGGGTGCGGCGCATCCCCGGCAAGCTGACGTCGCTCGCGCTGCTCGGCGTCGAACCACCCGACCACTTCCCGCTCTCGTTCTACCGTGACGACCCGGCCGATATCCACCTGACGGTCGATCATGCCGGGGCGCTGCCCTTCGACGAGACGGCGGCCGTGCTCATCTCCGGCAACGCCCTCAGTCGGGGCACGTGCGCCGTCGCCGCCAGGTACTGCGCCGAACGGGCCGCAGCGGCCGGGCTCACCGTCTACGTCGACCTCGATCTCCGTCCGACGGAGTGGGCACAGCCCGGTGACTACGGGGAGGCCTTCCGGGATGTGATGCCGTTCGTCGACGTCGTCATCGGGACCGAGGAGGAGCTGTGGGCGGCGCTGGCGGGCGCGCCGGACGCCGTGATGGCCGGCGAGGCGCTGGCGAACGACGACCACGACGCGCTCGATGCCTTGATCGACGACGCGGTCGCAGGCCCCGAAGGACCCGGGGTCGTCGTCCTCAAGCGGGGGCCGCGGGGGGTCACCCTCATCGGCGCCGAGGCCGGCCCGCGCGACGTTGCCGGTTTCCCCGTCGACGTGGTGAACACGGTCGGCGCCGGCGATGCGTTCGCCGGGGGCCTCATCGCGAGGAGATCGCGCGGCGATGGCTGGCGTGAGGCCGCGTCCTTCGCCAATGCCTGCGGCGCCATCGAGGTGACGAGACACGGCTGCGCCGCGGCGTTTCCCCGCCACGACGAGGTCGTGGCGTTCATGGAGAGGCAGCGCGGCGGTGGGTGACCTCAGTGCCGGCAAGGTGCGAGGGCTGACCGCGCTGTCGAACGCCGACGGCGTCTTCACGATCCTCGCCGTGGACCACCGCGACTCGATGCGGGTCGTCCTCGACGCCGACGTGCCGGAGCGGGTGCCGGCGGACCGGCTCACCGAGGTGAAGCTCACCCTCCTCCGACACCTCGCCGACCACGCATCGGGTGTGCTCCTCGACCCGGAGTACTCGGCGTTCCAGGCCGTCGCCACCCGGGCGCTGCCGGCGGGAACCGGGTTCATCTGTGCGCTCGAGGCCCAGGGGTACCTCGGGGGACCGGAGGCGAGGGTCACGACCCTTCTCGAGGGGTGGGGGGTCGCCAAGGCGAAACGGCTGGGTGCGTCGGGCGTCAAGCTGCTGCTTCCCTACCGGCCCGACACTCCCGTCGCCGACGTCCAGGATGGCCTCGTCGCCTCCGTCGTCGCCGAGTGTGAGAAGGAGGAGATCCCCCTGTTCCTCGAGCCGATCGCATACGCCCCTGAGGGAACGGCGCCCCCCGGCACCGCAGAGTTCGCCGNNGCCGGCTCGGTGCCCTCGGCCCGGACGTCCTCAAGCTTCAGTTCCCGCTCGACACCGCCCACGACAACGACCCGGCCGCTTGGGGTGACGCCTGCCTCGAGCTCACCGAGGCGGCGGCGGTGCCCTGGACGCTGCTCTCCGGCGGAGACCACTACGACGCGTTTCGCGAGCAGGTGCGGGCTGCGTGCGCCGCCGGGGCGTCCGGCTTTCTCGTCGGTCGGGCATTGTGGAAGGACGCCGTTGCCGCCAACGCGGACCTGCGCGCCTCGATCCTCGACACCGAGGCACGCCCCCGGCTCGCCGAACTCGCGGGGATCGCAACCGAGCTGGGGGCGGATTGGGCGGAGCGGCATACGCTCCCCGACTTCGGTGAGGGCGACTACCGGACGTACTGAGTCGCGGTGGGCGTTCGCGGCGTAGGGTGAGCGCTCATGGAGTCGAGGCGTTGAGCAGGGACCTGATCGTCGTCACCCGGACGCCGCCGGGCCGGGCGCTCGACATCTTGGAGCCGGCGGGCACGATCGACCTGTGGGTCGAGGACCGCGAGATGCCCCGGGACGTGCTGCTCTCCCGGGTCTCTCGGGCCACCGGCCTCTACTGCATGCTCACGGACCACATCGACGAAGCCGTCCTCGACGCCGGCCCGGGCCTCAGAGTCGTCAGCCAGATGGCCGTCGGTGTCGACAACGTCGACCTCGCCGCGTGCACCAAGCGGGGGATCCCGGTCGGCAACACGCCGGATGTGCTCACCGAGACCACGGCCGACACCGCCTTCGGGCTGCTCATCGCCGCGGCTCGTCGCTTTGGGGAGGGCATCGACTACGTCCGCGCCGGGCGCTGGCGCCGCTGGGAGCCCGACCTGCTCCTCGGACGCGATCTCCACGGCTCCGCGCTCGGCATCGTCGGGCTCGGTCGCATCGGTCGGGCGATCGCGAGAAGGGCCTCCGGGTTCGGGATGCGCGTCCTCTACACCGGGCGCACCGAGGCCGCCGACGCCGACGACGTCGATGCGGCGTTCGTCTCGTTCGACGAGCTTCTCCGGGAGTCCGATCACGTCGTCGTGTCTGTGGCGTTGACCGGAGACACCTTCCGGCTCTTCGACGCAAAGGCGTTCGCCCGAATGAAGCCGACTGCCACCTTCGTCAACGTGTCCCGCGGCCCGACGGTGGACACCGCGGCGCTCATCGATGCGCTGCGAGAAGGGACGATCGCCGCGGCCGCCCTTGACGTCACCGACCCCGAGCCGCTGCCCGGCGATCACGAGTTGCTGGCCCTGCCGAACTGCATCGTGCTCCCCCATCTCGGCTCCTCCAGTGAGCAGACGCGAGCGGCAATGGCTGAGCTCGCCGCGGACAACCTCGTCGCCGGTGTCAACGGCATCCGGCTCCCGGCGTGCGCCAACCCCGAGGTCTACGACGGCTGAGGGCGCGGCGCGCCAGTGGAACGTTCCAGCCCGTCGCTACACTCGTCGCGGTCCGCGGCAGGGGGAGGCATGAAGCACCCGACGATCCACGACGTAGCGGCGCGCGCCGGTGTGTCCAAGTCGCTCGTGTCCCTCGTCATGCGGGGAGCGGGCAACGTCAGCGAGTCGAAGCGGCGTGCCGTCCTCGATGCCGCCAGTGACCTCGGCTACCGGCCCAACCGTGCGGCGCAGGCGCTCGTACGGCGGCGCTCCCAGATTCTCGGTGTGCTCGTCTCGGACCTCCACAACCCCTTCTTTCACGACGCCGTCGACGGCATCGACGCGGCCGCGGTCGAGCATGGCTATCGGGCGCTGCTCAGCACCGGTCACCTCGTCGCCAAGGAAGAGGCGCTCGCGATCGACACGCTGCTCGAACTGCGGGTCGACGGTCTCGTGCTCGCCGCCCCGCGGGTGACCTCGGCCACCGTCGCCGCGGCGTCCCAGAGTGTCCCCACCGTTGTCATCGGCCGATCGGTGCGGGTGGCCGGAGTCGACAGCGTCCACAACGACGACAGGCTCGGCGGCGGGCTCGTCGTCGATCACCTCGTCGAGCTCGGTCACCGGCGGATCGCCCACATCCACGGCGGCAAGGGCGCCGGAGCGCGTCCGCGACGGGCCGGGTACGAGGCGGCGATGAAGCGTCACGACCTCGAGGATCAGATCCTGGCCGTCCCGGGTGCGTTCACCGAAGAGGGTGGGGTCGACGGGATGCGGCGCCTACTGGAGGTGAAGCCGCTTCCGACCGCCGTCTTCGTCGCCAACGACTTCTCGGCGATGGGTGCGCTCGAGGTGCTCGACGAGGCCGGTATCGCCGTGCCGGAGGACATGTCGGTCGTGGGATACGACAACCTGAGGGCCGTCGAGTACTCCCGCATCTCGTTGACGACGGTCGATCAGCCCCGGTACGACATGGGCTCGATCGCCGTGAAGCTGGTGCTGGAGCGCCTCGAGGAGGGCAGGCGTGCCGACAGGGACGTCGTCCTTCCCCCGAAGCTGGTGGTACGGACCACGACGGCGCCGCCGCGCCTGGGGCGGTGAGTTGCGCCGGGCGCGGCGTACGCCGACCACGATTGCGCCCGGCTGTCGTTCCGGGACATGGGTGCGAGGTCTACGGGTTCAGCGCTCCGGTGCCGTCCGTTTCGCTGAGCCGGTCCGGGCAAGCGCGATCGCGATCATGCCGATGATGGCGATGACGACGAGCCATCCGGCCAGCCTCACCTTCGATGTCGAGGTTGCGGCTGGCATCACCGGACCCCGGTGATCTTGGAGTCGGTGACGGCCGGACCGTTCGTGGCGGAGGGCACGGGGCTTCCGCCGGTGTCCGCCTCGACCGGCACCATGTTGGCCGCACCCGGTCGGTCGCCACCGTCCGTCTCGGCCGCGACGGTGCGGTCCTGCCGGCGCACGACCGGCGGCCCGAACCCGATCCCGAGCAGTCCGCCGCCCACGACGGCATACAGCCAGCCCGTGTTCCGGCTCGCACCGAGAATCGCGTCGAACGACGCCGGCTGGGCGAGGAGCACGATGCCGAAGGCAAACATGATGGCGCCCAGCACCCGGTATGCGCCCTCGGTGAGCACCTTCTGGGCTCCGGAGACGATCAGCGTGATGCCGAGTGCCATCTCGATCCCGGCCATCAGCGGCGTGCGCTTCCAGATGGCGACGGTGACCTCCGGGGCGACGGCGGTCGCGAGGCCGGCGGCCCCCAGGCGAGCGAACGCAATGCCGNNGGCCATCAGCGGCGTGCGCTTCCAGATCGCGACAGTGACATCCGGGTCGACGGCGGTCTCGAGGCCGACCGCCCCCAGGCGAGCGAGCGCAATGCCGCCAATGATCAGCAAGAAGATTCCCGCCCCGACGACGGAGAGCTGGGCGGCGCTCCAACGCCACCGATATCCACCCTCGGGCTCGAGGGTGCTCTTCGAAGTCTGTGAGTGCTGTGTCGCCGTCACGTTGTGTGGAGTTGTCCCTTCACTTGGAGTCTCAGCGGCCTGGGTAGGAACCCCAGCCGCCCTTGTGGTGATGACGCCCGTGGCGTCGTCCCTTG
>JABAOE010011926.1_pt2 | contig 10394 bp, 8 predicted proteins | sample 7062141 | NCBI WGS metagenome assembly JABAOE01 (sample SAMN14538627, study PRJNA623070) | marine sediment metagenome | biome: marine biome [ENVO:00000428]; feature: marine pelagic biome [ENVO:01000023]; material: deep marine sediment [ENVO:00002113] | place: India: Gulf of Khambhat ...
TCCATGGAAAGAGTTGTTGGCCCGCGCCCAGGCACCCGACGCCGATCTGCGCGTCTGGACGGCGCGGGCTGGCGACATCCTGATTATTCATCCCAAAACCATTCATGCGTCCTTGCCGCGCACAGCGGATGAGGGCGGCCGGCGCCTGGCCTTCACGGTGCGCTGGATCGGCGACGATGTGGTCTGGGATCCCACGCCGCTCACCATGCTGTCACCCTTTGATCACCATCCCCTGATGCGGCGTGGCGAGCCGCCGCCTGAAGCGCTGTTTCCCATCGTCTGGCAGCGTTGACGAGCTGAATTTTGCTGGCGGTGGCAATTACGAATGTATCCGTTGCGAGCCGCGTGCTAAGAGGAAGGGATGTTGAAGTCTCTTGAGCTTTATCCCCATCTCGTGGAGCTGCGGCGCTGGTTTCATGAGCATCCAGAGCTGGCCTTTGAGGAGGTGAAGACCGCCGAGTTCATCGTCGCGGAGCTCGAGCGACTGGGCCTGAATGTGCGCTATGCCGGCAAGGGGCATAGCGTGTTGGGCGAGCTGGTGGCGGCGCCGGGCAAGCCCTTCGTAGCGCTGCGGGCGGAAATGGACGCCCTGCCCGGGGAGGAAGCCACGCACGCCCCTTACGCCTCGAAGCATCCCGGCCGGATGCATGCCTGCGGCCACGGCGCCCACATGGCCATGGTGCTCGGCGCGGCGTCCCTGCTGGCCGCTGAGCCGCCGCCCGGCAACGTGCGCTTCGTGTTTCAGCCTGCCGAGGAGCGCGGCGGCGGCTCGCGCACGGCCATCGCCGACGGGGCGCTTGAAGATGTGGTGGCGATCTACGGCGGCCACGTTACCCACGAGTACGAGCCCGGCGTCATCATGATTCGTGATGGGGTGGTCACGGCCCAGTCGGATCGTTTCGTGATTGACGTGCAGGGCGAGGGCGGCCACGGCGCGCGCCCTCACGAGACCACCGATACGGTCATCGTGGCGGGCATGTTGATCACCGCCATCCAGTCACTGGTGTCCCGGGAAACCAATCCGTTGCACCCTACGGTGGTCACCATCGGCAAGGTCCGCGCCGGCAGCGCAGCCAACGTGATTGCCGGTGCGGCCCATCTGGAGGGCTCTATTCGCACCACTTTGCCGGAAGTGCGCGATCACATTCACAAGGGTCTGCGGCGCATGGGCGATGCGGCGGCGGAGCTTTACGATGCGACCGTGAGCGTGGCGATTACCGAAGGTTATCCGCCGGTGGTCAACTCCGCTGCGGAGGTTGCTATGGCCCGCCGCGCTGCTGCCCAGATGCTGGGTGCCCAGTGTTTGCGGGAGGCGGAACACCCCAGCATGGGCTCGGAGGATTTCTCTTATTACCTGGAACAGGTGCCCGGTTGCTTCGTGCGTTTCGGTGCCCGGCCGGCTGGCTGGGAGCCTATCCCACTGCACAATCCGGCCTTCGACGTGGACGAAGAGGTGCTCAAGGTGGGTGCCGCCTTTTTCGACGCGGTGGCGCGGCAGCGCCTCGCCGCCGGTCGGGACTGATCCCGACTGCTATGCGCTTCGCGCCCTCAGATCCAACCGTGGGGATCGAGCTGGAACTCCAGCTCCTGGACGCGGAAAGCCTGGATCTGGCGGACGGCATCATGCCGCTGATCGAGTTCTATCCGCAACGGCGCTACGTCAAGCCCGAGCTGGTCCAGTCCTGCGTGGAGATCGCCACCCCCGTCTGCGCCGACAGCGCTGCGGCGGGCGCCCGCTTACGCAAGACTTTGGCATCGGTCATGGCGCGCTGCGACGAATTGGGCATGCGGCTCTGCGGTGGTGGCACCCATACCTTCGGCCGCAAGTTGGGACTCATTACCCCCACACCTCACTATCTGCGGCTGAAGCACGATTTCGGCATCATCGGCCGCAATCAGATTACCTTCGGCACCCACGTGCATGTGGGCATGCCCTCGGGCAACGCGGCCATGTTCGTCATGCGCCATATGGTGCCCTGCCTGCCCCTACTGACGGCGCTGGGCGCCAATTCGCCGTTCTGGCGGGGGCACGACACCGGCTATGCGGCCTATCGTCATTGCATTCTCGCCGCGGCGCCCAGCTACGGTCTGCCGGAGAATTTTGAGGATTGGGATGATTTCACCCGCTTTGTGAAAGCCGGCCAGCAGGCGGGCGTGCTGGAATCATTCAAGAGCATCCACTGGGATCTGCGCCCCAATCCGAAGTTCGGGACGCTGGAAGTGCGCGCCATGGATGCGACCTCGACTATCGAGGAAGCGGTGGCGCTCGCGGCGCTCACCCGGAGCATCATGGTTTACCTGTTGGATCATGTGAGCGACGATTTGAATCACTGGCCGTTTGCCCGGCAGAGTTACTGGAACGCGTACAACAACCGCTATAACGCAAGTCACTACGGTTTGGAGGCCCCCTATATCACTGATCGGGACGGCACGACGCGGCCGCTGCGGGAGATGATCGGGCTGTTGCTCGACGTGGTTACGCCTACTGCTGAAGCCATCGGCGAGTCCGCTGGTATTCAGGCAATCCGCGATCAACTGAAGGCGGGTCTGGGCTATCAACAGCAGCAGACGCTGCTGACAGAGCAGCGTGGTGACTATGTTGGCGTTACCCGAGCCCTGGCGAATGCGCTGCGCGGCGAGCTCGCGGACGCTAGCCCCGCGTCGGCCGATGCCGGCCGGATTCGGTCCAGAAAGGGAGCATGATCGCCAGATTGAATCTCACCGGCCCAGCTCCCAGCTGTTGCCAATCTCGATGCGCACCCCGATCACCCAGGGATCGCCCAGGTCAGGGTCGACGCCCGGGTTAAACACGTACTGCAGGTCAGGCTGCAGGCGTAGCCAGTCGGTTACCGGAAAGCTGTACGTGAACTCCAGAATAGTTTCCCGCGACTCAGTGCTGGGGTTTGCCCGGCGCAGGGCGTCGCCAGCCTCCACCGAGGCGATGGCGAAACCCAGCTGGTCGTCGGGGCGGCCGAAGGGCGCCTCTACAACAAAGCCCGCTCCCAGATAGCTGCCGAAATCGTTAAAGGCATCATCGGCCTGGCCGTAACGCAGGAAGCCATTGACGCGGGTCGTCTCGGCGCCGCGCCACAATGGCCCCTCGCTCAACAGATACCAACCGTCGTTACCGTCGCCGCGCAATGGATCCCCCTGCCCATCGACACGATCGATGTAGTCGAAGTCCGCGCTGTAGCGCCAGTAGCCCAGACCCAGGCGCGCCCCATTGCCCCACTGGGTATCCAGCTCCAACGTCTGCAGGGCACCATCGCCGTCTCCCAGCTTGATGGTGGTGCGATCAAAGTCGTTGGGGTCGCCGGGCACGCCGTCCAGAATCACGTAACGCAGAGTCGTCGCGTCGTTGAAAGCCCAGCTGAGTCTGAGCGCCAGCGAAGTGGTCGGAAAGATCGATGGCCCATTCTCGCCACTCTGGGCGAAATCGGCGCCGATACCGTGGGAACTGTTGATGAACAAACCGGCTGTTTCGATCGCGTCGAATTCAGAATTCAAATCGTAAAGCCCAAAGCGGGTCGATAACCTGCCGACGCTCTGCTCATACCACAGCTCGTAGAGCCGCAGGGCCTGCGGCGCATCGATGTTGGAGATGACTTGCGCGTCACCGACGATACGATCCGAGAAGGTCGTGTCATCGTTGTAGAGCAGATAGCCAAAGATTGTGGCCTCACCGTTGCCGAAGATTGCCTGTACGTCGGCTTCTACAGTCAGGTCAAAGTTCTGCAAATAGGCACTGTCCTCCCGCAGACCACCATCCATGTTGCGCAGGTAGTCCGCCGTGTACACCGCCTCAATGGTGGGCCCGGCCGCCGCGCTCAACGCTGGGAGCAGCGTCACCAGCATCAACCACCACCCAGCGTTGCTGCGCGAGGGCATCACTGGGGGTCCCCGGTCACAGTGATCTCATGATAGTTAATGATCCCGTTGACGGGGTTGTAATGGCCCGCTCTACGGTGAACACCATCGACGTAGATGGCTTCGAACAGATACAGAGCCGGGGGATCTTCATGGTAGGCGCGCATGACATCCTGCAGCAGCTTGACCCGACGCGCGGCGTCGAATTCTACCTGGGCGGCCTCGATCAGAGGCATGATCGCCCGGTCGCAGTGCCAGGGCACTGCCCGCAGGCAGGAGTGCATACTGATGGCGCGATGGCCGTCCAGATAGGGTTTGGAGTCGAAGGTCATGCTGAAAGCCGTGCCGGCAAAATTGCCGTTGATGGCTTTGCCAATGAGTTGCGAAGCGGGGATAGCGCGCACTTCCAGCTTGACGCCCACGGCCGCCAGTTGCTGGGCGATAAAGGCATAAAAAGCGGGATTGGCATGGGGCCCCGAAGGCACGACCTCGGCGACGACCTTGAACCCCGCCTTGTAGCCCGCCGCCGTGAGTAACTTGCGAGCACGATTCGGGTCGTAAGCGTAGGGCTTGAGCGTCGGATTGTGGCCGGTGACGTAGTGGGGCGCGGGTTGCCCCGCCGGTTGCGTGTACCCACCCAACAGCACTTTTACCAGCGTCTGTTTGTCCACCGCGTAGTTGAGCGCGCGTCGCACCCGGGGATCCTGGAGGGGACTCTCCCGAACGGTGATGAAGGTCAAGCTGGTGACCGCCCCCCCCGCGCTGATATGGCCGCGATGACCGCCCCGTTCCAGCTGCTGCAGATCGTCAGTGGTGAGCGCCAGGGCCAGGTCCAGGCGGCCGGATTCAACGCCCTGGCGGCGGGCAGACGGATCGAGAATCTCATAGAGCTCAAGACGATCCGTGGCTGGGGCGCGCCAGGAATCCCGAAACCCTGTTAACTCGACTCGCGCGGCGTTCCAGGCCGTCACCGCGAAGGGTCCCGTGCCCACAGGCTCGCTGGCGAACCCCGCCGGACCCAGACGCCGCCACTGTTCCGGCGCGACGATCCGAACGCCGGCGAGCAACGCCGGCAGAATGATCGTCGGTTGTGCCGTGCGTATCTCAACGCTGTGCCTGTTGAGCACCTGGGCAGAGGTGATGGCGGCCAACTCGCGGGCGACCGACTCGCTCGCCCCCGCTTCGGATTTGAGGTACGCCAGGGTCGCTACCACGGCATGAGCGTCGAAGGGTTCGCCGTTCGAGAAGCGCACGCCATGCCGCAAGCGGAACCGCCAGGTGTGCTCATCGACTGCCTCCCAGCCGGTGGCTAACGCAGGATGTACCTTGGCCTGACCGTCGACTCGCGTCAGGCTGTCGAAGATGGCCGCCCAGGTGTGCATGTCGGAGATGGCGGTGGAGCTGAAGGGATTCCCGAGTGCTCGCGGGAGAGCAAACAGACCGACGCGCAGAACGTCTTCGGCGCGACACGGTGAACCGAGCAGCGCGCAAGCGGCGAGACTGAGCACTAGCAAGCGCATGGGTTTGCAAGCTTAACGAGCATACCCGCCTGAGAGCAAAGCGTGCCCACCATCCGAAACCGCGACGAGTTCCCATACCGTTGTGGTGACGCTGACCGGCATAGGTTTGACAGGCCCACCTGGCTTACGCGACGATCCGACAGGTAACTAGAACAAGAAAGGATCTACCATGCGTCAGGCCGTCACCATCGTGCTGATTCTGGGGACTATCGTTGTCAATGGTCTGGCCAATGCGTTACCCATCAATGGGCAACAAACGGGCGAGATTTCTGATCGCTTTCAGACCTACTTCACGCCGGCCGGCTATGTTTTCTCGATCTGGGGCGTGATCTATCTGGGACTTCTGGCCTACGGGGTCTTCCAGGCGCTGCCCCGGTACCGTGATGCTGCAGTGCTGCGTGCTATCGAGGTGCCGTTCTGGATCAGCTGCTTGGCCAACATTGGCTGGATCCTGCTCTGGCACTACGAATTCTTCGGCCTGACCCTGCTGGTGATGCTGGTGCTCCTGGCGTCTTTGGTGCTCGTCTACCGGCAGCTGATCCGCCATCCGCGCGCTTCCGCAGCGGAACTGTGGTGCGTGCGTGTCCCGTTCAGTATTTACATCGGCTGGATCACCGTTGCCACTATCGCCAATCTGAACGTGGTGTTGGAGGACAAGGCTCTGCGGCCTTTCGACATGGGCGCTGAACCCTGGGCGTTCGGTATGGTGGCGCTGGCCACCCTGATTGCGGCGGCGGTCGGCTGGATCCGCCGCGACGTGGCCTATCTGCTGGTGATCGTCTGGGCCCTTGTCGGCATCATCGCGGTACAGCGCGGCGCCCTGGTCGGGATAGCGGCGGCCGTTGGCGTGGCGGTGGCGGTGCTGTTGATTCTGCGCGCGCTGATGATGGGTCGGCCTGGCGCAGCGGCGGCCTAGACTGCGACCAGGGTCTCGTCCACCTCGTCCTGCTGTAACTGGAACATGCGCGCGTACCAACCGCCCTGTGCCATCAACTGCTCGTGAGAGCCCCGTTCGGCGATCTTGCCCTCCAGCATGACCAGAATATCGTCGCTGTCCACAACGGTGGATAGGCGATGCGCGATGGTCAGCGTCGTGCGACCTGCGCAGAGTACTTTCAGAGCCTGCATCACGCCCCGCTCCGTTTCCACGTCCAGGCTCGACGTGGCCTCGTCCAGCAACACGATGGGGGCGTCCTTGAGAAACGCGCGGGCAATGGCGACGCGCTGCCGCTGACCACCGGACAGCTTGCCGCCCCGCTCGCCGCAGGGCGTGTCATAACCCTCGGGCAGGCTGGCAATCCATTCCGCCAGTCCCGCTTTCGCCGCAGCGGCCTGGATCTCGGCGTCGGTCGCGTCCTGGGCGCCGAGGCGGATGTTGTCTCGGAGCGTCTCGTTGAAGATGTAACTGCGCTGGGAAACGACGGCGAACTGCCGCTGAAGTTCTTCCAGGGGAAAATCAGTGAGCTTGCGGCTGCCAATCATGACCTCGCCCTGCTGGGGATCCCACTGGCGCAGCAGTAGATTGACCAGGGTGGATTTGCCCGTGCCGCTGGGGCCGACCAGCGCCACATGCTGGCCCGGCTCGATGTCTAATGAGAAGCCGTCGAAGACTTTTTTCTGCCGGTTCCAGGTCGCGTCATCGGCATCGTACTCGAAGGTGACATTGGTGAAATGCAGCGCAGGCTCGATCTTCCCCTGCACGGTCTGGGTCGCCGTTTCGTAGACTGCCGGCGGCTGATCCATCATAAAAAACAGGCGCCGCGCCGCGATTAGGGACACCCGGAAATCGGTGTAGTTGTTGGCCAGTCCCACCGAGGTATAAAAGCCCACCACAGAGACGGCGATGACTGCCGGCAGATCCACCAACGCGGAAATCCTGCCCGCCAGGGTCAGTTCGATGCCCCACCAGGCCGACGCCAGAATGCCGACGGTTACGAAGATCTCGCCCAGCGCCCGCTGGGTCGCATCGGCGCCGTAGAGTTTTTCCTGACCCTTCTGCATCGTGGCGCCCGTGGCCCACAGCTCTCTAGCCCGACGCTTCTCATAGCCAAAGGCCACGGTGTCGCGCACACCCTGGATGCTGTCGGCCACGAAAGCGTTCACCTCGCCCAGCTTCTCCCGGTACTTGACGCCATCGCCTCCGAGGCGCGCGACCAGCCAGGGCAAAAGCAGGGTGGTGGCGGCGTAAAAGGGCAGCAGCACCCATACCAGGGACGGGTCGACCGTCCAACACCAGGCGAGGATGATCGCGGGTACGAAGATGGCGGCCACCGCGGGCGCGATGGTGTGGGCGTAGAAGGGCTCGACCCGCTCACAGTCGGTCATCACCCGGCTGACCGCATCGCCGGATTGCAGCTTGGCCGTACGGGCAGGCGCCAGGGGCAGCATGGCGTAGTAGAAACGGTCCCGAAACGCGGCCAGGATACGAAAGGCGACGTAGTGGCCGGTGTAGTGTTCGATATAGGAGGCAAAGCCGACGATGGTGCCGGCGATGGCGATCCACTTGACCTGATTCCAGATCACGCTCCAGTTCACGGTTCCCGGCTCATAGGCCTCCACATAGATACCCACGCTGGCGGCGGCTATGCCGAGCACGGCCGCCTGGGACACGATCTTGATGATTCGTGTGCTCAGTGAGATGAACATGATGCCGTTGAAGGGCTTCATGTAACCCAGCAGACGACGGATAACCTGGGCGTTGCTGGCCCTGGGTGCGGGCCCGGCAGTGACTTGCAGTGTGCTCATGGGGTGGCCTCCTTCAGACCGCCGCTGCGGGTTTCATGCCCCCCGCCTCGATTTCCCGCTTGGTACGGATCATGCCCGCATAGATGCCGTCCCGGGCCAGCAGCTCGTCCCGGGATCCGCTCTCCACCAACCGACCACGATCCAGGACCAGGATACGGTCGGCACGCTCTATGGTGCTGAGGCGATGAGCAATCAACAGCACGGTCTTGTTGGCCGAGACCCGTTCCAGGGCCCGGTTGAGCAGCGTCTCGGTTTCCACATCGATCTGGGAGGTTGGCTCATCAAGAATCACGATAGGCGCATCCTTGAGAATAGCCCGGGCGATGGCCAGACGCTGGGCCTGTCCGCCGCTCAGCGCCATGCCCTGGTCGCCCACCTTGGTATCCAGGCCATCCGGCGAGGCCTGCACAAAGTCGTAAAGCTCAGCGGCTTTCAGCGCGGCCAGCAGCTCATCGTCGCGGGCGTTCTCTCTGGCAACCGTGAGGTTGTCCCGGATGCTGCCGAAGAACAGAAACGGATCCTGGGGAACCAGCGCAATCTGCTCGCGGATCCATTCCAATGACAGCTCTTCCGCGGGCACGCCGTCGTAGAGAATGGTCCCCGAGTCGGGATCCAGAGTGCGCAGCAGCAGATTGGTGACCGTGGTCTTGCCCGAACCGCTCTTGCCGATCAATGCCACCGTTTCGTTGGGTGCCAGGGTCATGCTGAGGTTGGCAATGGCCGGCGAGTCCGCGTCCGGATAGGCAAAGCTGACGTCCCGGAGCTCGATGGCTATCGGTTGGCCGGTGGTGCTGCCGCGGTGCGCATCTTCAGCGCTGCGCACGGGGGCTTTTTCGTTCAGGAATTCGATCACCTTGGCGGCAACCTCGCGACCCAGGGCGCCGGCAAAGAAGAACTCACCGATGAGAAGCAGCGTCCGGCTGAACTCCAGGCTCATCAGGACCACCGCCACCACCTCGCCAGGCGTCATGTGACCGCCGGTCATGCGATACAGGGCCACGCCCATGGCCACCGCCGTGGAGAACAAGGCGAAGCCCAGCTCTAAGAAAATGAACTGGGATTGGGCCACCGCCAGAAGTTTCATGGTGGTGCGGCGCTGGACTTCGTTGCCAGCCTCCATTTCCCGGCCGCGGCGCTGGGCATCGTTGAACATCTTCAGGGTGGTCATGCCCTGAATGGAGTCCAGATACTGGGCGCTGTTGCGGTCTTTCACTTCCTTGTTTTCGGCACTGATGCGCCGGAAGCCGCGGGCCGACGAGCCGACAAACAGGGGGGTGAGCGGGACCCCTGCCAGCATCCAGAGCCCCACCACCCAGTCGATCCACAGGATGGCGGCGCACAGAAACACAGGAATAGCGATGGCGATCCAGACCTGAACGAAATAAACGCTGAAGTAATAGTCCAGGTACTCGACACCTTCGGTCGCGGTGTTGGCAATCTCGCCGGTCCGCCGCTTACCGAGGATGCCCGGTCCAAGCCGCACCACCTGGCGGTAGATTTGATCGCGCACGTTCAGCTTGGCCTCGCTGGAGGCCCGGAACTGGCCGGTCCGGAACACCCAGGACAGCCCCGCCTTGGCCAGCACCAGGGCGACCAGCACCCAGAACCACTGGCGCATCAGATTGCTGCCCGCAAAGGCTGCGTCCACCGTGAGGCCGAGGACGTAGTACAGCAGTATGGTCGTGGGCACGGTGGCCAGCCCCGCAATCAGGCCAACCTTGACCCATTTCATGGTGTCCGGGGTGATCAGTCTGTCGTCGACGCCGAGCATTCAGGCCTCTCTTCCAAGAATCAGCAACTTACCGCTGCGGGGCAGGGCGCAGAGTGTCGGCAGACTAGACCTTCAACCAGCTTGAAGGTCAACCCCGGCCCTTGACCTTCAACCTGACCTGAAGGGGCAGAATAACTTGCCAAAGTCGGTCCCATGAATGAGTGTCAATGGTGCAGGCCATCCCCCGAAGGACCAGCGAAGAAACCCCGGCGCGCTCGCGTCAGCTGCGAATTGCCGGCATGGATTGCGGCAACTGCGCGCTGACCATCGAAAACAGCATGCGCCAGCTACGGGGCGTCACGGACGTTGCCGTTAGTTTCACCACTGAGACCATGGACATTTGCGGCGACTTTGATCTGGCGAGCGTTGAGCAGCGCCTCAAAGAGCTGGGCTATCGCCTGGCTGAACCAGAACCGCCCCGCGTGGCGGCGCTGCCTGAGCATCGCGGCGTGCGCGGTTTTCTGCGCTTCCTCTGGGAGCAGCCGCACCTG
>JABAOE010032214.1_pt1 | contig 10387 bp, 8 predicted proteins | sample 7062141 | NCBI WGS metagenome assembly JABAOE01 (sample SAMN14538627, study PRJNA623070) | marine sediment metagenome | biome: marine biome [ENVO:00000428]; feature: marine pelagic biome [ENVO:01000023]; material: deep marine sediment [ENVO:00002113] | place: India: Gulf of Khambhat ...
TGCTGGTGCGCCTCGTCGATGAGCGCCTCCATGATCGCCGGCGGGTACGACGTCAGCTTGAGCCCGTCGATCCTCGCCCCGTCCACGTCGACCTCGGCCGCCCACCGTACCCACTCCCGCGCCGCCTCGGGCGAGTCGACGGGGCCCCGGTCCCACCCCTCGCCGGGGCGCGCGTACGTGAACATCCGCGGCGCGACGATCTCGTTGCGCTCCGCGCGGGCCTTCTCGTTGAGCGCCCACATCATCGGGCCATGGCCGACGCCGCGGGACGTGGTGATCCCGTTGCCCATCCAGAGCTTGTACGTGTACTCGGCCTGGGGCGCCTTTCCCGCCCCGCCCGTGTGCGCGTGCATGTCGACGAGCCCCGGGAGGACGTACATCCCGGACACGTCGATCTCACGGGTCGCGCCGTCGGGGCGGCGCTCCTCGTCGATCGGGGCCATCGGGAAGCCGACCGCCCGGATCTCGACGATGCGGTCACCCTCCACGACGATGTCGACCGGACCCAGCGGCGGGCTCCCGGCCCCGTCGACGTACGTGCCGCCGCGCAGGATGAGACGCTCGTGGGGACCGTCACCCTCGTCGGCGCGCCGGGGGTTGGTGACCTCCATGCCACCCTGCTGGGCCGCCACGCCGCCCGCGGCGACGAGGAGGGCGGATGCGGCGAGGGCCGCGCGGGCCAACGGATGATGCCTCTTCATGATGCCTCCGAATCGAGATGCGCTCTCAGGCGCGCGTCCTAACGCGCCCCAATAATCGGGCCGGCGGCGGGACGGCGCCACGGCCCGGGCGACCGTGGCCTTTCGGGCCCGGCATGCGCCATATTCCGTGGCCCTCGCGCCCCGGACCTCACCTGCGGAGCCCCGTGACCGCTCCCGAAGCCGCCCCACAGCCGGTCTCCGAGCCGCCGCCGGACGACGTCGTCCGGGAGGCCGAGCAGCTCCGAGCCGAGCTGCGCCGTCACGCGCACCTGTACTACGTCGAGGACCGGCCGGCGATCGGCGACGCCGAGTACGATGCGCTCTTCCGCCGCCTTCTCGACCTCGAGGAGGAGTATCCCGAGCTCGTCACGACGGACTCGCCCACGCAGCGCGTGGGCGCCGAGCCGCTCGACAGGTTCGAGACGATCGAGCACGTGGCGCCCATGCTCTCCCTCGACTCGACCCAGGAGCCGGACGAGGTGCGCCGCTTCGACGACCGGGTGCGCAGGGCGCTGGGCGCGGGGGTCGATCCCGTGTACGTGCTGGAGCCGAAGCTCGACGGGGCGTCGATCGAGCTCGTCTACGAGGACGGCGTCTTCGCGCGCGCGGTGACGCGGGGCAACGGCCGCCAGGGCGAGGGCGTCACGGAGAACCTGCGCACGATCCCCTCGGTCCCGCTACGCCTGCGCGGAGACCGGCGTGCGGTGCCGGCGCTGCTCGCCGTGCGGGGCGAGGTCATGATGCGGATCCCCGACTTCGAGGACTTCAACGCGGGCCTCGTCGCGGCGGGCTCGGAGCCGTACGCCTCCCCCCGGAACTCGGCGGCCGGATCGATCCGCCAGCTCGACCCCCGCGTCACCGCGTCGCGCAAGCTCGAGGTCCTCGTGTACGACGTGCTGGCGGCGGACGGCGCTTCGTTCACCTCCGACTCCGAGGGCATCGACGCGATCCGGGCGTGGGGCTTCAAGGTGCCGCAGCGCGTCCGGACCGCGGAGTCGGTCGAGGAGATCCTCGCCTACCACGGCCTCTTCGAGGCCGATCGCGACGAGCTCGACTACGAGATCGACGGCGTGGTGGTCAAGCTCGACGACCTCGCCGCGCGCCGGGCCATGGGATCGACCTCGCATCACCCGCGGTGGGCGCTCGCCTTCAAGTTCGCGCCGCGCCAGGAGATCACCCGCATCGAGAAGATCGGCATCCAGGTCGGCCGCACCGGCGTCCTCACGCCGGTCGCCTTCCTCCTGCCCGTCGTCGTCGGGGGCGTCACCGTCGCGCGCGCCTCGCTGCACAACCGGGAGGAGCTGAGGCGCAAGGACCTGCGGGAGGGCGACCGCGTGCGCGTTCAGCGGGCCGGAGACGTCATCCCGCAGGTGGTCGAGGTCATCGAGCGGGGCGAGCGCAGGAGCCCGCCCTTCCTCATGCCGACCGAGTGCCCCGTATGCGGGACGCCGGTGTACGAGGACGGCCCCCGGACCGTCTGCCCGAACCGCTTCGGCTGCCGAGCCCAGCTCAAGGGTCGCATCGTCCACTTCGGCTCCCGGGCCGCGCTCGACGTCGAGGGACTCGGCGACGAGACGGCGAACCTGCTCGTCGAGCGCGGGCTCGTGCAGGGGTTGCCCGAGCTCTTCGACCTGGTGCCCGGGCAGCTCGTCGAGCTCGAGGGCTTCGCGGAGAAGTCGGCGACTGCGCTCGTGGCGGCGATCCAGTCGAAGAAGAGCCCCGAGCTCGCGCGCTTCCTGATCGCCCTGGGCATCCCGGAGGTGGGCGTGACGGTGGCGCGGACGCTCGCCCGGAGCTTCGGGACCTTCGACCGCATCCGCGGCGCGACCCGCGAGGAGCTGGAGGCGATCGACGGGATCGGGCCACGCATGAGCGAGGCGATCACCGGCTTCTTCGCCGACGAGCGCAACGCCGCGGTGGTCGACGCGCTGCTGCAGCGCGGGGTCGAGCCGACGGAGGTCGAGGTCGTCGCCGACGACGGGCCGCAGCTGGGCACGGCCGTCTTCACCGGGACGATCCCGGTGGCGCGCGTCGTCGCGGAGACGGCGTGGAGGGGCGTCGGCGGCAAGACGGCGGGATCGGTGTCCAGGAAGACGGCCTTCGTGGTCGCGGGCGACGACGCGGGCTCGAAGCTCGAGAAGGCGCAGAGGCTGGGCGTGGAGGTCCTCGACTTCGAAGCCTTTCTCGCGCGGCTGCGCGAGCACGGGGGCGAGCTCGAGGTGGACGGGTGAGCGCGCGGCGGCCCGAGTCGCGCCGCGGGCGCTGAGCGATGGAGAACCTCGACGTCGCGCGCGTGCTCACCAAGCTCGCCGACCTTCTCGAGATCCAGGGCGCCAACCCGTTCCGGATCCGGGCCTACCGCAACGCGGTGAACACGGTCGAGAGCCTGAGCCGTCCGCTCAGCGACATGATCGACGCGGGAGAGGACCTGACCGAGCTCCCGGGCATCGGCAAGAACGTGGCGGCGCACATCGCCGAGCTGCTGCGGACCGGGTCGATCGACCGCCTGGAGGAGGTGACCGCCGAGATTCCCGAGTCGCTCGCCGACCTGATCCGCCTCGACGGGGTCGGCCCCAAGAAGGCCAAGAAGCTCTTCGACGAGCTCGGCGTGCGGAGCGTCGACGACCTCGAGGCGCAGCTCGCGGCGGGAGCGGTGCAGGAGCTCGAGGGCTTCGGCGCCAGGAGCGCCGAGAAGATCCGCGCCGCGATCGCCGATCACCGCAAGCACACCGGGCGCTTCCAGATCGGTGAGGTCGAGCGGCTCGTCTCAGGGGTGCTCGGGCACATGGCCGCCGCGCCGGGGGTGGGCCGCATCGAGGTGGCGGGAAGCCTGCGGCGGCGCAAGGAGACGATCGGCGACGTGGACCTCCTGGCGGAGCACGACGGGCCGGGCACGGCGATCGTCGAGCACTTCGTGCGCTTCGACGGCGCGGAACGGGTGCTCGGGGCCGGGGACACCAAGGGCAGCATCGTCCTGCACTCCGGGCTCCAGGTCGATCTGCGCGTCATCCCGCCACGCTCCTTCGGAGCTGCGCTCCAGTACTTCACCGGCTCCAAGGAGCACAACGTCGCCGTCCGCTCGAGGGCGGTGCGCGAGGGGCTGCGCGTCAACGAGTGGGGTGTCTTCCGGGTTCCCGAGGGGACCGATCCGGCCGAGCTCGGCAAGGAGGACGGAGAGCGCCTCGCCGGGGACACCGAGGAGGGGGTCTACGAGGCGCTGGGCATGCGCTGGATGCCTCCCGAGCTGAGGGAGAACCGGGGCGAGGTCGAGGCGGCGTTGCGGGGTGAGCTCCCGGAGCTCGTGACGCTCGACGACATCCGCGGGGACCTCCAGATGCACTCGACCTGGAGCGACGGCAAGACGTCGATCGAGGAGATGGCGCTGGCCTGCCGGGAGCGGGGATACGAATACTTGGCGATCACCGACCACAGCCAGGCGATGGCGATGGTGCAGGGCCTGACCCCCGCGCGCGCGCGGGAGCAGTGGGCGGAGATCGACGAGCTGCGGGAGCGCATCGAGGGGATCGAGATCCTGAAGAGCACCGAGGTCGACATCCTGAAGGACGGCACGCTCGACATGCCTGACGAGATCCTCGAGGAGCTCGACGTCGTGGTGATCTCGGTCCACTCCTTCATGGACCAGGACCGCAAGACGATGACCGAGCGCGTCCTGCGCGCCATGGCGCATCCGTCCGTGGACATCCTGGCGCACCCCACGGGGCGTCGCATCAACCGAAGGGAGCCCTTCGAGCTCGACGTGGAGTCCGTGCTGGCGGCGGCGGCGGAGCTCTCGGTCGCGGTCGAGCTCAACGCCAACCCGGAGCGGCTGGACTTCAACGACGTCCACGTCCATCGCGCCAAGGAGCTCGGCGTGCCGGTCGTCGTCAGCACCGATGCGCACTCGCCCCGCGGGCTCGCATGGATGAGGTACGGGGTGGAACAGGCTCGACGAGGCTGGCTCGGGCCGGCCGACGTTCTCAACACGCGCTCGCCGACGGAGCTCAGGGCGTGGCTGGCACGGAGGGGGTCGTGACGGGGTCCGCGTGCTGAACCTCGCCATCGACGTCGCCATCCTCACGCTCGGGGTCGCGGTCCTCTACTTCGGGGCCGAGTGGCTCGTGCGGGGCGCGGCCAGGCTGGCCGGATCTCTCGGCGTCAGCCCCATCGTGGTCGGCCTGACGGTCGTGTCGTTCGGCACGTCCGCGCCGGAGCTGGTCGTTTGCACGGTGGCGGCCCTCGGCGGCGACACCGACCTCGCCATCGGCAACGTCCTCGGCTCCAACCTCGCCAACATCGGGCTCATCCTCGGCCTGACGTCGATCGTGCGGCCCCTCGACGTCCAGGCGCGCGTCGTGTGGCGAGAGATGCCGCTCATGCTGCTCGTGACGCTCGTCCTGTACGCGTTGGCGTGGGACCTGAGGCTGAGTCAGCCCGACGGCGTCATCCTCCTGATGGCGCTCGTCGCGTATCTGTACCTCGTGTTCCAGTCGGTCGGGGACGAGGCTCCCGAGATCCTCATCGAGTACGAGGAGTTCATCGAGGCCTCGACGCAGACGCCGGCGTCGGTGCGCGCCGAAGACGTCGTCTGGGTCCTGCTCGGGTCGGCGTGCCTGGTCCTCGGCGGGTACTGCATCGTCGAGGGAGCGGTCCAGGTGGCGACGGCGCTGGGTGTCTCCCAGGTCGTGATCGGGCTCACGGTCGTGGCGGTCGGCACCTCGCTGCCCGAGCTCGCCACCTCCGTCGTGGCGGCGGCCCGCAGGGAGGCCGACATCGCAGTGGGCAACGTCATCGGCTCGAACATCTTCAACCTGGCCGCGATCCTCGGCACGGTCTCGGTCCTGGAGCCGATCCCCATCCCGCAGACCCTGCTCGGCAGAGAGTTCCCGGCGGTCGTGGCGATGTCCTTCCTCCTCCTGCCGTTGCTGCGCTCCGGATGGCGCATCCGCCGGTGGGAGGGGGCGATCCTGCTCTTCGCGTACCTCTGGATCGGCAGCTTCCTCCTGTAGGGAAGCTCCGACGACGTCTGGTGCGCGTCGGGACTCCTGCGGCGCCACACGGGCGAGCGCCGCCCCGGGGTAGGCGTCCGGCAGGCTGCGAAATAGCTTTGCGCTCCCCGCGGGCTCCGCCGGGCGCGGAGCGCCGAGCCGCGGCGCGAGCCCGCAGACCGACGACGAGGAGTGCTCCTTCATGCTGTCGATCGACCTCACCGGCAGGCGCGCCTTCGTGGCCGGCGTCGCGGACGACAAGGGGTATGGCTGGGCCATCGTGCGGGCGCTCGCGCAGGCGGGAGCGTCCGTGTGCGTGGGCACCTGGCCGCCCACGCTCCGGATCTTCACGAGGAGCCTGGAGCGCGGGAAGCTCGACCGCTCGCTGCCGGACGGGGGCGAGATCGCCTTCGAGCGCGTCTACCCGCTCGACGCGCTCTTCGACACGCCGGAGGACGTTCCCGACGACGTGAGGTCCGAGAAGCGCTACGCGGACCTCGACCACGACTACACGATCCAGGGGGTCTCCGAGCGGCTGCGGTCCGATTTCGGCGAGCCCTGCCTGGACATCGTCGCGCACTCGCTGGCCAACGGCCCGGAGGTCCAGAACCCGCTCCTCGACACCAGCCGGCGCGGGTACCTGGCCGCGCTGAGCGCGAGCGCCTTCTCCCTGGTGTCGATGGTCCAGCGCTTCGGGCCGCTCATGCGCCCGGGGGGAGCCTTCGTGTCGCTGTCCTACCTGGCGGCCGAGCGCGTCATACCGGGCTACGGGGGCGGCATGAGCTCGGCGAAGGCGGCGCTCGAGAGCGACACGCGCACGCTCGCCTACGAGGCGGGCCGGCGCTTCGGCGTCCGCGTGAACACGATCAGCGCGGGGCCGCTGGCGAGCCGCGCCGCGCGGGCCATCGGGACGATCGACGAGATGGTCGAGTACTACCGTGAGAACGCGGCGCTCCCGGAGGCCAACACGGCCGACGAAGTCGGGCTGGCCGCCGCCTTCCTGTGCTCGCCGCTCGGGTCCGGGATCACCGGGGAGACGCTGCACGTGGACAAGGGCTACCACGTGATGGGCATGCAGGCCGAGCCACGGCTCGGACCGGCCTGACCGGGCGGGATGGCGTGGGGATGCCCGAGGCTCGAGGCGTCCACGGTCCGGCGGCACGCTCGCGAGCGGCCGCGCGGGAGCGCGCATGACGGCGGAGGGCGCCCCGCTCGGGTCACTCCTGCCCGACGTGCGGGTCCGGCCACCCGGACCACGGTCCAGGGCGATGAGCGATCGGCTCGGCCGCGTGGAGTCGCGCAACGTCACCCACCGCAGCGGGTCGTGGCCGGTGTTCTGGGAGGAGGCCAGCGGGTCGAACGTGCGGGACGTCGACGGGAACGTGTACGTCGACATGACGAGCGCCTTCGGCGTGGCGCTGCTGGGGCACGGCGCACCCGCCGTGCGCGAGGCCGTGGCGAGGCAATCGGAGCGCCTCGTCCACGGGATGGGCGACATCCATCCGCCTCGCGCCAAGCTCGAGCTGCTCGAGCGGCTGGCGGCGCACAGCCCCTGGGACGACGCGCGCATCGTTCTGGCGACCAGCGGGTCCGAGGCCGTGGAGGCCGCGCTGAAGACCGCGAGGCTCGCGAGCGGACGGCCCGGAATCCTCGCCTTCGAGGGGGGCTATCACGGCCTCACGCTCGGCTCCCTGGCGGTGACCGAGCGAAGCCACTTTCGCGCGCCCTTCCGCGATCGCCTCTACGCGGGGGTCGTTTTCGCACCGTTCCCCGATCCCCTCCGGGACGGGGCCGGCGCCGGGCCGAAGGCGCTCGCGCGCATCGACGAGCTCCTGGCGGCCGGAGCGCCCGACGGAGAGCCGATCGGGACGGTGATCGTGGAGCCGGTGCAGGCCCGCGGAGGCGCGCGGCTCCCGCCGCCGGGCTTCATGCGAGCGCTGTCGGAGCGGGCCGCGGCGCACGGGGCGATCCTGGTCGCGGACGAGATCTACACGGGAATGGGACGCTGCGGGGCCGTCCTCGCCTCCGGGCGGGTCGGGCTCGTGCCCGACATCGTGTGCGTCGGCAAGGCCCTGGGCGGCGGCCTGCCGATCTCGGCGTGCATCGCGTCCCGCGCGGTCATGGACGCCTGGCCCGAGAGCGACGGCGAGGCGATCCACACGAGCACCTTCCTCGGCCATCCCCTGGCGTGCGCCGCCGCGCTCGCCGTGCTCGGCGCCCTGGAGCGGCAGCGCGTGGCCGAGCGCGCCGAGGAGGTGGGCGCCGCGCTCCTGGCGGGCCTGAGGGAACGGCTGTCGGGGGTGGACACCGTCGGCGAGGTGCGCGGGCTGGGCCTCCTCCTGGGCATCGAGCTGGTGCGTCCCGCGGATGGCGGGCCAGCGACGGGGGCCGCGGTGCGGGTGGCCGAGCGGTCGCTCGGGGAGGGAATCCTACTCCTGCCGGCCGGTGAGGCGGGTCACGTCGTGGAACTCACGCCGCCGATCGGTCTTACCAAGAGACAGATCGAGCGCGTCGTCGATGTGCTGTCCCGCGTGATCGAGGAAGTGTCGTGAGGCTGTGGATGACCTGCCTGCTGCTGTGTGCGGCGCTGACCGGCGCGGCGCTCGGGGCGAGCCACCCGGACGCGGCGGGGGCGAGCCACCCGGACGCGCTCGGGGTGAGCCACCCGGACGCGCTCGGGCCGGGCGTGAGCGAAGCGGTGCCGGTCCGTGCCCCGGAGGACGGCGCCACACCTCCGCCGCCGGGCCACGACGCCCGGGTCCCGCGCCGATCGGTCGACCACGTGCCCGTGCTGCTCGTTCCGGGATGGTTCGACACCGCGCGCGACCTCGCCGCACTGAGGATCCGCCTGCTCGGCGCCGGCCGCGCCGGCGCCCACGTCGAGGCGGTGACCTTCGAGAGCCCCACGGGAAGCAACCGCCTGCACGCCGAGGAGCTCGAGGCCGCGGTGCGCGGGCTGCTCGAGGAGACGGGCGCGAGCCAGGTGGACATCGTCGCCCACTCGATGGGCGGCCTGGCGACCCGCTGGTACCTGGCGACCCGGCCCGACGCGCCGGTCCGGCGCGTGGTCTTCATCGCGTCGCCGCACCGCGGCACGCTGTCGGCGCACTTCGCCTGGGGTGACGGCAGGGCGGAGATGATGCCCGACAGCCCGTTCCTGGACTCGCTCAACCTGCTCCAGCCGACCCCGTACGGGGTCGAGGCGATCACGATCCGGACCGCGGTCGACACGCACATCGTGCCCGGAGAGAGCGCCACCCTCCCGGGCGTCGTGGACCACAGGATCTGCTGCCCGACCCACGCGGGCCTGCTGCGCGACGAGCAGGTCTTCGACATCGTGCGGCGCTTCCTGGAGGACGGCGCCCGATCGTGACTCGGGAGCCCGCGTGGCGGGGCATCTTCTTCGACCTGGACGGAACGCTCGCCGATACGGTCGAGCTCATCCTGATGAGCTATCGGCATACGATGCGGACGCATCTCGGGGAACCGATGCCCGACGAGCGCTGGCTGGCCACGATCGGCAAGCCCCTGCCCGTCCAGCTCGGCGACTTCGCGCGCACGGAGGCGGAGCGGGAGCAGATGCGCGAGACGTACGTCGGCTTCCAGCGTCGCGTCCACGACCGCATGGTGCGCCCGTTTCCGGGGGCCCTAGAGGTCCTGGACGAGCTGCGCCGCAGGGAGGTGCGCGTCGCCGTGGTGACCAGCAAGGCGAAGGGGGTCGCCCGGCGCACGATGGAGGTGTGCGGGCTGTGGGATCGCGTCGACCTGGTCGTGGCCGGGGACGAGGTCGAGCGCGGCAAGCCGGACCCCGAGCCGGTGCGGCGCGCGCTGGCGGAGCTCGGCCTGGGAGAGGAGGCCGACGAGGTCGTCTTCGTGGGCGACTCGCCCTTCGACCTGCGCTCGGGCCGAGCCGCGGGCACGCGCACGGCCGCCGTGGGATGGGGGCCGCTCGATCGTGCCGTGCTGGACGCCGAGCGGCCGGACTACTTCCTGAACGCTCTGGAGGAGGTCCTCCTCATCGCCCCGGGCACCCCGACCCGGGCGGCCGTCAGCTCGCCGAGGTCGCGAAGTCGATCTGCTCGGCGAGGGCGAGGTCCCTCTCCGTGATGCCACCGGCGTCTCGCGTCGCGAGGGCGAGCGTGACGGTTCTGCCCCGAACGTCGATGTCGGGGCAGTGGTCGTAGCTGTCCGCCAGCGTCGCCACCCGGTTCACGAAGACGATGGAGTCGCGGAAGCGGTTGAACACGTACTCTTTGGTGAGCTTGTTCGAGCGCCGTTTCCACCCCTTGTGCTGATCGAGCCATCCGCGGATGGACTCGGCGTTCAGCTTCCCGACCGTTTCCGCCGCCGGCATCTCCAACTCCATGTTCCAAGACCAGTTACAGGCGGGAGGGATTTCCCTCACGAGCGACGGAGCGCCCCGCCGGATTCTCTATGGAGACACACACGGGGACCCGGACGTTGAGGGGTTGAGCTTCGGGAGGCGCTGTCGTAGACTTCGGCCCCTCCCAAGGGTCGGAGGATAGGCGCCCCCATCGTCTAGTGGCCTAGGATATCGCCCTCTCACGGCGAAGACCGGGGTTCGAGTCCCCGTGGGGGTATGCGCGGGAGGTCGGGCCGGGACCCGAGGTTCGGGCCTGACCACCGCCGTCGGGTCGCTTAGCTCAGCTGGTAGAGCACCACGCTCACATCGTGGGGGTC
>JABAOE010006223.1_pt6 | contig 10377 bp, 8 predicted proteins | sample 7062141 | NCBI WGS metagenome assembly JABAOE01 (sample SAMN14538627, study PRJNA623070) | marine sediment metagenome | biome: marine biome [ENVO:00000428]; feature: marine pelagic biome [ENVO:01000023]; material: deep marine sediment [ENVO:00002113] | place: India: Gulf of Khambhat ...
CTAGAATGAGAGGATGAAGAAAGTTCGGAGGCTTACGGCAATGCTTGCTCTGGTCGCGACCTTGCCGGCGTTCGCCGGTGGGGACGGCGCAGGCAAAGCGGCGAACCTGACGGTCGCACGTTCGGAGGCCGCAGAACCGTTCAAGATCGTCAAGACGACGGGCGCCCCGCCGACGTTCGCGGTCGAGTTCACGCAGCAGATGCCCACCCCCGGTTGGACGTTCGAGATCGACTCCGTCGAAATCGCGGGCGACCGCATCGTCGCGAAGATCACCGAAGTCCGGCCCGACGGCATGGTCGCGCAGATGATCGCGCCGGGAACCGCGAGGATCCCATTGGGTTCGCTCGATCGCGGAAGCTACGTGCTCGAAATCCGCTCGCGTCGCGACCGGCGGCGCGATCACCGGCCGGCCTTCGCCGCGGTGGTCCTGGCGCGCTGACGCGAGGGGCCGGCGGCGAACTCGCGGCCCTAGCCCGGCGGTTGATGTTCCGGGCGCAGCAGGTCGAGGACGGTCTTGACCGGCGTGAACGTTTCGATCGGCACCTCGACGAAGATCGTGTTCCAGCCGGCCATCGCGCCGTTCCACAGTCCCGGACGCTCGAGCGCTCGCAGGTCCCGGCCGGCGGTCGATTTGGACGTCACGATCGAGCTGTCCTCGTCGACGTAGGCGGACAGATCGAAGGGCTTGCCGCCGAAGTCGCGCACGGCGCAAACCAAATCGACGGGATTGAAGTGCGTCGACTCGCGCAGGATGGACTGCTGCGCGTCGTCGTGCGGGTCGACTTGGGCGGTTTCGACGATCTGCGCCCGAACCTCGCCATCGCCGCCGCGGACCCAGAACGGCCCGCCGCCCGGCTCTCCCGTATTCGGCACGACGCCGCACACACGGATCGGTCGGTGCAGGAGGCTTTTCGGATCCGCCGCGCCTTTGACCTCGATCGACAGCACGTCGCGGGCAAAGCCTTCGACCCTCTCCTCGACCCCGCCCGAACCGGCATCGAGCGCGCGGATCAGTTCGTGGACTTGACGCTCGATTCGCACCAGAAGCCCACCGAGGAGTCGTTTCCACAACACGGTCGGCTCGCGCGCATGTTCGGGCTGGACGTTGTCGATGTTCTTGACGTAAACCAGGTCGCCCGCCAAGATCGGCGATGTTCTCGATAAGCGCGCCGTGTCCGCCGGGGCGGAACACGAGCTGCCCTTCAGCGTCGCGAAACGGATGGCCCTCCGGGTCGACGGCCAGCGTGTCCGTGGAGGGTTTCTGGGCCGACCAACCGACGTCCCACCGGGCATCCAACCGTGCGGCCCAATCCGGGCCGACGCGATCGAGCAGCTTCTCGAACCCGTCGCGGTGTTCCTCGGAAACGGTGAAGTGCAGCCGGCAGGTCCCGTCCGCCCGGCGGACGTAGCGCGCCGCTTCGATCAGGTGTTCTTCGAACGCCGTCGTCACGCCGGCGGCGTTGCGATGAAACGCCAAGCAGCCCTTGGGCAGGTCGTCGTAGTCCAAACCGTCGGAGTCGAGCAGGGCGTCAAGCAACGGCCGAAAGTCGCCGCTGCCGGCGAGCACTCCGGCGTCTTGTCCGCGCGAGGCGAGCGTTTGCTCCAACCGGCGAAAGAAAGCGAATTTTTCGATTTCGGTGACGAATCGGACCAGCGTAGCGGCGCGCCCGCTCCCGGGCTCACCGCAGCGAGCAACGATCTCCGGCCACTTCTCGTCGCGGCCCGGGCCGCGCTGGTAGTGCAACAGTTCACGGAACATGCGCGTTGCCGCACCGGAGGCGGGAACGAACTTGACGAAGCGTCCGGCGCCGGCGGCCTCTCGGTGCTCGGCCAACAATCCGTCGTACTCGCCGGGATCGATCCGGCGGATCCCGTCACCCGCGGTGCAGGGCCGATCGAGGCGGGTCCACAGCGGAGGCCGGCCCAGCATGCCCAGCTGTCGAATCGCCTCGCGCTCGGAAATCCCTCGCTTGGCGAGGGCTTGCCGGTCGGAGTCATTGAGCGACGACGGATCCACGCCTACGGTTGGCCCGCCTGCAGAACCAGGGTCGATCGGAAGCGCTCTTTCTTGCGGGTCTTGTAGTTGACCTGGATCAGCCACAACCCGCCGCGCGGCAAATCGAGGGATCCGACGCCGATTTCGTCGGTGACGCCCGTGACGATCGATTCCATCGGGTCCCGTTTGGGCATCGCGAGCAGGTTGACCCCGGCCAGCGGCTCGCGCTCGAACAAGACCTGGACTTCGAGCCTTCCACCGTCGCGCGCCAGCAAAACGGGATCGGTCTGCGGGACGATCTCGAGGCGTTGCCCGAGCTCCGAATAGCGTAGCGGGTGGCCCGCTTCGGCATCGCCGACGACCTGTACCGTCTTGCAGTAATAACTCCCGGCCCCGGCTTGCCAGGTCAGCGCGACGATCTCGACGCCGTGATCGCCGGCCGTGTAGCCGGCGACCGGCATCGCGCCCTCTTTGCGCGGAAGGTTCTCGCGTCCGTTCTTGCGAAGCCGCTGGAACGCGACGACGTTGTCGACCGCCAACGCGCTCTCCTCGCCGGCAAAACGATCTCCACGAATCAGACGGATTTTCACGGGCTGTTCGGGGTCGGGCGCGATCGGATCCGGTTCAAGCCACATCGCCTGCCCGGCGGCCGGTAGCGCGGCAAGCAGTGCCGGGCAGAGCAAGACGCCGATGCTCAGCTTGGATCTCATGGTTTTGATTCTACACCGAAGCGATTCGCATCGGGATTGACCTCGCGGGTCATTAGCGAGAAACTGGCCGACTCCCCGAGTGGTTCAAGATGAAGGTGTTGGCGCATCTGGATCCGGTCGTACTCGAGCGGACCCTGCTCGACGAACTCGTCGAGCTGCGTGCACGGAACGAAGCGCTGGCCGCGTTGGTCATCGTCCCGACGGGCCGACTGGCCGGACACGTGGAGCGACGGTTGCTCGAACGGCGACCCGCCTGGCTCGGGCTCGAGGTCCTGCACTTCAACGCCGTCGCCGCGCGAATCCTCGCCGAAGCGGGAATCCCGCGACCGCGGACACTCTCGGCGAGCCTGGCCGAAGCGATCCTGCGTGCGGTTCTGCGACGCAACCCGGAGAACCGGTGGACGCGCTACGTCCGCGAGCGCCCCGGCGCGCTGGCCAGCCTGGCGTCGGCAATCCGGGACCTGCGCGAGGCCGGCATTCCGGCCCGAAGACTGGAGCGATGCGCCCGGGCCGTCGCCGAGGGCCAGGATCTGGTGCCGCTCTACGCAGGCTTCTGCGCGGAACTCGAGCGGTTGCGCGCCGAGGACTGGGTCGACGACGCGGGCTTGATCGAGGCCGCGCTGCCCCACGCGGAAGCGTTTGCGGCGCGGCGCGGCGGTATTTGGGTCCACGGCGCCTACGAGTGGACCGGTTTGCACACCCGGCTGGTGCGCACGCTCGACGCGGGACGCGAGGTGCGGGTGCTGTTCCCCTACCGCGAGAAGGCCCCGGTCAGCCGCTACGCGGAAAGATTCCTGCGAGGCCATCTGCAGGGTGGCGAGGGCGCGAAGGCCGTGCTGGAGCCGATCGAGTCGGACGACGACCGGTTAGCGCTCGAAACGCTGTACGACGAGGCTACCCGGCCGCAAGCCGCGGTTCGCCCGCAAATCGCCTATCGAAGCGCCCAGGGAGCCGCGGCGGAGATCAAAGGCGCCGTCCGCGCGGCGCTGGCCGAGGTCGGGGCCGGTTGCCCGCCGAACGAGATCGTCATCGCCGCGCGCTCGCTGACCCCGTACGAGGGCGCGCTCGACGAGGTGTTCGAGCAAGAGGGTCTGCCCTGGACCGGCTCGCTCAATCAACCCTTGCGCAACCATCCCGCCATCCACGACTTCGCCTTGCTGGTCGCCGTGCTCGACGAGAACTTCCCGCGCCGCGGAACGGCCGAGTTGCTGCGCAGCCCGCGAGTTCGTTGGGACCGGCTGTCCGCAGACGGGGCGTCCCCGCCCGGTGAGTACGCCGATCGTTGGAGCCGCGCCGCGGGCGTCGTCGGCGGGCTCGACGAGTGGCGCGAACTGCTCGTCGAGTGGGCCGGGCAGACGCACGGCCGGGCGGAACGATCGCCGCAGGAACTCGAGCGCGCGAACGAACGCGCAGCCGCGCGCACGGCCGGTGCGCTGCTAATCGCGACGACGCTTCAGCGATTGCACGACCGCATGCGGCCGGACGAGACCCGAACCTGGTCGGCACATGCAAACCGGCTCGACGAGCTGATCTCGGACGCGTTCTTTGCCGATGGCGAGGTTTGGGACGACGTCGCCGCGCTGCTCGCCGAAATGCGCTCGCTGGAAACCATCGTCGGCGAAAGGCGCAACGTGACCTTTGCCGAAATGCGCCGCTGGCTGGAAACGGCAATCGACCGCACCGAGCGCATGCCGCACAACCGCGACAACGGCGGGATCCGCGTTCTCGACATGATGCAGTTGCGCGGGATCACATGCCGGCGCCTGCACCTGGTCGGGCTGAATTCGGGCATCCTGCCGCACCCGCCGCGACCGGATCCGGTGCTGCCCGACGAGCTGCGCGAGAAACTCAGCGCGCCGGAACATCCGATCCCGATCAAGAAGAACGGCCTCGAAGAAGAGCGGCTGCTGCTCGATCTGACGCTCGGGTCGGCGACCGAACGGATCGAACTCGCCTGGCAGCGGGCCGATGAAGCCGGCCGCAGCCGCACGCCGTCGCTTGCGCTGCGCGAGATCGCCCGGCTCTCGCACGGCGCGCCTGAACTCGCGGCTTGCTTGCGCGACGCCGCCTGGCACCCTTCGCACCCGACCCTTGCGCTGGCGTGGCTTCAACGCACCGCGGGAATGCTTTCGGCGCGCGAGGAGCGCTTGTTGACGGCGCTGCAGAGCATCGGGCAGCCGGCCGAGCTCGACGATTGGTACCCCGAATTGACCCCCGGTTTGAAGCTGCTGCGCGCGACCGAATCGTTCGAGTTCACCGATCGCGCCTTCGACGGCAGGATCGGTGCGACGGATCTGACCCGCAGGCCGTGGTCCGTATCGGCGCTGGAAACGCTTGCCCGGTGCCCGCTGAGGTTCTTCTTTCAGCGGGTGCTGCGAGTGCGGGAATTCGACGAGGAAGCCGCGCCGTTCGAGTTGACGCCGAGGGAAATCGGGCAGCAGACGCACGATCTCCTCGAGCGGACCTACCAGAGGCTGCAGAGCGACGGGATGTTCGAGCGGCCGCTCGACGAACGGGTCCGGCGCGCCGGCGAAATCATCGACGAGATCTGGAACGACGCATGGCGTTCCCTGGCCCGGAGGTTGAACCGCCGCGCCCCGGCGTTGTGGGCAACGACCGAGTCCGTGTGGAAGCGCTCCGTCACCAGCTTCATCGTCGAAGACCTCGAGCGGATCGACGCGGAGGGTTGGGGCGCGCCGGAAACCGAAACCGTCATCGACGAGGAAATACCATTCGCCGGCGGTCGCTCGCTGCAGTTGGTCGGACGCGTCGACCGCAGATTCGGCGACACCACACGGCTGCTGATCGGCGACTACAAGACGGGCAAGGTCGACGGACTGACCGACCCGACACGGATGCTCAAGGCACAGACGCTGCAGGTTCCGCTTTACTGGATGCTTTCCGACGCCAAAGCTCGCATCGAGGTTCTGGGAGTCGGACCGCGTTACGACCCCGATGAAGTCGATCCCGGAGAGCGAGTGTTGAAATTCGACGGTCTCACCGCCGAGGAATTCAAAGGCTTCGTCGAGACGATGGGCGTGCTCACCGACCTCATCGACGAAGGCGTGTTTCCGCTCAATCATTCGAACGTCGGTTGCGGTTACTGTCCCTACGAACTCTCCTGCCGGCACCTGCATCCCCCGACCAAGGAGCGTGAAGAAAACGCGCCGGACCGCGCGGACTACGCCGATCTGCGCCACAAGAACAAGTCGCGCAAGACAACCCTCGACGCGGTGCGGGAGGCCAAATGAGCGCGCTTCCCGATCTCGACGCCCGGCGAGCGGCCACGACGGTGTTCGATCGCAACATCGTGGTCCTGGCGGGAGCCGGCACCGGCAAGACGAGCTTGTTGGTCGAGCGCGTGTTGAATCTGGTCGGGAGCGGGCGTTGCGAGCTCGAAAAGCTGGCCGCCATCACGTTCACCGAGAAAGCTGCCGCGGAACTGCGCTTCCGGATCGCGGAAGGTCTCGAGCAACTGCGAGCGGCGGCGTCCGGGGAACGGCAAGCCGATCCCGAACAACCGTCAGGTCGATCTTTCGCCTGGCTCGACGGGGACTCCCGAACGGACCGCGAGTTGCTGGCCACGCGTGCGCTCGCCGCGCTGCAGCAGCTCGACCGCGCGCATCTGCTGACGATCCACGCGTTCTGCGCCGAGCTGCTACGGCTCTATCCCGTGGAGGGCCGGGTCGATCCCGATTTCAGGGTCGACACCGGCGAGCACGCCGAGTTGCTCTGCCGCGAGGAGTGGGAGCGCTTCGTCGAACGGGAGCTCGGGCCCGACGGTGACCGGCACGCGGTGTGGAACCGGGTGCTGCACAGCCTCGGCGTCGGTGATCTCTTCGGCGCGGCGAAGATCCTGTCGGACTGGAGATTCCCGCTCGAAGTCCTGGATCCGGACCGTGTCGAAGGCAGGACGGCTCTGCTGGCCGAACCGGCAGCCGAACGTGCCGCGCTGATCGACGACCTGCGCTCGCGTGCGACCGGCATCACGGATCGACAGGATCTCTGGCTGACCACCGTGCGACGCTGCCTGAGCGCGATCACGGACGGCGACGACGAGGCGCTCACGGCCATGCTCGACGATCCGGCCGTGTTGCGCGAGCTCGAACACTCGGCCGGCTGGAAGCCCGGCAAAGACCTCGACGGGGTGAGCCCGGAGGAGTTCAAGGCCGTACTCCGCACGGTCAAACAGTTTTCCCAGCGCTTGAGGATCCTGAACGACGGCTGTTTCCATGGAGTCGTCGAAACGCTCGCGCCGTTCGTCAGGTCGTTTCGCGAGGAGTTCACACGCCGCGGCTTCGTCAGCTTCGACGGGCTGCTTGCCCTGGCCCGCGATCTGCTGCGCGATCACCCCGACGTACGGCAGCGGCTCAAGCAGCGTTACGACTCCCTGCTCGTCGACGAGTTCCAGGACACCGATCCACTGCAGTACGAGATCGTGTTGTTGCTCGGCGAGATCCCGGCGAGGTGCAGCGACGATCCGTGGCGCGTCGAGCTCCAACCGGGCCGGTTGTTCGTGGTCGGCGACCCCAAGCAGTCGATCTACCGTTTCCGTGGTGCAGACTACGACGCCTTCCGGCGCGCGGTCGAGACGATCGGCGACCAGGGCGCCCTGATGCTCACGCTGCAGACCAACTTCCGCAGCGTGTCGGGTGTCGTCGAGGCGGTGAATAAACTGTTCTCGGACGACTCGACGGCGTGCTGGGTCGCCGGCGAGACCCAACCGGAATACGAGCCCATTTCCGCCGTGCGCCCCGACGAGACCGACGGCCCCGCCGTCGAGATCTGGACCGTGGACGGGGACCGCACCCACCGGCTCGACCGGCGACGGCGAGTCGAGGGTCAGTTGATCGCGATGGAGGTCGAGCGACTGCGATCGACCGGTGTGAAGTACAAGGACATCCAGATCCTCTTCCGGACGTTCGCCAGTATCCCCACGTACCTGCGGCCCTTGCGTGAACGCAACATCCCGTTCGTGGTCGACGGCGGCAAGGACTTCATCAAACGGCCGGAGATCAAGCAGTCGCTGGCCGTGTTGCGCACGCTGGCGCAGCCGTCGGACGAGACCGCGCTCCTGGCGTTCCTCCGCTCGCCGGCGGGTGGCGTGTCGGACACCGAGCTCGCCCGCTGGGCTGCGGAAGGACTCCGCTGGGACTGGCGCCACGAGCCCGGCGGCCCGGACAACGATCCGTGCCCGCGGATCACCGAGTGCTTCGCACTGTTGCGCGAGCTGAACGAGACCACGCGCCACCTCCCGCCGGACGCGGCGGTTCGAACGATCGTCGAGCGATTCCAGCTCCTCCCACTCGCGGCCGCGGCGTTCGAGGGCGCCCAGCGCGTGGCCAACCTGAACAAGCTGGTCGCTGCCGCCAGCAATCTGACGCGCGACGGCCACCTGTCGCTGGAGGATCTGGTGGATGAGATCGAAGAGGGCGGTCTGGCGGAGCTCGAGGCGGCCTCTCCCCTCTCCGACGACGACACCGACGCGGTCCGGATCACCTCGATTCACAAGATGAAGGGACTCGAAAGTCCGTGGGTGTTGCTGCCCGACCTGGCACGGCAACGATGGAGTTTCTCGTCCAGCGGTCTCGATTTTGCCGTGCTGCGCGATCGCGACGGGAGCGTCCACCTCGCCGCGAAGAACGGGAGCGAATCCTCCAACGCCGCCTGGATCCGGCATCACCTGGAGCACCTACAGCACGAGGAGTCGGAAGAGACACGGGTGCTGTACGTCGCGCTGACGCGCACGCGCAACCGCCTCGTGCTGATCTCGTCGCCGGGAGAGAAGAAGGACAACAAGACTCGCTGGTACGGCGCACTGGCGGGCTGGGGCTACCTTCCGGACGACGTTCCCGCGGACGAGGCCATGCTGGCCGGTGGAGCCGTACGACACCGACTCCTGCAACCGACCGCCGTAACCACCGCCCAGCGGCCCGAACCGCCGCCGCGCGAGCTCGCGGCGGTGGCGGCCTACGACGAAGCCATCCGTCGCCTGCACGACCTCTCCGTCCCACCGTTCCGCGCGCCCAGCGCCGCTGGCCACGAGGTCGAGAGCGTCCCGTTCGCGACCCCGGGGGCCACGCGGGAGATCGCGAAGGCCACGGGCCTCGTCGTCCACGCCGCGCTCGAGATCTGGGACGGCGAGGACCTTGCCGAGTTGGACAGGGTCGCGGCGGAATTGGCCCGGACCGAGTCGGACCGGCTGGGGATCGATTCAACGGAGCTACGTGAAAACGTTGCCGATTTGCTGGCCGGTTTTCGCGATTCGGAGCTGGGATCGCTCTTTGGCGAGCTGGACATCGTGGCACGGGAGCTTCCGTTGCTGTTACGCGACGACTCTGCTCGCTGGCGCGGCTCGATTGATCTGGTGTACCGCGACGACGACACGTACGTCGTCGCCGACTACAAGACGGACCGCACGTCCGACGAGGCGGAGCTGCGCGAGCGCTATGCCGGCCAGTTGGCCGTCTACGCGCGGGCGGTTCAAACCGCGCTCGGCCTGGTGGAGCCGCCGCGCGCGGAGCTCTGGCTGTTGCGCCACGGAAGTCGCATCGCCGTGCCGCTGTCCGATCCCTCGACCGGGCCGCAGCCGGCCAAACGCACAGCCGTGGAGAAACGTACCAAACCCGAACAACAAAACCTGTTCTAGAAGACAACGCTCGACCACGGAGGAGGGAAGCTCGATGAAACGAGGTTCGATTGCCGTCCTGTTGCTGCTTGCCGGACTGGCGGCGGGAGCCTGGCTCATGTCCGCCCCGCCGGCGACATCCCAGGAGGTCTCGTTCGTTCGCGTGACGAACTTCCCCGCAGTCCAGGAGATCGATGGTGCGGTCGAAATCGACGGTCCGATCCGTTTGGCCACGCTGGCCGCCATCCGCGAGATCACACTTCCGCCCGTACGCTCGAACCAGACCACACGCTGGGTCGACGCAGGCGTTGTCGAAACGGGTGGGTTCCCCAACGTCGTGCTGAGCCTCAACGGCGAGATCAAGGGCGAGCTCACGAAGCCCGGATCGGTCGTCGCCGTGCTGATCCCGACCGAGAAGTCGGTCGTGGATGCGTTCGACGAGGAAGGCGTGGTCCAGTTCGGGCTGAGCGTCGCCGCGATGGGCCAGACGGGCGCCCAACCCTACTTCGCCTCCGAACAGCCGCGTTACACCGTCGGGTTCGACGCTTACCGGGTGTACCTCTACAACGAGACGGACAAGACGGTGACGGCCAACCTGTTCGCCTACCTGACCAACTGATGCGGGGTTAGAATCCCCGGATGCCGCGATTCCCCGACACGACACCGACGCTCGACGCCGTCGGCGGAGCCGTCTTCTCCGCGCTGGCCGGACGTCTTGCCCGGCACGAGGGCACCGTCTACCCGCTGCACGTCGGCGACACCTGGCTCGAGCCGGCCGAGGGCTGCCGCATGCAGGACCTCACCGTCGACGAGCACCCGGGCATGCACCGCTACGCCAGCCCGCAGGGCCTGCCCGGCCTGATCGACGCCGTGGTCGAACGATCTCGTGAGCGTACGGGAGTCGCGACCGAACGCTCGTCCGTCCTCATCGCGGCGGGCGCGACCGGGGCGCTGGGGGCGGTGGTCGGCAGCATCGTGGCGCCGGGAGACGAGGTCCTGGTGCTGGCGCCCTACTGGCCGCTCATCACCGGCATCGTGCGCTG
>JABAOE010014589.1_pt3 | contig 10376 bp, 8 predicted proteins | sample 7062141 | NCBI WGS metagenome assembly JABAOE01 (sample SAMN14538627, study PRJNA623070) | marine sediment metagenome | biome: marine biome [ENVO:00000428]; feature: marine pelagic biome [ENVO:01000023]; material: deep marine sediment [ENVO:00002113] | place: India: Gulf of Khambhat ...
TCAGGCTTAATCTATAATTCCTCGAAGAAACGCCTCAGGCGCTTGGCGTTGATACCGACATCACCCTTTCCCACACGTGACACCGAACGGGCGTCTACACGGGAACCATTACCCTGTGGTTCAATACGGATCACGATGTCGTCCTTAAAGCCGAACCAGAAGGTAGAGTCGGTGGCCTCAATGCGACCTTCCTGGCGGTTGGCGTCCACAAGTTCCCAACCTAACGTCTCCACTGCCGCCAGTGAACGGAAAAAAGCGTCATCGGTTGGCGAATTCAGAGTCACAGGCTGCAGGTCCGGATAGGCCTCTTTTGTTAACTGCACCAGGAGTTCCGGATTCATGTCACGGGATACTCCGTATTCAACACCGTTATCTGCGTCGGCACGTAAGGGCAGCACAGAAACGAACTGCGGCGGGTTAATCGTGTCTGTGGAGATGTCATGTATCGAGGGGTAATCCACATCATCCGGTTCAAGGTAAGTTTGCGGCACATACCAGGTAACAATGGCGACAACAGCGGCAATGGCACCAAACCCAACCAACTTGGCTGTGTTGGCCATCTTCCATTTTTTACTCAATGTGCCCAGCACCACAGCGATAATAATCCCGGCCCCGGCAACATAGATTCCGTATGGGACGACGCCGCGCAGAATCGCAAACCCGGTGCGGTAACCCCATAGTTCAAGACGATACCCCAAGGGTGCTATCAGGGTCGCTAGCCCGATAGCTATAGCGATGATCAAGGTTATCAGCGCCACCCAATACATCCAGCTGCGACCAGAGTTGTCAGAATTTTCCATGTTCCCCCCAGTAATTATAAAAATAGATTCTAGTTCAGAGTGATCTTAAATCTGTTCACATCTCATGTCGGGTATGAAAACCTGATTCAAGTGAGAGCCGGATCGACCGCCTGCCTCCACACCACCACCCGGAGCATGAATCACACCGTTTACAAATGCCGCACCCGTAACACCATGGACCGGAAAGGGCATGTCCGGGAGACTGATCCATTCCTGGGTAACAGGATTATAAACATCATGATCGGCCATCATTTGATCGTGGTTCTCACCATCCCCTTCACCTCCCCAGACATGAAAGCATCCAAAGGCAACCACACCATTATTACCACTGCGTGGTCTTAGCATGGGTGGTCCGTATTGCCACTCCGCCGTCTCCGGATCATAAATGACATGATCAGCAGATAGTTCGGACGTATGAGAGGACTGCAATCTACCCCCGACTACATGTACCTTGCCATTGATGGCCGCTGCTGCCATATGATTGGTACCGGCTGGAAAATCGGGCAGTGTCTCCCAGGTGTCAGTGGCGGGGTCATAGACTGCAAAATCATTTGATCGAGGGGGTTGTCCACCTGCGACATAGATCTTGCCGTCTACGACGGCACTCACCAGTCCCCTTCGTTTTGTGGGCATAGCTGCCCGGGATTCCCATACACCTTTTTTCGGATCGAATGCAAATACAGTGTCCAAAAATCCCACTCCCCCCGGAGAACTGGATGATCCCGTTGCCCCACCTATAAGATAGATCACACCATCCACCACGGCTGCTGTGCCGTGATTATTGGGTACCGGAATATCCGGTCCGATACGCCAGCTATCCTGTTCAATGTTATAAATCTGTACCGAGCGCTGTGTGATTCGACTGGATGGGTAGCCACCAAAGAGATAGATTTCGCCATTCACTTCGGCAACAGAAAATTCTGAGTTAGCCAGGGGTGCAGGCGCCCGCTGCTCCCATTTTCCTGCGGCTGTAGATATAGCAGGCAGGAGTAAAAGAATTAACAACGTTTTATTCATGGTGCTGTCCTGTGACATCAGTTTTCTTATTGACATTATCTACATGGAAATCCCTATACTCCAGTGTGAAAAAGAGATTCAAGCATGTTTTTATTAAGAACAGAGAATATTAAATAACTATAGGTATAGACATTACAAACGGTAAGCACTGAAAGCTGTCAAACTGCATTAATTCTTTTGTTCAATTCATCGACGGACCATACTTTTCCCCGAAATTGATATTTATAAGCTCATTTACTATAAACTACTAACACAGTGGCAGTGGGGGACACCGTTAAAATCATAATAAATCTCGGGTGTCATGATTAGATCACCAATTCCATGGAGTCCATGATATGTCCATTTCATGCAAACTTTTTCCTGTCGTTTTGTTGTCCTTTCTCACCCTGAATGTGAATTCTCAGATCCTGACTACAACGAATCATCCGGATATGGTCAATTTTGAGATCGGTTTTGAAGAGGTGGAACCGGTCAATGGCAAGGGAGGTTCCGGATTAAGCGGACCTTATTCACCCATACGCGGCTGGCCGGAACCCCCGGAAGAGGGACGCATGCTGGCGGATGTCCCCTCGGTGTTTGTAATTTCTCCTGACCGTGTCATCGTGGGAACGCGCCGGACCAAGGATCCCTGGCCTATCCCGTACACCTGGGACGCACGCAGTATTTATAATGTTCTGGCCATAGACAGGATGGGAATTTACAGACGGCCCGAGTCTTCCCATAAGATCACGGTCTATAACCGTGAAGGCAGAATGATAGAGCACTGGAAGCAGTGGGATGATATTTTTCCCTCCATCCAGTTTATTCGTATCAGCCCTTATGACCCGGATGGCCATGTCTATGTCACCGGTCGCGGCAAGATCACAAAATTCAGCAACGACGGCAAAAATCTGATCTACGTCATCGATCCGGAAGACGTACCGACAAAGGTCGACCAGGGCACTTTCTTNNCCTTTTTGCCGGATGGCAGTTTCATGACGGTATCCACCGAACGGGTGATCCATTTTTCAGAGGACGGCAAGTACCTGTCGGAATTCGGTACGCGGGGCAGGGGACCTGGACAGCTCAATGGCGCACACGATCTTTTTTATGATAAAGAAGGTGGCCGTATCTATGTTGCAGATCGAAACAACCATCGCATACAGATCTTCGACAAAGAGGGCAATTATATTGACCATTGGCCAAATATCGTTGCACCCGCCGTGGTGCGTATGACGCAAGATCGAAAATACCTCTGGGTTGCCGATGTCTTCACTGCGAAGTTTCTGAAATTCGATCTGGAGGGCAGGATGCAGACCGCATGGGGAACCTGGGGCTTTGGTCCGGGCGCCATTACAGGCGGCATCCATGATTTCACCACAGATGATGAAGGCAACCTGTATATCGCTGATCACAGTAATGACATACAGAAATTCCGGCCACGTGAGGGCGGTGATCCCAGTCAGTTGATTGGTAGATTATTACCTTACTGAAAACGCTAACCGGTGGAGAAATTTTATGTTTAGACGAAGATATACTCCATACGTTCTCGGNNAGTAATCTGTTGCAGGCACAGGGTGAAATGTCTGTGACGGATGATGTGCTTTTGAATCCCGATCCTGAGGACTGGCTGATGTTCAGCCGTACCTACGATAACCAGCGCTTCAGTCCCCTGGATCAGATCAATCGTAACAATGTCAGTGATCTGAAGATGGTATGGGCCCGTGCAATATCAGCGGGTGTTCAAGAGACAATTCCCATTGTGCATAAGGGCATCATGTATGTGGCCCATCCCGGCGCGGGTGCGGGTAATGATGTCAGTATCGTACAGGCACTGGATGCCAGCAATGGTGATCTGATCTGGGAATACCGCCGTGATCTGCCGGATGATATCGGTGATTTCGTCAGCATTGGTACCGCCCGGGTCTTGAGTATGTCCCGGGACAAGATCTTTTATGGTTCACCCGATGGTTATCTTGTGGCACTGGGTGCAGACAACGGTGAACTGCACTGGGAGGTCAGGGAGCATGACTACCAAAAGGGAACCGAACACACTACCGGTCCCATGGTGGCCGGGGGGATGGTGGTCATTGCACGCAATTGTGATACCGGACCCGGGCTGAGGGAAGAGTGCTTCGTAGCTGGATATGATGCCAATACCGGTGAAGAGGCATGGCGTTTTAATACCCCCGCAGGATCCAATGAGCCGGGTGGTGATACCTGGGGTGGAAAAGATGACGGCACCCGTGGCTGTGCCCCCTGGGGACTTCCGGGTGGTTATAACCCGGAACAAAACCTGGTGTACTGGGGTGTGGCCAACTCCAATCCTCACACCCGAATCAAACGCCATAATGGAAACCCCTTTGCGGTACCGCTGATGGCACCGGCGGAACTGTATTGCAATTCCACCCTGGCACTGGATCTCAACACGGGTGAGCTGAAATGGTATTACCAGCATGTACCCGGTGATGACTGGGATGCCGACTGGACCCATGAACGTGTGATTTTGACCTCGAGGTTCGACCCTGATCCGGATTCAGTGAGATGGATCAACCCTAATATCAGACGGGGTGAGGAACGCCAGATGATCGCCGGGGTGGGCGAGGGTGGTGGACTTTGGGTACTCGATGCGGTCACTGGTGAGTTTTTGTGGGCCATGCCCTTTCCATTCGATACCCCCTCATTCCATATCAGCGATATCGATGTTGCAACGGGGAGAACGATCATCAGTCGCGACACGGTGCTCACACGGGATGGTGAATTTCATGAACTTATCTGCTTTGCAAATATCCGCGGTTATTATCCGATGGCTTACCATCCCGGAATGAATTCCCTGTTCATCCCTTACCACGATCTCTGTAACAATCGTACCGGCGCATTGAGAGTAGGGAACGGTCACATTAGAGAGACCTTCATTCGTCCCGGAGGTGATCCCGATGGCTGGGTGGGTATTGCCAAGGTCAATATGGAGACGGGAGAAGTAGACCACTTCTACACCCAAGGTATCCCCAGTAATGGTGCGGTCCTGGTGACTGCCGCTGACCTTGTGTTCTGGGGGGATATGGACCGGCGCCTGAAGGCTATCGACGCTGTGAACGGTGAAGTCCTCTGGGAAGGTATCGTAGGGGGTATCGTTCAGAACAGTACCATCACCTATGCCGTCGACGGCAGACAGTACATCGCAGTCATCACGGGTGAGGGTACGGCACATACCAATGGCAAGTTAGCGCTGGTCCCGGATCTGCATGTAGCGCGGGGAGACAATACTATCTATGTGTTTGCCTTACCGGAATAATCATTGCAAATATCATCAAGTCAATGAAGAAAGGTTTTGTAAGCAGAGAATAGATGGCAAATAAAAAAAATGCCCTGCCGGGAAATGTGCAGGGGAATTATTTTGTGGATTCCTCCTGTATCAATTGTGGGGTCAGCCGGCATTATGCCCCGGATATTTTTGGAGATACCGGCTCCTTTTCATTCGTCAAGAAACAACCGCAAAACCATGAGGAAGAACTGGCAACGCAACAGGCCCTTTTGGCCTGTCCCACAGCATCCATAGGGATGTACGACAAACAGGACCTCAGCAAGGCCCGCGATTCCTTACCCATGCAAATGGCGCATGGTGTTTATATCAATGGATTCAATCATCGCGATTCATACGGGGCGCACAGTTACTTTATAGAGTCTGCTCAGGGTAACTGGCTGATCGATTCACCTCGCTTCGTTAAGGACCTCGTTAACAAGTTCGAGGAGATGGGCGGGATCAATTATATCTTTTTGAGTCACCGGGACGATGTCAGCGATGCCCGCCAGTATGCCGGGCATTTCGGTGCGACGCGTATCATTCATGAACTGGACTCAGACGCTCAGAGTGATGCCGAGTTGATCCTGGAAGGTGATGAGAAGCGTATAATCAAATCTGCTGAAATATATTTCACACCGGGGCATACACGTGGCCACCAGGTATTGTTATGGGATAAAAAATACCTGTTTACGGGGGATCATTTTGCCTGGCTTACCAGTCGCAAACGTTTTGGATCCTTCAGAGATGCCTGCTGGTATTCCTGGGAAGTACAGATAGAGTCGGTACAGAAGATGCAGGTCTTTGATGATGTGGAATGGGTGTTTCCCGGTCACGGTAAATGGGGTCAAGTCGAGAAGGGAAAATTTCCAGAAATTATCCGTGATTCTGTGGAGTGGATGCGTAGCGTCGTGTAGTAGTATTGAAGCTTAGTAAATGCGTTTAAAAAAGTTGCTTAGATAAAAAGTAGCAGCATTGTCTATAACCTAAAGCTGGATTGATAAAAATAATGAAAACACGTGCTTTCAATCATACAATCGTAATGGGCGTGGGTCTGGTTATGTTGTTCGGTGGCTTGACGATGTCCTACCGTGTCAGATCACAGGATGGGCCAATCATGGTGGAATGGCCGGTGTACGGCGGCGACTTCGCCAGTACCCGGTATTCTCCACTGGATCAAATCGATGCCTCCAATGTGGACAAGTTGAGGATTGCATGGCGCTGGTCTGCCCGTAATTTTGGTTCCAGACCCGAATACAACTATCGTGCCACGCCACTCATGATCGATGGTGTCCTGTATACCACGGCGGGTTACCGCCGCAGCGTCGCCGCCATCGATGCCGCGACAGGGGAGACCCTCTGGATATACCGTATCGATGAAGGTGAACGGGGCAGTGCCGCGCCGCGCATCAGCTCAGGCCGTGGTGTTGCGTACTGGGATGGCGATGACGAAGAGATGCCCAGGATCTATTACATTACACCCGGTTATCATCTCATCGCCCTGGATGCATCAAGTGGTGATCCGGTAGCCGGCTTCGCTGATGATGGAATCCTGGATCTCATGGCATACATTCGGATTCCTGAGGGTGTGGATCCCATCGGCTTTATCGGTTCTTCCTCGCCGCCGATTATCGTCAATGGTGTAATTGTCGTGAGCTCTGCCCATATCCAGGGCCGAAATCAACCCACGCCCGAAAATATACCAGGGGACGTCCGCGGTTTCGATGTGAGGACCGGTGAATGGTTGTGGACGTTTCATGTCATCCCCGAGGACGGTGAACCGGGTGCCGAAACCTGGGAAAACGGTTCCAACAATTATTCCGGTAACGGCGGGGTATGGACCACCTTCTCCGCCGATGCTGAACGGGGTATTGTCTACCTGCCTACCGAGGCCTCCACCCACGACTGGTACGGCGGACACCGCCTGGGTGACAATCTTTTTTCCAGCAGCGTCGTGGCACTGGATGTGCAGACGGGCACACGACTCTGGCACTACCAACTGGTGCACCATGATGTCTGGGATTTCGATAACCCGACGGCACCCGTCCTTATGGATATTAATGTTGATGGCCGCAGCATCCCGGCCGTGGCTCAGATCACCAAGCAGGGCTGGGCCTATGTCTTCAACCGCGTCACGGGGGAGCCGGTATGGCCCATTGTGGAACGCCCGGTACCCACGGACACCGACGTCCCCGGGGAGCGCCTGTCGCCCACCCAGCCAATACCGAGCCGGCCACCGCCCTACACCCGTCAGGGAATGACCGAGAATGACCTCATCGATTTCACACCGGAACTGCGGCAACAGGCCCTGGATCTCATAAAGGATGTGCGTTTCGGGCCGATCTATACCCCGATCATGCTCTCTGATCCCGAGAATGGCTACCGCGGCACGGTCACCTTACCCCGTGCCACGGGGGGTGCAAACTGGGAAAGCGTTGCGGCGGACCCTGAGACCGGGGTGATCTATATCAGTACCCAGGAGAGTGCGGTGATTGAGGGATTGATCCCGGGGGCCGGTGAATTCACGATGAATTATATGATGACGTCATCAGAGATACTGAGTATCGATGGTATCCCGGCCATCAAGCCACCCTATGGTCAGATCACCGCCATCGATCTCAATCGCGGTGAGATCCTGTGGCAGATCCCCAATGCCGATACCCCCGAGGAGATCGCCGATCACCCGGCCCTGGCTGGTATCGATATCGGCCGCACCGGCCGGCCCAATCGCGTAGGTCTCCTGGCAACACGCACTTTGCTGTTCTCTGGAGAAGGGGTGGGTGGTAAACCGGTGTTCCGGGCCCATGACAAGGCAACGGGAGACATCCTCGCCGAGATCGACATTCCTGCTACACAGACGGGACTACCCATGTCGTACATGCTGGACGGCGTGCAATACATCGTCTTTGCAATCGGGGGTCTGGGGAATCCGGCTGAGCTGATCGCCCTCAGACTACCCTAGTCTACTTTCGTGATGTATGAAATATCAGCAGAATAGACCGAACACCCATCAGCGAGTGATGCTCTGATTATGGGTAATGACCTTTAGGTATCAATATCCCCCCGCGGATTCTTCTGCCCTTCGAAGGATATAACCTTGAAGATTTCTGACCTCATTTTCATTAAGGACATCATCGAAACGTGGCATCCCAAGCGGTTCTCTTATCCCATTTAGAACAATATCATTAAATAGTTCGTGAACTTGTGCAGTTGAGCGACGGAGGTCAGGTGTGATACCACTGTTTACAACCCCTATTCCATGGCAACGCGCGCAAAAAGTGCCGTAAAGCCTTTCCCCATTTTCAAACTCAGCATCGCTAATGCTTAATTCAAATGTGGGATCTGAAATCGGTGGTAGTGGTGGCGCTGGCTGTGGCAAAGCTGTACGTTTGTCTAATGAAAATACTAGCAACCTCCCCGGTCCCACAAGTCCCTCACCTCGCTCACGATTTCTGAGTACTGAGGTACCACCCCAACCTGAAAGAACTGCAATATATTGGACCCCGTTGACTGCATAGCTTACAGGTGCGGCCGCTATTCCAGTCTCATGTTGGAATTCCCAGAGCAGTTCCCCATCTGTCGCCCTGTAGGCACCAAATAAGCCATCTGCCCGTCCTTGAAAGACCAACCCGCCGGCAGTTGAAAGCGTACCACCACTTATTGTTTGTGGATGCTCCACGCGCCAGGCCTCTTGTTGGGCTACAGGGTCCCAAGCTACCAGCCTACCTGAGTTAGGTACTGCCTCGCCGGTCGTGGGTCCATCGAAATCAGAATCTCTCCCGTTGTTGTTCATGCGTGGGTCATACTCCCAGTCGTCATCGGGAGCATGGAGTGATGAGTGCTCATAAGCCGGAAAATACACGTATCCTGTATCGGGACTGTATGACATCGGGTGCCAATTGTGTGAACCCATCGGTCCGGGTACCACATGCACCCCTCCTTCGAGTGCGCGTGCTTCAGGATTTTCGATAGGCCGACCTTCCGATGTAAGACCGGTCGCCCAAGTTATGTCCGCAAATGCTTTACCCGACAGAAACTCACCGGTCTCTCTATCAAGTACATAAAAAAAACCATTTTTTGGTGCCTGCATGATCACATTCCGTTCGCGTCCATCAATCTCCAACTCTGCAAGCATCATCGGTTGAGTAGAAGTGAAATCCCAATTGTCACCTGGTGTTGTCTGGAAGTGCCAAACATACTCCCCATCTTCAATTCGCAACGCAAGGATGGAAGAAAGGAAAAGATTATCGCCACCCCCTGGAGAACGAAGCCGTGCATACCAGGGCGATCCATTGCCGACACCAACGTAGACCAGGCCAAGGTCGGGATCGTAGACAATGGAATCCCAGACAGTTCCACCTCCTCCAGCCTGCCACCACTCTCCGGACCAAGTTTCTGCTGCCTCGGCCATCCAGTCACTCTCGTGTCCATTTGCGGGATCACCCGGGACGGTGTATGTGCGCCAGATCAATTCGCCTGTCTCAGCATCGTAAGCGGAAACAAAGCCACGAACGCCAAACTCCGCGCCGCCATTTCCGATGAGTACCTTACCATCAGCGATCCGAGGTGCACCTGTTATTGAATACGGCTGACCAATGGGTGTTGTCTGGGTTTCCCAGGCAAGTTCACCATTTTCAGCATCTATAGATACGAGTCTTCCGTCGATGGTACCAGCGTAAACTTTCCCATTATAGAATGCAGGCCCTCTATTCACAACATCGCAACACACAAAACGAGAATGTCCTCTGTTTACCATTGGATCATAGGTCCACAACAACTCGCCTGTTGCAGCATCGAATGCATAAAGGATGCTCCATGCACTTGTTACATATATAATCCCGTCGATGACGAGTGGAGTTGCCTCGAGTCCACGCTTCGTCCCCATATCGGCATACCAGGCAAGACCCAATCGCTCAATTGTGTCTTCGTTAATTTGTGTCAGTGAACTGTGTCGCTGTTCCTTGTAAGTGCGACCATTGCTTAACCAGTTTTCAGTTTCCTGATCCGCATTGACAATTCGGTCCTCGCTTATTTGGAATTGTGGTTGAATTGATGGTCCTGAAGAAACGGACTGTTCTTCATCAATTACACTTTGCGCCGTGTTGTTCTCGGATTCTTGACTACAAGAAATCAGAAATAAGGTGGAACTGATATAACTTATTGATAAAGCTCTGAAAATACTTAGTTTATACATTTCACTCCCCCCTTTAATCCCCTTATATGATATTAATTATTCTAGGACATCAATTAAAATATATCTGCTTTGGGACGATAACGAA
>JABAOE010000193.1_pt2 | contig 10375 bp, 7 predicted proteins | sample 7062141 | NCBI WGS metagenome assembly JABAOE01 (sample SAMN14538627, study PRJNA623070) | marine sediment metagenome | biome: marine biome [ENVO:00000428]; feature: marine pelagic biome [ENVO:01000023]; material: deep marine sediment [ENVO:00002113] | place: India: Gulf of Khambhat ...
ACCTTGAAGAGATGCTGGTTGTGGTGCAGCGGGCACTGGAGAACCGCAAGTTGAGCCGTGATTTTCGCGAACTGAAGGCTGAGGTGAAGAAAAAATATGAGCCGAGGGGAAATATCGTTGGCGAAAGCCCCGCTTTGCAGAAGGTCTTCAAAACCATCGGTCAGGTGGTCTCCACCCGGGCCACCATTCTAATCCTGGGAGAGAGCGGAACCGGAAAGGAACTGGTCGCAAAAACCGTTCACTACAACTCCCCGCGCTGGAACAAGCCTTTTATCGGCATGAACTGTGCGGCGATCCCCAGGGAACTCCTGGAAAGCGAGTTTTTCGGCCACGAAAAGGGATCCTTTACTGGGGCCCTGGAACGCCGGGTTGGCAAATTTGAGCTGGCGGAGGGTGGCACGCTCTTCCTGGATGAGATCGGCGATCTCCCATTGGACCTCCAGACCAAGTTGCTCCGGGCCCTTCAGGAGGAAGAGTTCAGTCGGGTCGGAGGCCGTGAAACTCTGAAGACCGACGTCCGCATCCTCGCTTCCACGAACCAGGACCTGGAAAAGGCCGTTCGCGAGAAAAGGTTTCGCGAGGACCTATACTTCCGACTGAAGGTGATCCCTATTTATCTGCCTCCCCTCCGAGAGCGCAAAGGCGACATCGCCTTGCTGGTCGCCCATTTCATTGAAAAACACAATCGAGAAATGGGCACTCAGATCTCCGGTGTGTCACCGGAGGCGCTGAAGCTATTGGAAGACTACCCCTGGCCGGGGAACGTGAGAGAACTGGAAAATGTCATGATTCGTGCCGCCGTGCTTTCATCCGGGACGATCCTTTTTCCGAAAGACTTCAACTTGACCACGGGAACGGGAACCGCGTCTCCGGACTATGACAACCTTTCCCTCGAGGAGATCATTCAGCACAAGCTGGAGGATTACTTCAACCGGACCCGTGGCGTGGACGTGGACAATCTCTACTCCCTGGTCATCGAACGGGTCGAAAGACCGCTCATTGAGCTCACCCTGAAAGCGACCCGAGGAAATCAGATCCGCGCAGCACAGATTTTGGGAATCAATCGCAACACGTTGCGCAAGAAGATCTCCAACCTCAACATCCGGGTCAAATCCTCCTATGACGAATAACCCCGGAACTCTCAACTCGCCCCTATACACGATATTTGACCCGGGGCTGAGCGGCCAACGCTCTCCCCTTTCCATTGTCGCGGACCTTTTAAAGGGAGGAAGCCGAGTCATGCAGCTCCGGGTGAAGGATGGGCCCGCGTATGAATTTCTTCAACTGGCTCTCGAGGTAAGGGAACTAACCGCGGCGGCGGGCTGCCTGCTGATTGTCAATGACAGGCTGGACATCGCCCTGGCCTGTGGCGCGGATGGCGTCCACCTGGGGCAGGAGGATCTACCCCTTGCAGCGGCAAAAAAACTCATGGCGTCCCACCTCATTGGGATTTCCACCCATACCGTGGAACAGGCGGTGGAGGCGGAACGGGGCGGGGCCAGCTACATTGGTTTCGGACCCATCTTCGGCTCCATGACCAAGGAAACCGGCTATTCCGCGCGGGGTCTTGCCATGCTGGGAGAGGTCCGGCAAGCAGTCAAGCTTCCCCTCGTGGCCATCGGCGGTATCACCGAGTCCAATGTCCTGAGCGTATGGCAAGCCGGCGCCAACGCAGCTGCGATGATCAGTGAGTTGATTGCCGCCGACCATCCGGCGGAAAAAGTAAGGCGTGTTTTAGCCCTGGCTCAAAGCTCTCCCGCGTCCTCCTGATAAAAAGAGTCCGCCTGAGAGTAGTTCTCGAATCGGGTGATCTTGTTGATGAAGGTCAGACGAACCATACCGGTGGGACCGTTGCGTTGTTTGGCCACGATGATTTCCGCCGTTCCCTGGTCCACGGAATCTTTGTTGTAAACCTCGTCCCGGTAGATAAAGGCGATGACGTCAGCGTCCTGCTCAATGGCTCCGGACTCTCTCAAATCCGCCATCATAGGCCGTTTGTCGCCACGGTCCTCCACCCGGCGGTTCAACTGAGAAATGGCGATCACCGGGACATTGATCTCTTTCGCCAGCGCCTTGAGGGAACGGGAAATTTCCGAGATCTCCTGTTCGCGGTTCTGCACCACGGAAAGGCCACGCATGAGCTGGAGGTAGTCAACGACGATCAGTCCGATCTTTTTGTCTCGATCCCGAAGCAGGCGACGGGACTTGGCTCTCAGCTCCAGGACGGAAATGGCCGGTGTGTCATCGATATAAATCGGAGCCTCCGCCAATCGACCTGCCGCACTGATGAGGGCGGGAAACTCTCGCTCCGCCAAATGGCCTGAGCGCACCTTTGAATGGTCCACCTTGGCTTCCGAACAGAGCATGCGAAGCCCCAACTGCTCTTTGGCCATTTCCAGGGAAAAAACGGCAACTCCGATTCCTGAATGCAACGCCGCATTGGCTGCTATGTTAAGACAAAAAGCCGTTTTTCCCATGCTGGGCCTACCCGCGACCACGATAAGGTCCGAAGGCTGAAGCCCCGCAGTGATACTGTCCAGGTCATGGAACCCGGTGGGTACTCCGGTAACCAGCTCCTTTCGTTCATACAGCTTTTCCACCATTTTGATGGAGTCGCTCATCATATCTCCAAGAAAGACGAAGGAGGACTTAATCCTTTTTTCCGAGATATCAAAAATATTCTTTTCTGCCTCGTCGAGGAACTGTTCCACGTTACCTTGATCTTCGAAGCCGCGGGTGGCGATTCCAGTGGCCACGTTGATCAAATGGCGCATGATACCCTTTTCCCGAATGATGCGCGCGTAGTGAGTGATGTTCGCCGCCGTGGGGACCAGGTTGGCTAAAGAGGCAAGGTAGGCCGTCCCCCCTACAGCCTCCAACTCTCCCTTTGTCCTGAGATACTCACTGAGAGTAATGAGGTCCACCGGTTCACTCCTTTCGGAGAGTTCCATCATCGCACGAAAAACCTTCCGGTGGGACTCGCGATAGAACAGGTCAGGAGTGACGATTTCCAGCACGCGATCAATGGCTTCATTTTCCAGGAGGATCCCGCCAAGCACGGACGCTTCAGCCTCCAAGTTTTGCGGCGGAACCTTGCGGAGATTTTCTTCGATGCTAGCCATCGATCAAAGGGAACGCTAAGAACAAATTCCAGATTTCAAGTCGGCCTGAGACTCTTTCAATTATCGAAATAAACCCAAAAGGCAAGAAAAAACTTTTTCCCGACTCCGTTGCGTCGGGTCCGAGGGAGATGAATCTTAACCGGACAACCTGATTTTGAAGGGGCGGATCAGCGCGGGCTATCCGAGACGATTGGCCAAACCCCGAAGTTGCTCTTTTGTTGGCTCGGGAATTCGGTCGCCGAACTGAGCAAAGTATCTGTCAATGTCCGGAATTTCAGGTCTCCAGAGCTCCGTATCCACTTTTAGAAGCTCCGTCAAGTTTTCCGACGAGAGATTGAGACCCGCGACGTCGAGATCTCCCGGGTTGGGAAGAAACCCGATGGGAGTTTCCGTCGCCCCGGCTTTGCCTTCCACCCTTTCGCACATCCATTTAAGGACCCGGCTGTTTTCGCCAAACCCCGGCCATAAAAACTTTCCTTCGGGTGTCTTGCGAAACCAGTTCACATAAAAAATGTGAGGCGCCTTATCCCCCAACTGGTTCCCTATGTCGAGCCAATGCCGGAAGTAATCACCCATATTGTAGCCGCAGAAGGGTGTCATGGCGAAAGGATCCCGTCGGAGTTTTCCTACGGTGCCGATGATAGCCGCGGTGGTCTCGGAAGCGGCGGTGGCTCCCAGGAACACACCGTGTCGCCAGTTAAACGCCTGGGTGACCAAAGGAACGACTCCGGCGCGGCGGCCTCCGAAGATAAAGATGTCAATGGGAACGCCTTCAGGTTTTTCCCAGTCATCGCAGATTTCCGGGCACTGAGCCGCTGGAACCGTGAATCGTGCGTTAGGATGGGCTGCGGGTGATTGATCGCCGCGCCGCCAGTCCTTACCACGCCAGTCCACGGTGTGTGCCGGTGGTTCACCGTCCATCCCCTCCCACCAGACGTCGCCGTCATCCGTGAGGGCACAGTTGGTGAAGATCACGTTCTCTTTCAAGGTTTCCATGGCCATGGGATTCGACTGGTAAGACGTACCGGGGGCTACGCCAAAAAAACCGGACTCTGGATTGATGGCATGAAGCCGTCCGTTGGCGGCAATCTTCATCCACGCGATGTCATCACCCAGACACTCGGCCTTCCATCCTGGAATGGTAGGCACAAGCATCGCCAGATTGGTCTTTCCGCAGGCGGATGGAAACGCAGCGGCAATATGAAACCGTTTCCCCTCCGGGTTGGTGAGCTTCATGATCAGCATGTGCTCGGCCATCCAGCCCTCGTCGCGCGCCATCGCCGAGGCGATGCGCAGCGCGAAGCACTTCTTGCCGAGCAGGGCGTTGNNGATCAGCATGTGCTCCGCCATCCAGCCCTCCCGCTGTGCCATGGCGGAAGCGATCCTCAGGGCGAGACATTTTTTTCCCAGCAGCGCGTTGCCGCCGTACCCCGAACCGAAGGACCAGATCAGGTTCTCCTGCGGGAAATGGCTGACATACTTTCGTTCCATGGGTGCGCAGGGCCATGAGACGTCCCCCTGGCCATTGTGAGGCGCGCCAACAGAGTGGAGACAGGGAATAAACTCACCGTCCGGGCCCAGCGCCCGAAGCACGGTATCCCCCACCCGGGTCATGATATGCATATTACAAACCACGTACGGGCTATCGGTGATCTCGACACCGATTTTCGCGATGGGCGAGCCTATGGGACCCATGGAAAAGGGGATCACATACAGCGTCCGCCCTTTCATACAGCCGTCATAGAGCGCCCTCATGGTTTGTTTGAGCTCATCCGGATCCACCCAGTTATTGGTCGGACCCGCCTCAATCTTGGTTCGAGACGCAATGTAGGTGCGATCCTCCGTCCTCGCCACGTCGCTCGGATCGGAACGGAACAGGAAACTATTGGGACGCTGCTTGAGCGGAATGGCCATACCGCTCGCAACCATCTGCGACATCAACTGTTCGTATTCCGCCTTGCTCCCGTTACACCAATAGATGGAATCCGGTTTACACAGCTCAGCGACTTCGCGGACCCACTGGATGAGCTTTGCATTCTTTGCCGTATCCGACATGATTCCTCGATGGATCTTTTTCGTCGCCTGTTTGGACCTGCAATCCTAGGCGCCGGCAACATGGAGTGCGCCGATACGAATCCTTATTGCATATGTGAATTTTTTCGGGAAATCAAACCAGCAGCTAAAAATTGGAGATGGTGTTCGTCGCGGGACTGAGCAAGCGCATGGCTTGGTCCAGTTCCTGGTGGCTTCCCAGTAAAACGAGTACATCCCCGGCAGAAAGAAGAAAGTCCGGCGGAGGATTATGAACCGACTCACCGTTTCGAACCACCGCAATGACCGTCACTCCATAACGGGATCTAACCTCGAGGCCCGCGAGGGTCTGGCCGACGGCCGGGGAGCCTTCCAGCAACAAGACCGTATCCGTCGTCGTGCCCACCAGATATTGACTCAACTGATCCAGGCTCTTTCCCTCAAGTTTCAGTCCCCTGAGCATCCCATAGCGCTCCCGACGCATTAGATCCACCTGAAGGGCGATGACGTTGCGCGGCACGTGAAATTCCTCCAGAACGCGTGCAAATATTTCTACGGAAGTTTCAAACTCTTCGGGAATGACTTGGCTAGCGCCGATGCGATACAACTGGTCGATGTCCGACACGTAGCGCGTGCGGACCAGAATGAACAGGTCCGGTCTGAGGCTTCTCGCCTGCCATACCGTGCGCACCGTCGCAACGGGATCCGAGATCGCCACCACCATGGCCCTGGCCCCATGAATTCCCGCCGCCTCGAGAACATCTGGCTGCGTACCATCGCCGAATGTGATCGGCTCACCGGCGGCCTTGCCTTCGCTGATCAGATCAGGATTCATCTCCAGAATCCGGTAGGGAATACCGACTTGTTTAAGCACCTGAGCGAGGTTTTGTCCGTTCAACCCATAACCCACGACCATCACATGGCCGGCGTCCGCCTTTTCCTTTTGCTTTTCGGCGGCGGCAACGCGACCCGGAGCTTTAACGATGGCTTCCAAACCATAGGCGAGGCGATTAACCCATTGGATCATGAAAGGTGTTGCAACCATAGTGAGAATGGATGCTGCCAAAAAAGTCTGTCCCGCGGCCTCCGTCAGGAGACCCAAGTCCCTTCCTGCGGCGGCGAGGATAAAGGAAAATTCTCCGATCTGCGCCAGGCTAAGACCGAGAATAACCCCCAGCCGGAGCGAGCGGTAAAGCCACCAATAGATAAGGAAGATCACCAGTGCCTTGATGCCGATGATCATTACGAAGTTCAACAAAGACGTTACGATGTTCGCCGCCAAGAAATCTATGTTGAGCAGCATGCCAATGGAAATAAAGAAAATTCCGGCGAAGCAATCCCTCAAGGGAAGGATATCCGCTACGATCTGGTGGCTGTATTCAGATTCCGAAATCAATAACCCGGCGATGAACGCACCCAGGGCCAGGGACAAGCCCAGCCAGGAAGTAAGCCACGCAGTCCCCAGGCAGATGAAGATAACAAATAACAAAAAGATCTCCCGATTTCTGACGATGGCGACCTGGCGCAGAAGCCACGGGAGCGCGCTCCTTGCCGCGGCCACGACCAAAAGGAGCACGAGGATCGCCTTGAGCAAGGCCCAACCGACGAGGAAAAACGAGACATGCCCCGATTGACCAAGCACGGGTAAAAGAAGCATCATCGGCACGATACAGAGGTCTTGGAACAGGAGCAGGCCCGTGGCGAGTCTCCCTTGCAAAGAATCGATCTCCCTACGGTCGCTGTAGACCTTGAGGACGATGACCGTGCTGCTCAGCGAAATGAGAAAACCGAAGAAGATTCCCACCTGGGGTGAAAATCCCATAAATAGCAGCGCCCCCAGACTGACCAGAGTGGTGATCCCGACCTGCAACACCCCAGCCCACAGGATGTTGGATCGGGCCGTGTAAAATTCCGCCAGAGAAAACTCAAGTCCAATGGTAAAGAGCAGCAATACCACGCCGATTTCTGCGAGCAGTTCTACCTCGTGTACATCATGGATGAGCCCCAGGGAGTTTGGACCGATGATGATCCCGGCAACAAGAAAACCGAGGATTACGGGCACCCTTAGCTTTTGAAAAACAAAGACAATGGAAAGGGTGGCCGTGAGAACGATGAGGAGTTGTTTAAGAACGGCGATTTCAGCCATGTCTATTTACGATATCGAGAAAACAATGCCTTCCTTTTCAATCGATGCAACCCAAATCCTAGTCACAGGCACACGGCAACTGGCCGGGGTGCAAAATTCGGCGTGGACTCTCCACCCTCGAACAGATCAAGCTGTTCAGGATTCCCTTCCAAACAACGGCAAGGCTTCAATCGCACTTGAAGTTGGCAGTCACCACCGTGTGGATGCCACCACGAACATTGAAATCCCCCACCACCGACATGGATCTAGGACGGCAGGCCCCTACCAAATCATCCAGGATGCGATTAATGACGTCTTCATGGAATGCACCCTCGTTGCGGTAGGACCAGAGATAGAGTTTCACGGACTTGAGCTCAAGGCAAAGCGCATCCGGTACGTATTGAATCCGAATGGTGGCAAAATCCGGTTGTCCGGTTCGCGGGCAAACGCAGGTAAATTCAGGACATTCAAGGTTAATCTCATAGTCCCTTTCGGGTCGAGGATTCGCAAACGTTTCCAGTTCCTTACTGGGCCCCGCCATCATGGAGGTATTTTACCCCTGTTCCAACAAAAATACCAAATTATATCTCCTCGTAGATACCTCGTCGAAATGCCAGCCTCCCCTCGGCTGATTTTCGCGGACCCTGGAGGATAGTCCCGTCACAAACCCCGGTTCGGGGTGGGATTTTTAGAAAACTATCTAGATATGCAACTGAGCTCTTTGTATAATTAAAGTTGCAATATCATCTTCGGGATCGATTTCGCTAATCCATAATTCGCGCGACGATCGTCCCGAACCCTGTGCCTCGTGTCTATCTCGATATCCGTAAGCTGGAGGTATCCTTTGCGTTTATTCAAGTTGCCGATTCTTTTTCTGGCCTTTGTCTTTTTCTTTCTCGTTTTACCCTTTGCAACGGAATCAGGAGAAAGGGAGAGCAAGACCCTCGTTTTGGATAATGGCCTTGCGGTTCTTCTCATGCACGATCCGGAGGTTAACCGCAGTTCCGCGGCTTTGGCCGTAGGGGTGGGCAGCCTCTATGACCCGGAGGAAAAGCTGGGGTTGGCTCATTACCTAGAACACATGCTTTTTCTGGGGACAAAAAAATACCCGGAGGTCAACGCGTTCGACAGACTCTTATCGGCAAACTCGGGAGACAACAACGCCTATACCGGGGACGTCATTACCAACTATTTTTTTGAGATTTCCCACGGTGCCTTCGAGGAAGCTCTGGACCGCTTCAGCCAATTCTTCAAAGGGCCCCTGTTCGACAAGCAATACTCCGAAAGAGAAGTCAATGCCGTTCACAGCGAACACGACAAGAACAAACTTCGGGACAGGTGGCGTATCGCCCACGCCATGAGCCAGGTGGCGGAAAAGGGGCATCCGGTCACCAAGTTCGGTACTGGGAACAAAGAAACCCTGGCGGGAGACAACCGTCCCGCTCTGTTGGCGTTTCACCAGAAATATTACGTTGCCTCGAAAATGAAACTTGCCATGCTTTCCGACCTTTCCTTGAGAGAGCAGGAGGAGTTAGCTGTTAAGCACTTTTCGGGCATACCGGATCACCCCGTCGAAATGCCCCATATCGACCCCAACTATCGGAGGCCTCTCACGGACCGGTATCGGCTCATGAAGATCAAAACCATCCGAGACTTGCACAGCCTTACCCTCACCTTTCCCACCATCCCGCTCGATGATTATCTGGAAAGCAAGCCTGCACATATCGTGGCCCATGTTTTGGGATACGAAGGCAAAGGCTCCTTGCTTTCCAAGCTCAAAGAAGAAGGACTAGCCCTAGCTCTTGCCGCAGGCGGTGACTCTAGCCACCCCAATTTGTCTTCTTTTGACATTTCCATTCGCCTCACCAAGAAAGGCGAAAAGGAATACCAGCGGGTCCTGGAGTTGGTTTTCGCCTACATTCACCTGCTCCGGGAGGAGGGATTCAAAGAGTACACCTTCCGAGAAACCCAGACCATGGCGGAAATCGATTTCAAATGGAAGGATCCGGAGGAAGGCATGGGGTATGTGGCCGGCAAGGCGGCCCAGATGCACAAATACGCTCTCCAGGATGTGGAAACACTCCCTTACCTGTATCGGAAATACAATCCTTCCGCCTATAAGGCGATTTTGGAAACATTGACCCCGGAAAACATGCTGGCTGTCCTGCAATCCCAGGCGGTGGAAGCGGACCAGATAGCGGAATTTTATGGCACGGAGTTCTCGATTGCGGAGGTGGGAGGGGAGACCTTCACCCGGCTTCGCAATCCATCAAAAGTGGACGGTATTTTTTATCCCAGGAGAAACGATTTTATTCCTTACAAGCTCACCCTGCTAGATGAACAACCGAACCTTGTTCGAGACGACTACCTCGCCAGGGTTTGGTTTCAATTTGACAACCGGTTCGAGCAACCCAGGGCTTACCTCAAGTTTCGAATCGAAACTCCACATGTTTACGACACCGTCGAGAATTTCGTACGCTCGAGATTGTACACTTCCGCAGTTCAGGAAGGCCTGAACGAGTTGGTGTATCCCATCCAACTGGCGGGGCTCTCCTACGGCTTGAGGGTCGAAAAGAAAGGGGTCGTGCTGTCCCTGGGGGGTTATTCCGAAAGGATTCCAGATCTGCTCCAGCTGGTGGCAAAGAGCCTGACCCGCATCAACATCGACGAACAAAAGTTTAACGACTTGAAAAGAGCGGCAATCCGCAGAGCTGAAAATAGGAAGTGGAGGCCGGCCTATTCCCGGGCAACCTACTATAACCGTTTGCTCTGGAGGGTCAAGCAGTACGATGAGAAGCAAATCCTTGAGGCCCTCAAGGGCGTTTCCTTTCAAGATTTGAAACAGCATGCCAGAAACCTATACGAGAGGGTCTTCATTACGGGGATCGTGCATGGCAATTGGAGCGGGCAGAATGCCAGAGACAGCGTTGACGTGTTGTTATCCCAGATCAAGAGCAAGCCGTTGCCGGAGAGTGACCGCTACCTGGAAACCATGGAGGTCCTTCCTCCAGGGCAGAGGATCCTTTTCTCGAAGCAGATTCCGAACAACAACAACGCATTGACTTATACCCTGCAGGTGGGACCCATGGATTTCGCC
>JABAOE010033569.1_pt1 | contig 10371 bp, 11 predicted proteins | sample 7062141 | NCBI WGS metagenome assembly JABAOE01 (sample SAMN14538627, study PRJNA623070) | marine sediment metagenome | biome: marine biome [ENVO:00000428]; feature: marine pelagic biome [ENVO:01000023]; material: deep marine sediment [ENVO:00002113] | place: India: Gulf of Khambhat ...
CCCCAGCCCGTGCGCTCGATCCGCCGCAGGAAGCGCGCCGGCACGATGGCGTCCGTGTCCACGTTCTGCCGGTCCAGCGGCATCGCCACGCCGGTTATCTTCTCTACAGGTTCCATCGTCTCTACCTCACTCCCAGTCCCGGATGTCCACGAAATGGCCGGCGATCGCGGCCGCTGCCGCCATCTGCGGCGANNACCGCCTGCACTACTGCACCTCCCGCACGTCCACGAAGTGCCCGGCGATCGCGGCCGCCGCCGCCATCGCCGGGCTCACCAGGTGGGTGCGCCCGCCCCGGCCCTGGCGGCCCTCGAAGTTGCGGTTCGAGGTCGAGGCGCAGCGCTCGCCCGGCTGCAGGATGTCCGGGTTCATCCCCAGGCACATCGAGCAGCCGGCCTCGCGCCAGTCGAAGCCGGCCTCTGTGAAGACGGCGTCGAGGCCTTCCTTCTCCGCCTGGAACTTCACCTGCATCGACCCCGGCACGACCATCGCGTAGACGCCTTCCGCCACCTTGCGGCCCTTGACCACCTCTGCCGCCGCGCGCAGGTCCTCGATCCGCGCGTTGGTGCAGGAGCCGATGAACACGCGGTCGAGCTTGATCTCCTTGATCGGCGTGCCCGCTTCGAGGCCCATGTACGCCAGCGCGCGTTCGGCGGCCGCCTGGTCTGAGCGCGTCCCGAACGAGGCCGGGTCCGGCACGCTCCCCGTCACCGGCACGACCTGATCCGGCGTCGTGCCCCAGGTCACGTAGGGCACGAGCTCGCCGGCGTCGATCTCGACCTGCTTGTCGTACTCCGCGCCCTCGTCCGTCGGCAGCGTGCGCCAGTAGTCGAGCGCCCCCTCGAAGGCCTTGCCCCTGGGAGCGAACTGGCGGCCCTCGACGTACTCGAAAGTCGTCTCGTCCGGGGCGATCATGCCGATGCGCGCGCCGGCTTCGATGGACATGTTGCAGACCGTCATCCGCCCGGCCATCGAGAGCGACTCGATAACGGGGCCTGTGTACTCGATCGCGTATCCCGTGCCGCCGCCGACGCCGATCTTGCCGATGGTGCCGAGGATCACATCCTTGGCAGTGACGCCCCGCGGCAGCGATCCGCTGACGCGGACCTCCATCGTCTTCGGCTTGCTCTGCACCAGGCACTGCGTCGCCAGCACGTGCTCAACCTGCGAGGTTCCGATCGGCATCGCCAGGGCCCCCAGGGCACCGTGCGTCGCCGTGTGGCTGTCGCCGCAGACGATCACCATCCCCGGGCGCGTGTAGCCCAGCTCCGGGCCGATCACGTGCACGATCCCCTGGCGGTCCGAGTCGATCCCGTAGAGCCGGATGCCCGCCTCATCGGCATTCCGGCGCAGCGCCTCGATCTGCTTCCGCGACACCTCGTCCTTGATATTCAGCCGGTCGCGGGTCGGGACGTTGTGGTCGGCCGTCGCAACGGTAAGGTCGGGCCGGTGGACTTTGCGGCCGCTCAGCCGCAGGCCCTCAAACGCCTGCGCCGAAGTCACCTCGTGCACGAGGTGCAGGTCGACGTAGAGCAGGGCCGGCTGACCCGGCTCATCGTAGACGACGTGCTCGTCCCAGACCTTCTCGAATAGCGTCTTCCGCGCCACTAATACCTCCGCTAGCCCTGATGTGGGGGCTTTCCATGATATCGAACCGGCGTTCTCCCGTCACGGCGCGCCGCCTTCGTTTGGCCGCAGCCTAAATTGGGTTAATCTCGGGACCTATCCCTGCCCCTCGTCGTCGTCCTCGATGCGGTCGCGCGGGATAGGCTCCTCGCTGTGCCCGTTGGAGCGGATGCAAGTGTGCCCCGAGCCGTCCAGCGCCACGCCGCAGAGAGGGCACGTTGGGCGTCCCGCAGAGACGATCTCCTTCAAACGCGTGCTCAGCTGCGCCACGTCGGCGCTTGAAAGGCGCAGGAGGACGTCCGGATCGCCGTCTTCGTCCGACGTCAGGTCGTGGGCCTGGATGACCACCGTCTTGTCCGCCGGATCGTAGCCGACAGCCATCCGTCCCACGTGCACTTCGGCGTCGGGCGGGTCCGGAAAGAACGAGAGGTCGGTCGCGGGCGCGTCCTCGCCGCCGGTCTGCGCCAGCACCTGGCTCAGGGCGAGGCTGAGCGCCTGCAATTGCTGCTTCTCCAGCCAGAGCACCGCCGCCTCCTCCGTCCTGCCGACGACCCTCATCTGGAACGTGCGCTCACCCGGCTGCCCGAACGCCCTGGCGTCCACTCCTCGCGCCGTGCCGAGGTCTAGCGTCATCGGTCCTCCTGCGGCCCTCCCTCGTGGCTGATGGGTCTACAGCATCCACTCCCTCCGGCCAGCCGGTCAAGTACAGCGCAACGCGCGTGCCGAATGGCCCGCTCCCTTTGTGCCTAACGCCCCTCCGGGCGGCCCCGCCGCACCTGCGACTCTTGAACGCAACACCGTTCGGACGCCATCATGTAGAGAGCGAGTATGAGCAAGAAGAACCGCAAGCGGCGCGAGGCCGCCCGGCGCCAGAAGGAGCAGCGGCAGGCCAAGCTCGCCGCCCGCGCCGCGCAGGCGGACGAAGATGCCGAAGCTCCGGAGGACACCGAGCCTGAAGACGAGGCTGCCAGGATCCGTCGCCGCGCCGAGCAGAAGCGCGAATATGAGCAGCGCAAGCGGGCCAGGGCACGCGGCGGCCAGTCGCTGGCGCCCTACTTCTGGGGCGGAGGCATCGCCGCTGTCATCGCCGTCGCTGCGCTCGGGGGGTTCCTCCTCCTTTCCGGCGGCGGTGACGACAACGGTGGAACCACAGCCGCGACCGCAACGCCCGACCCGCGCATCGCCGGTCTGCCGATCGACCGCACGATCGAAATCGAGACGGACGACGAAGGGCAGAACGTCAATACGCGCTTCGTCCCTAATTCGCTAACGGGCGAGGCGGGGGAGGTGATCGAGATCATCGTCACCAACGTTGGCTCGGTGGCTCATAACCTCAGCTTCCCCGGCCTGGACGGCGAATACGACACGCCAGACGACTGGCTCGCCGATCCGTTCGCCCTGCAGCCGGGCGATACAGGCCGCCTCGTGGTGAAGTTCGACGACCCGGACGTCTATCCCTTCCGCTGCGCCTTCCACCCCCAAATCCACACCGGCACCCTCACCCTCAGCTAGCGGGCTCTAGCCGTTCTTGCGCGTCAGGGCGCCGGCCAGGATAACGAGCGCGATCGGCCCCAGGACGGCGCCGAAGAGCTGCCAGGCGAACGGGTCGCGCCCGTTACGGCTCGCTATGAAGCCGCAGAGAACCGCTGAAACCAGGTTCACTGCCAGGACGATCAGGAAGAACTCCGTGAACGACATCGACAACGAGTATCCGCCGGCCCGCTGCCACTGTCCACTGCTGGCGTCCGCTGTCATACTCCTCACATGCACCACGTAGACATCCTGCACGCCATCGGCGGCACGCCCCTGGTTGAGCTCCGGCACCTCAGCCCGCGGCCGGAGGTCCGGCTCTTCGCCAAGATCGAAGGCCGTAACCCCACGGGCAGCATCAAGGACCGCATCGTCCGTGAGATGGTCGTCGAGGCGCAGCGAGACGGCCGCCTGGGCCCCGGCGACCGCATCATCGAAGCGAGCACCGGCAACACCGGCATTGCCCTGGCGATGGTCGGCCGCGCCCTCGGTTACCCGGTCCGCATCGTCGTCCCCGAAAACGTCTACCCAGAGATACCGCGCACCCTCGCAGCTTATGGCGCCGAGATCACGTCCGTCCCGTCGGAACTCGGCGTGACGAAGGCGATCGCGGTCGCGCGCGACATCGCCGCCGACGAGGGCTGGTTCATGCTCGACCAGTTCGCCGACCCGCTCAACATCCGCGCGCACTACGAGGGCACCGGCCCCGAGATCCTCAACGAGCTTCCGCAGGTCGACCTCTTCGTCGCTGGCCTCGGCACGGGCGGAACGCTCATGGGCGTCGGCCGGCGCCTCAAGGAGGCGAACGCGGCCGCGCGCGTGATCGCCGTCGAGCCCCACCCCGGCTACCAGGTCCAGGGCCTGAAGAGCCTCGCCGACGGCTTCGTGCCGCCCCTCCTCGACTACGGCGTCCTCGACGGCAAGATCCTCGTCCGCAGCGGCCACGCCTTCCGCGGCGCGGCGCTCTTGATGCAGCGAGAAGCGATCTTCGGCGGCGTCTCTTCCGGCGCCGTCCTCCACGGCGCCCTCAAGGCGATCGAGCGCCTGCCCCGCGGCAACGTCGTCCTCATCTTCGCCGACAGCGGCTGGAAGTACCTGGCCACGGACATGTGGACGCGGCCCCCGGCGGAGCACGAAGAGGACCAGCTCGACGACGTCATCTGGTGGTGACCCTCCTCTGCCTGTAACCTCTGACCCATGCCCCGCGAGTCCGTCTCCTTCGACCGCGCCGCTTCCTACTACGACGACACACGCACTATGTCGCCCGAGGCCGTCGTGGCGGTCACCGACGCGATCATGGACGCTCTCGCCCGGAACGGCGCCGACCGCCTGCTGGAAGTGGGCATCGGCACCGGGCGCATCTCGCTCCCGCTCATGGAACGCGGCCTGCCCGTCACCGGAGTCGACATCTCCGCCGCGATGGTCGCCCGCCTCCGCGAGAAGCTCACACCCGNNCACCCGGCCACGAGCCGCCCGAGCTAATCTTCGGAGACGCCACGAGGCTGCCCTTCCGCGATGAATCCTTCCCCGCGGCCCTCACCGTCCACGTCCTCCACCTGGTCTCGTCCGCCGAAGACACGCTGGCCGAGATCCGCCGCGTTCTCGCTGCCGGCGGCGTCTACCTCAACAAGCAGCACCGCGACAACCAGCCGTTGGCCGCCAGTAGCGCCTGGTGGGACGAAGCCCTCGCGCGCCGGGGCCACGTCCGCAGCGGCCGGCTTCGCTTCGAGGAGCAGCGCGAGCTGATCCGCGACAGCGGCGCAACCGCGGAACTCGTCGACATCTGCCAGCAGGTCAACCGCATGGACCCCGAAGAAGTGCTGGACAAGACCCGCCGCCGCGTCCACTCCTGGACCTGGGAGATCGCCGACGACGTCTTCGACGACTGCCTGGCTGAGTATGAGCCGTGGTTCCGCGAGCACTACCCGGGCGAGATCGTCGAAGAGCTGACCCACGAGCTCGAGATCTGGCGCTGGCCCGCGCGCGGCGGCTGATAAGATGGCGCCGATACACCGCCACGAAGGAGCCCGACCATGCCCAGGAAGCGCCGTTTCCGCCCCGACGACATCTACCTGATCAAGAACGTCTCCGACCCGCAGGTCTCGCCGGACGGCAGGCAAGTTGCCTACTGCGTCTCATGGCCAGACCGTGAGTCCGACTCGACTCACGTTTCCGTCTACGTGGCGCCAGCCGATGGCCGCTCTCCAGCCCGGCGCTTCAGCCACGGCACGAAGGACCACTCGCCGCGCTGGTCGCCCGACGGCCGCTACCTCGCCTTCGTCTCAGACCGCGACGAGAAGTCGCAGCTCTTCGTCGCGCCGCTGGACGGTGGTGAGGCAAGGCAGGTCACCAAGCGCAAGTGGGGCATCTCGCAGCCGGCCTGGTCGCCGGACGGCAGGCGTGTCGCCTACACCGCGCGGACCGGGCCCTTCACGCCGCCTAAGGAGCGCAAGGGGCTGGAAAAGGCTGCTCCCGTCGTTGTCCGCGACCTCCGCTACAAGCTTGACGGCGTCGGCTTCTTCGACCGCCGCCGCACCCACATCTTCGTCGTCGACGTCGAGACCGGAGAAGAGACGCAGCTGACGCGCGGCGACTACTTCGACGATCATGTCGCTTGGTCGCCCAACGGCCGCACGATCGCCTTCGTCTCCGACCGCGAGCGCGAGCGCAACCAGCGTCAGTGGCGCACCGACGTCTGGACCGTCCCCGCCGCCGGCGGCCGCCCGCGAAAGCTCACGCGCTCCCGCGGCTCCGCCTCGCACCCCTGCTACTCGCCGGACGGCAAGTTCATCGCCTACGCCGGTCACGAGCACGGCGACGCGGGCGTGGCCAAGAACCCGCAGCTGATGGTCGTCCCGGCGCGCGGCGGCGCACCGCGCTCCGTTTCCGCGGGAATTGACAGGCCAGTCGCGGGCTGGCCCGCCTTCTTCGCGGGACGCACGTTCAACTGGGCGCCCAACTCGCGCTCCGTCTACTTCCTCGCCGCGGACCGCGGAACGGTCGCCGTCTACCAGGCCGGCCTACGCGGCGACGCCGGGAAGGCGCTCGACGGCGAGCGGCAGATCGAGTCCTTCGTCCTCACGCCCGACGGGAAGCGCGCCGTCTTCACGGCGGTCTGGCCCAACCGGCCTTGGGAGCTCTACAGCGCAGCTCTGGGCGACGGCCGGCGCGAGACCAACGTGTCCCGCGCCAACGACGGCTTCCTCGGGCGCGTCGCCCTCGGCGACGTCCGGCGCACGGCCTGCAAGGCGCCCGACGGGCTGACGATCGAGTCGTTCGTCATGTATCCGCCGGACTACAAGCGCGGCCGCCGCTATCCGCTGGCGATCAACGTCCACGGGGGCCCGCACAGCCACCACCCGGGATCGCGCGCCATGACCGAGTTCCACGCGCTCACCGCGCGGGGCTACGTCGTCCTCCTGCCAAACCCGCGCGGCAGCACTGGCTACGGGGAAGCGTTCGGCGAGATGGTCGTCGCGGACTGGGCCGGCGGTGACTACGACGACATTATCGCCGCCGCCGACGCCCTCATCGCCCGCGGCATCGCCGACCCCGAGCGCCAGTACATCGGCGGCTACTCCTACGGCGGCTACATGTCGAGCTGGGCCATCGGGCAGACACACCGCTTCCGCGCGGCGCTTGTCGGCGCACCCGTGTCAAACCTCGTCAGCGCCTTCGGCACGGGCGACATCCCGCTCGTCGACATCCACGAGCTTGGCGGCCTGCCCCAGGAGAACATGGCCTTCTACATCGAGCGCTCGCCAGTGACCCACCTGGCCAACTGCAAGACGCCCGTCCTCCTCATCCACCACGAAGGCGACCTGCGCTGCCCGATCGCCCAGTCGGAGGAGATCTTCACCGCGCTCAAGGCGATGGGGAAGGAAGTCGAGTTCGTGCGCTACCCCGGCGGCTTCCACACCTACAACACGCACGCGCCGAGCCAGGCGAAAGACCGCGTCGAGCGCACGCTCGCCTGGTACGAGTCCCACGCCCCTAAGCCCAGGCGCAAAGGCCGAGCCAAACCCAAACCTAAGCGCGCAAAGGCCGCCGCGAGACGCTGAACCAGCGCCGCGCGCTACTCGCAGTAGGCGCGCAGGCCGGCTTTGTCGAGGACGACGATCCGCCGGCCCTCGCGGGCGATCAGGCCGAGCCGCCGGAACATGCCCAGGTTTCGGTTCACACTCTCGCGCGTGACGCCGATCATATTGGCCAGCTCCTCCTGCGTGATCGTGGCGTTGATCAGAGTGCCGTCTTCGCGCTCCTTGCCGTTTGTCGACGCCAGGTCCAGCAGCCGCCGCGCCAGGCGGCCGCTGACGTCCAGGAACGCCAGGTCGGAGGCCATCTGGTCCGTCTCGCGCAGCCTCTCGGCGATCACGGTCAGGATTGCCAGCGCCGCACCCGGCCGCGACTCCAGGAGCTCCCTCAGGTCTCCCCGTTCGAGCGTCAGCAGGTTCGAGTTTCGCGCCGCCTCGGCGCTGGCCGAGCGCGGCCTCCCATCAAGCAGCGAGAGGTCGCCGAAGAACTCGCCCGGCTGCATCACCGCCAGCGTCAGGTCGGCGCCCTGCGTGCCGGGCACGTAGATCCGCACCGCCCCGTCCTCGACGATGAACATCGACTCGCCAGGATCGTCCTTGACGAAGATGATGTCGCCGCGGTTGTACTTGCGCCGCTGCACGCGTTTCGCCAGCCAGCGCAGGTCCTCTGAGGAGAGCGCCGCCAGGAACGGCACTCTTTGCAGCATCTCCCGTTGCATCTCGTCTCCGCGAGAATCGTCCTATGAACGGCGCGCCCGCGCAACTGGCGCCTGGTGGCGTGCTCCGAAACGGGCTTTGCGGTACGATTTGCGCACTACTGAAGCCCACCGGAGGAACGCTTGGAATTCTCCCAACGAATAAAGACCCTGCCGCCCTACCTCTTCGCTGAGATCAGCAAGAAGATCGCCGAAAAGCGCGCCCAGGGCGTCGACGTCATCTCCTTCGGCATCGGCGACCCCGACCTGCCGACGCCCGACCGCCTGCTCGACGCCCTGGCCGAAGCCTCGCGCGACCCCGTCAACCACCGCTATCCCGAAACGCAGGGGCTGGCGGAGCTGCGCCAGTCGATCGCCGGCTGGTACGACAGGCGCTTCGCCGTCAAGCTCGATCCGGACACCGAGGTCCTGCCGCTGATCGGCGCCAAGGAAGGGGTGGCGCACATCGCGATGTGCTTCATCGACGCCGGCGACGTCGCGCTCGTCCCGGACCCGGGATACCCGGTGTACGCCGTCGGCACGCTGCTCATGGGCGGCGAACCCTACTACCTGCCCCTGACGGAGGAGAACGACTTCCTCCCGGACCTGGACGCCGTGCCCGATCAGGTCGCCCGGCGGGCCAAGGTGCTCTGGCTCAACTACCCGAACAACCCCACCGGCGCCGTCGCTGACATCGCCTTCTTCGAGCGCGCCGTCGCTTTCGCGAAGAAGCACGAAATCGCTGTCCTCCACGATGCGCCCTACTCCGAGATCGCCTTCGACGGCTTCCGCCCCGTCAGCCTCCTCCAGGCCGAGGGCGCCCGCGACGTCGGCGTCGAGTTTCATTCGCTCTCCAAGTCGTACAACATGACCGGCTGGCGCATCGGCATGGCCGTCGGCAACGCGGAGATCGTCGACGCCCTGATGCGCGTCAAGTCCAACCTGGACTCCGGCATCCCGCAGGCGATCCAGCAGATGGCGATCTCCGCTCTCGACGGCCCGCAGGACTGCATCGCCGAGCACAACGCGATCTACACCCGCCGCCGCGACCGGCTCGGCGAGGCGCTAACCGCGCTCGGTCTCCGCCTGCGGCCGCCGCAGGCCAGCCTCTACATCTGGGCGCGCGTCCCCGAAGGCATGACGAGCGTCCAATTCGCCACCCGCCTCCTCGACGAGGCCGGCGTCGTCGTCACGCCCGGCATCGGCTACGGGCCCTCCGGCGAGGGCTACGTCCGCCTCTCGCTCACGATCCCGGACGCCCAGCTTGAGGAAGGCGTAAGGCGCATGGAGGAGCTCGCCGCCTCCTGGCGCTAGCGGCAGACGCGCAAAGGCCGGGCCAGCGCCCGGCCTTCCTCGGCTAGATCAGGCAGGGGCCCTATCCGGCCTACTCGATCTCCAGCTCGCGCTTTATGTCGCGTACGGCGTCCACCATCACCTTGAGCTTGGCCTCGCTCTCTTCGACCGTGCGCGTCTTCAGGCCGCAGTCCGGCAGCACCCAGACGCGCTCCGCGGGGAACAGCTCCAGGACCCGCCGTAGACCGTCTTTCACCTCGTCCACCGTCTCGATGAAGCGCGTGTGGGAGTCCGTCACCCCGACGCCGACGTCCTTCGCGGCATCGTAGCCGTGCTCACGCACCAGGTCCAGGTAGGCGAAGTCCGTGTTCTTGAACGCCAGGTGGATCTGCTTCACGGGCAGACCCTGCATCGGAGTCCAGATCTTCTCCACCTCGCCGTAGCAGATGTGGGTGTGGAACTCAGCGTCGATACCGTCGACGGTCACGCGCATCGCCTCGACGGCGGCGTCGAAGTCGGCCTCAGGTCGCGTGTGGATCGCCGGCTCGTCGATCTGGATGTACTTCGCGCCGGCGGCCACGAGCTCCTCGACCTCGCGCCGGATCACCTTCGCCATGTCCATGACGGCGTCGCGCCGCGTCGGGTAGTGCTCGTCGAAGGACCATTCGACCATCGTGTAGGCGCCGGTCAGCATCCCCTTCACGGGGCGGTCGGTCAGGCTCTGGGCGTACTTCCACATGTCAACGGTCATCGGACCCGGCCACTCCAGCCGGTCGTGGATGATCGGCTTGTGGTAGTAGCGGTTGCCGTAAGAGCGTACTAGGCCACCGAGCTTCATGCCCTTGATCGGCAGGCCGCCCTTCTCGCCCGAGAAGTACGCGACCATATCGCCGCGCTCCATCTCGCCGTGCACGAGGACGTCGAGCCCGACCTTCTCCTGCGCGCGGATCCAGTACTCGGTCGCCTGCTTCTCTAACTTGTCCAGCTCCGCGCGGTCGATCTCACCCCTGGCGAACGCCGATCGCGCTTTCGTCAGGTAGTCGGGCCGGCCAAAGCTGCCAACGGCAGTAGTCGTCAGTGCTGTGCTTGAACTCACGGGGCCGCCGCTCTTCTCCTGCGTCTCCTCAACGACCATTATGCCGCTACTCCTTCCGCCTGGCGGGCGCCTTCAACCATCACCTTGAGCTTCTCGAACG
>JABAOE010003547.1_pt2 | contig 10369 bp, 10 predicted proteins | sample 7062141 | NCBI WGS metagenome assembly JABAOE01 (sample SAMN14538627, study PRJNA623070) | marine sediment metagenome | biome: marine biome [ENVO:00000428]; feature: marine pelagic biome [ENVO:01000023]; material: deep marine sediment [ENVO:00002113] | place: India: Gulf of Khambhat ...
GCGCGTACTGTAGCTTCTCCAATACCACCGGCTGCGCCGGTGACGACCGCTACACTGGTATCACTAGTCATAGGCTTCACGTGAAAAATAAGTGGGCGCGATGGTTGACAGTCATGTATTGCTGGACATCCATGCCCAATACGCCAAGATGGTGACGAACAGTTTCCATCGCGTGCTCGCAATATAACATCCGTAACACGGCATCGGCCAACTACTTTTCTGGAACGATATCAAGAGGCTCGGAGGTTGATTTATTCGAATCGACCTAAGCTAGGCGTGCATCGCGCGAGGTAGTCCACTGTTGTTATCAAGTGAATCAGATCGATCAATGCCTGATCGGTTTTCGGGAGAGGCACGTTTATTAGGTCGTAGCGCTGGGTGTCGCCAGTGCTGGCCTTCGGCAAGCGGCTTCGGCGCCTGCTTTGGCATATGGTTCACCGCAACTGCTGGAGGCTCATTGGTTGGGTGACGGGACATAGACGCGCGACCGTAGGCTCCGCTATCGTAGCGAAATTATTGCGGCTAAAGGAGTCTTGAGCGATGAGATATTTTCCAAAACGCTACCATCCGCCGGGAACATCGCCGGGCACCTTAACGCCACGGCGGGAGGGACCCCCGGTCCCGCTCAGGATTTTGCTCATCGACTACACTGAAAGCGAGTATCTCGAGAAATCGCTGGCATCGCCCGAGCAGTGCAGACCCTTCCTCGAAAAAGACAACGTTACCTGGATACATGTGCAAGGCGACGCGGAGCCCGAAACCATGCGGCAACTGGGGCACCTGTTTGGTCTGCATAATCTGGCGTTGGAAGATGTAATCAATATCGGTCAGCGTCCGAAAATCGACGAATACAACGAGCAGCTGTTCGTCGTGATGGCACATCCGCTGATAGATAACGAGGGGGAGGGCACGAGCGTCCATCAGCTAAGCCTGTTCTTGGGGCGCAATTTTGTCATCAGTTTTCATCCCGGCGACAAAGATCCGTTTGATCCGGTTCGCAAGCGTTTGCGTGATCGTATCAGTCGCATACGCGAGCGCGGCGCAGACTATCTTCTTTATGCTCTGATTGATCTGGTAATCGATGACGGATTTCCGGTCCTCGAGTGGCTGGGTGACGAAATTGAGGAACTGGAAGAGGAGATGCTGGAAACGCCGACGAACGCTGACCTCAAGCGCCTCTATCAGCTCAAGCGCTCATTGGTGATCCTGCGGCGCGTTTTATGGCCGCAGCGTGAAGTGCTCAATCATCTGGTGCGTGGAGAGAGCACGCAAATTTCTGAAGGGACAAAAATTTATTTCAGAGATTGTTACGATCACACGATACAGATCATGGACCTGATCGAGTCCTACCGCGATATGGCCACTGGTCTGCTGGATGTTTATCTGTCCAGCGTTAGCTACCGGCTCAATGAAATCATGCGCGTGCTGACCGTAATTGCCACCATATTTATTCCGCTGACCTTCATCGTTGGCGTGTACGGAATGAACTTTGTCAATGCAGGCAGCCCGTGGGCAATGCCGGAATTGCGCTGGTATTACGGTTATCCGCTAGTCTGGCTCCTGATGATCATCGTTGCAGCCGGGATGCTGATTTACTTTCGAAAGCGAAGATGGTTTTAAATTTTCGCATTCATCGGTATGGCTTGCTTGACACTACCCTACTTTCTCGGGAGTGATGGTTGAATGCGCTTTGCCGAAAAGATCGCGCCTGTGTGCGTGCAACACGATAGTGCCGTACGCTTATCCGGGAAACTGATGCTGCAGGAAGCAGCTGCCGAAACTCGTGTGCGTTTTCGCTGGTATGATGGTGATGCTCACTTGTTGATCAGCGAAGCTGTTAGACGAGTGGTGCTTGACAATATCCATTCAACCACTTGTGTCCCGACCTGGACTGCGTAAATGCTAAGCCATCAACAGATTGAGACTTATCGCCGTGATGGTTACGTGACGCCGGATTTTTGCTTGCCGGATACGGTCATTGAAGACGTCAAAGCAGCCCATGACCGACTCGTAAAACGCCATCCGGAATTTGCGGACTATTGTTCGGCGGTGCTGGCGTTCGATACCTGGTTTCTGACCGTTGCCAGAATTCCTGAGATGCTCGACATGGTCGAACAAGTCCTTGGCAAGGACATCGCCCTTTGGAATTCAAGTTTTTTTGCAAAACCGGCGCGGGTTGGAACCAAGACACCATGGCATCAGGATGGCGAGTACTGGCCGATTCGTCCGCTCGCAACTTGCACGGTCTGGATCGCGATTGATGCATCAACACGGGAAAATGGTTGCCTGCGAGTGATTCCGGGGTCGCACCGAGCGAGGAGACTTGCGCGACACCATCAGAACGACGCTGGGGGGTTGGCCTTGAACCTAGAGCTCGAAGACAATGAGTTCGACGAGTCCGAGGCGGTGGATATCGTACTCGAGCCAGGGCAAGTCTCGTTGCACGACGTGTACTTGTATCACGGTTCGGAGGCCAACAAATCGGATAAGCCGCGGCGGGGCATGACGCTGCGATACATGCCGACGACCTCCGTTTACCAGCATGACTTGAAGACCAAGTTCCAGCGTGAGGGCGTGTTGGATATGTCGCAGCGCAGCGTCTACCTCATGCGCGGAGTCGATCGAAGTGGCCAGAATGATTTTCGCATTCGCTACTGATCAGCTATCAAAGGTGACCAACGTTATTGGTACTCTAATTATGAGGCGCGTTGGCGTTTTGTTGCTTTGCCTGATCGGCGCCTTGGCTGTGCCTTCGCTGTGTGCAGGCGACGCGGCAATTGAAGCCCAGGAAGGTGACGTTGAGCACTGGATCGAGTACTACAAGAAAGAGCGAGGGACGTTGGAAGAGCCGGCCGATCCGGCCCGGGACATTCCGCAGTCTGAGGTGCAAGACGCTGAGCAGCAGGTAAATGGCGCTTCGCCAGCAACCGCAAAGCGCCCCCGTCCGGGCAACTGATCAGAAGTGCCGACCGTCGCTCATTGGCGACACAATCGTGACCTAAAAACAAATTCAAAAAACTTTTTTTCTCGGCAAGCCCAAGCGTGCAATTATAAATAACTGATAAATAGATATAAAAAGAAACCTCACATTCTGTCAGATTTGCTCTTTATTTAGGTTTTAATTAAGTTTGGCCTTGCGCGAGTGGCTTTGCGAAGCGGGTCTGTCGTGGACCAAAAGCGATCCTCAAACAAACACGCTTTTCTCTTAACTGCCTGTTTACATAAGCCGCCCCGCAGCTGTTCGCAGTGCCTCGTTGTTGTATCCTGGCCAGACTCTTAGTCCACCTCCCTTACGGCGGGTCTGGTCAGTCATCCACGAAAGTGGGGTCCCCAAGGCGAGGGCGCAGACAGCAGGGCCAGTGTTGATTCTTTGGCGTGCGACAGCCCGCGTATGACCAGAACGCGGGATCTGGGGTGCCTGATCTTGAGTCAGGCAGGGTCGCGTTGGAGATAAAACGGGCTCGCGGGGCGGCTTATCTTTTTGTTTGCTGCCGTGCTTGCGCAGATACTTATAAAAGTAGATTTGACGTCCGTTTTGTTCAGACTGGCGCTGACTCTGATGGATCGAAATCCAGTTCGACCTTAGCGCCATTAGGGTCGTGAAAGAAGAGCTGCCATGGATTCGAGTCACTGACGCGGCGCAGCTCATATTTGATCTTGCGAGATTTGAGCTTCTCAACCGTATCGATTAGCCCGATCGCGCTAAATGCCATGTGGTCGATGACACCTGCCCGATTCTCCGGCAAGTCGTCACTGGCAATCACGTGCAAGACTGCCTGACCTCTGGAGTATAGCCATGCACCAGGAAATTTGAACGGCGGTCGATCTCCGGGCTCGAGTTCTAGAAGCTCACGGTAGAACTTCACGGTTTCTTCGAGTTGATCGGTGAGTATCGTGAAATGGTTCATTGCTATGGCAGGCATGTCGTCTTCACCCTCGTCGATTCTGTTTTCACTGATGAATGCACTCTGATCCGCCAATAACGTATCCTTCTGGCGGCTATCGCATTGCTTGCTGCCGCTTGCCCACCCACCAGCCTTGTTGCCCAAGCCACGATGCAAGGTAACCATGGCAACCAAGTTGCACTTTGGCGTGTAGCGGCCAGTTGGGATTATGCAGAGCTTATCGACCGAGCGCGATGAGCTTGTTGCCGTGCTTGCCAAATCTGCTCTGCCTGGCGACTTTTGACAATCACCCTACCACTCGAGCTAATTTGTGCAAATGGACAAAAATTCCAACCACTGACAAAACCGTCTTTGGCCGATTGGTTGCACAATGGCGAGGTTGCCAACCGATTTTTGAGGTTGACGCCTCGCAGATCAGTTGGCGTAGTGAAAAAGGGTTTGCCGCCTGCCGTTTGGCTCGATGACGTGGGGGTGTTCGGCGAGACGTTGCGCCGGTCAATCAGAATAGCAACTGCAGCCCCGGAGTTGTCTCTCGCGGGCAACCCTCAAGCCGACCGGTCAGGTCTGAGTGTGGATCAGGTTAGTTGCGCGGGTGGACATGCACATGATGACGCGCTTCAACGCGATTATCGTGTACGTGCCCTTCATCCATTTCGACTGGCACGCGGTTCAGGTGTCCATGCCGAACTTCGGACTCTGCCATCAAAGTATTTGCGAACTGTGTGATGTCGGCCGTCGCACCTTTGAGCAGCACCGTTTCCAGGCAGTTTTCATGATCAACCCGAATGTGCATTGTAGATACGACGATGTCATGGTTGGCATGTTGCAATTGGGCGATCCGCTCGGAGAGATCCCGCGCCTTATGGTTGTAGATATAGGAGAGCGCCGCGATGCAGTAGGGCGCGTCTTGGCTGGCAATACTGGCACTTGCGAGTTCGCTTCGCAGCATATCCCGTACTGCTTCGGAGCGGTTCTGGTAACCGCGCTTGCGCAGCAGACTGTCAAACTGGTTAGCGAGATCATCGCTGAGAGAGATGGTGAACCGTTCCATATGATGCTTTCCGCCGAATGTAATAATTGGTAAACAAGTTTTAGTAGGCCGTACAAAGCAATATTCATACGTAAGACGTGCCAACTGCGCACGACACTGTGACCAGCGTGACCAGGCGAGCGGAAGCCACTGAATTCATGAGAAGTTACGATTTTCCTAAAAATTCTTAACGCCGCCTGACACGTTGCTGCGGGCAGCTTTGCGGGGATTTTCCGGTCTCATCGTTGGCCACTTTTCAAACAGCGCCAGGCCTACCAGCAGCAGTTTCGCGCCCCTCATCATCCAGCGGTCTGTTCTCGCAAGCATTAGGCGTTTCGCAGCAGCGGGCAGCTAAGAGCATTCGGTTCACCATTGCCGATAGCCGTCACGCCGGGGTGGTGCAATGGCCGGGGTATGGCTATTTAGGAGGAAGGCGTGTGGAGCGTATGCCCACCGCGCCGTGCTCGCCGTTTTACAGCGAGGCCGCAGGAGATTTGATGATCCCGATGCAGGGCTGCACTACACAGCGAGCACCGCCTGCTGCATGCGTTCAAGCGCGTCCTCGAGCCGGCTTCTCGGACAAGCGAAATTCAGGCGTACGAAACCCGGAGCATCAAACAGCGAGCCATCATACAGACCGACACCGGCATTTTNNGCATTTTCGAAAAAGCGTAGAACGTCGGCCACGGGGAGTTCACGCGCGTCGATCCACGCCAGGTAAGTGGCCTCGACGTGCCAGGTCTTTAGTCCCGGCATGGACGAGATTGCGCTTTCGACTAGATCGCGGTTGTCGCGCAGATAGTCCAGCAGCGCCAATTGCCATGTTTTGCCGTCCCGAAAGGCAGCCAGTGTTGCAAAGTAACCGAGGGCGCCGACGTGATGAACGATGCCGCGCATGGTCCGTTCAATGTCCCCGCGCAGCTTTGCGTTGGGGACGATCGCGAATGCACAGCCCAGCCCGGGCAAGTTGAACGTTTTGCTCGCTGACAACAGCGTCACCGTACGCGAAGCAATATCATCCAACGAGGCGATCGGAACATGCTTCTTGTCGCGGTCGAGCACGAGGCTCGAATGGATTTCATCGGATACCAGTACGAGATCATGACGTTGGCAGAACTCGGCGACCGTGGCGAGTTCATCGCGCGACCAGACGCGCCCGGTGGGGTTGTGGGGGCTGCATAAAAAAAACGTGCGTGTTTTCGGGCTCACGGCTTCTTCGAGCGCACCGAAGTCCCACTGCCAACGTTCGTTGCCTGCGCGCAGCGGCGCCGTCACGGTAATACGTTCGCCATAACGCGGTGCGGAAAGAAATGGAGGGTAGGTCGGTATGGCGGTGAGGACCTCTTCGCCTGCTTCGGCGAACGCGCGACTGACAACGCTCAGGCCAACGACCAAGCTCGGAAGCCAGACAATCCAGCCCGGCTCGATCGTCCAGCCGAACTCGCGCTCCAAAGCTTCGACAATTACCGCTGGTAGTTCTTGCGGTGGTTGGGTATACCCGAAAATGCCGTGTTCGACACGATCGCGAAGTATGTCAATGATGCAGGGCGCTGTGCGGAAATCCATGTCCGCGACCCACAGCGGGATGATGTCGCGGTCAGCGTACTTTTCCCACTTGGTGCTCGCGCTTCCGCGGCGGTCCGGTGGGGAATTGAAGCCAAAATCCGTAGTTTTTTCCATTCTGGAGGCGTAGATATCAATCCCGCGCAGGCGCCGTTGAGCCGTTACTGGCATATGAAATGCTCTGTCCAAGAACACTTTACCTGATTAGTGGGTGGTACCGCCTGCTTCGGTTCACAGTGGCTAACCGGATTGGCGGCGCACAGAGCTTTTGACGATCACTTTTCCCAGCCGAATTCGCATTATGTTCGCAGGGGTACTGCTCCTCGGCGTTGTGTTGTCTGGATTTGTGTATTTGAATGGGCGCTCTGTACAGCACGTGTCCGAGCCGTTGCTGCGCAGGCACCTGCCGGCGCTGCAGTTGATCTCAAGCCTGCAACTATCAGTCGCAGCCCACGAGCCAATTCTCTACGAGTACTACGCCAGCATTGAGCGAGATAATTTTAGAAAACAGTATGAGCTCAATGACGACGAAATTCGCCGGGCTGTAGATCGGTTGTCGGACGGCTTGGTCGCTGCCGAGCGACTCGAGTTTGTTCGACAGTACAGGAATCAAATGGATCGGCTCGCCGCCGATCTGGACAACACGTTAAGGGTGTTTGGCGATAAGCGCGTTGACTGGGACCATGCAAGGGAGTTACTGGTCGAAGTCACCGCGGCAGGCCGACTTGTCACTGCGCAGCTCGAGACTCTGGCTCGCTCGATTCGTAATGCCGTCAAAGTAGGAGGCGCGAAAACGCGACTGCATTTCGACTACGTTGTGTCGGCCGTCCTCGCCTTCAGCATTTTGCTTGGGCTTGTTGCCGCGATTTCAGCATTCATGGCGTCGGCATATGTGTCGAAAGAGGCCGAGCGTCAGAAGCTAGCGATTTTCGTTGAGGAAAACCCGAGCCCTGTACTTAGCATTTCGTCTTCCGGTAACGTGGTCTACGCGAACCCCAGTGCGTATCAAATGCGTTCGCAACTCGGACTGGACGGGATTTCAATCGAGAAAATGCTGCCAGACGATATTGAAAACCGGCTGGAAATATTACGAAAAACCAAGACGTTGTCTGATAACTTCGAGTATGAAACGAACGGCCGCGTGTTTAACTGCTCAGTTGTCTATCTTCCGGATCACCTCATCTATCAATGTTATTTGTCAGATGTAACTGATCGTAGACGCGCGGAGGCCGGTTTGCGCGAACAGGCAATACACGACACGGTTACCGGCTTGCCCAATCGACGCCATTTAGCCGAACAGTTGGCGACCTTGAGCGAATCAGACAGATACGCATTGATGTTGATCAATTTTGACCGATTTCACAAAGTGTTGGGTAACGCTGGTCCGGAAGTCGTAGACGAGACGTTACGCACTGTAGCGAGTCGGCTAAATAAGATTTTTCCGCCGCTGCGTTCGCGTCCCCAGCTTTATCGTTACGAGGGAGACAGTTTCGTGCTGTTGGTTCCGGTGAACAGGCAGGAGGACGATGACAAGCGGCTAGCGCAAAAGGCGCTGGCGGTGCTGCGAGAGGCGTTTGAAGTGGGCGGGCGACAAATGTTTTTGTCGGCGAGTATCGGTATCAGCCACTATCCGCGTGATGGGGTGCAGGCGCCGGAATTGGTTCACAATGCTGGTACAGCGTTGCATGCGGTCAAGCAATCTGGAGGGGGCACCTGGCGAATTTATGATGCGAACTTGAGTTCGCATGTGAAAGAACGCCTAGCAGCCGAGAGTGACCTGCGCGAAGCGGTTAACGAAAATCAGCTGTTCCTCGAGTTCCAGCCGCAGCTTGATTTGTCGAGCAGCCGAATTCTTGCCAGTGAGGCGCTGGTACGCTGGAATCGCTCGGGGTTTGGGCGCGTTGAGCCGGGCAAGTTCATCCCGATGGCGGAAGAAACAGGATTGATCGCTGCAGTTGGCGATTGGGTGCTCGAGAACGCGTGCATGTCAGCAGTGCGCTGGGAGAAGGGCGCGTCGAGAGCAGTGGGGGTCGCCATCAATATTTCCGCGCTGCAGTTCCAGGCACCGGGTCTAGTAGAGCGGGTTCGCGATGTGTTACACGACACAGGCTTGGATCCATCTCTGTTGGAACTGGAAATTACCGAAGGTTCGGCAATGGACGATTTGCAAAGGACTGTTCGTGTTCTTGACGAGCTCAAGTTATTGGGTGTAAAGCTGGCGATCGATGATTTTGGAACAGGGTTCTCGTCCATGAATTATCTGTCCCGTTTTCCAATCGATCGCTTGAAGATCGACCAGTCTTTCATAAGACGGCTGGGCCATGACGAGGCGGCTACCGAAATTACCGCGGCGATGATTTCGCTTGGTCACAAACTGAAGATCAGGGTGCTCGCTGAGGGCGTGGAGACACAGATGCAGTTGGAAAAACTCCGAGAACTCGGCTGTGATGAGATTCAGGGCTATTTGTTCAGCAAACCGGTCGGTGAGGTCAATCTAATCGCCTTGCTGAAACACACGATGATTGAACACAAGGGCCTCGAGGCAGATTTTTGCGGGCGTCCGGGACTATCGTCAGCGGGCTGAATCGCGGACGCCAGCAGCGCTCGGCTCAATGAAAATTGCGTGAGCGCGTCAGCAAGCTTCCCAGCAAGTGTGAGTAGTCGACGAGCCTTCCTGCGACCAGATGAATGACATCACCTTCGCGTTCGATATGCCCGTGAACCGCCATCAATTGCGAATCGAGTAGTTCCCGGCGCTGCCTTGCGGCCGAGCGCCCCCATACCACTACGTTGATAAATCCAGTTTCGTCTTCCAGTGTGACGAACACAACACCACTGGCCGTAGCCGGCCGCTGCCGGCAGGTCACGATGCCGGCAGCGCGGGTGAAAACACCATGGGGAATGTGCCGAATTTCCTCGGCGCTCAGAAGTCGACGTTTACGTAACTCTGGCCGTAACAATGCAACAGGGTGGCGCCCAAGCGTCAGCCCAAGGCTGGCGTAATCGGCAACGATGTTTTCGCCCTCGGTTGGGGGCGGAAGATTAACCGGCTGTTCGGCAATGGTTGCCGTGGCCAGTAGTGGTGGGCGCACGTCAATTCCGGCAACCATCCATGCCGCATTGTGGCGGTGACCAGTCGTTGCGCTAAGCGCACCGACGCCGGCAAGACATTCCCTGTCGCGGCGTGACAGTTCCGCTGCGCGCATCAATTCCTCAACAGATTGACTGCACAAGTGCTGGCGCACTTTGAGCAGACGTTTCGCGCCGCTTTCCGACAAACCTTTCACCATTCTGAGTCCGAGCCGCAGCGCCGGCTGCGACCGGTCATGTCCTCTTTCCAGCGTGCATTCATAGTGACTGTTGGCAATGTCGGGGGAGCGGACTTCGACGCCGTGACGTTGCGCGTCCTGCACCAATTGGGAAGGTGCATAGAAACCCATTGGCTGACTGTTGATCAGGGCACAGGTAAAGGCTGCTGGATAGTAGTATTTTAGCCACGATGACGCATAGACGAGCAACGCAAAGCTGGCTGAGTGCGATTCCGGAAATCCGTATTCGCCGAAGCCGAGAATCTGCTGAAAGATCTGCCTGGCGAATGCATCGCTGTAACCACGCTGGCGCATGCCGCAGATCAGTTTTTCCTCGAATGGTTGCAGCCCGCCCCGGCGCCGCCAGGCGGCCATCGAACGGCGCAACTGGTCAGCTTCGCCGGGTGTAAACCCTGCTGCAACCACTGCCAGTTGCATGACCTGCTCCTGGAAAATCGGCACACCGAGTGTGCGCTCCAGCACGCTGCGTACTTCGTCAGATGGGTAGGTGACAGGGTCGATGCCCTGGCGGCGACGTAGGTAGGGGTGCACCATGCCACCCT
>JABAOE010003659.1_pt2 | contig 10367 bp, 10 predicted proteins | sample 7062141 | NCBI WGS metagenome assembly JABAOE01 (sample SAMN14538627, study PRJNA623070) | marine sediment metagenome | biome: marine biome [ENVO:00000428]; feature: marine pelagic biome [ENVO:01000023]; material: deep marine sediment [ENVO:00002113] | place: India: Gulf of Khambhat ...
GCTCCCAGAAGAGCTGGCGGTACTCGTTGCTCATCGTCTCCGGATGCGGGTCGCGGCGGGCCCAGAAACGCTCGATGAACAGGATCCGGTCGTCGTCGGTCTTCAGGCCGCGAAAAGCTTCGACCTCGTTCTTTTCCGCGATGTAGCGTATCGGGCCGTCGATCCAGCGCTTCAACTGCGGAGCCTTGGGGTCGTTCTTCTTGGCCTCGGCCGGGCCCCAGGCGACGAGCAGGGCCACGGCGAGGAGAAAGACCAGACTGGGTCGGCGCATCCGCTTTTCACCACGCAACAATCATGTTGCAGAGAGGTCGCTCACCATGAGTATAGTCCGGGCCCCGCCGTCCCGCCTGAGGCGTACCGCTTTTCTTGCATGTCTGCTCTGAAGCATTAGATATAGAATATCCGGCGTGGCAAAACGCTGCCGCATGCACGGGTCGACAGATGGACATCCGACGACGTAGGTCCTGCCTGTCGGGCGGCATGTGCAACGATTTCGCCGGCGCTGGGGGCAACAACCCTGGGGGCCTGACAACAGGTTCTCGGCAACCATAGAGGAGGCCTGAGTCATGGCCTGGATGCGACAAAAGTCGGAACCGGAGGCAGCGGCAAGCGAGCAGCCGGCCGCACCCACACCGCCCAACACGCCGGCAAAAAGGTCCGGACGGGAGACCAGAATGGAGAAGCTAGTGAATATCGGACAATCGGTGCAGATCAAGGGTGAGTTGACCGGCAACGAAGACCTGACCATCGAAGGCATGGTCGACGGCAAGATCCTCGTCAAGGATCACAGCCTGACGATCGGCGCCAACGGCCGGATTACCGCGGAAGTGCATGCCAAGACCGTCGTCATCGTCGGAACGATCACGGGCAACATCACCGCGGACGACAAGGTCGAGATCGCTCCTTCGGGCACGGTGAACGGCGACATCCGCGCGCCGCGCGTCGCGATCTCGGACGGCGCGAAGTTCAAGGGTTCGATCGACATGGATCGCAAAGGCTCGGCCGCCCAACCGTCGCCGTCGCCTGCGCCTTCGAAAGGTTCGGGCATGTCGGCGCCTCGCACGGAGATGCCCCGTAGCGCGAGCCCGAGCGAATCCTAAGCGGTGCTCTTCCGCCGGAAGAGCCATGATCCGGCCGGCACGGTCGGGCTGAAGCAACCATCGTCGGGTGTTGCGGACGTTCGATCGTGCCCAAGCCTGGCCAAAGCGCTCAAGCGTATCGCCGCCCGCACGAAACCTCGGATCATCGATCTCGGTCCACTGTGCGGCTCGACGGCCGTGTTCCTCGCCAACCGCGGCGCACGGGTTTGCGTCGAGGACTTCATACCGCCGCCGCCTCTTCCGAAAAAGAACAAACACGACGAAGAGGAAACCCCCGCGGTGGAACCGTTCGTCATCGAGCAGCCGAGCGACGAGTTCGATCTTTTGTTGGGGTGGGAGGCGATCGACTTCACGCCGCCCGACCGGCTCGAGGAGGTGGTCGGGGAAATGAAGCGGCTGGTCAAGGAAAACGGCCTGATTTTCCTGCTTTCCCGCAACACGACGGGGGCCCGGAAGAGCGTTCAGGACGCCCCGGGCCGGTTTCGCGTCGAGGCCGAGGATCGCCTTTCGCGCGAGCCGGCGCAAAGCCGCACCGGTACCCGCTGGGTGCACCTGACGCGCGAGATCGAGCGCGTGCTCAAACCGTTCTCGGTCCAGGGGATTCATCTGCAGCGCGATCAGACACGCGAGATCCTCGCCTTGCGCAAAGCCGCCAAGTAACGTTGCCGTCGCCGCGCCCGCCGCGATAATGTGGGCGGGTACGATTCCCCAGCACCAGGAGTTCCCATGATCTCCGATCGGATCAAAAGGATCGGGATGTCCCCGACGCTCCGCGTTGCCGCGCTCGCGGGCGAGTTGAAGCGGCAAGGTCACGACGTTCTCGATTTCAGCGCCGGCCAACCCGACTTCCCGACGCCGGACGGCGTCAAGCAGGCGGGCGTGCGCGCGATCGAAGACAACCAGACGCGTTACACCGCCAACAGCGGGATCCAGGAGTTGCGCGAAGCGATCGTGCGCCGTATCCGCCGCGATCACGGCCTCGAGTACGAACCCGGTCAGGTGCTCTGCTCGCCGGGCGCCAAGGCGAGCTTGTATTTCGCCTGCATGACGTTGATCGATCAAGACGACGAGGTCATCGTTCCGTCGCCTTATTGGGTCACGTATCCGGAGCAGGTTCGGCTGGCGGGAGGCACGCCGGTCGTCGTCCCGTGCCGCGGAGAGGACGGCTTCCGGCTTGATCCGGAAAGATTGGAGGCGGCGATCACGCCGAAGACCAAGGCGTTGATCTTGAACGACCCTTCGAACCCGACCGGCGCGAGTTATGCCGAAGAACAGCTGCGGCCGCTGGCGGAGCTCTGCGAGCGCCACGGGCTGTGGATCGTTTCCGATGAGATCTACTCGCGCTTGCTCTACGACGGCCGCCGGTTCGTCAGTGTCGCGACGTTGGGGGATGCGATTCGCGAACGCACGGTGATGATCAACGGCCTGAGCAAAGCGTGGTCGATGACCGGTTGGCGTGTCGGCTGGGCCGCCGGCCCGCAGGCCGTGATCGACGGGATGGCCAAGCTGCAGAGCCACTCGACCAGCAACGTCACGACGATCTCGCAGTTCGCCAGCGTGGAAGCGCTGAACCACTGCGACGAGGAGATTGCACGCCGTGTCGAGGCCTTCCAGCAGCGCCGCGACCGGATCGTCGAGCGTCTTCGCGGCATCGAGGGCTTGCGTTGCACCTCGCCCGAGGGGGCGTTCTACGTCCTGCCGGACTGCTCGGCCCGCATCGAGGACCTCGACGGCGTGGGAGACGGCGTCGCGCTGGCGGAGTTCCTGCTCGATCGGGCCAAGGTCGCGGTCGTGCCCGGCGAGGCCTTCGGAGCGAAGAACCACGTCAGGCTCTCGTATCCGGTTTCGCTGGATCGCATCGACGAGGGGATGGATCGCATCGAGCGAGCGCTCGAGGCGCGCTGAGGCGCTACTGCTCTTCTTTGGGGCCCGGCACCATCGGTAAGTTGTCGGTCTGGGGCCGCGTCACGAAGCTGCGGTGGTCTCCGCCGGGGATCTGGACTTCGTCCGAGGAACCGGCTTTCTTCTTCCGACTCGAACCGCGCAGCTTCTTCAGTTCGGCGAGCTGTTTGACGTAGGCCTCGCCGATGCGATTGAAGTTGGTCTGCAGCCGCTTGATGTTGTCGCGCGCCCTCTCCGTCGTGCAGCGGATGCTCTCCTCGCGCCTGAACGCCTCTTCCAAGCGCCTTGAGGTAAGGGCCGGCGTCGGAGTCGAGCGAGATACCCTTGCGCGAAAAAAGTTCCTTGACCTGGATCACGAACGACTGCGGCGCCCCGGTGAGTTGGGCCAGGCAGGTGATTTGTTCGGCCAGCGTCTTCGGCTCGTGCATCGTAGGATCTCCCTGTGGTGCTCTTGGGAGTACGGATAAAAAACGCGGATTCAACCAACCGATCCGTAACCGCCGGATCAAGAAAATCCGGACAACCCCGGCAAACCCCCGGGTTTGACAGCGGCGCGTGTTCGGTGCGACGATTCGCGCCCGATGCGGCCGCGGTATCGGCGTATGAATAGCGCCCCGGCCAGAGGAAGCCGATGCCCGAAACGACGCTGACCCGACATCCCGTCTTGCGCACCGACGTGTGGTGCGCGCGCGTGCACGGCCACGAAGCGCTGAACGAGGCCCTTCTCGAAGAGATCCGGCGTCACCGCGAACAGGAGCCCACCCCGCTTCAAAGTTCCAATCCGGGATGCTGGCGCGGCGTGCGCAGATACGCAGGGGACGGACCGCTGGTCGATCGGATCAACGCTGCGGCGTTCGAGATCCTGAGCGGGTATCGCGGGGAAGAAGCCGAGGCCNNCGAGGCCCGCGAGCCTCTGGCGGTCGACGAGTTCGTCACGGACGTGTTCTATTGGACCAACGTCAACGCGATGGGGGCGGGCAACGAACTCCACGACCACGCGCATGCCGGCGACCTTGCCGGGGTCTACTACGTCCAGGGCAGCGGGACGGGCGGCATCGTCTTCAAATCCGCTCAGTGGTCGGGCAGCGAACACGCCGCGCACATCCCGTTCAGCGCTGCGCTCGAAATCGAGCCCCACGACGGCGACCTGATCCTGTTCCCGTCGTACCTCAAGCACGAAGTGCTGCCGAATCCCTCCGAGCGCGAGCGCATCAACCTGGCCTTCAACGTGACGGTGATCCGCAAGGGCTCCGGACCCGCCGGCCTGAGCCGCGTGCGCCGGGAAGATTTCGCCTAGGCCGGGTCGGCCGCCGCGGGCGCACCCCGAGCCCACGCGAAGCCTGGGCCTCGATTTCGAGTCCGGGGTGCTACGATACGAGCACCCCGAAGGTCGAGGAGAATCCGCATGGGCCGCCAAACCGACGGACCCCGCCAACCGCGCCGCCGGCCGACCCTGCCGGTCTACGAACCGGGACAAAAAGTCCACGACGTGAACGACGATCGTTGCGGTTTGATCGTTGACGTCGCGCGGCAATACTCGCACCCCAACGCGGACCCCGTGCACAACTACCTCGTACGCTGGGACGACGGTCACGTCGAGGCGCTGAACGAGCGTGCGTTGACGCCGAACTGGGGTTTGGAGATAGAAGAATAGACGCGCAGCGGGACGTGCCTTAGATTGCCGGGTATGGACCGTGGGTCTCACAGGGGGCCGTCGAAGCGGCTGTTCAGGCGCGCGTCGGTCACGCTCGTTTCGCTGGGGATGTTCGCGTTTGCGGGAACTCCTCAACCGTTGGCCGCCGAGCCGGCCCCGGCGCAGTCGCGTTACGAGACCGCGCTGACGGCCTATCGCGAGGGCCGGTACGCCGATGCCGTCGCCGCGCTTTCCGGACCGCAGTTGCAGGCCGGCGAGGTCAACCTGCTCGGCTGGGCGCATCTCCAAGCGGGAGACGGGGCGCGTGCGGTTGCGGCGTTCCAGCGTTCGCTGCGGCTGGATCCGGCCATGCACGACTCGCACTGCGGGTTGGGCTTCGCCTACCTGCGCGCACGGGACTTCGCCCGCGCCGTCGCGAGCTTCGATCGGGCCGCCGCGGGCTCGCCCGGTCCCGAATGCAGCGCAGGCAGGGCCCGTGCGCTCCAAGCGCTGGAAGAGGCTGCGCCCTCGGGACGGGCCGAAGTCGCCGCGACCGGCTTGCCGACCGAGTTTCTCGCGCGTGGGGAGTACTTTTGGCGCCGCGTCGGAGACGGCCCTTTTGAACCGCTGTACGTCAGGGGGGTCAACCTGTCGTTTGCGCGGCCCGGCAAGCACATCACCGAGTTTCCCAGAGAGACGCGCACGTACGACGAGTGGTTCCGCTTGGTAAGCGAAATGAACGCCAACGTCGTCCGCGTCTATACGATCCTCCCTCCCGAGTTCTACCGGGCGCTGGCCGATTTCAACTCCCGGCGCGAGCCGCGCGAGCGGCTGCTGCTGATCCAGGGCATCTGGGCCGAACTGCCCGAGGGGTCGCGGTTCCGGGATCGCGCCTACGTGCGAGAGGCGCACGACGAGATGCGAAACGCGATCGACGTGGTTCACGGCAGGGCGACCATCGAGCGGCGCTACGGGCACGCGCACGGAACCTACCGGGTCGACGTCTCGAATCACGTCTTGGCTTTCATCTTCGGGCGCGAATGGGAGCCTTCCGCGGTCGGAGCTTTCCACGCGCTGGACGGCGCCGACGAGTTCAAGGGCCGCTACCTGAGCATCGCATCGGCCAACCCGATGGAGTCCTGGCTGGCCGAGATGCTCGATCACCTGATCGCCTACGAACACGAGACCTACGCGACCCAGCGTCCGGTGGCTTGGATGAACTGGCCGACGCTCGACGCCTTGGAGCATCCGTCCGAGGCCACATTCGCCGAATCGCTCGCTTTCCGGCGCCAGGCCGGGGAAACCGATATCGGGATCCCCCCCGCGAACGAGATCTACGACGACGATGCGTTCACGCTCGACGAAACCAAACTCGCGCCGACCGCGGCCTTCAACGCGGGGGTCTTCGCCTCGCACCACGTCTACCCCTATTACCCGGACTTCATGCGCAACGAACCGCGTTACGGCGAGCACGAGGGCGGGCGCTACCGCGCCTATCTCGACGAGCTCAAGGCGCACTACCGCGACATTCCGTTGCTGGTCGCCGAGTACGGTGTTCCGACGAGCCGCGCCGTCGGCCGTTACCACCCCGAGGGGCTCGACCACGGGGGCCACAGCGAACAAGAGCAGGCGGCGGCGCTCGAGCGCATGACGGCCGCGATTCGCGAATCGGGCTGCGCGGGCGGCCTGGTGTTCGCTTGGATCGACGAGTGGGTCAAGCGCAACTGGATGGTCGCCGGCACCGAGGATCGAGACCACCACTGGTACAACGCGATGGATCCGGAGGAGAGTTACGGGCTGCTTTCGATGCTTCCGGCCGGACGCGACAAGGTCCGTGGCGATCCGTCGGCGTGGGACGCCTCGACCTTGATCGCGGTGCAGGGGCGCAGCCGGGCGCTGCACCCCATCGGTGACGGGGCCGACGCCGCCCGCCGGCTGGAACGGTTGTTCGTCGATTCGGACGCGGGCTACCTCTACGCCCGCATCGACACGGGCGGGAAGATCGACTGGAACGACACGGCGTTCGCGCTGGCCATCGACACCTACGGCGACGCCGAGGGCGACCACACCTTGCCGCTCGGTCTGAACGTGTCCAGCGACGTCGGATTCGAGTTCGTCGTCTTGCTGCACGGCGATCGCAGCCGTGTGCTGGTCGACGAACGGTACAGCAGGACCCGCTTTGCCGAGATCGTCCAACGCCAATCCGGACGCTCCGGCTGGGAGTTCCACGACGACTACCGCCTGGAAGCGAACGACGACGGGCGATTCTCCGATCCCGTCATCCCGCACGGCAGGAAGTTCGGACGCGACGGAACGGTCTATGCGGAAAGGACCTACGACGCCGGTCGGCTGATTCACGGCGACCTGGACGACGACTCGTCGGCCGACTGGTTGTACACACCGGACAAAAACATGCTCGAAGTGAGGATCCCGTGGGGATTGCTGCACTTCACCGATCCGTCTCGGCACGCGGTCTTCGGCGCGCCCGGGGTTCGCCTCACGACCGCCGGCATCCGGCTCAAGGTTTATTCCTACCGCCCGCGTTCGGCGCAGGATTCCCGCGCCGCGGCACGGGAGACCCTGCCGAACTTCGTGGACGCGATGCCCGTCGACGACGGGAGCCTGGCCGCGTATCGGTGGCGCGGACGGATGGGACCGGCCGGATCACGTTTCGCACCTCAAAGCCGCGTACTACACCCTTCAAGAGCAATTCGGGCGGCTGGAGGATCCGGGGAGTACCTGGGAGGCCCCTGCGGAGTTCGACTTCCGCGGCGTGATCGAGAACCACTACGCATCGCTGGAAGAGTTCTCCGATCTTCCCGCGGTCAATCCGGATCGCGCCGCGGGCGACGGCGATCCGTTCGGCCGCGCGATGGCCAGCTTGAGCTTGGGCGTCGTGCTCGGGGAGCGTTTCCATCTCCTGGAGGCCGCCTACCTGCTCAGAACGTTGCGAGCCGGGGCCGAGGATTCGCGGCTTCGCGAAGCGGCCGAAGCGGGGCTGCGCCACGTCGGCGCTTTGCTGTCGGGCGGCATCCCGGCGGCGCGCGGAACCTACGGGCGGGTCGAGCGCGTGTCGATCGAACCGGGCAAGCCGGCGCCCAAGAAAATCGGCCGAATCACGCTCGGGCGCTCGGCGATCCGCTTGCGCGAGGGCGCGCACGTGCGGACGCAGGTCGACCGCGTCACGCGAGACTGGTTGTCCGGGATCAACTTCAGGCGGGCTCCGGGGGTCTTCAGCGCCGATTCCGTCGTGCCCTGGCACGAGGGTTCCCGCGTGACGGACCTCGTCGCCTACGCGTCCGCCACGGTCGAGCCGGTTTGGGGCACCCGCGCAAGACGCTACGGCGAGCGCTGGTTCGCGCCGGATGCCGACGGCAACTTCCGTTTCGAGGTGACCGCGGACAAGGTCTACGGCTATCCGACGAACCTGTTCCTCGACGACCGCAACGTCTGGATCAACGATACGCACGGAATCAGCGCCTTGGCTTGGGATGCGGCGGGCGCCGACCTGGTGATCGGATGCGGCGATCACGAGGGAAAGGCGGAAGCGGCTTACCACCTCGCGACCCGCGGCATCGACGTCTACATGCCGACCGACCGCTACCTGTACACGTTGATGGGCGCCGGGACTCCCGGGACGGTGCTGGGTTCCGCGCCGATCCGCGATACCGAAGAGGGTGCGGTGCTGGGCGATCAACCGGTGACGCTACGCGTCGACGAGCGAATCGTCGTTTCGAACACGGAACGCCGCTACCCGATGCAGTACTACGACACGCCGTTCCGCTACTTCAAGGCGTTGGCGGAGTACGCCGGCGTGGAACTGAATCTGACGACGGTCGACGTCCCCGAGTACGGCAAAGCCGCCGTGGTCGTCGAGCGGGCGCGGGAGCTGGAGGCGAGCGTGATCGGGATCCGCGTGGCGACGATCGAAGAGCACGATGCGGTCGCCGCGTGGCTGGCCGAGGATCGGTCGCGCAGGGCCGTCTTGTTCCACTCGGCGGTCTACCCCGAGGGCTACCGTCTGTTCGAGGAGTTCCCCCGGCAAACGAGTTTCGGGGACATCCGTCCGGTCTTCGAACGCTGAGCGGCCGGCCGTCCTCCGCGGCNNAAGAGACTGCTCATCCGGGTCGGCTCCTTGGTACCATGAGCCCGCATCGAGAGGGCGATGATGAAAGTTGCCGATCGCATGACCCGGGACGTCGTCACTTTGGAGGAGGGGCAGAGCCTTCGCGACGCCATCGGTCTGCAACAACGCCACAAGATCAGGCACATCCCGGTCGTCTCCGGCGGGCGAGTCGTCGGCATGGTGACCGATCGGGATCTCAAGCGCGCGACGCCCTCGCTTCTGTCCGGAATCGACCAAGAAGAGTTCGACGAGCTCCTCGACAGCACCCGCGTCGACCAGGTCATGACGCGGAAACCGATGACCGTGACGTCCGAGACCCCCCTCAAGGAAGTCGCCGAGATCATGATCGCGCACAAGTTCGGTGCGCTTCCCGTCGTCGAGGGCAATCAGTTGCTCGGGATCATCTCGGACATCGATCTGTTGGGTGCGTTGAAGGAGCTATTGGAATAGTCGTCAGGGGCAGATCGCACCTTCGCGTGCCTGCCCGCTCGAGCCGTTGCCCAGAGGGCCGGTTCCCGAAGGACAGGTGTTCTCCGCGCGGACAAGGTAGTGGTACGCGGTCGCGGGTGCCGGGACGTCGCTGNNTGTCGGTTGCCGTCAGGTCGTTGCCGTCGTTGGACTCGACGCAGCGCGCGACGGTCATGAAATCGTTCGCGACGTCCGAACGCAGCGTGTCGTAGACCACCGCCCCGCCGCCCAGTTGGACGGGCTCCAGCCAGGCCAGCGTGTTCTTGCCGGTGAACACGACTCGATCGACCTCTCCGGGAGGCGGACAAAGAGGCGGGGAAACGTGCAGGTTGTAGAAGGCGAGCCGCGAATTGGCCCAAAACATCGTCCCGTCGTGGAACAGCGACAGCCACGTGTCGTCCGGAAGTGCGAACCTGTCGCGGACCTGGCCCGCCGCGTCGATCTGGAGCAGCTCGTCGGTCGTATTGTCGAGCACCCACAGATAGTCCCCGACCCAAGCCAGTCCGTGGACGTCGGCGGCGCCGAACTGGTGCACCTGGAGGATCTCTCCCGTCTGCGCGTCGACGACCTCGACCGCGGTGGGCGGGCCGTCGGAGTGATGGCCGACCCACAGGCGTTGATCCGCGTACGCGAGCCCGAAGGGCGGCGGGCCGTCGGGCGGGGCGGGGATCGAGGAGACCACCGAGTAGTCGTCGAAGCTCAACTGCAAGACGGTCCGGGCGTGGGTTTCGACCAGCCAGAACGTGTCTCCGGGTCCCCGTGCCATGCCGTGAAGGTGCATCAACTGCGTGCCGGACAGCAGCGGATCGACGAACTCCACCTGTTGTCCGGTCGCCGGGTCGCATTTCATCAGCATGTTGCCCTTGATGCCGGCGTACAACATGCCGTCGTGAACGACGAGCCCCGTGACGCCGTACGCCGACGGGATCGGAAAGAGTTCGACGACCTCGACGGGAGGGCCGGCGACGACGCGCGTCGCGCCGAGAGCAAGCAGCCCGACGAGGCAAACGAACACCGGCTGGAGTGATCTCATGATTGCCTCGAAACGTGAGGCGGCGAGATGCCGAAAAACTCTCGGTTCTTTTATATGTCGAAACAGAGCGGCGGCGATGTAAGGAATAACCGCGATGGAGCGGAG
>JABAOE010000272.1_pt3 | contig 10358 bp, 10 predicted proteins | sample 7062141 | NCBI WGS metagenome assembly JABAOE01 (sample SAMN14538627, study PRJNA623070) | marine sediment metagenome | biome: marine biome [ENVO:00000428]; feature: marine pelagic biome [ENVO:01000023]; material: deep marine sediment [ENVO:00002113] | place: India: Gulf of Khambhat ...
GACCAGTCCCGGCGGGAAAGCAAGGGCTGCCGAACTAGCCCTTGGCCTTGTTGAGCTCCTGCTCAAAGTACTTGCGGTATAGGATTTCCCATTCTCGACTTCCGGGGGGCACGGGTCGAGATAAGGAATGAATTTTCTTACGAACTAGTTCGTCGATACGGTCCTCAATATCACCAAACTGAGCAAGGGTATCCTTTATTTCCTTCAAGATCTTGGCATCATTGGGGACCTCAACGAGCTTTTCCCTGCGCAGGTGATCCATGATCTGATGCGCAAGGTAAGAGATTCGACCATCGGAGAGCCCGCTCATAGGACAAACCCCTTTTTCTCGGCCAGCTTCTGCTTAATGAGCTGAAACATCCTGTGTTGGTCCATAGATCTTGTTTCCCCTGCGTGGCTGTCCAACATCTTGCGTGCCTCTTCCTCTATTGCCTCCTCCTCGCGGAAGTTTTGTGCTATGATCTCCCCAATTCGCTTCCGCACGGCTGCTTCATCGGCCTTTAGGATTACCAGTTCCTTGGTCCGGCAACTTTTGAGTAGGCGCTCAGCCATTCTGTCGATCTGTTCGGGTTTGACCTTCATCTTCTGTGAATAAGCTGTGGAAAACCCTAGGGAGACGTTGTGCAGAGACTAAGGTGTGAAGCAACGATCCTATCTATTTCATTATCTTTATTGAGAAAACGTGTCAACCTCAAATCCGCGGTGGATGGGTTTCCGCTGGGTTCAAATTCCTAGAAGTGGTAGTATTTAGTTGGCATTTTATTGAATTCAGTCGATGACTCACTGACATTGGATTAAGACGATGCAAGTTCGGAAACCGGTGCCTTTGAAAAGAGGCGACAAGGTCGGGATATTTGCTCCTTCGGGTGCTGTGAATTCCGATCAGCTGGACGAAGGGATAAGCGCCATCAAGCGCGAGGGGTTTGAAATCGTACTCGCTGACGGAATCCTGGATCGAAAGGGCTACCTCGCGGGGGACAAAGAGATAAGGGCCAAGGCACTGGAAGATCTGTTCAAAAGAGATGACGTCAAGGCGATCTTTTGTGCCCGGGGCGGATTTGGTGCGATCCAGCTATTACCTTTGTTGAATCGAAAAATTATGCGCTCCCATCCAAAAATCTTTGTTGGGTACAGCGATGTAAGTGTGCTATTAAACTGGTTATTCCAATCCTGTGGTCTGGTAAGCTTCCATGGGCCTATGGTAGTAATGGATGTGGCCCGTGGTTTAAAGGGGCAGAGTAGAGACCTTTTCTGGGATACCCTGTGTGGTGCCAGCGACACATGGTTTGTCAATGGAATTCCCACGTGTCCCGGTAAAAGAAAGGTCGTTGAGGCTGAGATGGTTGGAGGGTGCCTTTCGGTGGTGGTGACGACCTTGGGAACTCCCTTTGAAATTGAAACGACGGGGAAGATTCTCTTTCTGGAAGATGTGGGAGAGAAGACCTATCGCATTGAACGGATGCTCACCCATCTCAAGATGGCGGGCAAACTGCAAAAGGTAGCGGGAGTCGTATTGGGTGAGTTCACTGATCGTGACGTGGGAGGTGCGAGGGACTTAACAGAGGTGATGGAAGAACTTTTTCAGGACGCGGAATATCCGGTCCTCTCAGGCATAAGCGCAGGGCACGGAGAAGAGAATTATCTCTTGCCCTTTGGCGTAAAAATGACATTGGACGCGGCGGCGGGATCGCTTTCATTGTCGGAATCCCCCACAGCGATCCCATAAAAACTTAGACGACCCAGATAATCAATGGATTTCAGTTCAGTTGAAGAAGCCTTTAAGGAGGCCGTTACCAACGGTGTATTTCCCGGCGCCGTTCTTTTGGTTGCCAAGGGGGAGGAGGTAGTGCTGGAGCAAGCTTTTGGTTCCCGCTCCCTGCTACCGGAAAAGACTCCCATGGAAACCCACACCGTTTTCGATCTGGCTTCTTTAACGAAATGTTTTGCCACGACCACCGCGATCATGCTCCTGGTTAAAGAAGGAAAAATCCGTCTCGATGATAAAATTACCCGGTTTGTTCCTAACTTCGGTGTCTTCAACAAGAACCACGTGACCTTCCGCCATGTGCTCGCTCACTGCTCGGGTCTGGCTGCCTGGCGACCTTATTACGAGGAGATCGTTAAAGGAGAGAGGGATGGAGGCCTTAAGTACGTGGCGAGCCGTGCAGCAAGTAGTTTTGTCCTGGAGCGAGTCCACCGGGAAAAACCCCTTGCGCCTGCGGGCACTCGGGTGCTTTACAGCGATCTGGGATTTATTGTCCTGGGGGAGATCGTTGAACAGATCAGTGGACGTTCCCTGGACCGTTTCTGTCAGGAACGGATCTTTCAGCCCCTGGAACTCGAATCGACTTTTTTTGTGGATCTCACCCAGCTCAAGGCGCGCCGATTTCAACCAGACCTTAGGAAAGTCGCACCCACGGAAAATTGTCCGTGGCGCAAAAAGATTCTCTGTGGTGAGGTCCACGATGACAACGCCTACGCCATGGGAGGAGTGGCCGGGCATGCAGGGTTGTTTTCCACTGCCCGTGACATCCATCGATACGTAACCAAGCTGAGGCGTTGTTTCGATGGCAAGGACGACTTTTTGCCCGCCCCCCTGGTGAAAGAATTTTTAAAACGGGACGACACTGTTAGTGGGTCGACCTACGCCTTGGGCTGGGACACACCAAGCGAAACCAATTCGTCCAGCGGCAGTCATTTTTCTCCCAATTCCGTTGGGCACCTGGGTTTTACCGGAGTCTCCCTCTGGTGGGATCTGGAGAAGAATTGTAGCATCCTCTTATTGACCAACCGAATTCATCCTTCCCGCAACAACAATAAGATCCGGGACTTTCGCCCCCACGTACACGACCTCATTATGAAGACCCTTTTCCCATGAGCAACCTCCCGTCCCCCGGCAGTCACATTCACCTCATTGCAGTTTGTGGTGTGGGGATGGCTGCCCTTGCGGGACTTTTACAATCCCTTGGATACCGGGTAACCGGGTCCGACGTCGCCGCCTACCCCCCAATGAGCACTTACCTGGAAAAGCTGGGGATCGAGATCCGGCCGGGGTACGATGCTGCCCATGTGGAGGAAGCACCGGATCTCGTCGTAGTGGGAAATGCCGTGTCGAAGGATAACCCCGAAGTCGAAGCGGTCAAGGCTAAGGGGCTTCCTTTTATTTCCTTCCCCCAGGCCCTCAAAACGTTTCTCATCGGTTCCAAAAAAGCCATCGTCGTTGCGGGTACCCACGGCAAGACGAGCACCACGTCGATGCTGGCATGGGTGTTGCGCCGGGCGAACCTGGATCCCAGTTTTTTTATCGGAGGCATGCCCGTAAACTTTGACTCAGGGTTTCAACTGGGCATGGGGCCCTGGGCTGTTCTTGAAGGAGACGAATACGATAGTGCCTTTTTTGACAAGGGGCCGAAGTTTCTTCACTACGGGGCTGATAAGGTCATTCTGACCAGCTTGGAATTTGACCATGCGGATATCTACGCCGATCTGGAGCACATGAAGTCGGCGTTTCGGAAGCTGGTGGAGATGATCCCGGCTACCGGAACATTGGTGGTGTGCAATGAGTACGAGGCGGCCAAAGAAGTTGCCCGGGCAGCCTCCTGCAAGGTGATCTATTATGGAGACGGGAAACCGGCGGGGTGGAGGGCAAAAGGGATCAGAGCGGAGAACGGCTCCGTCCGTTTTGAGCCGCTGTACAAACGATCCCTCGAGGGGACCGTGACCCTTTCCCAGTCTGGCAAGCACAACGTGAATAATGCGCTGGGGGTCTATGCCATGTCTCGGGAAATCGCTATCCATCCCGATGTGATCCGAGACGCTATGGTGAGCTTTTCCGGGGTGAGGAGGCGTCAGGAGCTCAAAGGTGAGGTGGGCGGTGTTACGGTTGTTGACGACTTCGCTCATCACCCCACAGCGGTGCGGGAGACCATCGCCGCACTACGAATGAGCTATCCGAATCGCAGGTTATGGGCCGTCTTTGAGCCGAGAAGCAATACCAGCAGGAGAAAGATATTTGAAGCTGAGTTCGCTCAGGCCCTGGCTGCCGCCGACCGAGTGGTGGTTGCCGGACTCTATCAACCCGAGAGGATTCCTGAGAACGACCGCCTTGCTCCCGAAGCCGTGGTAAAAGAGATCAACCGAATCAGCGGTGATCATCGGGCGGTGGCGGCCATGAACACCGACGAAATCGCCGATCGTGTAGGCAACCAGTCCAAGGCCGGAGACGTGATCCTGGTCATGTCCAATGGTGGGTTCGATCAAGTGCAAGAGAAGATTCTCCGCGTATTGAGAAATCGCAAGTCTCTTTGAGCCGCCGGGCAAGTCGCGCCCCAACCCCATGGCGTGTCGAATGAGGGTGGAACGAACGGAAGCCTAGCCTTGCGCGGAAACTCAATTGACACCCCAACTTTAACTTGCTAACCAAATTATTGATTTTTCCTTGGAGTAGAATTTGAAAGCCGTTTGCATTCATGAGCACGGAGGCCTGGACAAGCTTCGCTACGAGGACACGGACGACCCAAAGTTAAGTTCCTCCCAAGACGTTGTGGTTCAGTTGAAGGCTGCCGCCCTCAACCACATCGACATCTTCAACCGAGAAGGTTCCACCGGTATGGAAGTATCCCTCCCGCATATACTGGGAGCGGATGGCGCCGGAGTTGTGTCGAAAGTGGGCGACCGCGTGAGCCATGTCAAAGAAGGAGATGCGGTTTGTCTCTATCCCCCGAGTGGCTGTGGAAACTGTGAGTTCTGCCAGACGGGGAGAGATTTCATGTGTGTTCATGTTCGGGTGATTGGAGAAAGGATCAAAGGGACTTACGCGGAATATATCCGAGTTCCAAGTGAGAATTGCTTCCCGATTCCAGCGGGTTATTCTTTTGAAGAAGCCGCCGCATTCCCCCTTGTCTATATCACCGTATGGCGCATGCTGGTGACCAATGCGGCCCTCACGCCCGGCGAGAGTGTTCTCGTGCTGGGCATCGGCGGTGGAGTGGCCTCAGCGGCACTGCAAATTGCAAAGAAAATGAGTGCCCATGTCATTGTCACCTCCAGCAGCGACGCTAAGTTGAAGCTGGCAAAAAAGCATGGCGCGGATCATGGGATCAACTATTCGAAGACTGATTTTGTGAAAGAGGTCCGTTCCCTGACGGGAAAGCGCGGTGTCGATGTTGTGGTGGATTGTGTGGGCGGAGATAATTGGGCAAAGAGCCTTGCGGCGCTGGCCAAAGGTGGCCGGCTGGTGACCTGCGGCGCAACGGCGGGAGCTTTTCCCCAGACCAATATTAGACGAATCTTTTGGAATCATCTCAGTATCTTTGGTTCAACTCTGGGTAGCAGGCAGGAATTTCAGCAGCTGCTTAGTTTTTGCTCGACATCAGGTGTAAGACCCATCATTGATCAGACTTTCCCTCTCAAGGAAGCAGCTGCGGCGCAGCAGCGTTTGGAAGAGGGCAAGCAGTTTGGCAAAATCGTCCTGCAGTGCGCCAATTGATCACGGTAAACTCATCGTGGCTGGGTTTTCAAAGCCTCCAGGGAGGGGTTGGCCTCGGGGGTAATTAGGCAATGCGGGTTATCGGCGGAACAGCCAAGGGGCGCCGGGTCAAATCGTTTAAGGCTCGGTCTCTGCGACCCACGGCGGATCGGGTTAAAGAGGCACTCTTTAACATCCTCCCGCATGATCTTACGGGTTGGAAAGTTTTGGATCTCTTTGCCGGCACGGGAAACCTCACATTTGAGGCTCTCAGCCGCGGTGCGAAGGAGGCTTGTCTCGTCGACGTGTCTCGGGAAGCGAGCAAAATGATCCGTAAGAATGTTGAAGCCCTGGGCTTTTTAGAGTGCACCAAGGTTATGGAAATGCCGGCGATCAAAGCGGTTCATGTTCTGGCTGGACGAGGGGAGAGGTTCGACCTCATATTTGCCGATCCTCCCTACGACAAGGGGTGGGTGAAGCGAGTTCTCAAATCCCTCGCTGAAGATCAACTGCTTGCGGATGAAGGGACAATCGTCGTAGAGCATAGCACAAGGGAAGAAGTGCTGGAGAGCTACGGACCTCTGGTGCTTCGTGATCAGCGTCGATACGGAAGCACCTGCGTATCTTTTTTTGGTTTGGAACATGCGACCCACGGTCGCTAACACTTAAGAGGAAACCATGGCGGGAACTAGCATTGCGGTTTATCCAGGATCCTTCGACCCGATTACCAACGGTCACATTGATCTTGTGGAGCGAGCGTTACGCGTGTTTGACCGGGTGATTATCGCCATTGCCACGAACCCGGACAAAGACAACTCCCTGTTCAGTGTTGCCGAGCGGGTTGAGATGATTCAAGAGGTATTCAAAAGCTCCGGGAAACGAGTCGCGGTGGACAGCTTCAATGATCTCCTGGTGAACTATGCCAAGAAAGTGAATGCCCGGGTGATCATCCGGGGGCTCCGCGCCGTGTCGGACTTTGAGTACGAATTTCAGATGGCGATGATGAATCGCGGCCTGAAACCCGATCTCGAGACATTTTTTATGATGACAGGAGAAAGCTATTTTTACATCAGCTCGCGGCTCGTCAAAGAGGTGGCGGGTCTCGGCGGAGACGTATCCAGCTTTGTCCCAAAAGGAGTGCTTACTAGACTCAAGCGAAAGGTTGTCCGTGGATGATGAAACTCAGTAAGAGAACCGACGGCATCAAACCGTCCATTACCCTGGCCCTGGCGGCAAAGGCGGCCGCCATGCGGGCTCAGGGAGTCAGTGTGATCAATTTTGCCGCCGGCGAGCCGGACTTTGACACCCCTCAGCGAATCAAAGAGGCCGCAGTCAAAGCCCTGAACCAGGGCATGACGAAATACACCGAGGTGAGAGGCATTCAGCAGCTGCGGGAGGTGATCGCCGATAAATACCAGCGGGAAGAGGGACTGAAGTACACCCGGGACGAGGTCTTGATCAGCTGCGGGGGAAAGCATTCTCTCTATAACGTTTTCCAGGCGATCTTTGACGAAGGTGACGAAGTGGTTATTCCCGCTCCCTACTGGGTCAGTTATCGGGACATGGCGCTGTTAGCCGGCGGGATACCGCGGGTTGTGGAAACCAAGAGAGAAAACGGCTATCGCATAACCCCGGAGCAATTGCAGGCAGCGTTGGGTCCCAAGGTGCGTGGCTTTGTCCTGAACAGCCCCAACAACCCAACGGGAGCCGCCTATTCTCCTGATGAGTTGAAATCCCTCGCTGAGGTGTTGGAGTCCCACGAATGCTTTATCATCTCGGATGATGTCTATGACAAGCTTGTCTACGATGATTTTGAATTTAAAAACATCGTGAGCATCAATTCCAAACTGAGAGAGCGAACTGTCATTATCAATTCCCTATCCAAGACTTACTCCATGACGGGATGGAGAGTCGGTTATGCGCTCGGCCCCACACCCATCATCTCAACGGCAACGAAGATCCAAAGCCAGAGCACTTCCAATCCAACGTCGTTTGCCCAGGCGGCGGCGGTGGAGGCTCTGCAGGGACCCCAGGATGAGGTTGCGGAGATGGTGCGGGAATTTCAGAGAAGAAGAAACCGGATTGTGGAAGGGCTCAACACCATGGACGGTGTGGAGTGTCTTATGCCCGAAGGGGCATTTTACGTCTTCCCTCGCATCGGTGCCCTGTTCGGTAAGAAAACGAAGAGTGGAAAGATCGAGTCGGCGTCCAATCTCACGGATTACCTGCTTGAGGAGGCCCAGGTGGTGGCTGTTCCCGGGGAAGACTTCGGGGCTCCGGATCACGTTCGATTCAGCTACGCGACGTCATTTGAAGATATTGAAAAAGGCTGCGACCGCATGGCAGCCGCTCTTAAGAAGCTCGATTAATTGAGGTGCAAAGCGCTAAGCACATGGCGCAAAGCGTTATGGGGGACTGAGTGTTCGGGAGAGTGCTAAGTGTTGAGTTGGGAAATCAGTTCAAAACGCAACTAGGATGACTTCTAAACATTAAAACTTAACCCTCAGCGCTGATCCCTATCGATGCCCTCGCCCTTCACGGCTCGCGCCCTCAGCTGCGGCCAACGATCTCCTGTCCCCTCCTTTTAAACTCTCCATTAGGAGCACGCGTCCCTTTGCTCCAGTGGTTTCTCGGCGGGAAGCCTTAGCTGCTTGCTTCGGGAGCGCCGAAACTCGCTTCGCTCAAACAGTCGACGCTGCTTACCCTCAGCTTCGCAGAGGCTTCCAGCGCCTCACAACCAATCCTCCGCTCAGGGACGCCAGCTCTCCGTCATTGTTACGTTCGGTACGTTACCTGTTCCATTCACCGGATGATTAGTTGATTCTTGCTTCAAGTTTTTACTCTTTGCTCTCTGCCCTATGCGCTTTGCGTCGTATTCTGTCTCTGTCCCTATCTCTGTCTTCTCTTCACGCAGTCCTCAGCACTTTTAGCTCGTAACTGATTCTTATGGGGCCCCCGAGCCCAACTTTCCTCCTTAAGCGGAATGCCAAGCGTTCCTCGCTCTCGGGGGCGAGCCCTTCCGGGCGACGGCAATAGGTTAGTACCTTGAGGTGGACTCCAAATGAAGGAAATTGAGCGTGCTACGCGAAGAAGTGCGATATGTTGATTGCAATCGTGCACAGGTCATTGTTGCTTTACGCTCGATGCCCTCGCCCTTCATGACTCGCCCCCTCGGCTGCGGGTATAGATCTGCCGTCTCTATCTTTTCTCTTCTTCCTTTCTTGGTTCGTCCGTTGCTCAGTCCTCAGCACTTTTAGCTCGTAACTGATTCTTATGGGGCCCCCGAGCCCAACCCTCCTATTTAATTGTTTGCGCCGGGACGCTTGCCGGTTTTCTTGTAAAGGTAATAGTCTTTCAGGATAACGGAATGGTCAAAAACGAGTTGAGAAGGTAGATTCTTTTCCGTAAATACTCGGGCGGTCTTGGCATCGTCACTTCCCCTGGGGACGCCGCGTGCGCGAGCGATGAACACCGTGCTGATCGTGTGATGGCGCGGATCACGCTCCGGGTTCGAATAGGTGTAAAACTGCTCCAAGAGTTCCACGTCCAAAGTCGTTTCTTCTTTGGCTTCTCTCACGCTTGCTGCGGCTAAACTCTCCCCGAAATCGACGAATCCTCCGGGCAATGCCCATCCGTGGGGTGGGTTTTTCCTCTCGATCAATACGATCTGGTTCTGATCCAGCTCAATAATGATATCGACACTGACTCGAGGTATGACTCTTTCACTCGTCATGGCTAGACTGTACCTTGACTTCGACCGGGGCACAATATAGAAAGGTGAGCGAAAACAATATGTCGCGGGGTGGAGCAGCCCGGTAGCTCGCAAGGCTCATAACCTTGAGGTCGGTGGTTCAAATCCACCCCCCGCAACCACTTCAAATTAAAAAGTAAAAAGGTAAAAGTAAAAAGGAATAGAGCAAAAGAGGCCAAAGTAAAAAGTGTTCAGCTTTGAGTACTGAGATCCCCATTGAAGTACGCAGTAAAAGCAAAACCTGGTCTGAATCCCCGATTGATTGCGATCTGGACGATTCCAATAATCGCCGTCCTGCTTTGGTCAGCGACGGTATCTTCCCAAACCATAAAAATTTACCAATGGACCGATGCAAACGGGGTCCTAAATTTCACGGATAATCTAAAAGTCGTACCGGAGTCGGTAAGAAATTCAAAGAAGCTGATTGTACGTGAAGATCTCTTTCTCTATGAGCCCAGTCGTCCACACACGGCGTCGCCTCAGGTCCCCGGCAAGGCATCGTACGAGCCGCCAGCCTCACCCTCGTATCCCGTGGAATACAAACCTACTGTGATTTACAGTCCGCAGACCACGAACACCATCATTCAGGTCAACTCTGGGATTGGCCTGGTTAGCAAGAGACCTTTTCCTAGGCATTACGGGCACAGGAAATCATATTACGGGAAATCGTTCAGACGGAAGCCTCTGAGAAGTCAATATATTCACCCCGAGGCTCGAAGCGGCAGGCGCATCCAATACATTCATCCCGAAGCTCGCACCCAAGCCAGGTTCTCCCGTCGCAGGGGATTTGCAGGTCGGCGAAGCTTTCACAGAAGCCTGGCTACAGGCAGGCGCCGGTAATTCTTTTTTCTTTGTCATAGCCTCATGGGAGCTAGCGCCCCCTCTCTCCAGTGGTTTCTCGGCGGGAAGCCTTAGCTGCTCGCTTCGGGCAGCGCCGAAACTCGCTTCGCTCAAACAGTCGACGCTGCTCTTCCTCAGCTTCGCAGAGTCTTCCAGCGCCTCACAACCAATCCTTCGCTCAGGGACACCAGCTCCCCCGTCGTCGCGCCATTGCGCTCGTCCTTCATGGTTCACCCCCTCGGGTAAAGAAAGAAGGCGCAGGGGACCTGTCACGAAGAAAGCGAGACTTTCTATGACGCT
>JABAOE010007851.1_pt3 | contig 10357 bp, 9 predicted proteins | sample 7062141 | NCBI WGS metagenome assembly JABAOE01 (sample SAMN14538627, study PRJNA623070) | marine sediment metagenome | biome: marine biome [ENVO:00000428]; feature: marine pelagic biome [ENVO:01000023]; material: deep marine sediment [ENVO:00002113] | place: India: Gulf of Khambhat ...
GCATTGGCGTCCGTGGAACGCGGAGGAACTTTGCTCTTTTTCGCCCCGGCGCCGGAGGGGGTGGAGATACCCATCCCAATATACGAATTCTGGCGCAACGAGATCACCATCACGACCTCTTATGCGGGCAGCCCCCAGGACCTCACAGAATCCATCGAGCTGCTTCGGACCCGTCAGGTTCGGGTCCAGGAGATGATCACCCACCGCCTCGGCCTGGCAGAGGCTGGAGTTGGCTTTCAACTCGTCGCCGACGCGAAAGATTCCATAAAAGTTATTCTGGAACCTGAACGTCTCTGAGCTCACGTATTGAGTGTTCGGTTTCGTGTGGAATTTGCGGAAGCCCTAGGATCGGCTACGGGGTTCTGGTAGATCACTGACTATGTTACCGGCACGCTTCCTTCTGCTGCAGCGAGGCTATCTTCCGTTAATTCGACTTGCCACGCGGTACGGACAATGGAAGATGTGAAAAGGACGATGATTGCAATCAAACCCACCAGCAACAGCAGAGTCGGCGCCACTCCCAATTGCGTTGCAACAAATCCAATAATGGCACCGCTGATGACCCGCGTTCCGCCGGTGGCCAGGTTGTAAACACCCATGACCCGACCGCGCACGTTTTGCGGGGCCCAGGCTTGAACGATGCTCTGTGACATGGCTGAAAAGATAATTTGGGTGGCTCCCACCGTACATAGGATGACCAACGAAACTAGGTAAACTTGCGAGATGGCGAAGGCTGTCACAAGCACCAACCAGGACAGAGCCCCGGCGGTAACCACCACCGGCCTAAGCTTTGTGGTCCCGATCCACCCGAGTAACAGGGTACCCAGAATGGCTCCGACACCGTTAGCAGCTAAAAGAATCGTATAGCCTGTAGACGAAACGCCTAACCTGTCAGCAAAGGGCGGCATAAAGGCCTGAAACGCGTTTCCCACCAGAAATGAGGTGGCCGCCACCATGACGAGAACCGCCAGGATGGTGGGATTTCCCTTCACAGCCCCGAGCCCCTGCCGGACAAATTTCCACCCCTTTTCTCCCGCTTGACTCCCCCGCCTGCTTCCGTAGGGAAGCCAAAAAATCAACAGGGAAAGGGGCAGAAAGATCAAAACATTCACGAGGAATCCTCCTCCAGGACCCACCCAGGCCATCAGGACTCCACCCGCTAACGGTCCCAGCATATTGGCCAGCGGCCTCAGGGAGGCGTTCAAGCTAATGGCGCTCACCAGCTTTTCCTTCCCCACCATTTCGTGAATGATCAACATGGAGCTTGGAGCGGAGATGAGGCCTGCTACACCATGAAAGATGAGCAGTATCGCCACCTGCCAAACCCTGAGCTGTCCCGTGAGGTAGAGGATGCCCCAGCCCAAGGAGGCCGTGATATAAAGTGCCTGGGCGACCTGGATGAGCCAGCGACACGGAACTCGATCCGCCAAGGAGCCCGAGTGCAGCGAGAAGAGCGTAAAGGGGAGCCAATGCGCGATGACAGCGTACCCCAGCCAGAAAGGAGAATGGGTAAGTTCCCAGATCACCCAGTAGCCGATAACATGCTCGATGTTGTCGGCCACCATCGATAGGCCTGAGGTTGCTGCGTAGAGTCGAAAATGCGGAATGGTAAGAGCTGGAAATCGTTGTGCTTTAGCTTTAAAGGACCTGGGGCTATCCATGTTAGTCCATCGCTTGGATGACGATACACGAGTTCATCCTGCCGACCACAACCCTTCTGGCGCCGGCAACTGATCCAAATACAGAATGGGAAACTGGGAGGGTCTACTGGGGTTTTAGTTCTTTGCTGGCCGCCCTCACCTTACCTGCTGCAATCTCACGTAAGGCTAAAACGATATCCCGGTTGTCGGAATCCACGAGCGGTTTCGCGCCTTTGAGAAGCTGTTTGGCTCTCTGCGCCGCCAGCAATACCAGGGAGAAGCGATTGGGAACCTGTGTAAGGCAATCCTCTAATGTAATCCGTGCCAATTCCTACTCCTACATTACGTGACTTTACCGTATTAAATCATTCTTGGGAGCGACAATCAAACCCCCTCTTCCACCTCAAAGCCAAGGTCCTCGATCATCCGATGGGCATCCGTGTCCTTTTGACCCGGAGTGGTCAGATAACCATTGACGAAAATGGAATTTGCTGGATAGAGACTAAGAGGTTGAAGTGACCGGAGGTTGATCTCTCTGCCACCCGCCACGCGTATTTCCTTTGTGGGATTCACGAAGCGGAACAAGCAGAGCGTCTTGAGGCAGCGTTGGGGGGTCAATTGCTTTGTGTCACTAAAGGGGGTCCCGGGGATGGGATGAAGGAAGTTGACCGGGATGGAGTCTACGTCCAGTTCCCTCAAGGATAGCGCCAAATCCATAAGATCCTCGTCGGTCTCTCCCATGCCGACGATGCCGCCGCAACAGGGAGAGAGGCCGACCTTTTTCAAGTGCTCCACGGTCGCCACGCGGTCTTCATAGGTGTGGGTCGTGCAGATGTTGGGATGATGGCGCTCGCTGGTGTTGAGGTTGTGGTTGACACGATCCACACCGGCATCTTTCAAAATCTTCGCCTTCCCCTCGGTCAATAACCCCAGGGAACAACAGATGTCGATGGGAACCTGACTCTTGATTTCCCTTACGACCTCGGCCATTTCCTGTATTTCTTTGTCCGTAGGACCTCTCCCGCTATTAACCACGCAAAAGCGTACCGCTCCCGCGGCTTTGGCTTTCTTTGCCCCTTCAAGGAGTTTTTCGCGGGACACCAGAGGATACTTGTCGATGGGTGCGTTTGAGACAGAGGACTGGGAACAGTAGTGGCAATCCTCGGGGCACAAGCCACTCTTCGCGTTCATGAGCATGTGGATCTGAACGCGCTTGCCGAAATAATGGCGGCGGACGCGAAAAGCAGCCTCCAGCAGTTCCGGGACTCGTTCATCAGGCGTTGCTAAGACCGCCCGCATCTCTTCCCGAGACAGCACTTCCCCCTGAAGGGATTTTTCAGCTAGCTGATGGTAATCCACAAAAGTTTCCAAGTCGTATTTTTCTAACATGGGGGGTGCACCCTTGCAACAAACATTGAAACTTTGGCCGCATCGTTTGGGGTACCAGCGCGAGTTATCCTTCGTAACCTTCCCTATTCCGGCACAGTGCGGCTGCGTTTTAAGCCAAGAGGTTTCAAGCGTCGGATTACAATGAGTCGCTAAACATTTCCCTGTAATGGCGGTACCACTCACTTTGGAAGCGTTCCTCAGGATCGTATTTCATCTTTAACCGCAAAAATTCAGGAAACTGAGGATAGCAGGTTTCCACTTGGTCCCTTCTCGCCCACCGGTGATAGGTCAAAAAATAGCTCCCCCCGTTTTGAATGCCACGGTCGATGAGCCGCTGGAAGTCCCGGGCGGCTTTTTCCAGTCCTTTTTTGGTGTGAACCACATGCAGATTGAAAATGATGCACACGTAGGATTCTTTCGCCCAGGCGAGAAAGGACTCATCGTCTTTTTCGATCAAACGCAGGGTGCCAAAGATCACGTTGACATTATTGTCACGAAAGTCCTGTCGAACATCCTCGAGGAACTGCGCCAGGGAGTTCCTTCGCACGTAAATTTCCGTAATCATTTCGGTGGCCCGCTTGGTGGCACCCAACTGCTTATCCAGCGCTTCGTGATAGTGCTCGATGTATGCGCTCATCTGATGCGTGTCGGACCAGTACACTTGCCCGGAAGTGGAAAGGTAATAATTGGAATAGCGGTGGAAGGCCTGCCCCTTGTCCGTGTGCGCGAGATAGAGCAGTTTGTTCCAATCTTCCAACGACAGGGATTTCTGGGTTTCGGGGATTCGCCGGGAGCCATCCACGGGCCGATAGCGTGAGAAGATCCCCTTTCGCAGAAAACCCTCCGATTTGGGATCCGTCATGTACTGGAAATCAACGTAGAGAGATCCATCCGCAATGCGACTCTCGAAGACGGGGATCAGGTCCTCGATATCCATGACCTCCACCACGCGTTCAATTTTGCGGCGTCGTCCGAGACGGAGCCTAATTGTCAGGACGACTCCAAAGAGGCCGTATCCGCCGATGACCAGCCGAAAGAGCTCGGAGTTCTCCTGCCGGCTGCAGGTACGGATATTTCCACTGGCGTCCAGGAGGGTGAAGGATTCCACTTCACTGATCACGGGCTTCAGATGGAGTCCCCGCCCGTGAACGTTGGCCGCGAGAGCGCCGCCGAGGCTCAAACGATCCGCGCCGGTTTGTTTCTGAACGATTCCCCACTGCTGATCCTTACCCTCCTGAAGCTTTAGAAGGGTATCTACGAGTTCCGGCCATTCAATGCCCGCTTCCACTTCCACCACTCCCCGTTGCGGATCAAAATCTAACACTCGACCAACACCTCTCATATCCAATAGCACGGTATCGGCACCAAACTGCTGTCCTCCCATAGCGTTTCTGCTGCCGGCGATGCTAACGGCGCGCCCTTCTTGCCGTGCCGACTGTACTGCGGTCCGGATCGAGTCAATGGAATCGGGCGTGACAACCCGATGCACCTGTGTCCTATTAAGTTTTGAATGCAGGTCATTGACCGTTGTTCCCGCGTCTGGTTTGGGCTTCCAATGGCAACCAAAGGGCCAAAACGTTGCTGCGGCACCCAGGGTTGGGAACAGCTGCAAAAAGTTTCTTCGTGTGATCATGTCTCTTTCTTGCTAAAGAGTCCCGGCCGTTACCCACCACCGGGCCGTCCAGAAGATCATGAACAAGGCCACCGCCTGAATGAGGTGATAGAGCGCATTGTGATTGAAATAAATTGGGTGAAGAGAAAGTCCCCCCTGCTGCACCCCTGCAGCGACAAATGTTAGCAAGAGGCCAACCAACCCGATGAACACCGGAGTTTCCCGGCCCCCCCAATAAACCATCAGGAACACAACCGTTAAAAAGACCGTTGCGGGCAGGTAATGAATCACGGCAACAAAAAACGATTGTGTAATAAAGAACACCACCAGACAGTAACCGGCAAATAAAATAAACGCCCCCACAGTAATCCAAAACGCCACTTTCGGCGAGAAATAGACCCTCGCTCCAATGGCCCAGGCGGATAACGCGGTCACGCCAATGGCGATGAGGGTCAGGGGCCAGAGGACTCGATAGCCCAGAGTACTCGTATCGAGGAAGAATCCGTGAACCGTGCCCCCGGCAACCGCAGCCAGGCTGACGGATCCAAAAAAGACTGCAAACCAGAGGCCAAGGGCCGCGACCTGACCGCCATGGCCGATCAGGAGATAGGTAAACAAAGCACTCTCTAACGCTATCAAGTAGTCGGTAAGAGTAACGTCCGGCTCAGTGATCATGATCGAATTGCAGGGATGTCTTGTCAGTCCGTTTCCATGGCGATGGAGTCTAGGCAGGGGCCATGGCATTGCCCCCTGCTCGCTCCAGGGCCATGGTTTTTATCTGTTTCAAATCCACCTTTCCCGAACCCAATAACGGGATCTCATCCACTCGGTAGATGTTTTCTCCTCTGGGAATCCAGATATTGGGGAGATCCGTTTGCCGGAGTCTGTTAAAGACGTCCTCCGGGGAAAAACCATCGTGCCGATAAAAAACCACCAGCCGCTCACCTTTTTGCTCGTCCGGTACCGCGGTCACCACACTGCTTTCCTCTCCCAGGATTTCGTTTACGGTCTCCTCTAATTTAAGGTGGGGAACCATCTCTCCGCCAATTTTACTGAAACGGGACAGGCGGTCGGTGATTTTAATAAATCCGTCTTGATCGACGGCAGCGATATCCCCGGTCACATACCAGCCGTCGCGAATGGCCTCATCCGTCTCTTTGGCCAGTCCCAAATAGCCGAGCATCCGTCCGGGACCTTTCAACAGCAACATCCCTGCTCCATCCGCCGGAAGAATTTCGCCGGTATCCGGGTCCACGACTTTAACGGAAACACCTGGAATGGGGTGACCCACGGTTCCTGGTTTGAGCCCGACTTGCCTTTGGCCGCCCTGTTTAACATTCGGAATATTAACGGATACCACCGGTCCCATTTCCGTGCACCCGTAGCCTTCGAGAAGCTCGATGCCAAATTTTTCCTTAAAGGCCGCCGCAACGGGTTCCCGTAATTTTTCCGCTCCCACGATCGCATATCGGAGCGAGGAGAACTCCTCCTTCGAGCATCTTCGAACATACATGGAATAGAAGGTGGGGGTGGCAATGAGGATCGTCGCCTTGTACTTGGAAACCAACTCACCAATGGCTTTCGCGTCAGTCGGATTCGCGTGATAAACAACCCCAAATCCTGTGAGGAGAGGCATCCACAAGGTGACCGTGAAGCCGAAAGAGTGAAAAAACGGCAAGACTCCCATGATGGTATCTTTTTTGGTGACCCAGAAGATCTGCGCCATGGACTCGACATTGGCAAGGATATTATGATGGGAAAGCATGACTCCCTTGGGCTTTCCTGTGGACCCGCTGGAAAGAACCACCGTGGCAAGCGAGTTGGGGTCTCGTCTGCCAATCCCATAAATGGCTTGGAGCAACCGGCTCGGCAACAAGAACGCGACCACCGCGGTGCGCACTTTTTCTGCTGTCGTAATCTGCTTCATCACCTCTTCGAGGTAAACCATTCCTTCCATGGCCTCGATTTTGGCCCTCGTGGTAAAGATCCTGGATGTCAATATTGTCTGGATTTCGCACTGCTCAACGGCAGAATTCAGCGCTTCACGACCGGCGGTAAAGTTTAGGTTGACCGGGATCTTTCCCGCCAGGAGCACCGCGATATTGGCTAGCGCTCCGGCAACGGACGCCGGAAGCAATAACCCCACCATCCGCTCCTCCCCGCAGTGACGCTTGATCCAGCGGCTGAGTGCCAAGCTTCCAACCAACAACTTCCCGTAAGTAAGTTTTTGGCCGGTGGAATCCGCCATGGAAAAGGAAAACCAACGGCGCTTCGCAGCCCGCAAAAACCTCGAATGGAGTAAGTCCGCAGAGGTTCGCCTGTGGATCACCGCTTCGCTCCCCAATTCCGCAATGACCTGCCGCACGGCCTCGGCGGTTACCGTAGAGGGCATTGAACGGCCGAATGAAACCGTCACCGGATACGGGATCCGTTCCGGCATCTTCCAGAAGAAGCGACCCTCCTTGAAACTGAAGATGCTGCCCCAGAGACGGTCCAGGTAAACGGGGATGACGGGCACATCGAGCCCCTCAACAATCTTTTCAAATCCTCTCTTAAAGGGCAGTAGATTACCGGTGCGGCTGATCGCCCCTTCGGCGAAGATGCAAACCACGTGCCCCTGGCGCAACTCCTCCCGGGCACGCTCAACGGACTCCACGATCTCGCTTCGGCTACGACCGGACACGGGGATTGCATTCATCAAGCGAAACAACCAGTTCAATCCCCGCGCTTCATAATAAGGACGGTAAATCAGAAAACGGATAAACCGCTGAACACAGGCGCCCACGAGCAGTCCATCCATGTGCGAGATATGATTACAGACCAAAAGAGCCGGGCCGCGAAAAGGTACGCCGTCCTCGCCCACGATACGAATTTTATAAATCGAGTGGGTAAGCAGCCACAGGACAAATCGAATGAGGTAATCGGGCAAGATGGTAAGCAGATAAATTGTCGCTCCCCAGGTTGCCAAACCCATGGTCAAGATGATCCGGTCCGCGGGTAGCCCGATCAGATCCCTCAGTAGCCAGAACACACCGGAGGCCAGCAGCACCCCCAGAGTTCCCAGAAAATTAGTGGTGGCGAGCAGCTTCCCTTTTTCTTCCCGTTGACTCCTCTGCTGCACCAGGGCGTAAAGAGGCACAATAAACAACCCACCCGTGACTCCTAAAAGGATGAGCGCAAGAGAGACGAAAAGATATGAGGGCGTCCAGGCATAAACCAGAATGGAACAGATGCCCATGCCGATGGCACCAATGGGAACCAATCCCAGCTCTACTTTATCACCGGAAAGCCGGCCTGCCCCAAGACTCCCGATGGCGATCCCAATGGCTAAAAAAGAAATCAGCAGCCCTACCCGGAGGTCGTCCAGCCCCATGACTTCTTTTCCGAGAAGGATCAAAGCCAGCTGGATCAAGGCCCCGAGAAACCAAAAGTAGGCGATACCCAGGACCGTGAACCATAAGCTCCGTTCCCCGAGCAACCGCTTAATCCCGTTACCGATCTCTGCCCAGGGGTTGAGCCTGAAAGACTTGTGGGCTCCTGAGGGAGGGACCTTTACGATTCCAAGACTTGTCAGCGTACCGACCACGGCAATCGCGATCAGAACAAGGCCAATGATCGCGAGCTGACCTTTCCACAACACCATAAGAAGGCTCCCGAGAGAGGTTCCCAGAATGATGGCCATAAAGGTGCTCATCTCCAGGAGTCCGTTGGCACGAGAAAGGTCCTTATCCGGTAGCATCTCGGGGAGGATGCCGTATTTTGAAGGGCTGAAGAACGTCGACTGGAGTGCCATGAGAAAGACAACGGCCAACATGAGATCCATCCGTTGCGTCAAAAACGAGATAAATCCCAAAACCATCGCGACAATCTCAAAGACTTTGGTCGCAACAAGGATTTTACGCTTGCTATAAACATCCGCCAGATGGCCGGCGTAACCGGAAAAGAGAAAGAAGGGCAGCATGAAAACAGCCGCCACGGCCGTGAGGTACCCGCTGCCCGACCCGCTTGTGATTGCGAGGTCCGCGGCAAAGAGGGTTACCACCATCTTGTGGACGTTATCGTTTAAGGCGCCTAAGAACTGGGTCCATAGAAATGGCTGGAGACCCGGCTGCTTGAGTGTATCTGTGTATTTCCCGCTCGGCATTGGCTAACCCTTATCATCTCATTTTTCGGCGCCAATTCCGAGCTCATAAATGAACTCGGCTACAGGCGTAGGACGCTGGGCCTAGTCACTGAATCGTTAGACCAGAAAAACCCAAAGACGGAAAAACGAATCTGTAGTCCATCTTGTGACTCCCCCGCTCTTCTGACCCATTGCCTTCAACGGTCATTTCCACCCTGAGGCCCTCCAACTTTTCCGCACTACCGGCGAGTCTGTAGTAAACAAAACCACTCGCTGTCTCTCCCGGTTTTAGCTCGGCACCGGTGAATTCCAAACTATCGAAATGCTGCTCCACTTTACGATTGACCTCATGGGTGTGGGAAGCCGAGGAAACGATGGTGGGCAATCCGAAAATCATGCCAAGGGGTCCCCACATGGCAGTGTTAACGAGCGCCTTGCCGACGTACTCCCTCGCGGCACCCTGCTTCGCCGCTTGATAACCGTAAATGGGCAGCAAGGGATCTTCGTCCACAAATGCCCTGATCTCTCTTCGATCCACCCTGAAATCACGGGCACCATGATTCTCGACGCGCAGATAGAGGGGCAACACCCCGTGAGTTGCCAGGTTCGCATCAAAGACCCTCCGGGACTTGTTGGCCGAAACGTATTCCTCGAGGGACACCTCGAGCCCCTCTCGAACATCCTTCACCGTGGGGAGTCCGCCTTCCAAGGAATGTAGCGACGTCACCCCAGGCTGAAATTGTGCAACGCATCCGCCTAGAAACAGGCTCATGAACAAAGCAGCGACATTAAACAATTGTTTTGACCGCATGATTAGGTTCCTCCTTTCCAAGGTCTCCCTTCAATTCCTTATTGCAACCGACATACCACAGGCGACTTGCTGCTCTGGAAGCAACGCCAGAAGGCACTAACCCGTGGAACTCACAGACGAAAATTCAATATCGGACTAGGAAATGAGGGATCAAAGTCCCCGTGGGGTGCCTAACGGTTTAGTCAGTGGAAGAAAGAACCGCCAAACTCATTCAACAATCGAGTCGAGGGTTCCGTGATCCAATTGCAGGGGTTGAATTCTTTTCACGGCAATTTTTTCTGACCTTGAATGGCGCGTGAAATGAAAGTTGCTCTCTTTGAACCGAGAAAAGACCAGATTATCAATTGAGGGCAACTGAGTGGTGCCATAGATACATGGCAAGTTTGGAAGGCTTCTCATGACGTACCCCGGTGTGATTCGGGGTTTAGGGCTGACTTTCCTTCGATCTATCGTTACTGTGTCGATCCTGTGTTTTTTCATATGCAAAATAATCTTAACGATAAGCTTGGATATGGTTTCAACACGGCCCGTGAATGATGAATGGGGAGGACCAAACGGTTGAAAGTAGTTCGGAATGCCGCCCATCATCATTCCCTTGTAAAAGTTAATCCCCTCCGTCTGAACACGATGTGCATCGATAAATACGTCAAACTTGAAGAACGCCAGATTAAATCCCGTTGCCAGAATGATATAATTCGTTTCTAAGAGCCTATCGTCGTTTAAGATGATACCCGACTCGGCAATTTTTTTGATCTGTCCCGTAACTATTTTTAGCTTCTTCT
>JABAOE010032223.1_pt1 | contig 10355 bp, 11 predicted proteins | sample 7062141 | NCBI WGS metagenome assembly JABAOE01 (sample SAMN14538627, study PRJNA623070) | marine sediment metagenome | biome: marine biome [ENVO:00000428]; feature: marine pelagic biome [ENVO:01000023]; material: deep marine sediment [ENVO:00002113] | place: India: Gulf of Khambhat ...
GGTGCTCTGACATTCTACAACATCCAGTATCTGAGGCTGCAAAAACACGCAAAATTCGAATTGCTGGAATTGCACCTCTATATATACTATACTCATAACCGTTTAAAAGGCATTCTCACAGAAGAGACAGCTTCCCAGTAATCCTGTCAACACTGTCGGAAGGGGCTGGACCAATACCGAGACACGGAAGCGTGTGGGGCGGAAGCTCAGTCTAGCCTCTATCATAAATTAGAGCGCATGGCAACCTCAATTCTCTTGCGTGGCGCGCGCATGGCCGACATGCGATAGTAAATCTTCTATCTGCACATGCTGCATCTTCTATTGTCTTTCCAGTGTATGGATTTGGCTCTTCAGTGTGATAACCCTCAAATATGGTGATGCTAATTCTGGGAATGCGGTAAAAGAAACGATGAATTCTAATAGGATATGTTTTTGAATCTGGTGCCCTACAAGCCTCTATATGAACAACTTTCTTTTCATCCTCACTCATTGTTGGTTCAGCTCTATCTTGTCACATCACTATGCGCTTTGATGCTTTTGAAACTCAATGCATCTGCCTGTCATGAAAAAAGGGGAGTTGTGGGGGATATCTCCACTTTCTGCTGAAACTACCTCATCCCGGCCACTTTTAGACATGCCTTTCACGTTTATTTGCGTTTTCTAAAGAAAGTCGGGTCTTCTCCTTGGCGGACGTGTTCAAAGCCCACTTTTGGAGGGCGTGCGACTTCTTCAGGCTTGGTGGCAACTTTTGCCATGGATTCATCACTGGTTGGACTCGAATATTGTTCCTTCAATGGTTATGTAGGTCTCGGTCCTACTCAGTTCCTTTATGTCCTTGAAATGTTTGACATGTTGTGCGTGAACGCGATTACAAGTTGAATGATGCACAGGATTTAAATATACTGGAACATATTAGGAGAGAAAGACAGGATGAAAGGTAAGAGGAAACTCGCGAGAGAGTTTGTCGCTTGCGCGAGACTTTCTGGTTTCTTTTTGTTTTGACCCTGTCTTGTAACATAAGTGAGGTGATATTTTGCCCTCGCATGGCTCACTGACTAAGGCGGGAAAAGTTCGATCCACAACTCCGAAAACTGAATCAACGAATAATAGTTCACCAAGCCCAAGAGTTGGCAACCGCAAGGCCTACAATCGACGAATTATCTTGGGCAGATACAATGGTCAATTTCGACCTGGTGGAGGGCGCTATCGTCGACGTTGATAGCTCTATACAAATGCGCAGATGGCGTTTGGCACACTTCGCGTGACATCAAACAAGAATGATAAGATCAGATGATAATAGTCGTAGAGGATGCCGGCATTAACACTGTTCGAACGAGTTGAATAGCCGTAACTCCATTGCAACACTTTGGGTGACAAGTTTGTCCTATGAATGGCGCAAGAAGGCAAGGAGAGACACCGTAAATCTGGTTATATACATAGTCGCCATGAGTCTGTCTATCTTCGCGATCTATCACATTCTGAACTCCACTGCGCTTTTCCAATCATACGTTCAATATAGCCCGTACATCAACGCCCTGATCGTTCTCGTATTTGGCTACAAGGCAGCAGGGGCCATGGGCAATGTAATATACCATAGTGTGAGAGAGGTGTCAGATCATGCAACCGCTTCGTCGATCAGGACGATCTCAAAGATAGGCGGAGTCGCTGTCCTCCTGTCGCTAATGACATCAATCTTTGGGATAAGCCCTTCAGCTGCTTTGACTTTAGGGTCTTTTTCTGGACTAGTAGTGGGTTTTGCAACCCAAACAGTATTGACCCATGCAGTTGCAGGCATGTTTCTGGTCATCTCGAGACCTTTCAAACATGGTGATATGATTACGATGTCCGGCCATCCAGGGTTTGTGAAGGAAATAAAATTGATGCACACAATTCTGCAAACAAAGGATGGAAAAAAGGAGATACTGATACCAAGTGGAACCATAATTGGAGCGACAATAGTCAAGAATCTAGATGTGCACACACGAGAGGGTGACAATTCCGAGTGACAAGGAAACAACCGGCTTTCAATGCAGACGCCAAAAGGATAGCCTATCTAAGTACATATCCCCCGCGCGTGCGCATGATACCCTGAAAGCGTCCTTAGGTCTCATTCGAAGTGAAATGAGAATTCTGCTTCGAAACATCCTCTCTCTACTCCACCTTTCTTGAAAAATCGGCAATCATTCAGAGTTCGTCTCAATCGGCAACTCATATACTGATCTGCAAGATCCAGAGGCAAGAGGTGGATCCTTCGAATTCCATACATAAGTTGACCTAACATCCTCACCAGTAGTCTTATTCTTCCACATATTCATTTCCCCATTATCAGAGGTTTATCCATAAAGGCAAAACCAGATCGTTGGAACCAGACATTAACTCTCTTCGGCAAACCTCTATCTATATCAGCACATTCTCAGCACGTTTTATAAACATTGTCTTGAGATACCAGATGTACATCCGCGCGTTGATATCTGGAGAAGAAGAGAGATGGAAATGACAAGTGATTTAGAGACCGTATAGAAACGAGTAGGAAGAACCGAAAGGTGAATCAGTTCCTCTAATTCACAAAACTTAATTGCAGTCTGAACCCGCTGTAATGTGAGATACATGTCTAAGTTCAAGTATCTAAGAGTAGTAGACGAGAAGCCTGAAAAGAAGGTACGCACTAAGAAAGCGGTGAAATCGGTTTCGAAAGAAATCGTGGAAGAGTTTAGAAATAGTGAACTCAAGTATGCTCTGGTATCAGTCCCACAAGGAAAGACCGTAAAGGGCATTGCAAGAGGTATAGGTAGAGTAATAAAGAATATGAAGTTGAACAATGTCGAAGTCTACATCACTACTGAAGATGAAGTCGCATTATACAGAAAGTAAACTAGCAGGTACTTCTCGCAGTGGTCAAAGACGAGATAGCTCTTCTTTTATCACCAACTTAGTTCACCAGCACCAACCAGAGAGATTGTTCTGATATAGATGACCTAGAATGCTCGAACAGCTTTACGAAAGACACAAGGTTTATAAAACCTCGAGAGAAAACGACAATGTCTTTGCTTCACTCTCTTGTCTGTCGACCACGTATGACGCACGTGCTTTATTGTGTCATTGGGGCCTATAAGGCGTCGGCAAGAATGAGCAATCAGAATACATCCTGGATTGTATGGGTGTGACTCCCGCTAGTGCAGAAATCAAGCATCGAATCCCCAAGTTAGCGATTAGCCTAGGACTAGCTTTGGTTTTTTGGCTGACTAGCATTATCATTCAGCCAGTATTAGGCAGTTTTAACAAGCAAAGCGGATTCCTACTGGGATTTGCAACACTGTTTGTCGCAGGAACTTTTCTGGCGAGAGCTTTGTTTGACGCAGTGCAAATAGGTGACAAAACGGTGAGGCTCTTTCTACGACGTTTGGGCATAAAGGACAGAAAGACTCGAAGAAGAGTTCTAAAAGATTCTATATGCATAATCGCTGCCATTCTGTGCTCAGCGGCGATATCTCCTCTCTTTGAAAACCTGATTAGCGTTGGGACTTCACTCCAGACGATCACTAGGTGGGTCGTCCTAGGCATTGTTCTTTTGTTTGTATATGATATTGGGCGAATTCTGCATTGTGTAGTTGAGGAAAAGGCTAACTCGCTGTCAGACTGGCTCATTGAGTCATACAAGAAGGTTCACGATGAAAGTAATGTACAGCACTCGGACTCTAGAACTTGATTCCCAAGATATAGTTTAGGCGTTCAGCAACATTCCCTTGCTTTACCTAGTCCAAGCTTCTGAATCAGGCTCATTCATCTGGTTGACCAGTGGTATTCTTGATTTTCACGAATTTCCTCTTCTTGGAACTCCATTCCGATGTGCTTTTCTTGAATACTTCAACTAGGCCTTTGTTCTTCAGTGTTGGGACGGCACCCATCATTTTAGGGGGAATGCTTGTGGTCAACATTTCCCCATGCTTCTTGATAAAACTGTAGGCTTTTCTCTCAAATTCAGNNAAACTGTAGGCTTTTCTCTCAAAGTCAGTTAGTTTCTTGGACATGTTTAATTCCCCTTAATCCTGTTTCTGGGGTTTTCCCTTCGGGTTTCCTTCAGAAGATTGGGTCAATCGGACTAGATGGGTCACATATCCTGCAACTTTATTTCTCAACTTTCTCGAAGAAACATTTGTCAATAGATCTACAACTTGCTTGTTAAAATCGAAATCACCAGTGAACCTGCTTGGAAATTGAGCCACTAGATCTTTTGCAACACTCTTTACATTGTGTGATCTTACTCTTCCCAAAGATGATACGGCTCCTAGAACTCCTTTTCTTCAGCCCACGCCCACATCATTAGGCAGCTTTCAACCCTCTACATCCATGTGCCACAATCGTGTCAATGCTTGAGACAAAGCAAGTCAGTAGAGTCTGTCGGACGAGGTGACAAGTTCTCAGCCACTTATAAGTATGGACAAGTTGATATAAGGCTTACTAATTTTCATCAGAATCGAAAATACTTTTATTCTCTGAAGACTATTATATAGTGTATGAAAGCACGAGGTGGATATTTGGGCAAAAAGCTGCTGAAAAGCGAGGAAGAACTTGCAGATATGATGTTGCTTGTTGCCAATGATGTCATGGGTATAGCAACAAAGATGTGAGACGGTGAAAGGATTTGGTGACGCGCGGGGAATAATATGAACCTGTTGAAAGTTACTTGGGGTTGCGGTTGCTAGATGGCTAGCGAAGCTGTTGAAGAACTCGTCAGGAAGGCTGAGGTGATCTCAGCGGTTAGGGACTACGAGAAAGGAAGAATTCGAAGAAGAGAGAAAAAAGTGGATTTTACCGTTTCTCCATCTGGTTCAGAAGATAGGATATTGATACGCGTGATAACTGAAACCAAATCAAAGTCAGGATACGTTAGCGTGGATGCTGTTAGAGACATGAGTGGGGTTCTCGAGAAGAGAAGCTACGATAAGGGCATACTCATAGGGAATCGGTTTACTGAGGCGGCGAAAAGAGAGATGCAGCAGGAAAATATCGAGGCGGTTTCAGAGAGGATAGTGCCTCATTTCAAGGCCGAGCGACTTTACTTGGCAATAGAAGGTTGCCTACGGAATCTCTGTAGGGCGAAGTGTGGTCACGCCCCCTCAAAGGAATCTGACTGTAAAGGTTATGTCGATGGTAGCTACTCTTGTGACGTTAGGTTGATTAGCGATAATGCCAGTTTTCACCTGAAGCAGGGTTGGATAGCTTTTCTGGAGAACGATTTGGCAAAGCTTTTGGCGATTGAGAAAACTCCAGACGGCTAGCGTTTGAGAATAATTGAACGGAATCAAAGACTGAATTTCGCACAAGACAATTTCGAACCCGCTGACAAGATTGTGGAAATGCCACACAAGANNGGTTTTAATCTTCTAAGAGAAAGGAAGTGTGCAACCAATGCACATGAATCCAAGTGCTGTTGGCTTTCGAAATCGGGCGGCTGAAAGGAGAAGGCAGGGATTTGGCGTTCTAGATATTTCGGTCTGAAAGTTTGACGGTACCAATTACCGCGTCTAAAATGAGGACGCCTCTCCAGCATCATCTATTAGCATATCCTTCCCTGACAGAAGCCTATTCCAACCCTATAATCTACCTCACAAGATCTTCACAAATAGGCTTCTTCAGACTGTTCAGTTTGCTTGAGGGCGAATGTAAGTACATCAAAAGACATGTAGTCTACTTCGAATTTTCTTCGATTCCTGTAGATTTTCTTTGTGAGCGTCTATGACGCAGGTTCTCTACGATTATGCGTCTCAAGGCTTCCATTTCCGTTATCTGCGGATCACGTCCCCGGATCTTCTGAATCTTCGCATCCAGTTCTTCAATTCCGATCGATTGCACAAACTCCTTGATAATCATCAGTCTGCCAAGCTCCTGTCTGTTGAAATTGCACATCAAATATTTTCGCTCGACATTCCCAATGTCAAATTCTGTGCCAGGAATGGGGCTTCCCATTAAGTATTTTCTCGTTTCTTCATCTGGAAGTGATCTTTTTAGTTCTGCTTCGAACGCTTTTTTCAGAGAATTTGGTTGTATCTTTCTCTTTTGCAGGCCCGCCCGCTCTGCTGAGTCTTTAATGACGCGCCAGATGCTTGAAACAGCCATTCTATCACCAAAGGGCACGTTTTTTCCTTCAGATGCGAATAGAGGACTGCTTTCCGTTAGTTCTTTCACGTTACCTCGTTTTTCCATGATTTTCTGAATCTTTCTTTTCCGTTCGTTCACGTATGCCCTCAAGGCATTACATGTCTCAACTCCAAGAAAAGCGTAAAACGGCACCTGCGAAGATTTCTTGTTAACGCGAGAGGTGATACGGATTCTCACAGGAACCTTGCCTCTTTCAAGTTGCTCTTGTACATTTCCGATTCTGAGATTTCGTAGCGCGGTTATTCCAAGTCCACTCTGATACATACAAAGGATTATAGCTCGATTTCGTAGAGAACCGGCATAATCTGCCATTGTGTAGATCTGCTCTTTGCTGGGAATAATCTCTTCTTTTTTGGCTACTCTAGGGATACTGCCAAGTTCTAAAGAGATGCGATTCGATTTGAAAAAGGATATTAGGCAAGTTCTTACATGTCTTGCTTTTTCTTGTTTGCCAGAACTAAGCAGTTCGTTTAGATGCTCTTGCACAAGTTCCGTGACCGCAAGGGTTGCGGAAGTCATTTCCTCTTGCTGGTCAATTTTTTCAGTTCCGAATGCCATAGCGACCAACTCGTTCGGACTCCTGCACAAGTACTCGGTAAACTTGTGCAACGTTCTGAGAAAATTGGGAATGGTTGTCCTCCATCCAGCTTTCTTCTTCAGGTTCAAGATCCATTTCTGGACACTTTCATCCTTCATCAGCAGCTTATATTCAGGGGTTGAGCTAACGAAATAGCCGCGCTTGCTTCGCTTACGCCAGTCTTTCGACATTGTATCATTCACATTTCATTTGCTTAATTTGAGCGTTTCCTTAAGGATTTGCGCATCAACGAGAAACAACATCTCTGTATGTAAAGTATTTTCGGATTGCGCGTGCAAAAATAAGGGAAGCAGAGGTTGGGGAGAAACGGGAGATCTTAGAGGAGATGAAAAGAATCTCTTCACCTCCTCTTATTTCTCCTCTCCCTCTCTCATGAGATTCGTTTACTACTTCAGCTGCGTTCTAAGTATTTCAGCGACAACTTCTGATGGTGTCTTGTTTGCTGCGTCTGCCTTTGTTTTCAGTTTGTTCATCAGATCGGTGTCTAAGCGAATTTCCAATTTCTGAACAGAAGGTGTTGGTGTAGACAATTTTCTTACCTCATTAGTCAGTTCTTTTTAGCAGTGATTGATATATAAGGCTTACTATTTTTCATTTAAATCGAAAATCTTTTAAGACCTGCGACTCAACTATATGCTTACAATGCCCAGAAGATACCGGGTTTCTCTCAAAAGACGATATTTGGTGCTAAAAGTCGAGGGACTAGAATTCATCAAAACATGGTTTGGTACGAAAGAATGTGTACCCCCTAATAAGACGAAGCTATACCAGCTCTTATTGCATATGCTCACCATGAATGGAACAATCTCGCTTTACCAAGCACTGAGGCTAGGATACACCAGCAAGTCAGTTGGCGAGGCAGTATCAAGAAGATTTATCGAGTTGAACCTCGTACCCAAAAAACCCTCAGAGGAGGTCTTAGGATTCATTAGAGAAATCATAGGGAAACCTCCACGACAAATGATCGTGTGAAATGAAGAAGTGCAGATTGCTATGACAATCGCTGAGGAAAAAATCAGATTGAAATCGCTGCCAGCCAAAGTGTGCCCTGAATGTGGTGGTTCGCCGTTGGTACACGACAAGCCGACCGCAGAAGTTGTATGTACGAGCTGCGGCTTCGTCATCAGCACGAAGCTTCCAGACAAAGGACCTGAATGGCGAGCTTTCACGCCTGAACAGCATGAAAAAAAAGCTCGAGTTGGAGCCCCATCCACATTTGTGATTCACGACAAAGGTCTTTCGACAAACATTGAAAAACGCGACATACGTGGCTTTTCCTCCGAAAAAAGGGCGCAACTATATCGCCTTCGCCAATGGCAAACTCGAATCCGGTTCACCACCTACCAGCAGAGAAACTTAGCCTCAGCCTTAACGGAGATGCACAGAGTTGCTGACTCTCTCAAACTCCCAAGAAGCGTTCTCGAAACTGCTGCAATTATGTATCGAAAGGCCATTAAGAAACGCCTGACAAGAGGCAGATCCGTTCGGGGGATGACCGTGGCCACACTGTACTTGGCCTGCCGGCAGTTTGAACTTCTAAGAACAATCGAGGAACTGTCCCAAGCTGCTGGGATCAAGGTAGTGGAAGTTGCACGATACTACCGGTTATTAGTAAAAAATTTCGGTTATTCTATACCGCCTCAGAAGGCCGGTAGTTACATAACCAGTTTCTGTGGCAAACTTGGTCTGAACGGTGAGATTGAAACGGTAGCCTTTAGGATTCTTCAGGCAGCAAAGGAGCTTAAACTGACTTATGGTCGGGCAGCTAAAGGTATCGCTGCTGCATCTTGCTACATCGCTTCGAAACTCTTTAGAAATTATCGAACTCAGAGGGAAGTAGGAGAAGTCGCGCGGATAACGGAAGTCACCATAAGAAACAGGTACAAAGAGTTGCTGAAGAGTGTCTGGCTTGTCGTCAGTTTATAACAGTGCTGGAATACTTGCATGCTAGAAGTCGTTAAGAAATTGGAGGAAACAGCTCTAAGCCACTTAAATTCAACCGGTTATTGGTGCTAGAAATATGCCGATCTCAGGAAGAATGTATGTATGGGGAGATAGAGCAAAAAACGTTCCCGAAAAGCCTGGAGTCTACGCCTTCTACAACGAAGCCAAGGTTCTAATCTACATCGGTGCAAGTGATAATCTTCGAGAAAGATTCACTCACTACTTGGAAACAAACTTTTCCAAAGATCCTCGCAAACGTGAAACCAAATATTACAAGAGGAAGCTCAGTTCAGAGCAAGAAGACCAAATGAAGGAGCTTCTAGACAAGTACAAGCAGGAACACAACGATCTTCCTGAGTGTAACCTTCACCCAGAGCCTCCTAAGAGAGCAGTCTCAAGCAGATGGGGATTCTACTTCAACGAGGGGGTTGGCAAACCGCTATTTGAGGCAGCTTTCAATCCTGAGGATTTGAGCAAAAAAATAATGAAAGTTCCAGTTGCTTCCCTTGAGTTCCATCAGAAGCGAGGAGACTTTGCCAGATGGCTTCAAGACGTTTTCAAAGATGAACAACTAGCCAAGGCCATCAAGAAGGCTCAAAAAACCGGTGAAGATCTTAGGAGAGAGCTCTTGAAGGCTTTGATTAGGTCAGAAATGGCAGCGTGCCCAGCTTGCGGAATTGAAACAAGTCCAGTCAAGACATGGAAAATGACTGGGAGGCCGAATATCAAAGGTGAAAGACTGCAGCTAACCATAGGTCACTACAAATGCCTCCAATGCAGAAAAACATTCCGAAGAGTGATCACAAAAGAGAAGATAAGAGCTTCTTAACCGTTCTCGGTGCGCTCGATGAGCTCGGCTCGTGAGACATTCTTCAAACATGACAAAAACTGGTGTCTCAAGTACAAGTTCGAGGAATCAACGAAACCCGATAAAGCCTAGAGATCACTGAAATGAGGAATCCTGAGAGAAAACAGATCTGCGGGGAATATCTCCACTCTGGGATGAAAATACTTCGTCTCGACCATGTTGTGTTCCTTCTATACTAAGTCTTAGCTTGACTTGAGGTTTCCGAGCTTTATCAGGTCTAATATTACATTTTAATACGTCATGTGTTCAATCATACTCTTGGCGAATTTCATGTCCGAAGACTCGTCTTTGCTGGATCCGGTTGTCGTCGAATCGCAGCTGAAAGGAAAAACACTGATAGTATACTGGCACATGTTGCGGTCTCCACGCTCGAAAACTGGAGTCAGAGAGATCCAGCGCACACTTGGCTTTTCAAGCCCGAGCGTAGCCGCACATCATTTGGATAGACTCCTTTCGCTTGGCTTGATAGAAAAAACAGGAACCGGCGAGTACTTTTTGGCACAAGAGGTTAAGGTGGGCTTGCTTCGATTCTTCACACGACTCGGTCGATTTCTTGTTCCACGCTACCTGTTCTATTCTGTTTGGTTTTCAACTATGCTGACGGTCTACATCATATTCTATGGTCACACTTTCAGCATTCACAACATTGTTGCCCTGATTTTCGGCGTTGCGGCTTCGCTTGTTCTGTGGTTTGAGACCGTTAGGCTTTGGAGGGAAAAGCCGTTCTGATTCAGAAAATCAGTGTTCTAAAACGTGGACTTAAAAGCGGGATGAAACTTAAAACTT
>JABAOE010006350.1_pt2 | contig 10354 bp, 12 predicted proteins | sample 7062141 | NCBI WGS metagenome assembly JABAOE01 (sample SAMN14538627, study PRJNA623070) | marine sediment metagenome | biome: marine biome [ENVO:00000428]; feature: marine pelagic biome [ENVO:01000023]; material: deep marine sediment [ENVO:00002113] | place: India: Gulf of Khambhat ...
GGCACGCGTGCAGCAAGCTTGCGTGCCCCTTTTTCATTCTGTCCACTGAATGCGATGACCGATCTCCTGCAGATCAAAAATATCCGCAAGACATTTCCCGGTGTCGTTGCCCTAGACGAAATTTCCCTGTCGATTGCTCCGGGTGAGATTCACACCCTGCTCGGTGAAAACGGTGCCGGCAAAAGCACCCTGATGAACGTACTGACCGGGCTCTACCGGCCGGAACGAGGTGACATCATTTTTGACGGCACCCCGGTCCAGTTCAGCAGCCCCCGTGAATCGCTGGCGATGGGCATCGGCATGGTGCATCAACATTTCATGCTGGTCCCTGCGCACACCGTCTTCGAAAATATCCTGCTGGCGATTGACAAGGTGCCGAACTTCTATTCGCGGCGCAAATACAGGGACAAGATTCAGGCCATTCTCGATGAGTTCAATCTTGATTTCGGGCTGGACACCCCGGTCTGGACGTTGTCGATCGGCGCCCAGCAGTGGATCGAATTGATAAAGCTGCTGGTGCGTGATTGCCGCCTGTTGATCCTTGATGAGCCGACCGCCGTGCTGACACCCCAGGAGAGCGCCAGGCTGTTTACCGTGCTGAACCGGCTGCGTGACCAGGGCAAGAGCATCCTGTTTATTTCCCACAAGATGCGCGAGGTGATGGAGATCTCCGACCGTGTCACCGTTCTGAAGAAGGGCCGCAGCCTGACCACCCTGTCGCGCGGCGAGTACAATGAAAACAGGCTGGCGTCGCTGATGATAGGCGAAGACCAGATTCCCGAATGGCAAAAAAGTTTCCGCACCAGCAAGGATCTGGCCCTGGAAATCAGGAACCTCTCGGTGCGCAATGATCGCGGGCTGGCCGACCTGGATAACTTCACCATGAAGATTCATCGCGGTCAGATCCTCGGTATCGCCGGGGTTGCCGGCAATGGCCAGAAGGCCCTCGCCGAGGTTTTGACCGGACTCAAGGAAGCCAGCAGCGGCAAGATCATGGCCGGCGACCAGGACATCACCAACAGCTCGGCGCGCGGTTCCTACATCGCCGGGATCGCCCACATCCCCGAAGATCGCAAAAGCATCGGCATCGCCCCCGACATGACCGTCGATGACAACCTGATCATGAAGAACTTCAACTCGCCGAATTTCCGGCGCGGGATTTTTCAGGATCGGGGTGCCATCCGTCGTAATGCCGCAGAGAAGATCGACCAGTTTGCCATCAAAGCCGGCCCCACCGGCAACCCGGTACGCTATCTCTCCGGTGGCAATATCCAGAAAGTCATCATCGCCCGCGAGTTGTCCGAAAACCCGGCCGTCCTGGTTGCCCTCTACCCGACCCGCGGCCTCGATATCGGCAGCGCCGAGTATGTGCACAAGGTGATCGCCGACGGCGCCAGCAACGGCATGAGCACCATCCTGATCTCCGAAGATCTCGATGAACTGCTTAAGCTCTCCGACGAAATCGTCGTCATGTTCCGTGGCCGCCTGGCCGGCAGCGTCGACCCCGAAACGGCAACCCGTGAAGAGATCGGCCTGTTGATGAGCGGCGAGGTGCAGTCATGAAGCTGATCACCGTACGGCGCGAGCTTTCATCAAAGCTGTTCCTCTTTATGGCCCCGATCATCTCCATTGTGATCGCCCTTTTTGTTGCCGGCTTCCTCCTCCTCGCCGCCGGCGTCAATCCGGCCCAGGCCTACCTGGAGATTATCCAGGAAGCCCTTGGCTCAACCTATGGCATCTCGGAAACCCTGGTCAAAACAACCCCGCTGATTTTTGCCAGCCTTGGCGTATCTCTCGCCTTCCGCATGCAGATCTGGAACATCGGCGCCGAAGGGCAAATCTACATGGGCGCCTGCGGGGCCACTGCCGTGGCGCTCTTCTCAGGCCTCGAGAGCCATGTGGTCATGATTACGGCGATGTTTCTGGCGGCTTTTGTCTGCGGCGGACTGTGGGGTGGAGTGGCCGGCTTCCTGCGTGCCCGCTGGCAGGTCAACGAGGTCATCGTCACCCTGCTGATGAACTACATTGCCATTCTTGGCGTCGACTACCTGATCTACGGCCCCTGGAAGGACCCGAAGGGCTTCAACTTCCCGCTCACGGCCCAGTTCAGCGACGCCGCCCGACTGACGGAATATTTCGATACGCGCCTGCACAGCGGCTTCTTCCTGGCCCTCTTCTGTGCCCTGATTGTCTACCTGTTCATGGAGCGCACCGTCTGGGGCTACGAAATCAAGGTCATCGGCAGCAACCCCAAGGCAGCCAAGTACGCCGGCATGAATACCGGCCTGGCCATCTTCTTCGTGCTTTTTTTAAGCGGTGCCATCGCCGGCATCGCCGGCTTCGGCGAGGTGGCCGGCCTCCAGCACCGCCTGCAGCACGGCATCTCCCCCGGTTACGGCTACACGGCCATTATCATCGCCTGGCTGGCCAAGCGCAGCGCCCTCGGCGTGGTGATCGTCTCTTTCCTGATGGGGGTCCTGCTGGTCGGTGGTGACAGCCTGCAGTTGACCTGGCAGCTGCCGGTTGCTTTCGTCTACGCTTTCCAGGGCTTGATTCTCTTTTTCCTGCTGGCCTCGGATTTCTTTATCCACAACAAGGTAAGACTGGTGAAAGGAGAGGCCAATGTTTGAGATCCTGCTTGATGCAACGGTCCGTTCCGGCACGCCGATCCTGTTTGCCACTCTGGGTGCGATCATCAATGAACGCGCCGGCATCATCAACCTCGGCATCGAGGGGCTGATGCTGATCGGAGCCCTGGCTGGTTTTGCCGGCACGCATGCCAGCGGCTCCCTGCTGGTGGGGGTGCTGGCCGCTTTCACGGCCGCACTGGTTGCCGGCAGCATTCATGCGTTCATCACGGTGCAGTTGCGCGGCAACCAGATTGTCAGTGGCCTGGCTTTGACCATGTTCGGCGTCGGTATTACGGCGCTGTTTGGCCGCGGCATGGTCGGTTTGACCATCGCAGGCTTCGAGCGCATCGCCATCCCGGGCTTAAGCCGTCTGCCGCTGATCGGCAAGCCTTTTTTCAATCAGGACCTGCTGATCTACTTCAGTTTTCTGCTGGTCGCAGGACTGGCCTTCTTCTTTTACCGGACCCGCTGGGGTCTGGCGCTGCGTACAGTCGGGGAAAACCCGGCGGCTGCCGACACCTGCGGCGTACCAGTATTAATGACCCGTTTCCTGGCGGTTACCATCGGCTCCGGTATCGTCGGCATCGGTGGTGCCTACCTGAGCCTTGCTACCACGCCGATGTGGATCGAGAACATGTCAGCCGGTCGCGGCTGGATCGCCGTCGCCCTGGTTATCTTTGCCTCCTGGTCGAGCTACCGTGCCCTGGCCGGGGCCTACCTGTTTGGCGGCATCACCGCCATGCAGCTGCGCTTCCAGGCGATGGGCACCACGGTCAGCGCCCACATCCTGCAGATGCTCCCCTACTTCTTTACTATCCTGGTTCTGGTCATCTCCACCATCCGCCTGCAAAAGGGTGCATCGCAGCAGCCGGAGAGCCTTGGCCAGCCATACGATCGCGAGGACCGCAAATGAACCCGGTGGCCCAGGAACTCTATCAGCGGATTAAACGGGATGGCGCCATCGATGGCCAGGTCATCAAGGTCGACCGCTTCCTCAACCACATGGTTGACCCGATCTTGCTCAACAAGCTCGGCGCCGAACTCTGCCAGCGCTTTGCAGACTGCAAGATCGACAAGATCATCACCGCGGAGAGCAGCGGCATCATGATCGCCCAGGCGATGGCCGGGTATTTCGGCATCCCCTTCATCTACGCCAAGAAAAAACGCCCGCTGACGATGCGGCAATTCTACGCGGCCTCGAGCTATTCATTTACCAAAGAGGAATCAACCACTCTTTTCGTTTCACAAGAGGTATTGCAGCCGAGGGAACGCCTTCTCTTTGCCGATGACTTTTTTGCCGTTGGCTCGACCTACAAGGCCATCGAGCAGATCATCGAGCAGGCCGGTGCAAGCCTCGTTGGCGCGGCGGTGATTATCAACAAGTCGGGACGTCGCGATATTGAATCGATCCTGACCATGGACGATCTGGTTGGAGAGTAAAATCATAAAGCAAAAACCATAGCAACGCAGAGGTGCAAAGACGCGAAGGTAAGTCTTAAACCATAGTGTTTTGTACTCATTGCATAGCGTTATGGTAAAAGAGAAGAAGCCGCGTATCGTTTAATTATTCTCTGCGCCTTTGCGTCTTCGCGTAAAACCTGCCTTTGCCTTTAAAGCTTTAGAACGGAATCATCATGTCCACAACGACCCTTTTTATCCTGATGGCTCTGGTTGCTGGCATCTCGGTGCCGACCCAGGCCGGTATCAATGCACAACTCGGGCTCTGGACCAAGTCACCGGTGATTGCTGCGACCATCTCCTTTGCTGTCGGTACCACGACCCTGGTGATTTATACGCTGGCGACCCGCATTCCGCTGCCGTCCGTGGCAGCGATCGGCGGCCACCCCTGGTGGATCTGGACCGGTGGTGCACTCGGTGCTTTCTTTGTCACCGCAACCATCATCCTCGTGCCCAAGCTTGGTGCAACAACCATGGTCACGACGGTTCTGGCCGGGCAGATGTTTGCCTCGCTGCTGCTCGACCACTTCGGCTGGCTGGGCTATCCGCTGCATCCCATCAGTCTGGGCCGCATCGCCGGGGTGGCTCTGGTCTGTGCGGGGGTCTGGTTGATCAAGGCCTTCTGAACAGGCCGGGAAAAGGTTAACCGGAAGGTCTTCCCCAAGTCATTTTAGAAAGCGGGGCACTTTATTCAAAGTGCCCCGCTTTGCTTTTCAAGACCGATTATTGCGCTATAGTTCGTAAAAGCACGAAAGGGGATAGCAATGAAAAAACTTCTCCGGGCCGGGGTTGTGGCTGTGGCAACCCTGCTGGCATCCAATGTCGCGGCTCTCGAGGTCGGTACTCCGGCTCCCGATTTTACCGCACCCTCGACGCAAGGTGAAATCGTCCTCAGCCAATTGCTGGAAAAGGGGCCGGTGGTCCTGGCCTACTACTACGCAGATTTCACCTCGGGCTGAACCAGTGAAATGAATGCTTTTCAAAACGACATTGCCCGTTTTGAAGAGCTTAACGCCCAGGTCCTGGGCGTCAGTGGCGATTCACTGGAAACCCACGAGGCTTTTGCCAAACAGCTTGGCCTGAGCTTTCCCCTCGTCGTTGATGATGGCACCATCCGGGGCATCTACGGCAGCGGCCGCATCACCCACCTGATCGACCAGCAAGGCGTCGTCCGTTATGTCCACAAGGGGATGCCGGACAACGAAAAGCTACTGCAGGAGATCGGCAACCTGCAGGCGTATTGACCGTTGGCCCCGGCACATGATGCAAATGACGGCGACACGGTGCGCCTGTGTTGTCGTCATTGTTTTGTGGTAAGTGCCCGAGAAGGTAATCCAAGAGCCTTAACCTCGGGCAAGGTTTGTAAGGCTCAAACCGTTCAAAAAAGGCCCTACATGAAAAATTCTACAGGATGGCCCATCGTTGCGGGCTTACTCAAGAAGCAGCTTTTCGGTGTTTTGGGAACCTCGCGCAGAGGGCACGCTTATACCAGCCTGGTCGCATTTGCAGCCAATGATGACGCGGATTGTATTTATTTCGCGACAACTCGGGCAACGCGCAAGTATCACAACCTGACCGAGGACGAACGGGTCGCGTTGCTGATCGACAACCGCGCTGATCAAAGCATGGCCCTTTACGAAGCCGCTGCCATCACAGCATATGGCGCCGCAAAAGAAGTCGCAAGAAGCGAACAGGAAGCGGCGTCCTCGATATATTCGACCAAACATCCACAACTAAAAGCCTTCATTGCAGCCCCCACCACAGCTCTGTTCAAGATCACAGTCGAGGAATATCACCTGGTTCAGCGCTTCCAGAATGTCACCGAATTCCGGATGAAAAAATGCATTACCTGATCCCATTAAAAACGGCCGCACACAAACTTGCAGCGATGATGGGCGGGAAAGCGGCGATGTTGGCCCGATTGCAACAAGAGGGGTTTCAGGTACCGACAGGTTTCTGCCTGCCGGTCCATGCGTATCACGAATTTTTACATGAGACCGGCCTTGAAGCCTTCATCACCATGGAGCTGCAGCGCAAAGACTTTGAGCAGATGCGCTGGGAAGAAATTTGGGACGTGTCTCTACGTATTCGCAACCACTTTGCCACCCGTAACTGGCCGAGGGAGATGAAGGAGAGGTTGCTCGAGGACTTGCGTCAGGAAGCCGCAGGCTGGCCGGCCGTTGCCGTGCGTTCCACGGCTCCGGGCGAAGATTCGGCACGCCAGTCTTTTGCCGGTTTGCATGAAAGCCGTGTCATGCTGCGTGGTGAAGAGGCTATCCTGGAGGCGATTCGCATCGTCTGGGCGTCACTCTGGTCTGATGGCGCGCTGCTCTATCGCCACGAGCTCGGTCTGAATCCAGTGACAAGCGGAATGGCGGTCGTCGTTCAGCAGATGGTTGTCGGCGAGGTGTCCGGTGTTCTCTTCACCAAGGCGCCACAGGACCGCAATGAGATGGTGGTCGAGGCCGTATGGGGTCTGAACCAGGCCCTGGTCGATGGGACCATCGAACCCGACCGATGGCACATCAACCGTATCAGTGGAGAGATAACGAAAAAGCATGCAGTTGAGCACAGGGCGGCAATGCTTGCCACGGCACGTGGTTTAGAACTCTGCGAGGTGGATAAACAATCGCCACTTAATGCCGACCTTTGCCGTGATTTGTATCGCACAGGGTGCGAATTGGAGTCTCTCCTGGGGGAAGCTGTTGATATCGAATGGACCCGCTCGGAACAGGGCCTGTACATTCTTCAGGCCCGTCCGATCACGGCAACTTTGCAATCTAGTTCTGATGATGAACGGCCCTGGTATTTGAGCCTCCATCGTAGCCTGGAGAATCTCGAAGCATTGCAGAAAGAGCTGGAGAACGATATTTTGCCGGGAATGGAGCGCGATGCCAGGCAAATGACTACTGTCGAGCTGTCAAGACTCAGCAATCTTGAACTTGCCGAAGAATATGCAACACGCAGCCAGATTCTGGAGAAATGGCTGCAAACCTACAAGGACAAGTGTATTCCGATGGCTCATGGCTTAAGACTGTTCGGTGAGCTGTACAACGATCTGTTCAAGCCCGAAGACCCTTTCGAATTCGTCAGTCTGTTACATTCCGATGATCTGCTCGCTGTGCAGCGCAACCGGCAGCTGCACGCAATGGCAAACCTGTTGCGTGAAGATCTCTCGTTGTTGCAGCAGTTGAAAGAAGGGGGAGATATCCCCCCGGACAGCCGTCTGCAGTCAATGCGCCTTGAATTTGATGCCCGTTTCAGCGGGATCAACTGGGTCTTGCAGGATGACTTTGACCTGCCCGCATGGCTGGTGAAGCTTGCCGAGCAGGACTCCGAAGAGACGCGTGCTGACGAGCCCCCCGTCAGCACACCACAGCCCTCTTTTGACAACCTTCCTGACCAGGAGCGCATGGTGGCGGAGCGCATTCTGGCCGTTGCCAGGGCCAGTTACCTGTTACGCGACAACGACAACCTTTACCTGGGTAAAGTCAGGGCCGGTGTTGCCGCCGCAGAACAGGAGGTTCGCAAGCGACGTGGTGCGGGGGACACCGAGGGACTGGGGAATCTTCTTTCCGAAGAGGCGGGGACAGAAATACTTTTCAAAAGATACGATGCATCTCAGGCACCGGGAGACACTACAGCAATCAGCCAGCTTGCCCGGCAGCTGGTTGGGCAGCCTGCCGGGCCCGGAGTCCGTTCAGGGACCGCAAGGGTTATGAATAACCCGGATGCTCTGGTTGGCTTTAAAAGGGGAGAGGTCCTGGTCTGTGATGCGATAGAGCCGAACATGACTTTTCTAGTTCCCTTGGCAGCAGCCATCATCGAGCGTCGCGGCGGAATGTTGATCCATGGTGCAATCATCGCCCGCGAATACGGAATCCCATGCGTAACCGGAATTTCCGACGCAACCAGCATTATTCAATCGGGAGATTTACTGACGGTTGATGGCTACCTTGGCATTGTCACCATAGACCGCAAGGAAAGCTAGGCTGCGGCCCTTTTCCTATTGGCGAACCAACAGTCTGTCTCTGAATTTCTTATTGATAGGGCGGTCTCCCAGCCAGATGCCGAAATAGGCGACCGCAAAATCATGCCCCGGAACCTGGCCTATGGCCTGGCCATTCAGCCTCAACTCCGTACCCAGGCCGGGCGTGTAATTGATACTGTAGCGATCGCCGGGGCTGACATCCTGGAAAAAGGCATAGAAGGTCTGTAAACGTTCCGCAAGGGACTGGTATGCCGAAGGCTCCAGGTTCTCACGCAGCAGCTTGTCAGAGGCATCCGCGAAGCCTTGAGCCTCGATCTTGCGAAAATAGGAGAGCTCCAGCTTCTTCGGCACATCGGAGGTCCACTGCGTTCCGGCAACCCCTTGCGGCAGATAGAATCCGCCGGCATACACATCGAAAAGCATCGCCCACTTCAGAACAGCGACACCGACAAGGTTAAGCTCAACGCCATTGATGGCAACCTGGTCCTCGAAACGAACGTCTTTGATTTCCGAAGAGTGGCTCTGCACGGCGAGCAAGGCAAGCATAAGCCCTGTCAAGACAAGCCGGGTAACGATGTCGCGATAGATGTGCATGAGCTTTTCCCCTTTCTTGACTTAAGCCATTATCATACCAGAATTGCGTCGCCCTCTGCTCAGGTGGCCAGGCAAAACCTTCAAGTGGCTGTAAATATTGTAAATCATCAATTCCTCGCTAAACTTTGAGATGCCGCATCAATTGTGACAGCTTAAAAATCGACAGCTGAAGAGTGCTGAATGAATATGTTTGCCCTGTCCATTATTCTGCTTTTGGTCTACATGACCTCGGTCTTTGTTGTTGCGCTGTTGCTCAAAGACAACAGCATCGTCGATGTCGCCTATGGCGTGGCCTTTGTCCTGGTGGCCTGGGCCGGGTTGCTGGTTATCGGCAGTGGTCACACGCGACAGTGGCTGCTTGTCATTCTGGTGACCGTCTGGGGCATACGACTTGCCGGTCACATTTTTTTGAGAAAACAAGGGGAAGGCGAGGACTTCCGCTATCGACAGTGGCGGGAGAGCTGGGGCAAGACCTTTGTCTGGCGCAGTTTTCTACAGATATTCATGCTGCAGGGCGCAGTGATTTTTCTTGTTGCCCTGCCGGTGCAACTGGTCATCAACGCTCCCGGCGGGCCGATCGGCACCCTGGACCGAATCGGGGTGCTGCTGTGGCTGTTCGGCTTCGGCTTCGAAGCCATTGGCGACTGGCAGTTGCTGCAGTTTAAAAAGGCACCGAACAACAAGGGCAAAATCATCCAGCATGGCCTATGGCGATATACGCGCCATCCCAACTATTTCGGCGAAGCGGTGCTCTGGTGGGGAGTCTTTCTGATCGCGCTCAATGTCCCCTATGGCCTGTTGGCAATCATCAGCCCTTTACTGATCGATTTCCTGCTGCTGAAAGTCTCCGGCATCCCGATGCTCGAGGCCAAATACGAGAACAATCCCGAGTTCATGGCATATAAATCCCGGACCAATGCCTTTTTCCCCTGGTTCCCGAAAACAGGAGGGATGAATGACTAAAGAACATCTGCCATCAGGACAGAAGATTGCGATTGTCGGTGGCGGAGTCGCCGGAATCGTTGCTGCCTACCTCTTGCAGCAGCACCATCAAGTCACGCTTTTTGAGCAAAACGACTACCTCGGCGGCCACACTCACACCATCGAGATCACGGAAGGTCCGGACGCCGGGCTCGCCATTGATACGGGCTTTATCGTCCTTAATGATGCCACCTACCCCCTGTTTCGAAAATTCCTCGCCCGGCTCGGTGTTGAGACCCGGGTTTCAGAAATGTCCTTCGGCTTCCAATGTCACCAGACCGGGCTGGTCTATGCCGGGACGGATTTCAACGGCCTGTTCGCCCAGCGCCGTAATCTGCTCAGCCCAACATTTTATCGCTTCCTGCTGGAAATCGTCCGGTTCTGCAAACAGGCCCAGGACGACCTTGATCGAGGTGATATAGCGTCGATTACGCTGGGCGAGTATCTTGAACAGGGCCACTATTCACCATTCATGATCGACAACTACCTGGTGCCGATGGCCGCGGCGATCTGGTCGACACCGGCAATGCAAATCCATGACTTTCCTGCCGGGCCGTTCCTGCACTTTTTCCGCAATCACGGTTTGTTGTCCTTCCGCAATCGGCCGCAATGGCGAACGGTGGTCGGTGGCAGTTATGCTTATGTCAAGGCCTTTGCCAAGGATTTCACAGGCACCCTGCATCTCGAATCAATAGTGAAC
>JABAOE010001189.1_pt6 | contig 10352 bp, 12 predicted proteins | sample 7062141 | NCBI WGS metagenome assembly JABAOE01 (sample SAMN14538627, study PRJNA623070) | marine sediment metagenome | biome: marine biome [ENVO:00000428]; feature: marine pelagic biome [ENVO:01000023]; material: deep marine sediment [ENVO:00002113] | place: India: Gulf of Khambhat ...
AAAATCTTAAACGGGAGGAAGGCATGCCCTTTGTAAACATCAGGATAACGAGGGACGGCGCGACGAGGGAGGAGAAAGAGAAGCTCATCAGCGGGGTGACCGGGCTGCTCAAGGATGTCCTCGGGAAGAACCCGGCGACCACCGTCGTCGTGATCGATGAGGTTGATACCGATAACTGGGGGATCGGGGGCGAGACGGTCACGGCCCGCCGTGAGAAGAGCCGGTAGCGGGCCGCAAGAGGCCTCTAAAAGGGTTCTCCGGTTTGACTTAGAGGATGTAAAGCGCCGGCATGTTCAATATAATGCCAGGTAGAATCGTTCGATGGGGCGCAAAGAGCCGGCGCACATGGAACACAATTGCCGTTGGAGGGGAAATGTGTTGAGGAGAAAGTTTTTTTCGTGGTTTTTCTTTTTCCTGCTTCTCCTGCCAGGGTGCTCGAAGCAGGGGGAGAGAGGAGACGGGAGGGAGACGGGTACCGATACCGAAGGTATCGCGGGGCGGAAGATCCGCGCTGTGACCACCATCGGGATGATAGCGGACATCGTTGAAAACGTAGGGGGAGAGCGCGTTCGCGTCACCGGCCTCATGGGACCCGGTGTCGACCCCCATCTCTACAAGGCGAGCGAAGGGGACGTGGCCCGCATGACAGAGGCGGACATCATCTTTTACAATGGCCTCCACCTCGAGGGAAAGATGACGGACGTGTTCGAAAAGATGGAGAGGTTTGCCAGAACAGTTGCCGTGACCGATGGGATAGAGCGCTCTTCCCTGATGGCGCCTCCCGAGTTCAAAGGGGCCTACGATCCCCACGTGTGGTTCGACGTGACCCTCTGGATGAAAGCTGCAGGGCACGTCCGTGATGCTCTTGCCGCGCTCGACCCGGAAAGCGCCGAGATATACAGGAGCAACTCGGAAGGGTACCTCCTGCGCCTGGGTGAGCTCAACGAGTATGTGCTGGCGAGGGCAGGCAAACTCCCGGAAGAAAAAAGGGTCCTCATCACCGCCCACGATGCGTTCAACTATTTCGGAAGGGCCTATGGTTTTCAGGTATTGGGACTTCAGGGGATCAGCACCGTCGCCGAGGCGGGCGCGGCGGACATACAAGCACTGTCGGCGTTTATCGTTGAGCGGAAGATCCCCGCCATATTTCTGGAGACCTCCGTTCCCCGCCGGTACATCGAGGCACTCCAGGCATCGGTTCGGGCCAGGGGATTCGAGGTGAAGATAGGGGGAAACCTCTTCTCCGATGCGATGGGAAACCCGGGGTCCATAGAGGGCACATATATCGGGATGGTCCGGCACAACATAGACACCATTGTTTCCGCCCTTGCCGAGTAACTGCGTATCCAGCCGAAAATGGCAAGAACCAGAAGTGAGGAGAAGCCGATGTCGATTACAGGGGGCAACCACAAAGATCACGTTCCGAAGCACCCTTCCGATGAGCCCGCGATACGGCTGGACGATTTAACCGTTGCCTACAGGGATAACCCGGTTCTGTGGGACATCGACCTCGAGGTGCCCCCGGGTGTCCTGATGGCAATAGTCGGACCGAACGGGGCGGGAAAAACGACGCTCATCAAGGCCATCATGGGCCTCATCAAGCCCGTTGCGGGACAGGTTGCCATCTTCGGCCGTCCTTACGAGAAGCAGAGGCGTCTCGTTGGCTACGTCCCCCAGCGGGCAAGCGTGGACTGGGACTTCCCGACGGTAGTTCTGGATGTGGTAATGATGGGCCGCTATGGGGTTCTCGGCTGGGTCAGGAGGCCCGGGAAAAAAGACAGGGATCTTGCCTTCGAGGCCCTTGAAGAGGTGGGACTGTCCGACCTGTCCCACCGCCAGATAAGCCAGCTTTCCGGGGGACAGCAGCAGCGGGTTTTTCTCGCACGGGCGCTGGTCCAGGATGCTCTCATATACCTCATGGACGAGCCCTTTCAGGGGGTCGATGCCGTAACGGAGCGCTCCATCGTCACCCTGTTGCAGGAGCTTCGGAGGAGGGGCAAAACCGTGGTCGTCGTCCATCACGACCTCCAGACGGTCAGCGAGTATTTCGACTGGGTTACCCTCCTCAACGTGCGCCGCATCGCCAGCGGCCCCGTTGAGGAGGTCTTCACGGAAAAGAACCTTCGGCTTGCCTATGGCGGGCGCGTGGCCTACCTGGGGCACCATTCCCACGAGTAAGCCACGCCGTGCGGCCGGAAGTGAACTGGTGGGAGCTTGTCTGTGGAATTTGCAGCCCTTCTCAAAAATCTTTTGTTCGATTACACGCTCCGGACCGTTGCGCTCGGCTCGGCGACGCTCGGCATCGTCAGCGGCGCACTCGGATCATTCGCCGTCCTCCGCAGGCAGAGCCTTCTGGGTGACGGAATCTCCCATGCGGCGCTGCCCGGCATCGCACTCGCCTTTATCCTGACGGGGAGCAAGGAGTCGGTCGTTTTGCTCCTCGGCGCCGGAGTTGCCGGCTGGCTGGGAACGCTCGTGATCATCGGGATCGTGAGAAACAGCCGCATTGAGGACGAAAGCGCTCTCGGGCTGGTTCTCTCGGTTTTTTTCGGCTTCGGCCTCGTCCTCATAACCTTTATACAGAAACGCCCCGATGCGAGCCAGGCAGGGCTCGACACATTTCTCTTCGGGCAGGCCGCCACGCTCGTTGAAAGCGACCTCATAACCATGGGCGCTCTCGGGGCCGCTGCGCTTCTCTTGATGGGGTTTTTCTGGAAGGAGTTCAAGCTCCTCAGCTTCGATCCCGATTTCGGCTCCGCCCTCGGGTTTCCGATGAGAGTCGTCGATGTATTGCTTACCACCCTGCTCGTTATCGCCATCGTAATCGGATTGCAGAGCGTGGGGGTTGTCCTGATGAGCGCCATGGTCGTTGCCCCCGGTGCAGCCGCGAGGCAGTGGACGGACCGTCTCGGCGTGATGGTTGGGCTGGCAGCCCTTTTCGGGGCCCTTGCGGGGGTTTCCGGCGCGCTGGTAAGCAGCAGCGTTCCCCGGTTGTCAACCGGCCCCACGGTGGTTATCTGCGTAAGCGGCATCGTCCTGATATCCATACTGCTCGCCCCCAACCGTGGACTTCTGTGGAGCTGGCTCCGTGAGCAGGCAAACAGGAGGCAGCTGCGGGTGGATGCCGTTTTGGAGGATCTCTACATACTCGCCGTCAAGCACGGTGACATACGCCGCGCACATTCCATCGAGGTGTTGCGCACGATGAGTATCGGTCACGGTGGGGTCGACCGGAGCTTGAAAGAGCTGGTTAAGGAGGGTCTGGTCAGTGAAACCGGCGAGGGCAAGTGGGCCCTGACGCCGGAGGGCTTCGAGGCGGGAAGACGCCTGGAGAGTTCAGGAGACGAGGAACGATGACGGCGGTGCAGATCGAGATACAGCTCGTGGCGGCCCTGGTGGCGGTGACCTGCTCGCTGCCCGGGGTGTTTCTCATACTCCGGCGGATGGCCATGATGAGCGATGCCATAAGCCACGCAATCCTTCTCGGTATCGTGCTGGCCTTTTTCGTCACCCGGGACATCTCGTCACCTTTTCTCATCATCGCTGCGGCCCTGACGGGCCTTTTGACCGTCAGCATGGTGGAGCTTCTCAACCGGACCGGGCTCGTAAAGGAAGATGCCGCTATCGGCCTCGTGTTCCCCCTGCTGTTCAGCCTCGGCGTAATCCTCATATCGCGGTTTGCCGGAAAGGTCCACCTGGACACGGATGCCGTCCTTCTGGGCGAGATCGCTTTTGCTCCCTTCAACAGGCTCGAGCTGTTCGGGTACGATCTCGGCCCGAAAGCCCTCACGGTCATGGCGGTGATCCTGCTCGCAAACCTTTCCTTCATCATCTTTTTTTACAAGGAGCTCAAGCTCGCCACCTTCGATGCCGGGCTGGCGGCAGTTCTGGGTTTTTCCCCCGGGATCATTCACTACGGCCTCATGACGCTCGTTTCCGTTACGGCGGTAGGGGCCTTCGACGCGGTAGGCTCGATCCTCGTCGTCGCGCTCATGATCGGCCCGCCGGCGACGGCCTATCTCTTCTGCGACCGGCTCTCGTCGATGCTCACCGCCAGCTCGCTGATCGGAGTGATCGTTGCCATCACCGGTTACTGGCTGGCCCATTTTCTGGATGCCTCGATCTCCGGGTGCATGGCGACCATGGCCGGCATCATCTTCGGGCTCACCTTCCTCTTTTCTCCCGGACGCGGGCTCGTTGCAATGAGCCTGCGACGGGTTCGGCAGAGGCTGGAATTTGCCCAGACGATGCTGGTGGTTCACCTCTATCATCACGAGGGACTGCCGGAAGAGGAGAAGGAGAACAGCGTGGAGCATCTCCACGAGCACCTGCGGTGGAGGCGCAGTTTCAGCGAGCGCGTCGTTTGGTTCGCGAAGGAGCGGGAACTGGTTGAACGTCAGAATGGTTTCATAATCCTGACGGAGCGGGGGAGGGCTGCCGCGCAGAAGGCGATAACGGGGTGATGTGCCAAACAAAAAAAAGAGGAGCGACTCTTTAGATACCGATGCGGGAGGTGTTCATGGAAAGGGGATTGAAAGAGGAGTTTGAGAAAAAGTTCAGAGCCTATTTCGGAAGCGCGGACCTTCCCCTTGTGTTTTTCTACTCCGATGATGAGAGGTACGCCGGGCACCTTCGCCCTGTCAGGGGGCACCTGTGCATGATAGCCCAGCTCAACATCCCGGCGGAAGGGGAGACCATCTCTTTTGCCGGCGACACGATCGGATGCAGGGGGGGTGTCCGGTACTCGGGATTTCCCGCGGAGCTTGGACCCGATTTCAGGTATTTTCTCTCCTGCGGCATTCCCGGAAGGGTGGAGGGCGAAAGGTACAAGAAGACCCCCGAGCTGGTGGAGCGGTACGTGGAGAATATGCCCGTCCCTCCCGCGGAAGGCAGGTACCTGGTGTTCAAGCGGTGGGACCGCCTGGAGGAAGACGAAAATCCCGCCGTCGCCGTTTTTCTCGCCAAGCCCCATACCATCTCCGGGCTCTTTACGCTGGCCAACTTCAGGACCCTCGAACAGCTGGCGGTCATCACCCCCTTCTGCTCCGGCTGCGGAAGCATCATCAGCTACCCCCTTGCCGAGAGGGAAAGGAAAGAGTCTCGGGGGGTCATCGGCATGTTTGACGTTTCGGCGCGGCCATTTGTAAGCGATCACGTCCTCTCGTTTTCCGCCCCGATCGGCAAAATCCTGGAGATGCTGGAGGACATGGATGAGAGCTTTCTCACCACCGATTCCTGGGAGCGCGTGTCCCGGAGAATAGGGAGGGGCTCCTGATCCGTGCGGACCTGTTTTGCTTTTTTCAGGACCGCGCACTGGTGAAATCGCCCTTTCTCTGGTACCATAGATGAAATTTTTCTTGCATGCTGGCATGGTTCGGGGTTCCGGCAAAAACCGATCCGACTGCTGCCACATCTTACCGTTGTCCGAAAACTGCTTATACTGAGAGGAGTTTGCCATGAGCGATCAGGCTGGGCAGGGCCCAAAAGAACGGGGCGAAGGGTCGAAGCTCGAGGGGGTCGATTTTTCCGGCGCCGATCACCGGCAGGTGATCATCATCGGGTCGGGTCCGGCGGGTTACACCGCCGCGCTCTACGCGGCCCGTGCGGACCTGAACCCTCTCGTCGTGCAGGGAGGTGAACCGGGGGGCCAGCTCACCACGACGACGGATGTCGAAAACTATCCCGGGTTTCCCGAAGGGATACAGGGCCCCGACCTGATGGACCTTTTTGAAAAGCAGGCGGTGCGATTCGGTGCGGAACAGATCTTCAATCTGGTGACGGCCGTCGATTTTTCTCGCCGTCCCTTCCGGGTCCTCGTGGGGGAGGATAAACCGTTTCTGGCTGACTCCGTCATCATCGCCACGGGTGCTTCGGCGCAGTACATGGGCCTCGAGAACGAGAAGCGGCTTCTGGGAAGGGGTGTTTCGGCATGCGCCACCTGCGATGGCTTCTTCTTCAAAGGCCAGGAAGTCGCCGTCGTGGGAGGGGGGGACACGGCTATGGAGGAATCCCTCTTCCTCACCAGGTTTACGAAACACGTCCACGTGATCCACCGCCGCGATGCCCTGCGGGCCTCGAAGATCATGCAGCAGCGGGCATTCGACAACGAGAACATAAGCTTCATCTGGGACAGCGTCGTCGAGGACGTCCTGGGTGAAGACTCGGTAACGGGCGTGGCCTTGAAAAATGTCAAGAGCGGCAAGCAAAGCACACTCGATGTGACGGGGCTTTTCATCGCCATCGGCCACAAACCGAACACGGAGATATTCCGGGAATGGCTCGACATGGATGAGAAGGGGTACGTCATCACGGCCCACGAGACAACCCTGACGAACGTCCCCGGGGTATTCGCCTCCGGTGACGCCACCGACCACGTGTACCGGCAGGCGGTCACGGCGGCGGGAACCGGGTGTATGGCGGCAATGGATGCCGAGAGGTTCCTGGCGGAAAACCCGCTTTAACCCCCTTTTCTCATACGTTTCATGCCCCGTCCAAATTGCGGGCCGTTCGGGCACATTATTATTGTACAGGTATCAAAAGGGACAGAGGAACGCCGTCCGTGAAAGGTCGGTTTGAGAGGGCGGTTTCTCTCAGCCCTCACTCGGCGATGCCGTGCGCGCCGTCCCACCGGGTGCTGAAAACGCCGGTTCTGTAGACATTCCGGCACGCAATGCAGGCTACTTTTATCTCCCCCAAATCCTTGAGCTTTTTACGGAAGACCTTTCTGTTGGTAACGCCGCACTTCGGGCATTCAGAGCTGACCAGGGTCGATTTTTCCGTTATCTTGATCGTCGTGTAGGCCATTTTACCCCATACCTTTCATTCCGGCCGTTTTCTTCCGGCGAAGAATTCCTTATATAAAACGGTAGGGTTGCGCGGTTCACTGCAAAAGCCCGGGTCTGTTAAACCCTTGTTGGCTGAAACGTAAACCACCGGTTCGTGTAACCGGCAGCCGCTCCGCCAAACCCGTTTGTTGCCATCAAGTTAAATGCCTTACGTATCAAAGTCTGGTATGCCAGTAAGATGTCCTGCCCTGCCGGAACGCTTCGTTCAAAAGTCCACCTTTGGAAACTTTTCAACGTGCTCCGCTTGGCGGCGGGATCCGCCCCTGTGATATCATGGTGCCCATGGGGTTCGATGCCTGCGTGCCTTTTCTAAAGTCCCGTGACGGGGAAGGAGAGATCCGGCAAGACTTTTTTCCCGGAGGTTTGCCGTGAGCAAAAAGGAACTCGTAGACGCTGTGCTGTCGGGCGTGGAGGTGGAAAAACCGCCCCTTTCCCTCTGGTACCACTTCGGCGTGCAGCACGGAAAGGGTGAGCGGTTTGCCCGTCTCGCCCTCGATTACTTTCGCTACTATGATTTTGATTTTCTCAAAGTCATGAACGATTACTTCTATCCCATGCCTGATGGATTGAATGGTGTGCGGACGAAAGAGGATTTGGGAAGGATCGTCCCGTTTGATATCGAAAAGTCTCCCTGGGCCGAGCAGTTAAGCGCCCTGAAGCTTCTCGGCAGGGAACTGGCCGGGGACGCCTACTTCATCGATACCGTCTTTGACCCCTGGCACACCTTGAAGCGGAGCCTGGCCGGCGAGAACATCGTTCATTTAATGGAAAACGAACCCGAGGCAACACGCAAGGCCCTGGAGGTTATCACGGAGAACCTCGTCGCGTATTGCAAGAGGTCCCTGAGCACCGGGTCGGCTGGCATCTTCCTCTCCATACCCGCGGGCAGAGAGCTTATCGGCCGCGAGCACTTTCTCTCCTTCGTGAAACCCTTTGCCGCGGCGCTCCTTCGAAAGATATCCGGACTTGGAAAGATGAACACGGCACACGTTCACGGCGAGGACCTCCATTTCGACGACTGCATCGACTTGCCGGCTCACATATTCAACTGGTGGGACCGCGGGCCCGGTGGCCCAGAGCTTGGATCGGTCAAGGAGAGGATCGGGGGGTGCGTCATGGGGGGCATCGACCACAGGATCCTTTTACGGTCGACCCCAAAATTCTTGAGGGATCACGTCCACGAGGGGAGGAAAAGGGGTGGAAAGGACCGGTTTTTCCTGGCCGGGGGCTGCTCCATCGACTCGTCGGTGAACCCGCAGGCAATAAAGGCGATCGTCAGGGCGGCCCGCGACACTCTTTGAGGGTAGGCTGTCGGCAGGAGACAGATGATTTTTACGGCTTGAGGGGCACAATGAAAGGGAGGGGGAGCTATTTCGGGTATCTGTCCTCGAGGCTTTTTACCCTCCGTTCGAGCCAGGCGAGCTGCTCTTTACTGCACCCGGCACAGCGGGAGATGGCTTCCCGATAGGTCTCTATTGCCCTACCCGGTGCGTCCATGCTTTTAAGGACCAGGCCTGCCGTATCGAGAAACTGCCAGGGCAGTTCCCTCCTATTCTCGAGCTGCTCACGGATGAGTTCCGGGCAGGAGTGAAGGGAACGGCCCCTCGATGCCCGGACGAAACAGAGGTTGTTGATGGCATCCAGGTAATCGTGGTCGATTTCGATCGCTTTCTCGAAGTCTTCCAGGGCCTTTTCTTCATCTCCCCGTTTGAGCAGCACATTTCCCCTGTTGGTGAAAAAGAGGGGATTCCCGGGGTCTTTCCTGATAGCCCTGTTCAGATGGTCGATTGCGAGGTCATATTCCCCGCGCTCCTCGTATGCAACCGCAAGGTCGTTGTGTTCACCGGCACTCAACGGGTCATGGACGATGTAGATCCCGTGGCCGCTGCACGCGGTGAACAGGACTGTGAGAAGGGGAAGAAGTCCCCATTTTATCGGGTGCGACGTAGAGTGCGAGGAATCCCGTTTTCTTCCACTTTTCATTGATCTCCTCGATAGGAGCCGTGACGAATTTTGAAAAACCATTGTGATAGACCAGCTCCTGCCTGTCAATGTCATAACCGACGACAACGACATAGTGGGGAGACGAGATGGGGCCCGTTCCCAGGTCGACGAAGAGAATCACCGGGTTGCCACGTGACACTGCCATCATGACAGCGCAGGGGGTGCTTTTTTCGATGCGGGCGGAAGGGAAGTAGCGTGAGGCGAGTTTTCTCATGTCCGTTATCAGGGTTCCCTTGAGCGACTCGCTGTAGAGTTCTTCCGTGGCCGCATCGAGGGAGATATCTATCCCGTGATAGTTGAGAACCATCGTCAGGGCAGCGGGGCCGCATCCAAAAACCCTCTGGTAGAGTGGCTCGACGTCCAGCACATTTCGGGGGAGCAGGGCGGGGCCGCACCCGACCCGGTTCGTTATGGGCCGGGAACAGGCAAGACCCATCGACAGGGTCAGGATGAGAAATGCTGTGAGCCTGTTGCGAATGATTCCCGCCTCATTTTATGACTATTTCCTTGTCGAGCAGCTTGATGATGAGAACCACGATCAGGGCGAGAACAGCCAGTCCGATAAGGAGGCCCACCCCGTCTCCCCCCGCGGGGGCCTTGTTGACCATGCCTGCGAGGACGTGGAGATCCTCGGGGTCCATACTGCTCACCTTGGCCATCGCCTCTTCCCTGTCCATGCCGAAGTCGCGAAGCTTCTGGGTCACGATCCGCGATTCCAGGAAGTGCCGGACCGTTTTAAGATCCTCCCGGGATACCTCCGAGGAGACGCCGCTGGTGAGCTTCGATGAGATCATCGATGCGAGGGCTTCCTGCCGAATGGACGAAACAGCCGTGATGGCTGCAGCCATCATGATGGCGACGATGACGAAATGACCGCTTCTTCTCATTTTGCCAATCATATCGACCTCTTTATATCGTGTTTTCTTGTCCCTCACGAATAGATGCGGTTTGGATTCCCGCACATTTTCGTACTACCTATATCGGTGATTTCAGCGTCGTCTTTAATGCCCTGTGCGAAAGCTTTTTGCCAAACGACCGCAAAAAAACATTCCGCATTTCGAACCGGCCCATATCGGGAACGGGCTAAAATATGAGCGTCAATCTTTTGGCTGACTGCCGCAGCCGTATGGTTAATATCCTGCTGATTCCCTTCAGCAACTTGATCCCTATCGCCGGATACTGTGCAAAAAATGCCTCTAGTGAATCCCGGCTGAGGGTGATTATCTCCGTGTCCTCGATGGCAACGACCGTTGCCGAGCGGGGATGCTCATCGAGCATGGCGAACTCTCCGATGATGGAGCCACTTTTCAGCTGTGCAAGAACGATATATTTCCCCGGGAAATCGGACACCTTTTTCACCTCGACGCTCCCACTCGTTATGAGGCCGACAAAATCCCCCGGGTCACCCTCCTTGAATATGACCTCACCGGCGGGATATATCTCAGACCGGAAAAAGTGGGCGATCTTTTCAAGCTCCCCCTCGTCAAATAAGTGGAAAAGGGT